>Ga0182017_10001026_pt1 | contig 21893 bp, 17 predicted proteins | sample 712E3DmetaG_FD_120492 | JGI IMG/M metagenome (GOLD analysis project Ga0182017, IMG submission 120492) | Permafrost microbial communities from Stordalen Mire, Sweden - 712E3D metaG | ecosystem: Environmental > Terrestrial > Soil > Wetlands > Permafrost | place: Sweden: Stordalen | collected... | reverse complement strand
GGACGAATCGGGTAAGTTCCCGCTTTCAAGGATTTTAAGAGTGCGTGCTAAAGCATCGTGCTCCTGGGCCTGTTTGATTACAGGCGCCTCTTCCAGGATTTTTTTCTCGACCGCGTTGATTTTCGTTTCTTCAACTCCATGTTCCCTCAGGTCGTTCTGCATGAATTGCAGCGATGCATCAACGCCCTGCGAATGCAAAATCCCCATAGTTATATTGACAAGGGAATCTTCCTTGGCCGCGATTATTTTCCTTATTCTGTCAATCTTCGATTGATATGAGGCCGTTTCTTCACGGGTGAGGTTCTTCCGCAGCCGTTCCACCTTATGTTCAATCAGGTCGGTGGTGTTGCGCACTTCATGGAGCTTTGCCGAAGGAATCCAATCCTCGATTTTGGCGAATTCCTTTTCAAGGTTCGCTTTCTGCTGGCCGACATCAACCGTAAAGAGTTCGGAGCTTTCAGCCGCCTCACACACGACGAAAACATCCAAACCGTCGGACAAAGAATTTTCCAGGTGACTTAAGGGCATACATGCGGGAAAAATAGAAATGATAATGCACCCGAGAAAGGTAAACCTATTAATGCGATAAAGAACAGGCCTTTTTTTCCCCATGTATGTTGCCTCCTTAAATAATTAGGACCGGGAAATGGCCCGGTTAGCCATTTTTCCTCATGTTTTTTTGCAGTGCGCCAATCCTCGTGAAAGGTCGGCAGTGATGTCGTCCACGTCTTCAATTCCCACGGCAAGTCTGAAGAGGGTGTCGGTGATGCCGAGTTTATAACGTGCTTTCCGGGAATAATCGTAGTAGCTGACCAGCGCGGGATGGGTTATCAGGGTTTCCACGCCGCCGAGCGAAGGGCCGATATAGCATAATTCCAGAGCGTCAAGAAACCGTTTTGACGTTTCGATGTTCCCTTCGAGCTCGAACGTCACCACTCCCCCGCCGCCGGCCATCTGTTCGCGTGCGATGGCATAATGACGGTGGCTTTCAAGGAACGGATAATACACCTTTTTAACGTTCTTGTTTTCTTCAAGAAACCGGGCGACCTGCAATGCGGTCTCGTTCTGCTTCCGCATACGGAGGGGAAACGTTTTGAGCCCCCGCAGAAGCAAATAGCACCCGTGCGGGTCGATGACGCCCCCCATGGACTTGTGAAGGCCCCGGATTTCATCGATAAGGTCGCTTCGACCGAGCACGGCGCCGGCCAGGAGATCGTTGTGACCAGACAGGTATTTGGTGGCGCTCTGCAACACGAGGTCGATGCCGAACTCAAGGGGCCGCTGGTTGAGCGGTGTACTGAAGGTGCTGTCGATGAGCGTGAGCACCTTGTGTTTGGTCGCGATTTTTTTCAGCTTGACTAAATCGAATATGTTGAGATAGGGATTGGTGGGTGACTCGGAGAAAATAAACCGCGTGTTCTTTCTGATCGACCGGTCGAGCAGGTCGTAGTCGCCGAACGGCAGGATCGTGCACTCCACGCCGAAACGCTTAAGGTACGATTGGCAGAATTCCAGGGTTTTTTTATAACTGTCGTCGGTGATGACGATATGGTCGTTTGTCTTAACAAGAGATAAAATTGTCGTTGTGATGGCGCTCATTCCCGAAGAAAAGACCACGCAATCTTCCGCGCCTTCCAGATCGGCCAGCCTGCGCTCGGCTATGGTGGCGGTCGGATTACCATAGCGGGCGTATTCAAAATGTTCTTTGCCCTTCTTGGTATACTCTTCTATGTCCTTGCTGTTGGCGAAGGTGAAGGTGGCGGTCTGGACAATGGGCGTGGTAATGGAATCCGCGTATTTTCTGCGGTTTTCGCCGGCATGTATGGCCCTCGCGGCAAGCGAAAGGCCCGATATCGCACCAGGTTTTTTCTTTTTTTTAATAAGCGCCATTTTTAACCCTGTCCTGACAGTAGCGTGGTAATTTTCCCAATTTTGGTTCGGTTTTAAAAAATACTTTTAGCAAACACGATCAACTATTAAATATTTCCAAGGAGGCAAAAAAACCGCTTCGTACAAGGCGGCAAAATTCGAATAATAAATAAAAAAGGGCCGCCGCGGCCCCTTGTTTAATAAAATCGTTTGCCCGTAGTTTACTTTTTCTTGAAATTGGCCTTCAAGTCGGCATAGGAAACAAACCGGTATTTTTTATCGGACGTTACGGTGGAATCATAAGTTGGCTTTTCGTCTTTTACCCATTGTTTCTTGCCGCCGATGTCTTTCTGGTTAAAATACGTCTGTTTCAGGCATTTCTCTCTTGGCAAGCACATCATGACCGTGTCGCCTTTTAAGCTATACGTACCCGAAGACTGGAATTTCCAGTCTTCCTTGAAAACTTCGTTGCTCTGCCCGTTTTTTTCTTCGATGCAATCCGCTTTCCCATCGGGAGCAAAGGTGAATGTCGTTTTTTCCACATAATTCGCGTGGGTTTCTTTATCGACAGTTTTACGTATTGCATTCCAAGTGCCGAGCAATTTTGGTTTCAGTTCCTTTGCCGTTTTTTCATCTTTCTGAAGCGAATTGAGGGTTGCATCTATCAAGGTGCATTTTTCCTTTGCTTCCGGAAACTGATTCATTTTGATGCAAGAATCAGCCAGTGCGATGAGGCTGTCGGCCTCTTTAAGTTGCGGGCCTGAAAGGCCTTGTTTCCTGGCGTCGAATGTCTTTCTGAGCGATTCCACTATTGGTTGAAGCTGGTTGGTTGTGGCGGTAAATGCGGCCTCGGCTTTTGCAAGTATCGTTACCGCGGAATCATACAGCTTCTGGGGCGAAGCTCCCCCGCCGTATTGCTTTGACGATTGTATCTGCACGAGCAGCACTTTTGCGTCCGACAGCATGGAATCCGGCACGCCTTTTTGCTGCAACAACTTAATGTGGCTTGCAACATCATCCGTTTTTTTCTTGGTCACCCCACACCCGATGCTCATCATGCCAAGTAAAACGCTTAAAACGACTACGGCAGATATATGTAAAAAGATTCTCATACGCGACCTCCTGTTAAGTGAATCAGTTTGGTTTATCAGAATTTATGTTATTACGAATGCCATGTCAATAAAATATCGAAAGCAAGACCGGGCTTGATAAAGATGTCAGCCTAAAGCATTTTATACTGATTTGAAACCAAGTTAATTTCATTCTTCAATCGTAAGGTGCCAAAATTTTGGACCCTTGCTAAATCTTCAGTCACACTATGAAATTGTTGATTTTACTAGAATCTTTGCTTTTAATGGTTTTCTCCTGTTCGCGCGAACAATACCATCAGGTCCCGCGGATGCTCGTGTACAATATCGCGCAGCATAATGATTCGATATATTTTTCCACCTCCGACAACGGAATCTTTAGTTTTCCCGCTACGGCCCCCGGAGCAATGAAACGCCTTGCCACGGCCGGACATCTTCCGATCCGGTCAATTGCATTTGCATCCAACGGAACGCTCTATGCGGGCTCCTATTATTCCGGCGTGCACTATTTCAAAAACGACACGCTCCTTCCATTGTCATGGGCTCGTCAGCTCTCGTGGTCGATCAAATTCGATGACGACGGGTCGCTGTGGCTTGCCGGAACCCACGGCATTTACCGGCAACGCCGCGACAGTCTTGTTGCGTTCAACACAATGAGCGGCGGCCACGACATAGCGTTTTACAACGGCCAGGTGGCGATCGCACATATGGGGGGAATTTCAGTATTCGACATGAAAACCGGGGCCATAATCAGGGAATTCTGCAAAGGAGTGATTTGCTGGACCATAGCCCGATACGATTCGCTCCTTATCGGCGGCGGTCTTAACTTGTGCGTCATTATAAACAAGGAAGATTGCAAACAAATCAACCTGGGCCCAAAAAACAATATGCTGTGGTCGACCGCGCTCGACCTAACCGGCACGCTGTATATGGGCACACAGGAGGGGCTTTATCGGGTCAATGCCGGGAGCGACGAGGCCCGATGCATCGGCTTGAAAGGCGTGTGCATTAAATCGCTGCTCATTGACGACAAGGGCAGATTATGGGTCGGAAAGTTTAATAAATATAAAAAGTAAACTTATTTCCCGCCGATCATGCCGTTCATGGGTTTGAATGCCGTATCGGCAAAGGTGATTTTTGCAAGTGAATAAAGGCTGTCCACGAATTGTTTTACGGCATCATTGTGTTTTTTCAATTCGATCATATTCTTGATCTGAGGCCTTACCTCTTCAAACGATTTGGGGGGGAGGTCCTCTTCGCCTGTTTTTTTGATAATATGGAAACCCACGTCTGTCTCAAACACATCGCTTATCTCGTTTGATTTCAAGGTCAATGCCACACGTTCAAATTCCGGTTTGATGTCGCCCTTTTTAAACCAACCGACGTCTCCTCCGGTGGATGCGTTCGGGTCCTGGGAGTATTTTTTCGCGCATGTTGTAAAATCTTTTCCACCACGCAGTTCGGCCAGGACTTTTTTGGCCTTGTCGGACACGGCTTTTTTCTGGTCGGCGGACATTTCTTTCTTGATGAGAAGAAGGATCTGGCTGGCCCTGATGCGCTTTTCGGAGGCGAATTGTGCCTTGTTGCCGTCATAATAGGTCTTGCATTCAAGGGTGCTCGCGGTATCGGCCTTCTTAAAGAGCGTTTTCATGAGGGAATCCACGGTCAGTCCGTCCTTTATCTGGCCGCGCAGCGTCTGTTCCGTCTGTCCCATGCGTGCAAGCTCGTTTTTCATGGTGACGGCGTCGGGAAATTGCTTGACTATCCCGGCAAACGTCGATTCAACCTTTACCGAATCGTAGCCGATATGGCGTTTCTTCGCTTCCTGAAGAACGAGTTCATTCGCGATGAGCTGCATGGCGACGTTCTTTTTCACTTCCGGAGGCACCGGCTCCAGGGCCTGCTGGGGCATCACCCGCGTCATCTGCTGACGGTACATCTCGACGATCTTATCGATTTCACCCTGTGAAATCCACGTGCCGTTAACACAGACAACGCCGTCTTTCGGTACGTTTTCTTTCGAACAGAAAAGCATGAGAAGGAGCGAAAAAATGAACGCTTTTTTCATGGAAGGACCTTTCGGTTAAAAAATAAATAATTTTGTCCCCTAAGTGAAGCGCTGCGCTGAGCCCGGTCGAAGCGTCGAAGGGAACTCCTCTATGCGATTGCTCACTTCGGCTTCGCTCAGTGAGCGGAAGCGTATAAAATATATGTCGCGATAGGAAAGACTAAGAGGAATTAAAACTCGTGAGATAATTTATTCACGGATGCCGGATTTCGTTTTCTCCTACTCATATTGCCCGCCATTGAGCCACCCTTTCCTGCGGGCAAGCCTCATGAAAGCTTCGATAATGGATGGGTCGAATTGTTTGCCGCTGCTTTCATTGAGACGCCGTATGGCCTCCTCTTTACCGAGACTTGTGCGGTAGGGGCGGTTTGAGGTCATGGCTTCGAACGCATCGGCCACGTGGATTATCCGCGCTCCGATGGGGATCTGTTCTCCCTTGAGTCCTTCAGGGTAGCCGCTTCCGTCGAAATTCTCGTGATGATACAGGATCAGTTTGTATAAATTCTGAAGGAACGGGACATCCTTGACGATATTGGCGCCCAGCGAACTGTGCGTCTTCATGATCCCGTTGAATTCCTCGTATGTCAATGTTCCCGCCTTGTTAAGGATGTACCCGGGAACGCCGATCTTGCCGATATCGTGCAACAGTCCGGCGTCGCGGATGTTCCCGATCGACCGCGTTTCGAGACCTATCTCGTGCGACAGTTCCTCGGCGATGTTCATGACGTTTTCGGAATGCCCATGCGTATAGGTGTCCTTCGCGTCAACCGCAATGGCCAGGGCCTTGATGGTGCGTATATAATTTTCCTTCATGTCGTTGTATAATTTCGAATTCGCCAGGGCGATCCGCGTCTGGCTCACCAGGCTCGTTAAAAGGGTAAGGCGGCCCTGCGACCGAGTGAAGTCCTGGACGGCGCCGAAATAAATGGCCCCATAGTCAAATGCCTCTCCCACGATCGGAACAATATGATGGAAGTGGAGCGGTCCCGGGTTTTTTTCCGCCTGTTCAGGGGATGGCATGAGTTGTCGAAAGGAAATACGTTTCTGCACGACATTACCGAGCGCGACCCGGTTATATTCCCCGACAACGTCCGAACAGGCCTTGCCTATCTCCTCTTCCGTCAATTTTGCCTTCGACCAGTATAAAAACACGTGGTTCCTCTTCTGCACTATCAGAAAGCCGATCACGTCGACCGGGAAATGCTTCTGGACGGTCGTAAACAGGCATTTGATGACGTCGTTCTCGTCCACAAGCTGCATGAGCTGTTCCGAATATGTGCTGATGAGCGAAAGGTCGTCGAGTTTTTGCTTGACGGATGAAATTAACGTGGCGTTATTTATGGCGATACTGGCCTGGGCGGCGAGCATGTCGATGAGGTTCAAATCGAGCATGGAAAACGGTTCGGTGTTTTTCTGCCTGTTGCAATTGACCACGCCGATGACGTCCTCGGACACTTTCAGCGGGACCGACAGGGCGGACCCAAGGTCATCTCTATCAAGCGGAATGCTTATTTCGGGGATTATCCGGTCCCTGGAGATTAAAAGAGAACGGCCGTTTTTCGCGACCCATTTTGACAATGGCCATTCGGAATCGTTGTCCAGGCTCGACTTGGAAACCGTCGACTGTATCCCCTGGCGCCGGACAATGACCAATTCGTTGGTGTCGCGCTGCACAAGCTGGATCGACCCGCTTTCGGCCTTTGACACGTCGAGACAAAATTTAAACGTCACGTCGAGGAGTTCGTCCAGATCGTGCGTACTTGTCAATTTGTTGGTGATTTCATGAAGGGAGACCAGTTCGGAAAGCAGCGTGTTTTCACGCGCGACTTTGGTCGTCTGCAATGCGTTGCAGATCTTTTGCTGAAGCAGCTCCATTTTTGGAGGTTTTATTATATAATCGAACGCGCCGCATTGGATCGCCCGGATCGCGATGGTGATGTTGGGGTTTGATGCGGTTACGACCACGGGGACCATTTGCCCGCTCATGCGCGCCTGCTTGAGGAATTCCAGGGCGCTCATTGCAGGTATATTGATATCGAGGACGACAAGATGGGGCTTGAGCTCATTAAAAAGTTCGATGGCCTGCATGCCGTCGAAGGCAAGCACCGTTTTATACCCCACGCCCGACAAATAATCGGACATCTCATCGCAGGCTTTCCGGTCGCTATCCGCGATAAGGACCAGATATTCTTCACGATAATTCATGAAAAGAAAATGATATCCTTAAAAATAAATGGACGCCTCTCCGGACAGGAGCGCGACGTTACCTGCTAATGATATCATTTTGCCAGTAATATGTCAGCCCTACTTGATAAGAACCTGCAAGTTCGTGGGTAACATAGGCAAAATCGAGCGACAGTTTCCTTTTCATCAGGTTCACGCCGCAACCGAAGGCTATCCTGCTCCAATCGGTCCCGTAACTGTCGCCTACCGGGATACCTATGCGCAAGGCAAGGACATTCATGACCGTATACTCAAGGCCGTAGGCGCCGTTGAGAAGAAAATACAGGGGATCTTTGGTGAAATGTTTTTTCGACGGCAACGAAAAGGTCGCGGTGTCGGCGGAGCTGTCAATGGATGAATTTACCCCTTCGTTTCCGAGCATATCAAGGGACTTGAATTGTATCTGGACCCGGCCGTACAAATAGGGAATTTCTTTGCGCCACCCGACGCCGAAGTAGGCGTGTGGATATGCCTCTTCACTGTAGCCGGGCGTCCAGCGGAGGTAATTAGTGGTTATGTTTTCGCACTCCACCGCCATGCGGACGCCTTGTTTGACAAAATCCAAGGACGCGCCGGCGTCGCAACCGATGCCGTATCCCCGGTACGGGGGAAGGTTGTATCGCTGCGCATTCATCCCCAATCCGGCCGCGACTTCCACTCCGGAAAAAAGGGAATATTTCTGGCCATAACCAAGGTGGAAGAAAATTTGCGATTCCGAATGATAGGCGATGCGTGAAGAATCATACACGGGAATGTCGGCCCCGCCAATGTTTTCAGTTAAAAAACCATTGGTATAGGGAATATCGGGATTATACAGATAGCTCAACGAAAACCCGAGGCCTGAATTTTTGGTGAGCCGGGTCGCATAGGAAAGCACCGAGGTGCTGAAGATGTCCTGATAGAACCCGGCATACGCGCAACTGATTTCGCTGAGGGAATCGAAAGCGAGGTTGGCCGGATTTACCTGCGGAGTGCCGTCGCGGGAGAAAACAAAATCGGAGCCGGCAACGTCCGTTGACTTTGGAAGTGAAAAAAGGCCCCTGTTTATATCTGAGTAGTAATTGGGGTCATATCCAAAGGTTAAACCGGTAAATAAAAAAGCAATGGACAATACCGTTTGTTTCATATCTGTATTACGTAAAAGCGGTTAGAATATTTTTCTTTTTTAAAAGGGTGCAGCCTCAAATTTAGGCATTACATATATACATAATTCCGTCCACCTTAAGAAACCCCTCAGTCACTTTCAGTGACAGCTTCCCTCTCAGGGGAGCCTTTTGAAAAGCCTCCCCTGAGAGGGGAGGCGCCGAAGGCGGAGGGGTTTTAATAAACTGCCGAAATTTGAGGCTACACTTTTTTAAAATAACTTATTTATCCGCTATGATGGTAAATAACGCTGAAAAATAAACCGGCATAATAAAAAAAATAGGATACTGTCGTTAAAAACCTTGATCCAGCCGGTTCATTCTTGTTATTTTTAATACCGGTTGATGGGCGCATGGCTCAGCTGGTTAGAGCGCCGCGTTCACATCGCGGAGATCGCTGGTTCGATTCCAGCTGCGCCCATTTTTTTTCCACTGGAAGTCATGAGGTTCTTTAAAGCAGGAAATGGGCAGCTCGAGAAAACCAGACTATGAACATCTTCCAGGTAATTCCCCGAATATCGGTTTTTGCGTTAGTTTTCTTTGGCGGCGCCGCCGCGACCCCATCAGTCGCGCCTGATCAGAATTGTGTTTCCTTTGAAAGTCCGGTCCGCCAAGCATTGATAACAACCACCGGATGCACCCTGTCCGTGCGCACATGCCCGAACGTAGAATCCGTCCATCTTTTTGTCCGTTTTGGATTGCCGGACGGGAAAACAGACAGTCTCGTCGATTTAGGCACGATATCGGAACCGCCGTTCAAGTTGGTCTGGAACACCCTCGACGTCCCCAACCAGTTTTTCAAAGGCATGTCCTTTTCGGCCGATGCGGCCATGAAAAACCATACGCACCTGTTTGCTCGCCAGGAAGGAATTTTTCTCTATACAAGGCCACTCAGTTCACAGGGACCGACGTTTACCGCCTCCGGCGGAAAGGAAACCCTGCTTTTTATCGACACGGTTTTTTCAGGCCGCGATTCCATATTTATACGCGTTTTAGGAAACTGGAATTCACGCGAACTGCACTTTACCGTTCTGGTCATCGATCCGTTTTTTTCCAGTGCGATGTCTAAAGACAAACTGGCGAGTATCGGCGTTGAAGCGCTTCTGGACCCTTTCATGACAAAGGCCCCGCTCCCTTCGGAAAAAAATATCATGGTAGTCGTCCCCCTGTCGGACAAACCGTACCGGCTTATTTACAAGCCGGAATACGGCCTCGACGGCAAGTTCGATTTTACGATTGCAACCGCCGAGTATCCCTTTCAAACAAGGGTCAAAAAAGCTGAAGGAAAAGGTTACCGTCTCGACATCAGCGTTCCAAGAGAAGCTTTTGGAGGCGCAATGCCTGACTCGCTCGGATGCAATATTCTCATTAAAGTGCTCGACAAAGCGGGGCGTTTGCACATTTCCTCGCTGAATGGCGTCGAAGACAACAGGGCGTATTGCCCTCTTTTATGGACGATGGTCAAACGTGACCGCCATGTCCTTTATAGCGACATTCTCTACCTGCTCGCCGCTGGATTTTTGGGCGGGTTGTTCGTTGTCTTCGCGGGAAAATATTTTTATACGGTAGCGACCAGGCACGCGGTTGACTTCAACAAATTTGAACTTTCCGAAGAAGATAAGAAAACGATCGAATCCATTTACGATTTTATCGAACATTCCGTCACTAAAAAAGATCTGCTGCTTCATGATGCGGCTTTAGGTCTCGACATTCCAGGCCCGAAAATAGAGGCCTATATTAAAAAATACAACGGGAAGTCGTTCAGGCAATTTATCATGAAATCGCGGGTGGAAATAGCAAAGGAACGGTTACGCTCTTCCCATGCCAGTCAAGCGGCCGTCGCCGATTCATGCGGGTTTAAAAACCTTGAAGAGATGGCAAAATATTTCCAGAAATTCTGCCGGACGAGCCCATCGCTCTATCGCCGGGAAAATCAGGTAGCTTAGAAACCGGTCATTCCCTGCTCCGTGAATGGCTGTAGAGGGCCCTTTGGATCTCCAGGTCCAATTGGTTTTTATCGTAGGGTTTGGTGATCCATTTGAAAATATTCATGGCTTTGATACTTTCTTTCAGCGGAGGATAGCCCGAAACGACGATGACAATCAAGTGCGGCTTTATGCCCCGCAAAGTCTGTATGACTGAATGAGGGTTGTCGCTTCCCAATTTCCAATCCATTATGATCAGGTCGCACGCTTCGACATGGTCGCGAAGTTCATGTGCGGCGCCTTCGACGTCTGAAGCTTCACAAATAGGATATTTGAATTCGGCGAGGAAGAATTTGAGGATGCCGCGTATTTTCGGGTCATCGTCAAGGATCAGCACCGTTGTAGAACGTCTGTTAAGCAGGACCGCTTTCGTGTCGATATCGGTTTCATCTTTATCGCTTTCAGGGATTTCTATTCGAAAGGTCGTGCCGTTTTTTGAGGTCTTTTCGACGGCAATGGTCCCATTATGCAATGAAATGATGCGCTGCGCCAGGGCCAATCCGAGACCGGTGCCTTTTCCCGGTTTTTTAGTGGTAAAAAAAGGATCAAAGATCTTTTCTTTGATTTCGGCGGGGACCCCCGTTCCGGTGTCAATGACACGAATGACCGCCATGCCCGATTTGCCCTCATGCTTCTGTCCGCCGCAGTCGATGATTATTGTCCCGCCATGGGGCATCGCATCGCGCGCATTTCCGATAAGGTTCTGAAAGACGCGTTTGAAATAATCCGCGTCTCCCTGTATCTTCATGGGTTCATCGGGCATGGTGACGATTATTTTATAGCTCGTGCCGAGCTGGTTGCAGAACTGCGGAATGATCGAATCAAAAAATTCCTGCAAATGGATTGTTTTATAATCCAGCGGCTTTTTACGTCCTAACGCCAAAAGCTCGGATATCAGGAATTTTGCGTCAATGAGACTTTCAGAAATGATCGACATCCGCCTTTTTGTTTCACGCTCATTGGTCTCCTTTTCCACCAGCGCGGTGATATCGCCCACGATTTGAAGGATATTGTTAAAATCATGGGCCATTCCCGTTGCGAGCGTACCAAGCGATTCCATCTTTTGATACTGGTACAAACGGTTCACCATTTCTTCCCTCTGTGCAAGGGCTATTTCACGGTCGGTCACATCGGACATGATCCCTTCGAAAATAAGGCGTTCACCTTCCTTGAGCGGCTGAAGGTAGCAATCGACGAACTTGAACGTACCGTTGAAGTCCTTTATCTGGAACGTCGCCTTGAATTCTGTTTTGTCAAGCTTTAATTCTTCCGGTTTTGTCATGAAACCGCGGATATTCCGGTTCGGCATGACATTGGCCGGGATGCCGAGGATGACATGCGAAGTGATATTTGTCCAGATGAAATTCCCTTTTGTATCAAGGGTAAACAGCATTTCCGGAAGCCGATGGACAAGTTTCTGGTAGCGTATTTCCGAAGAAATGACCTTGTTCATGGTAAAAAAATTCTTGCGGGATATGATCAATGAAAGGACCGTTGCCGCGATGATGAAGGCCACTCTCACGCAATAATCGTAAAATCCGCCCTCCGAAATGTATTTCAGGGGAAAGAGGAAATAGAGCACGCTGTAACCGGATATTGATAAAAATCCGCAGAAAAACGACAGGCTTTTCCGGCTGTGGAGCGCGGTAAACATGATCACGATGAGATACGCGCTGAACAGGGTGGTCCGAAACGGCATGGTAAATACCTGCGTTACGGCATATGAGCCGATAATGAGGGTGATGACGGTCACATCAAGGAAAATAAGCACGAAAAACGAATAGACCTTGACCCTGGTCCGGCTTGAATAGAAAAGGTTATAGCAGCTGTAGATGCAGAGCAGCGCCACGGCGGCCAGTTGGACGGCAAAGGTGTGAGGGAACAGGTGTCCGATCACATAACTGTACGTGGCAAGCGCCAGATATGCAAGGCCAAGCCCTAGCCTGACCCACGAACTCCATCGTTCGGAGTCGACTTCCGCCAGAAGCAAGGTCTGGGTTTTTCCAAGAAAATTCTTTTGCGTCTCAAATGACATGAACACTGACCGCCTTTGAAGATATGTTAAAATACCATTAATTCCACCGTTGTACAAAACCTGTTTTACTAATTATGATATTTTTATGACCAAAACCGTGATATCGTCCATTTTTGCGGCGCCCCGGGAAAAAATGAGTTGCGCCTTGATCAACGCGCCGAGATAGTCGTCGGGCATGCTTTCTTTAGGCAAATTTCCAAGTACCTCTTCAAGACGCTTTTTCCCGAATATCGTTTCCTCCAAATTACAGCACTCCGTCAATCCATCGGTATATATCACCAGGGTATCGCCCGCGGCGATCGCGATTTTGGCCGTAGTATATTTTATGTCCGGAAACATTCCGAGAGGCAGGCCGTTGTTTGTCAAGTAATCAAGCTCTTTTCCGTTTGCGTGAACGATCAGGGGAGACGGATGCCCGGCTTTGACATAGGACAGTTCTTTCGCCGAAGCGTCATAGATGCCGAGAAAAGCGGTAATATGCCTTTTTTCCTCAAATAAATTGACGATCTCCATGTTTACCCGTTCCATGATCTCGGCAGGGCTTGCGGTGAGCGTGATGTTCTTCGAAAAAGCGACCTTAGCCGTGGCCGAAATCAACGCGGCGGGAACGCCATGCCCAACCACGTCAAACATCAGAAAGCATGTTTTTTTTTCGTCGATTCTTATTACATCGTAAAGGTCTCCGCCGACCCTCCCGCAGGGAAAATAGCCCGCGCTGATGGTCAGCCCCTTAATACCTCCTAACTCTTTAGGCAACATGGATTCCTGGACTTTTTTGGCCATTTCAAGCTCCATATCGATGGCCTTCATCGCCTCCTCCAGCTTTTCCCTGGCCTCACGCTCCATCTGATGCGACTGGCGAAGTTCCTCCTCCTCACGATTCCGTTCGAGTGAATAGCGGATAGAACGCTCTAAAAGCGCCGAATCAATTTTCCCTTTGATAAGATAATCGACCGCACCAGCCTCCATCGCTTCAAAATCGGTCTTTTCGTCGTCCTGGCCCGTGAGCATGATGACGGGCGCCGTGCACCCGCTTTTAATGGCCTCCCGTACTAAATCGAGACCGTTATACGGGTCGAGATTGTAATCGATGAGAAAAACATCATGAATGTTTTGTTTCATGAGCGCAAGCCCGCTTTCAAACGTCGAAGCCCATTGAATATCGAGCCGCCTGCTTTTTATATCTTTCAAAAGGTCCCGCGTAATAAGATAATCCTCTTCATCATCATCGATAAGAAGGATTGAGATCGCTTTTTTTTCCATACATTTTTTCCTCATCAACAGGTGGTGACGCTGTTCCTGAGGGATTCTTCCAAAGGCTTTGGCTTCGCGATCCAATATCCCTGCGCAAAATCGACCTCGATTTCCCGCAATTTTTTCAAGATGGCATCGGTCTCGACAAATTCGGCGACCGTTTTGATGCCCATTAAATGCCCGATTTCATTGACGGTTGTCACAATGGCATTATCAAGCTTGTTGGTATTGACGTTTTTAACGAATGATCCGTCGATTTTAAGGAAGTCGACCGGCAGGTCCTTGAGATACTTGAAAGACGAAACTCCGCTGCCGAAATCATCGAGGGAAAAACGGCAGCCGAGGTTTTTCAGCTCGCCGATGAATTTCAGCGCTTCATTGAAATTGGCAATTGCCGCCGTTTCGGTTATTTCGAAGCACAGGGTGTCCGGCGGCACGGAAAATGCGGACATTTGTTCTTTGACAAAATCAAGAAAAGACTCGTCGTTGAGGGTGGCGCCCGACACGTTGATATCACAGATAAAATTGTCGCCGTTGACCTTCCCGGACAGGTTGCCTTTGAAGAAGGAAAAAAACGCTTTCAGGACCCATCGGTCGATGGCCGGCATCATATCGTATCGTTCGGCGGCCGGAAGAAAATTCGCCGGTACGACGATTTTCCCGTCATGGTCCAGCATGCGCAGGAGGATCTCGTACCAGACTTTTTTACCGTCCGAAAGCACCGGTACGATCGGCTGATAATATAACCTGAACATGTTCCGTTCGAGTGCGCCGGTGATCAGGGGGACATAATGCATTTCACCGCTGCGCCGGGAAAGCTCACGGTCGTCATCCAGATGAAGGTGGGCGCGGTTACCGCCTTTTTCTTTTGCAAGATAACACGAACCGTCGGCGATGCTTAAAATACTTTCCACACCCTTGCTGGCGGCATTGATGCCGACGACGCCGATACTCGCCCCAACGGCAAATGTTTTTTCTTTCCAGTTGAAGCGCAACTCACGCACCGACGTGCAGATGGCCCCCGCTATTTCATGGGCCTTTGCAAGCGAGCAATTGACAAGAAGTATTCCGAACTCGTCCCCGCCCAGACGGGCCACGAGGTCGGTCTGCCGCACCTTCTGCCTGAGCACAAGCGCGACTTCCTTCAATAATCGGTCCCCCGCGAGGTGTCCGCAGGTATCGTTGATGATTTTAAACTTGTCGAGGTCCAGATAGCACAGAGCGTGTACTTTGTCATGGCACTTTGCGTTCTTCAGCAATTGCGACAGGTGTTGCTTGAAATCCGAACGGCTATGGAGCCCCGTCAATTGGTCGTGGCTTTGCTGGTACGATAAACGGTCCGTCATTTCATGCGATGCCGTGACATCGTGGAAAATGAAAATACTCCCGGCGACCTTTTTTTTCCGGTCAAACAACGGATGCGCGACCCCTTCAATCGGGAATGTGCGGTCCGCCGGACCTATCAAGGTGATCGGATTGCCGAGGCTCATTTTCTTTTTTTTCCGCATGACCTCGCGAATAGGACTTTCAACAGGCTTATGAGTAGCAGCGTCAATAAGTTTGATAACCTGACTAAAAAGCCTGCCTTCGGCCCCCCGCCTTGAGAAGCCCGTTATTTTAAGGCCCGAAACATTAATTCCGGTGATTATGCCGGCGCAATCGGTTGTGACCACGGCTTCATTGATTGATGACAAAATAACGTTTACCCGCTCTTTTTCCTGGAACAATGCGTCCTGAAAGCCGGCCGCGGGCCCTTTTAAACGTTTCTTAATCATCCTTTTTCCTTCTCAATTCAACACTATATTTTACACCAAAAAACGGGTTTATTCAATTTAATTAATTTGTGAGGAGAAGCGGTAAGGCTAGCGAATGGAAGTCAAATGATGGGAATTCCAATCCTGCATGACCGGCTGAAAGCCCATGGTCAGCAGGTCTGTTTTTACATCGCCGACCGTTCGTTTGTCGGCGATTTCGAATTGCGCGGTTGACGGTCCTGAAGAATGGGCGCCCACGGCGGTTGAAACGCCCGCCGACATTTTCGTTACGCCCAGGGGAAGGACGTTATCGCGGAAGCGCCCGGATTCCCGTGTTGAAAGGGTGATGCCGACGTTCCTTAGGAAAATCCTTGCGGCCATGAGGGTCTGGACAAATTGCGCGTCACCCACCGGAAAGGGAGGGATAAAATCACCGGCGAGCGGCCTGATACGGGGAAAGGACACCGAAATTTCCACACCCGGAAACGTTTTCCGCAGATAACGGGCATGAAGACCGGTGAAAAAAGCCTCCCGGCGGGCATCGCCCAGCCCCATGAGCGCACCCACTGTAATGCCGCGGACCCCTTGCCTGGCGGCGCGATCGGGCGCTTCGAGCCTGAAATGGTAATCTTCCTTGGGTCCGCCGCAATGCAGCCTTCGATAGGCCGCTTCATCGTATATTTCCTGATAAATGGTAAGCCCGTCGACCCCTTGGTCGATAAGTTCGCCGTATTCATCTTCCGTCAAGGGATATATTTCGATGCCTAACGAAGAAAACGCCTGCCTGATTATGCGCACGCTCTCGGTCAAATATCCCATGTGCGCAATGCGGCGTGATTCTCCCGTAAGCACAAGTATGTGTCTGATCCCGCTTTCGGCGATGCGCCGGGATTCTTCCCTGATTTCATCGAACGTGAGGTGCTTTCGCGCGATGGTATGCTGCCGGGCAAACGAACAATAGGCGCACACATTTTCGCACAGGTTGGAAATATACAGGGGCGTGAAAAGGACGATGGCCTTACCGAAATGCATTCGGGTGATCCCGTAGGCCTTTTGAGCCATCGGCTCCAAATAAACTTGAGCGGCATCCGATAGAAGCGCGAGAAAATCGAGGTCGGACAATTTTTCCCCGGCCAGTATCGATTCGATTTTCTGTCTGGTCACGCCGCGAAAGAAGCCATCGAAATCAAATGTTTTATAGGCTTCGATAGTATTGTAAAATGACAATTGACATTCTCCTGAATCAGGAAAGATGGTCAGTCAGGCATGTCCTCAGCACCTGGGACCCCTTAAAACATCCCTATGTCGCTGAGGACATGCCTGACCGCCCATTTCTTTTTCTATATTTCCAGAAAACCCGTAAGCGGCGACGACGGCCGCGCGGTCTTCGAAACCCCCGCCATTCCCGCCAGATAGGCAAGCCTGCCGGCCCGCACCGCGTATTTAAAGGCCATGGCCATGGTCACGGGATCGTCACTTGACGCAATAGCAGTATTTAGAAGGACCGCGTCCACGCCCATTTCCATGGCTTCGGCCGCGTGCGACGGCCTTCCGATCCCCGCGTCCACGATGATCGGGACCGTCATTTCATCCACGAGTATTTCCAGAAGGTCGCGCGTGGCGAGCCCGCGGTTGCTGCCTATCGGAGAAGCCAGGGGCATGACCGCCGCCGCGCCCGCGTCGACGAGGCGCCTGGCAACAATGAGGTCGGGGCTCATGTACGGAAGCACCACAAACCCTTCTTTCGAAAGCGTCTGTGTGGCTTTTATGGTTTCCGCGTTGTCGGGCAGGAGATATTTCTGGTCGTTTATCACCTCGATTTTGATCCAGTTACCGCACCCCATGGCCATTGCCAGTCGGGCAAGCCTCACGGCCTCTTCCGCGTTGCGGGCGCCCGAAGTATTCGGCAAAAGTATTTTACCTTTGGGAATATGGTCGAGGATGCCTTCGCGCGGACGGTCAAAATCAATGCGGCGCAGGGCGACCGTGATAATGTCGCACTCCGCGGCCTCCAAAACGTCCTTGATGATACGGTCGTCCAGGTATTTTCCGGAACCGGTAATGAGCCTCGACCGCACGACCGTTCCCGCAATTGTCAATTCGTCTTCCATGCGCTATCCCCCTCCCACGAAACGGAGGATTTCCACCAGGTCGCCGGGGTTGATCCGCAGCGTATCGTATGCGTCTTTCGAAACAATGCCGCGATTGACTTCCACAACGACCTGCGCCGGATCAACGGCCTGGGCGGCAAGCAGCTCATCGAGCATACATGCTTCGGGGACCGTGCGGGGCTGTCCGTTGACAATGATTTCCATCCGTAAACTCACTTTTCCGTGCGATAGACAAAGGCCCCCGCGGGCACGGATTTGGTGATCCAGGTGTTTCCCCCTATTATCGCGCCTTTACCGATGACCGTTTCACCGCCCAGGATCGTGGCGTTCGCGTAGATGATGACGTCGTCTTCGATATCGGGGTGCCGCTTCTCGCCCTTGCGGGGTTTTCCGTCTTTGTCAAAAGGGGAAAGCGCCCCGAGCGTGACGCCCTGGTAAATTTTCACGTTGCCGCCGATGACTGTCGTTTCTCCGATGACCACGCCGGTGCCGTGGTCGATGAAAAACCTCGGACCGATTTTCGCCCCGGGATGGATGTCGATCCCGGTACGGGAATGCGCGCGCTCGGAAAGTATCCGGGGAATGATCGGAACATTAAGCTCATACAGCAGGTGGGCGATGCGATACGTGGCGATGGCCTCGATGCACGGATAACTGAGAACGATTTCGTCGATGTATTTGGCCGCCGGGTCGCCTTCGAAGGCGGCCTGGATGTCGTCGAGCAAAACGGCCCGGATGCCGGGCAGGGACTCGATAAGATGCATGAGCGCTTCTTCCGCGCGCTTCTCGCACGAGCAATTGCTGCATTTGTCCTTTTTGCAGCGGTACGTGAAAACTTCCTTGATGTGCCTTCCTATTTTAAGGCTTATGTGGCGCAACAAATCGCTGATGTAAAAGTTGATCTCCTTGCGCGTGATCTTTTCCTTGCCGTAGCTGCCCGGAAACAATACCGCAAGCAAATCGTCAAGCACATCGTAAATGTCCTGCCGACCCGTAAGATCAAGCCCTACCTGCGACTCGACGTCGAACCCGCTCAAAATGCTTTCTTCCAGGCTGTCCACGACCCTGGGAAGCTTTTTGTTCATCCATTCATTGATTTCCATAAGTCTCTTTCCGCCGATACGGTCAACGTCCTGGGTTCAGTAGGTCGTCGTTTCATGAATATATTTGATCCACTGTGAGAAAAACTCGCTGCGATGGCCCCGCCAGGTATTGACGGGGTTGTTCAGGTCCAAATTCTTGGGTTCCATAACGTCTTTTCTGCCCTGCCTCTGGTCACGGAGGTATTCTTCCACCAGCCGCCGGGGTTCGTATTCAGGGTGTCCAAGATGTACCAGAAAACGCTGGTCCGTGCTTTCGAATATAGTATATCCCGCCTCTTTTGAATAGGCAAGCGGATTGATATTGCCTTTATCTCGCTGCAACTCGACCACATCGTCGGGGACGCCCGAATGCCTGCTCTGCGCGCACCAGAACATGTCGTCCATTTCGCCGGTTATCGGGTGTTCGCGATCGAGATTGGTCATTTGAAAAACTCCGAATATTTTCTTCGGGTACATCACTTTTTCGATGCCCAGATACTTGGCTATGGCAAGCCCGCCCCAGCAAATGCCCAGCGTTGAGGTGACGTTATTGCGGGCATATTTGAGTATGCGTTTGATTTCGTCCCAATAGGAGACCTGCTCAAAAGGGATTTCCTCGACAGGGGCCCCGGTGACGATGAGTCCGTCAAGGTGTTTTTCGGCCGCCTCTTCGAAGGGCACATACAATTTTTCGAGGTGTGCCTGGTCGCTGCTGGTATACTCATGCGTTTTGAGCCTGATCCAAACCGGCTCGATCTGTAAAACAGACCTGCCCAGCGGATGTAATAAGCTGAATTCATAGGTTTCGGCCTTGGGCATGATGTTCAAAATCCCGATGCGCAAAGCCCGGATGTCTTCCTTGAGCGCGTCGTCCTGGGTTATACAAAGGATCCTGCCCTTTTCAAGCGCTGTTTTTGCGTGGTAATCCTTCGGCAAAACGATCGTCATATTCTGTTTCCTTCTCTAAGTACTGTAAAATACTTTATCCGCTATCGCCGTGAATACACCTATTTGTCAATTTATCCCAAACACAGTTTTTAAATGCAAAAACTTAAGGCCTCTGTTTTGTTTTTGTCAAGCAAATCCTGTAGCGTAACGCGGCTGAGCGTTTCTTCCATCGCCTTCTTGAGGTCGCTCCACACTCCGCGCATGGTGCAATTATCAATACGGTTGCATGACGCGCTGTCGGCAAGACAATCGACAAGGTCCAGTGAGCCTTCCAATGCTTCCACAATTTGAAAAAGAGTAACCGCGGACGGCGCCCGGCCCAATTGATACCCTCCTTGCGCTCCCCGCACCGTATCGATCAGCCCGTTGCTTTTCAAGGCAAGCAATATGTTTTCCAGATACGATTCGGATATTTCCTGTGTTTGCGCAATGTCCTTGCGTTTAGTGGGTCTTTTCCCATAGTTTTTTGCTATTTCAAATATGGCCCGTGCGCCATACCGGCATTTTGTAGAAAGTTTCAAGGACATAAAAATCATCTCCCAAGATACTTATTGTTTATCAATTTAGTAAACAATATAACGAAAACAATAATAAAAGTCAATAACTTTTTGATTTTTATAATCAGATACGGTTTTTATTTCGATATTTCTTCTTTGATGGGGACCCAGAATAAAAGCATCATGGAAGGAATGGACACTAAAAAAGAGCACATGAAAAGATGAAGATAGCCAATGTGTTCGACAACAATTCCGCTGAACCCTCCGAAAAAAGTGGAAAAAAGCGACATGATTGCAGACCCTATGGCAAAGTGCGAGGCTTTAAACTCCGGCTTGCAGGTCCTTAAGATAAAAACAACCAACACTGCATTGCCCAGACCTGCCGCCATTTGCTCATAACAATGAACCAAAGCTATGGTCCAGATCCCGGCTGTGCTTGCAGCCGAAGGTTTTTCAAAAGCAAGCCAGATATATGCCCAGATATTAAAATTCATCAGGACCGTAAGCGGCCAGATGGATTTTTTAAGGCCCTTTTTCTTTATCCAGATACCTCCGAGCGCGGTCCCCGCAATCGCGCCAAACGCGCCGAGAAAACCCCCTATCCATGCGAATTGCGCCTTTGTCACCCCCAATTCGCGCATAAGAAAGGGCGTTCCCATTGAAAACAGCAGTTCGTCCCCTATTTTATACACGACAATGAAAACAATGACAAGCGCGAAGCGTTCCTGTTTGCTGTAGGTAATAAAAGCTTCGCCGAATTTTTTAAGCATGGCGACGGCGGTCACTTTCGCATGTGTCCTCCGCGCTTCGAATTGGGGCAGCTTGAAAGCGTGAAACAGAGTGATGCACAACATGGTCAGCGCGGCCGCGCCGAACGCATAGCTCCATGGGGCGAACCTGGACGCGCCGGTCGTCCGGCCTGCCGCGAATGCCGCGATACCCACGAACCCGCTGCGCACCAGGATAAGGCCCAGGCGGTAGGCAAAGACCCTGTATCCTGTGTAAAGCGCCTGTTCGCGGGGATCACGCAGGCCTTCCATGTAGTATCCGTCAATCGCGATGTCGTTCGTGGCCGCGACAAATGCAAGCACGACGAAAACCGCGGCGCTTAAGGCGCCATAGACGGCCGTGTCCCCGTGCGCAGGGATTAATGCGTCGATACAAGCGATACAGGCGATAAAAAGCGACAAAAGCGCCTGGAGGCAAATCATCCAGGTGCGTTTCTTGCCGAAAATATCGAGTAGCGGCGCCCATAGGAACTTTAAATTCCACGGAATACCCAGGAAATTCAGATACCCTATGTATCGTTCCTTCATGCCGATGTCGGTGAAAAAAACCGAGGACATCAGCCGCACGATCGCATAGGGCAGTCCCTCGGCGAAATACGTTGAAAAACACCAGGTCCGGGGCTTTTTAAATGGGTCGTTTTTCATGAGAGGAGAGACAAGGCAATGCCTTGTCTCTACACGTTCTCCAACGAGGGTTTTAGGGGGCGCAAATGTCAATACACTCCTACTTCATCGGCATCTTCGCCGTGTCCTTGACCGCTTCGGTTGCGGGCGCTGCCTGCTTCGGCTGGCCGAGATACAGGTCCGGCCACCGGTCGTTTGCGGTATGGAACGTCAACCGGACGGCGCTTTTCTGGTCGGCGCCGAGCTTCCACAGGTATACTTCGTAGTCGTAAATGTCGTGTTCATGGCCGTATTGCGTGGCGCACCAAACGAGCCACTGGCCGGTTTGGTCCACCTTGGGAAAATATTCATGCGAACGGCGGCCGGGCAGGTCCATGAATTTAAGTTCTTTGGGTACCGATAATCCGGATATTTTATGGACCGGT
>Ga0182017_10001025_pt1 | contig 21898 bp, 17 predicted proteins | sample 712E3DmetaG_FD_120492 | JGI IMG/M metagenome (GOLD analysis project Ga0182017, IMG submission 120492) | Permafrost microbial communities from Stordalen Mire, Sweden - 712E3D metaG | ecosystem: Environmental > Terrestrial > Soil > Wetlands > Permafrost | place: Sweden: Stordalen | collected... | reverse complement strand
CCCACGGTGACCAGGTTGCCTTCCTGGCGAACCCACTCGTGGTCCTCAGTGTAGAGGAGTTCGTTGGGAACATTCTCGCTCATGTCAGTCGCTCTCCTTGGGTGGCAGGATTGTACTTCACGCTAGCGGCGATAAAAGGGGCCTTCTACCACTTCGGCTTCGGTTTGCTTTCCACGACAATCGATGAGCAAGCGCGCGCCGGCCCGAGCCAGCGTCGCCGGCACATAGCCGAGCCCGATGTTCTTGCCCACGGTGGGGCCCACCGTGCCCGAGGTCACGTCACCTACCTTGGCGCCCGTCGAAGAATCGTGAATGGGGTAGCCGTGACGGGCGATGCCGCGACCGAGCATGACGAAGCCAGCCAGCTTGCGCGCCAGGCCCGCATCTCGTTGCCGCAGCAGCGCCTCGCGGCCGATGAAGTCGCCCGCGTCGAACTTCACCACCCAGCCCAGGCCCGCCTCTAGCGGGGTGGTGTCGTCGTTGAGGTCGTTTCCGTAGAGAGGGAGACGCGCCTCCAGCCGGAGCGTGTCGCGCGCGCCTAGGCCAACCGGCTTGCCGCCCACGCCTGCGCAGGCGTCGAGTAGAGCCTGCCACAGCGGCTCGGCGTCGGAAACCGCGCAGAAGATCTCGAAACCGTCCTCACCGGTGTAGCCGGTGCGCGCGATCCACGCGGGCCGACCTGCGACCTCGACATCAGGCAAGAAGTGAAACGGCTTGAGCGTGGCTAGCGGCGCGCGCGTGAGCGGCGCCATGCAGACCTGCGCCTTGGGACCCTGAAATGAAATCAGTCCGGTTTCGTCCGAGGCGTTGCGAATTTCGCACCACGACCCGACCTGCTGCATGAAGTGGCCATAGTCCTTGGCGATGTTGGCGGCGTTGACCACGATGAGGAAGTGGTCGGGCTTGACCCGATAGACGATGAGGTCGTCCACAATGCCGCCCTTGGGATTGCACGCCACCGTGTACATGGCGCGGCCGTCGTAGAGCCTGGAGACCTGGTTGGTCACCAGGCGCTGCACAGCCTCGGCCGCGCGGGCGCCGCGGAAATGAACCTCGCCCATGTGGCACACGTCGAACATGCCAACCGCGGTGCGCGTGGCCTTGTGCTCCTCGAGAATGCCCGCGGGGTAGTTCACCGGCATCAGCCAGCCGCCAAAGTCGATCATCTTGGCGCCCAGCCGGCGGTGCGCCTGGCAGAGTGGGGTGGTACGGGGTTCGGTGGCAGGGCTGGCGTTCATCGCGGCGGAATCTTGGCGGAAAGCGCGCGCGCGGACAAGAGGATCTGGCTCTCCCCCAAAATCGAGATAACCGCAAGAGGTCCTGGCCGTTCCGCTCACGGACTCGGCGATGGCTCGACCACGGTGGACTGTCCGGCAGCGACGGCCGTGCCGACGATGAGCATAACAGCCCCAACCACTACAAATCCCCACATCAGCGCGGCGGGGGGATTCGACGGCTGGTCCCAACCTAGGCTTGCTGGCCACCCAGGAGGCGGAGACGTTGGTTTCCGAGTTGTCGCAGCCATTGCGATGCCAATGGAAGTCATGCCTGCGCCCAGCATAGCCCCCGCGAGCCCGAGGGTGCGACGCGCTGACGATCCTGCTGTCACTTTGAGAGTTCTGACGTCTTTCTCCAGTGAGAAGGGCTCGGACGGCGTCAAGCCGTCGCCGACGACCATAAAGAGGCCGTTGCGATCCACGAGCGCATTGCACGGCGCATCGCAAACTCTTGTCCAGTGTTCTACCCGCGGGGCCCCCAAGCGATGACGGGCATTCACGATCCAGATGTCTGGATCGAACCGGAGAAGGCTGGCGCGGCTGTCACTGCTGTCCAGACGCAGAGTTTGGGTAGAGGCTGATGCGGCAGGCGGCGTCACGGGCTCCGCGTGGGCGGTGGCGCTTGCCGCTGCAAGCGCGCTCGTCATGATGGCTATCCGCCTCGCGCCACCGCTCGCATTGATCGAGAACTGTCTGCCAGTGTTTGACATATCCGGCACTGGCTGCAATTGCTGGTCCAGGAGCCGGGCCCCGCACGCGGGCGAACAAGACGCCATTTTCCGCGATCGCGTCCGGGGTGCTATGCCCCGCGGGGTGTTGTGCCCCGATCCAACTGCCCGTGGAATTACTCGCTGATTCCCCAGCGCTCAAGCTTGCGATACAGCGTCTTGCGGTCGAGGCCCAGGATTTGCGCCGCTCTTGTGCGCTGACCTCCCGCCGCTTCCAGCACCCGAAGAATGTAGCGCCGTTCCACTTCTTCCATGGTCACCAGGTTCGCGGTGTCGTCAAGATCGACCACCACGCGCGACCGGCGATAGTTCTGCACCTTTTCCGGCAAGTCCTCGACCGCGATCTCTTCGAAGCGCGTCAAGGCGACTGCGCGTTCGATGCAGTTGCGCAACTCGCGCACGTTGCCCGGCCACGAATAGGCCAGCAGCTTTTCCGCCGCCGCGGTTGAGACGCCAACAACCTGTTTGGCGGCTGCTCGACTGAAGTGCTGGACGAAGTGCTGCGCCAACGGCAGCACATCGCCGTCGCGTTCGCGCAGGGGCGGAAGCTCGATGTGAATGACGTTGATGCGATAGAAGAGGTCGGCGCGAAAGCATTTCTCCTCGACGTCGGCCTCCAGGTCACGATTGGTGGCGCACACCAAGCGAACGTCGAAGGGCCGTTCAGTATTCTCGCCCAGGGGACGAATGCGCCGATCCTCGATGGCTCGTAGCAGTTTCGGCTGCAAGCCCAACGGCATTTCACCGATCTCGTCGAGCAGCAGGGTTCCGCCGTTGGCCTGCAGAAGCAGGCCGGTGCGCGGGGTCTTGGCGTCGGTGAATGCGCCCCGCACATGACCAAACAGCTCGCTCTCGAGCAGCGCCTCAGGCATCGCGGCGCAGCTCACCGCGATGAAGGGACCATCGTGGCGGCGGCTGTGCTGGTGCAGAGCGCGTGCAACCAACTCTTTGCCGGTGCCGCTTTCGCCGGTGATGAGCGCCGTGGCGTCCGATTCCGCCGCGCGATTGACCAAGTCCAACACCCGGCGCATGGGCGGACTGCTGCCCAAAATCTCGCCGAAGCCACGCGACTCGGTGACTGCCTGGCGCAGTCGCTTCACTTCGTCACGCAACCGATGGTGCTGCACGGCTCGATCCAGGGTCAGGCGGAGCACATCCATTTCAAATGGTTTGGTGATGAAGTCGTAGGCGCCGGCGCGGATTGCGGCGACGGCTGTGTCCAAGCTTCCGAACGCCGTGATGACAACAACCGGCACGTCGGGCCGGTTGGCGGTCACGCGCTCACATAGCTCAAGCCCATTGGTGCCGGGCATGTTCAGGTCCGTGACGATCACGTCGAAGTCGCCCTCAGAAATGGCGGCCAACGCTTCAGCAGCGGACATGCGCCAAGTCACCTCGAATCCGCGCCGGACAAGCCCCGCCTGCAACAGCTCGCACATGCTGCGGTCGTCGTCGGCCACCAGAATACGCCCGCTCACGACTCACCCCGCGGCAAGTGAATGGCGAAGCGACTTCCCCGACCCGGCTCGCTCTCAACGGTGATGAACCCGCCATGCTCTTGCACGATGCCGTAGGCGACGGACAACCCGAGCCCAGTGGCCTCTCCCACCGCCTTGGTGGTGAAGAAGGGCTCGAATATGTGCGGAAGAACCTCGGCAGCGATGCCATCGCCCTGGTCTGTCACGACGATCTCGAGTCGTTGACATGGGAACCCTGAGAGGGTTCGCTCCGCCCTGGGCCCCCCACCCGCCACCGCCTCCCCGCTCGCTTCGCTCGGCCTCGCCAAGCCCTCCCGCGGTGGTTCGCCACGCGCAGCGCTGGCAAAGCCGGCGGGCTCCCCACGCGACTCGCCTTGCGTGACTTCTGCCCCCGGCGGCGGCTGGGCGCTCGACGGCCGAAGCGAAATGGTGACCGTGCCCCCCTTGGGCATGGACTGAATGGCGTTGACCACGACATTGGTCAGCACCTGCTGGATCTGGGAAGCATCGACCTGCGCGGACGCGGGAGCGGTCGTGGTCTCTATCGCCAAGGCGACACCTCGTTTTTCAGCAAGGGGTTGCAGCATCGATACAGTCTGGGCCACCAGTTGGCTCAAATCATGCGACGCTTTCTGGACTCCGCGACGGCGGGCGAAATCCAGCAGTTGGCGGATGATCGCACTCATCCGGCGCGTCTGCTCGACGATGATGCGCACGCTGTCTGTCACATCCAAGATTGCGGCCTCGCCAATCCTGTCGCCAGCACCGACTTGCACCGACTCTGCAATGAGCTGGGCCCGTCCGGAAACGACGTTCAACGGTGTGCCGAGTTCATGAGCAATGCCCGAGGCCAGCTTTCCCACCGTACTCAGACGATCGGCATGGCGCAGCTGCTCGATGGCAGCGATGCGCGCTGTCGTGGCGGCGGCGAGTTGTTTGCCTGCGTCGGCCAGACGCTCGCTCATCAGGTTCATTTCCGTTGCCAGCTCGCCGATCTCGGCGGCATGGGGGATCTGCAGGCGGCCGGTGAAATCACCCGCTCCCACCCGACGGGCCTTGTTGATCAGAGCCTTGATCGGGCGTCCCACCAGCCACACGCCAAGCACCGTGGTCATCAGTAGGCAAACCGCCGCAAGCGAGATGGTCGTCACGACCGTACTCAGCCCGATGCGTTCGGCGTAGTGCCGCTTGTTGGTGAGCGGTTCCGAAATTTCAAGCACACCGGCAAGCCGGCCACTGCGAAGCAGGGGCGCGTAGACGAAGAGCGTCCCGGGCGACGAATCCCTCTGCTCACGCACCACTTCCTCGCCTTTGGACAGCGCGGCTGTCGACCCAGGCAACAGAGCGGACAGGGCACCTCCCTCGCGCTCGAGTGCGCCGCCTTCCAGCCAGCGAAACTGCAGGCTCGTGTGCCTGCGGGCCGACACATCCCCGACAAACGCAACCGCCCGGTCGTGCCCGCCGCTGTTCCAAATTCTGTCTACAGCGGCGGTAACGACCTTGCCGATCAGCAGGTCGTCTTGCCGAGAATCGACATCGAAACTTGCGACGTCTCGGCGCATCTCCAGATAGGCCGACGCGGCCAGCACGACCAGGATGCCGGGCAAGAGGGCGAGAGCAAGCTTGAGAGTCAAGCGCACGGCAGGCCCAGCTTAACCCCATTTTGCCGCGGTTGAGCGGATCGTGTCGAACTGGTCAGGGAAGAAACGCCCTTCACCTTTCGCCTGCCACCAGTCTACGACCCAGAGGGGGAATGGGAACGTCCGAGCGAGCCACTGCGTCCACCCCCAAGACCGCCATGGTACGGAGAGAGGGAACCCCCATGGCCGCCAGCCACAGGCGTCGGCCCGCCCAAGAAGGTGGGCCGTCTCGACGGGCGATAGTGGGTACGTGGTCCCAGCCAAGGCGGTGGGGCAACGATGAACGAACCCGAGATAGGCGGCGAGAGCGGCGCGTACCAATTCCAGAATAGTTGGTCGGTCTCTTCATCGCCGCCGAAGAGAAAGGGCTGGGCGTCTTGCCCGCCACAGGCCTGCTCGTTGCCCGCTTGACGAAAATCATCCAGCGCTAGCAGCCTGATGTCGATTCCGGCGCTGGCCAGTGCGACAAAATCACCGTTTAGATCGTCGAGCTCCGTGCCTCGCGCTCGACCGCTGACGTAGAAAAGACGCCGAATCCCCAACCGTGCGAAAGCCTGCGCATCAGGCAATTCGACCATGTATCGATTGTCAAAGTCTCCGGCGGCGTCGATGTAAGGGGCCAGGCGATTGCTGTCGAGGACGATAACTGGGGGACGCGGGGCAGGCCGTGTCTTGAGGTCTTCCAATAGCGGCGCAAAGTACAGTGCCGCGGCCAGCGTGAGATGCGATGGCACCACACCGCGCAGGTGCGGCCAGTTGTCGAAAATGAACACCGGATCGAATCGTTCGGCCAACGCCGCCCCGGCCGCGATCGCCTCGGGACCGGGCGCATCGATGATGATCGCCGTATCCGCGGGCACACCCCTGCGCACGAACAATGAGAGAAGACCGCGTCCGCGCGAATAGGCCCGGCACATGTCGGATGTGTAGATGGGCGTGATCAGCGCGCGTAGATCGCGTCCCTGCTCGAGCATCAGTGTCTGAAACAGAGTTGGACGGTAGAACGGCAGGAGCGCGTCCTGCGCGGGAGCAAGGCGGGCCGCGAGCTGGGGAAGCATTGTCATCCAGCGAGCATAGCCGCGCGCGTCGGTCTCGATCGCTCCTGGAAAATACCAGGGATGAGGATACTCGCTGCTGTCATCTTCCTGGTCACTCCCTTCCGTTGCGCCCGGGCCTTGCTGGCCATGGGCGTTGGCCTGCCACATGATTTCCGTGCAGCCCAGCGTCCCAAGACCAAAACCAAGCAAGGAAAAGCGGCGCAGAAGCGCCATGCGATAGACCGGATCGAGGGCAGAGGCGGTGGCCTCGCGCCACCACGCGACGCTGTTCGCTGCGTGTGGATCGTGGCCATCGTCGCGACTGCTGCGATGGAAGCGACCGTCGCTGTCGTCATTCTTGTTCATGTGCACCTCGCGGATAGCGGAACTTCAAACCGGCGCATGCCTGCGACGATGTCGCTCGCCGAGCGAGCCTCTTCGGGAGCGCGTGCGACCAGGACCGGCGCAGTAACCGCTCGCCGATCCGTCGCCGTGGCCTGGATTCGGCAAAAGAGACCTGCGGCTTTCCCCCCAATCAGGTAGACGCCGTAGTTGACCGCTGCCCCGTCTTGGTCGCGGCAGGGGCAGAACCTCTCCTGCGCAATCCACCGCTGCGGCACTGCCTGGCGCACGGCCGTTGCCCACAATCCGTCGTCGACCTCTGCCCCAACCACGACCTCGGCTCCCTCGCAGCCGTAGTCAGACTTGAGCACCCAGCCCATGCGCTCGCCCAGTAAAGTCCCGGGCGCCAGTCCTTCCATGCGCAGAGTTCTGGGTACGAAGCGCCGAATGATCTGTTGTGCCCAGACCGGGAAACGATTCATCTCTTCCCACATGAAGGCAAACGTCAGCTTGTTTTGCGCGAGCACGGCGCCGAATGGGTTCACCACGCCCACTCGCCCGCGCAACACGGCCCCCAGCACCAGACCAAGCGGACCAAGCAGCGGCCCGGGATCGGAGAACACGGGCTCGTCGCGCCACACCGGCAGGCGTTCGCCCCACCAGTCCGTCTTGTAGTGGCGCAACAGCACATCACAACGAGAGCCGAACAGCGCAACACCGCCGTCAGAGGTGGCGCAAAGATTGAACGGGGAGCCGAGAACCACGCGCCAGCCACGCCCTTCGAACCAGCGCCGGTACAGTGCCATCATCGATAGGTCCTCGGAAAACTCCGTGGGATAGACGAACCCTACGACAGGTCTTTCTGTTGTCGGCGGGGCCATGGATTCAACCAACCCGCAAAGACGATTTCCCAGATTCAAGCAGGGATCGACGTGCCCGGACTGCTCTGCCACGGCGAGAGCGCCGAGCTCCACCGCCTCTGCCTCGCCGCTCGGTGTATCACAATTCACTTCGCAGACTACGGGTCCGTTCTCGCTCATGAACACGTCCGCGCGTGCGATGCCGTGCCATGCAGGCGCTGATGCCGCCCACATGATCTGCTGCGCGCGTGTGAGGCCAAACCAGTGCTGAACCAACTGAGGCTCGGCCGTGCAGATCACCGCCAACTCGTGCAGGACCGCCAAGACTCCCTCGGCCGCCTGGTAGAGCGCGGCCAGATCGCTGGTGCTGAGCACGAGTGGCCGTTGTCGAAACCTCGGCTTCCCATCGAGCCATGGGTCGGAAAGTAGACCCGTCGCTTTCAGCCGTGCCGCAAAGGTCGGGTATGGGTCGGAGGCGTCCATGCGGGGCGCTAATGCAACAGGCGTGCCCGCCATCTCGCCTTGAAATCTTTGCCAAGATCGCCCCGACGAGGGGGGAAATCATGCCCCACGGGGCGTAGTGCCCCAGGAATCTGCTGAGTGAACCACGGCCCGCACAGGCGAATTCTCCGAACTCGCCCGCGGCCTCCTTGCTACTTTCGTTCCAGCAACGTGGGATCGAGAAAGCCCACCAGCAGCTCGGTGGCCTGGTCTTGCAGGGCGCGCGCTTCGACCGGTGAGCGCAGGTCGTTCATCAGAAAGGAGAACACCAGGGGTTTCTGCCCGGGCGCACCGGCCACCCCGGACAGGCAACTCACCTTGGCCAGGGTGCCGGTCTTGGCGCGCACGTAGCGTTCGGCTGCACTGCCGGTCATGCGGTTGGCCAGGGTGCCGTCGGCGCCGCTCACCGCCAGTGAGGCGAGAAACTCGCCTGAGATGCGAAAGTCGCGCATGGCCGCGCGGATGACTGTGGCGATCTGCTCGGCGGAAAAGCGATTGGAGTCGTACAGTCCGGAGCCGTTGTGCATGGTAAAGCTGGTTTTTGCAATGCCCAAGCCTTCGAGGTAGCGCGCCACCGCATCCAGACCCTTCTGCCATGTCCCGGGCTTCCCCATTATCTCGCCGCCCAGTGTCCGCAGAACTTGCTCGGCGACGAAGTTGTTTGAGCGCTTGCCCAGCTCGTGCACCACCACCGCCAAGGTAGGCGAGTCGTGCGTGGCCAGGGCGCGCAGCCCGTTCTTGGGAGCAGCAGCCACGCGCAACGGCTGGTCGATGGTGATGCCGCGCTTTTGCAGAATCTGCTTGAAGGTCTGCCCGAGAAACAGATCCGGCTGGACGATCCGGCGCAGCACGATGCGTGGCTCGCCGCCAAGGAGAATGCGGCCCGAGACAGCTACGCGGGTTTGACCTTTGCCTGCGTCGCTGGTTTGCACGATAGGTGCGGCTGGCCCCTTGCTTGCGGTGGTCACCCGGCCGGCCAAGACCAGGTTGGATGAGGGCGGGTCGAGCACCACTCGCGCCGGTGCGCCCGCGCTGGGTCCAGGCGTGATGATCACCGAGACCGCGTTGCTATTCAGCGAGGCAGCGGACGAGGGCGCGCGAAACGCGGCCGAGTCATCCTTCTCATCATAGGACGGTCCCACCGTGGCGCTGTCAAAGGCCGTGGCGTCGACCACCAAGCCTCCATGCACCCTGCGCAGGCCGATGGCACTGAGCTCGCTGGCCAATTCGGCCAGGTCATGCGCGGTGAGCGTCGGATCGCCTGAGGCGCGCAGAAAGAGATCGCCCTGCAATTCGCCGGCGGGGCTGATGGCCCGCCCACCCTCGGCTGGCGCCAGGCCCAGCACCGCCGTTTTCCAGCGGAATTCGGGCCCCAGCAAAGCGAGCGCCGCCGCGCTGGTCACCAGCTTCACGTTGGAAGCGGCATTGAGACCGTTCTTCTCGTTGCGGCCATAGACCGGCTTGCCACTTTCCGCGTCGAGAACCAGCACCGAAATCTTGGCCCCGGCCAGGGCAGGAGACGTGAAAAGCGCATCCAGCCGCGCCTTGAGCCACGCTGGTCGTTCTGCGGGATTGGCCGGAAGCGACGTCGCCGGGACGGCCGACGGTACTGGAACCGCAGCCGGGGTCGCAGCGCCGCTGTCGCCAGCTGGCCGGCTGGACTGCGCGGCGACGGGCAGGGGGCTGATGCAGAGGGCGCAGATCAGCGTGAGTGTGTGGCGCAACATTGCGCCGGTCTACCGTGAAGGGGACCAGGACTGCAACCAGGGACGACGCGGGCGCAACGGTTGCCGGGTGGCCCGTGCCAGAGTCCACATCGCGAACCACCGGCTTGCCCGTGCGCCTGGCGAAGAGGTGGTGGAGATCTGGCAGGGAAGATGATGTGCCACGCGATTTCGACGGGGATGGAAAACGCAACTCCAAGGGAAAGTCCTTCGACATGGCGCTGTCAACTTGGGAGACTGAGCATTATGGCAAAGACCATGCGTGCCTTGGCTGCGTATACCTACGGTCCCATCGGGAACCTGAGGGTTGTGGAACTGCCGCTGCCGGAACCAGGTCCTGGCGAGGTGCGGGTTCGCGTGATGGCCTCAGCGCTGAACCCCTCCGACGGCAAGACTTTACTGGGCAAGATCAAACTGCTGCACGCCAAGGTGTTTCCGCTGGTGGTGGGATGGGATTTGTCGGGCGTGGTCGATGCCGTGGGACCAGGCGCGACCGACCTCCGCGAGGGACAAGAGGTTTTCGGTTTTCATGCCTATTCGCGGACGACCAAACTCGGCGCTTTGGCGGAATACACCGTGCTGCCGGCTTCACAACTGGCGGCAAAGCCCGGGAACGTGAGCCATGAAAGCGCGGCCGCAGCCGCGACCGTGGGAATCACCGCGCTGCAGGCGTTGCGGGATTGCGGTCGGATGACAACGGGTCAGGAGGTGCTGATCACCGGCGCCTCAGGGGGCGTGGGTTCTGTTGCTATCGGGGTTGCCCGCAGGCTGGGTGGCGTCGTCGATGCGGTCAGCACCAGTGCGAACGTGGACTTTGTTCGTGGCTTGGGCGTTCGCGCGACTTTCGACCGCAGTGACAAAGCGTGGCTTGCACGAGTCGAGCGACAGTACTCGGTGGTGCTGGACGCGGCAGCCGCGTTTGGATTGCTGGCGATGCGCAAGATCCTTCTTCCCGGCGGGACGTATGTCTCGACTTTGCCCAGCGCTGGCCTTGTCGGCGGCTTCTTGCTTGCGCCCCTGCTTCGTCGAAGGTGCAAGCTGGTGATGGTCAGGCCGCGCAGAGCTGACCTGGAATGGTTGGCGCAAGCCTTGCGGAAGGGACTCTCGGTTCCCATCGCCAGGGTTTTCCCCATTCGCGAAGCGGCTGGGGCCATCGAAGACTTCACGACAATTGGCGCGCGCGGGAAGATCGCGATTCGGGTGGATGGGGGGTTCTGAGGACCACCTGATCGCGCCTTCGTATCCATGGCACACTTGCCTCCAATGTCCGACACAGCACACCCTTTCCACGATCTTCTTGGCCGCTTTGCCACCATGGAGATTCGGCGCTTCGGTAGCCCGGGTGCTTTTCTCGTCGAGAAGGGCGCAGCCCTCGATGCACCGGCGCTGCTACTGCTTGGACCCGAGATTCCCAAAGATGCTCGAGAGGGTGACGAAGTCGCTGTCTTCGTCACGTTGGATTCCGAGGGGCGCCCGCTGGCCACCACCGCAACGCCCAAGCTGGGGCTGGGCGAGGTGGCGTTTCTCACGGTGACGGCGTGCACGGATTTTGGCGCGTTCGTGGACTGGGGCTTGCCAAAGGAATTGCTGGTGCCGTTCGCAGAGCAGACCAGGAAGTTGCGCGTTGGGGAACGGCAGCCGATTGGCCTGTACATCGACAACACCGGACGCCTCGCTGGAACCATGCGGGTGACTGAGCTGCTGGACACGAGCAGTGCTTTCGTGCTCGGCGAATGGGTGGAGGGCGAAGCCTGGCGGGACGACCCTGACATCGGTCTCTTCGTGATCGTGCAGCGCCGTTTTGTCGGGCTGGTGCCCCAGCAAGAGCCGCACACCCTGTCGCGCGGTCAAGCGGCGCGCCTTCGCGTGACCCGCGTGCACCCGGACGGCAAGATCGAGTTGTCGTTGCGCGGGCATGCGCACGAAGAGATGGCCGACGACGCGCAGAAGATCCTGCAGCTGCTCAAGCGGCCGGGCGCACCCAAGCTCGGGGATCGCTCCGACCCAGGACAGATTCGCGCGCTCTTCGGCCTGAGCAAGAAGGCGTTCAAGCGGGCGGTGGGACGCCTGCTGAGGGAGCGGCTGGTCGATATCGACGATCAAGGCCACGTGCGAGTCCTGTCGGCCTCGTCGTAGAGGACACAGCGGGTATACTCCGAACCGTGGACTTGTTCGCACATGCCGCAGGCAAAGACCGACGCGGCCAGCCGCTGGCCGAGCGCATGCGGCCCAACTCGATGTCCGAGTACGTGGGCCAGGACCACCTGCTCGGCCCGGGGCGCTGGCTGCGGCGGGCGCTCGACAGCAAGGAGCTGACCTCGCTCATTCTGTGGGGGCCGCCGGGCACTGGCAAGACCACCCTGGGGCGCCTCTTGGCTGCGGAAACCAATGCCAGTTTCGTGGCCATGTCAGCGGTGATGGCCGGGGTCAAGGAAGTGCGCGAGGCCGTGGCCGAGGCGGCGCAGCGGCGCGACATGCGCGGGCAGAGAACTCTCCTGTTCATCGACGAGATTCACCGTTTCAACAAGGCCCAGCAGGACGCGCTTCTGCCCCATGTGGAGGCAGGCACGGTCATTCTGGTGGGCGCCACCACGGAGAATCCGTCCTTCGAGGTGAATGCGCCGCTGCTCTCGCGCGCCAAGGTGGTAGTCCTGAAGCCGCTCTCGCAGGAGAACCTGCGCACCATCATCGACCGCGCGCTGGCCGATCCTAGGCGGGGCCTGGGCGCCGAGTCCATCGAGTGTTCCGACGCCACACGCGACCTGGTTGCGGCCGAGGCTGGCGGTGACGCCCGCCGGGCGTTGTCCACGCTGGAGGCAGCCGCGGCCGTCGCGCTGCCCGACCCCGAGGGCCGCAAGTCCATCGACGCCAAGACCATCGAGGAGGCCTTACAGCGGCGGGCGTTGCTCTACGACAAGGATGGCGACCAGCACTATGAAGTGGTGAGCGCCTTCATCAAGAGCATGCGCGGCAGCGACCCTGATGCCGCCGTGTACTGGATGGCGCGCATGTTGGAAGCGGGCGAGGATCCGCTCTTCGTGGCGCGCCGGATGGTGATCTTTGCGGCCGAGGACATCGGCAACGCGGATCCCAATGCCTTGCGCGTGGCCATGGCCGCGACCGATGCGCTTCGTTTCGTGGGCATGCCCGAAGGGCATCTTCCGCTCACGCAAGCGGCGGTGTATCTCTCAGTCGCACCCAAGAGCAACACCTCGGTGACGACCTACGCTGCGGCCAAGGCCGACGTGGAAGAGCAGGGCGCACTGCCGGTGCCGCTGCACCTGCGCAACGCCAGCTCGGCGCTGGGCCAGTCCATGGGCTTTGGCAAAGAATACAAGTACCCGCACAACTATGAAGGCCACTTTGTCATCGAGAACTACCTGCCCGAAGCGCTGCAGGGCCGGCACTACTACCAGCCGTCCGACTCGGGGCGAGAACGCGACATAGCTATGCGACTGGCGGATCTGCGAAAACAGAAGAAGTAGGTTAGAAGCGGCGACCCCTCCATGTCCCACCCGCGATAGTCATAGGTGCTAACCACAGTTTCCCGCAGGTTTGCCTCGGATTTCACCACAGAGAGCACAGAGTTCACAGAGACGGACGGAAGGAAGGAAGGGTTTCGGATCCGGATCCGAAACCCTTTCCTTCCGGCCTCTGTGCCCTCTGTGCCCTCTGTGGTGAGACTCCGGATCGCGCCGGCGGCCGTGTGTCGGCAGGATAGTTTGATCGCTCGGCTGTCACAGCCGACTGAGCTTGCGCAGTTCGGGAACGCGCCAGGCGGTGATCGCCACCACCACGAGGGTGATGCAGGCGCCGATAACCACGCTGGGCACGAGGCCGAAGAGGCGCGCGGCCACGCCAGACTCGAAGGCGCCGAGTTCATTGCTGCTGCCGATGAAGAAACCGTTGATGGCCTGCACCCTTCCCATCATCTCGGGCGGCGTCTTCATCTGCACCAGGGTGGCGCGCAAGACCACGCTGACGTTGTCAAAAGCGCCGCCTGCGGCCAGCAGTACCCAGGAAAGCGCGAAACTCGTGGACCAGGCAAAACCGATCCAGGTCAAACCAAAGAGAGCCACGCAATAGAGCAGGGTCTTGCCCGTGCCCCGGGTCTGGGGCCAGTGGGCCAGCACGATCGACATCAGCACCGCGCCCACAGCGGGCCCGGCGCGCAGCAGACCGAGAGCACGCGGACCCACGTGCAAGACATCGCTGGCAAAGGCGGGCAAGAGGGCGACGGCGCCGCCGAAAAGTACCGCAAACAGATCCAGCGACAGCGCCGACAGAATCAGCCGGTGCGACGACACGAAACGCACACCTTCGATCAGACCGCGGACCAACTGGCTTTCCGCAGTCAACGGACGAGGCCGTCGCCGCACCCGGCTCAGGGCGAAGAGACTGAACACCATAAACCCGGCCTCGGTGCCGTAGGCGCACAGCGGGCCGGCGAAGCCGTAGAGCAATCCACCCAGGGCAGGCCCGACCACCGTGGCTGAAAAGAAGACGGAGCTGCGCCAGGTGGCCGCGTTCTGATAGGCCTCGCGCGGGACGAGTTCCGTGCCCAGGGCATTGTAGGCCGGTCGGTAGAAGGCGCGCGCCACGCCAGCCAGCCCCTGCACCAGATAGAACGGCCACGCCGCGCGCGGCCCCGAGCCCAGGTTGAGCAGCAGCAGAATGCTCGCGCCGACCAGCAGCGCTGACATGGAAATCAGCGAGAGATTGCGGCGCTCCCAGCGATCTGCCGCCCATCCGCCGAAGAGCGCCAGGCCCAAGAAGGGCAGGGCTTCGGCCAGACCGATGAGTCCCAGCGACAGCGGGTCATGAGTCATCGAGTAGACCTGCCAGCCCATGACCAGGCTCTGGATCTGTGCGGCCATGAATAGGGGCGCGCAACCGAGGAGATACCAACGGTACTCGCGATTGCGAAGGGCCTGATAGGGATCGTGCAATCGGGTGGTCAAGGCCACAGGCGCCGCAACGTGGACAGATCGATGCGCGCGGCCCAGCGTTTGGCGGCGCGGGCCAGGATCTTGGCCTTGTCGCGCTTGCCGATGACCGGGCGGTGGGTGAACACGTCGAAGTCGGCCTCCTCGATTTTGTCGAGTATGGCCATGCCGGCCAGCCAGATGAGGGCCAGTTCAAACTTGAAGTCGTGCCCGAGTTTGCCGAGCAGGGGGCGGCCGCGTTCGAACAGGGCGCGCGTGCGTGCCACCTCGAAACGCATTAGATCGCGGATGGGCGTGGCGAGCCTCAGCGCCTTGATGTCAGCCTCGCTGACGCCGAAGAAGTGCAGATCCTCGCCAGGAATGTAGATGTGGTCGCGGGCAGCGTCGGAAGCCACATCCTGCCAGTAGTTGGTCAACTGCATGGCCGTCGCGATCTCGTCGGCAAAGCGAACCAGCTCGGGATCGTGGTAACCGAACAGTCCCAGAAGCAGCCGCCCCACCGGCTCAGCCGAACGCGCGGTGTAGGCGCGCAAAGAAGCAAACGTCGCATAGCGTGTGACCTCGAGATCGGCGCGAAGAGAAGACAGCAGATCCTCGAAAGGCGGCAGGGTCAGGCCGCGCTTCTCGATGGTGTCGTGCAGAGCCACGAACACCGGATGGCGGGGCTCGCCATGGAAGCACCGGTTCAGTTCCTCTTGCCAGGCGTCGAGCGCTTCGTCGCGGTGGCCGTCGTACTGGGGTTCGTCGGCAAAATCGTCGGCCGCGCGGAAGAAAGCGTAAAGCGCGACTACATGGGGCCGCAGGGCCGAGGGGACGAAGCGCGAAGCCACCGGGAAGTTTTCGTGGTGGACGCGTGCGAACTCCTCGCAGTACTGGTAGGCGCGCTCCACGGTCCAAGGACCGGGTGGTGGGGCCAACCAGGGCAGGGGGGAATCGGCCTGGCTGGGCGCGCCCGCATGGCCGCGGACTTGGGCGGCCAAACGCGAACGCCCGCTGCGCAGGATCGCACGGATCACGGGCGCGGTCCGTTCCGGGCAGGCGTGGAATCGCCCACCGCTCGCTTGTGCAGGGTCATGTGACCGCGCTGAATGCCTTCGGTGGCCAAGGCGCGCAGGGCGGCCAGGTTCTGTCCCAGGCCCGCGGCCCCGATCACCATGCCCAGCTCCTCGGAAGACGAGACGTGCAGGATGCGCAGAGCGAGTCGCGCTCCCGGGTGCACCTGCAAGGTTCCGCCGACGGTGCCCACTGCCATGGGCATCTCTAGCCGTCCCACCAGGCTCTCGCCCTCGACCTTCCAGGTGCTGATCGGCCGATAGCGGCCGTCGCGCGCGGCATAGGCGTGCGCGCCCGCTTCCACGCCGCGCCAGTCGTTGCCAGTGGCCATGACCACCGCATCCACGCCATTCATGATGCCCTTGTTGTGCGTGGCCGCACGGTAGGGATCATCATCGGCGAAACGCGAGGCAGCCGCGATGCCCTCGGCCACCTCGTGGCCGGCAGGCCCAGTCCCGTGGGAAGTCAAGGCAGCAAAAGGCACCCGGGCACTCACGCGCACCACGCGCCGATCAGCGAGATTGGAAAGAATGCGCAGACCGACCCGGCCGCCGGAAAGCTCGGCCAGACGAGGGGCCACGGTTTCAGCCATGGTGTTGACCGAGTTGGCGCCCATGGCGTCGCGACAGTTCACGTGCAGGTGAACCACGAGGCGGCTCTGCGTTGAGCCGGTCACCTGTCGCACTTCCAGATCGCGCGCGCCACCACCGACGGAGACCAGCACGGCCTGGCAGCTGTCGGCCAGGGCCAGGATTTCGGCGCGGGCGGCTGAGATACGAGCCCGCGCCGCGGCTGGATCGGCGACATCGCGCAGCTCGATCTGGGCGATCATCACCGGCGGGTCGGCTGTGGCAGAGAAGCCGCCGCCCGCGCGCACCATACGGGCCGCGTAGGAGGCCGCGGCGACCACCGACGGCTCCTCCACGGCCATGGGAACCAGATAGTCACGCTGGTTGATCTGGAAGTTGAGCGCCACGCCCAAAGGCAGGGCGTAGATACCCACGACATTCTCAATCATGCGGGCCGCGTCTGCCGCAGCGATGCCGCCGGTGTCCAGTAGCGCTAGGTCGTCACTAGAGAGGTCCGCACGCACCGCCAGCTCGCGGCGCCGATCCGCCAGCGACAAGTGACGAAACTCTGGAATGCGTGAACCGTGCTGCTTATCCGACATAGAAGGGTCCCCTCGATTCGACCAGCGGCTCCTCTTCGGAGCGACGGCAGACGCCCGAACGGGCCAGCGATACGTCCAATACCGAAAGCGTAGGCTGGCACGCGCGTACGAACAGCGCCGCGGCCTCGGGCGTGGCAAACAGAGCCACCCCTACGTCGCCGCCCCCGGCCCCCGACGGTTTGGCATCGCCACCCAACTCACGGGCCAGGGCAGCTGCTTGCTCGAAGGCGTCGGTTACGATCTTCACACCTGCGGCTTTGCCCAGCTCGGCCATTTGTCGGCCATAGCGACCCGCAGCCACCACGGCGCCGGTGGCGCGACCCGCGAGCAATTCGTTCACGAAACGTTCGGCCGTGGTGCGCAGCGCCCCCATCAGCATGCGGTACGACGACGGTGCCATACACGCGTAGCTCCGTACCGATTCCACTAGGTCGCGCGTGTCAGCCGACTCTCCTGTCCAAAACACAACCAGGTGCAGGCCAGCCGGCACAGCAATCGGCTCGACGACAGGGGGACCTTCGGCAGGCCGCACGAACTTGGTGAAGCCGCCCCAGACCGCGGCTGCCACGTCGGCGCCCGAGCCCACTCCGCCCTGGGCCGCGCGATGGGCAGCCTCTGCGATCGAGAAGACCTCGTGTTGCATGCCTTCGATGGCCAAACCCGCAGCCTCGAACATGGCGCCCACCGCTGCCACGGCGGCCGCTGCGCTGGAACCCAGTCCGATCTTGACCTTGCCTTGGCAGAACGAGTCGGTGTCCACCAGCACGGACCCGGGCGGCAGGGCGGCCGAGGCTTCACCAATTGCTGCCAGCGCGCGCTTCACCGCTTCATCGACCACCGCCGACTGCGGTTCGCTCCCAGGCAAGTACTGCGCGACCGCGTAGCGCGACACTGCAGCCAGGACAGCCACGCCGCCCTCGAGCACGGCGTACTCGCCCACCAAGAAGATCTTGCCCGGGGCGGCGACCACCGGAGTGCCCACCAGAGTGGTGCGCGATCCGGTCATCGCCGCTCCTCGCGCACAACCTCGGCGCCTGGACCAGGCGCCAGCACCAGGGTGCGCAGAACCCCGGGCGTCGCGGCCAGCGCGGGCTCCACCAGCACAGCGTCGCGCGTCGCACAAAGAACCTTAACGTGCGGCCCGGCGTCGATGGTGAAGAAGGCTTGCGTGCCGGCAGAGCGCAATCGTCGTACCGTGTCCATCGCGGCCAGGGTCGCAGCGTTCCAGTACAGAATGGGCGGGTCAGCCGCCATGGCACAAGCGTGCATGCGCATGGCGCTGCGCTCGGCCACGCGCCCCAGCCCGGCCAGATCCTGCGCCAGGACTGCGGCTCGGGCCGCGACCAGATCCTGCGGTACGGCTTGCACCCACCCCGCGTAGTAGGGCGAGGTCTTGGCGGTCAGCTCCATGGCCTCGCTCGACGCAATGGCCTTCGGCCCATCGGACGCGATCGCCACCACCAGACGAACATCCCATGCGCCCGCAGGCAGTAGCTCTTGTGCGCAGGCATCGCTGCCGTTGCGCTGCGTGCCCGCGGCCATCTCGACGAAACCGCCAAAGATCGACCGCGCGGCCGAACCCGAGCCCCGCCGGGCCAGGGCGGACAGCTCGGACGGGGCGAGATTCATGCCTGCGGCCCGCGCGGCGGCCAGCGCCAACGCCGCGAAACCAGCAGCCGAGGAGGCCAGGCCAGCGGCGGTGGGCACGCTGTTGTGGGTGGCGACCTCGGCGGGCAGGCCGACGCGGGCGTCGTGGCGGATCAGATCGAGGAAGCGACTCACCCGTTCGGCGAAGGGCGGGGGAGCGGGCGTTCCGTCGAGGGTGATGCGGTCGCCGCCGTCGGGCGATTCCGCGTCGGGAGCAAAGCGCACCGTGGTCTCGCTGCCGAAATTGGCCAGGGTCAGCGACAGGCTGCCGGTCGCCGGCAGATTCAAGGTAGCGTCGCGTTTGCCCCAGTACTTGACCAGGGCGATGTTGGTTCCTGCGCGTGCGGTAACTGAGAGGGGCAAACCAAAGATGCTCATTTTCCTACCTGGGTAAGGAAGCCATAGCAGCCCATGCTGCGCCAGCTTTTCAACACTTCTTCGGCGCGATCAGAAGCCAACGCGATCACCGCGCCTCCGCCGCCGGCGCCGGTCAGCTTGGCCCCCAGGGCGCCGGCCCCACGCGCGGCGCGAACCAGGGCGTCCAGTTCAGCCGAGGACACGCCCAACCCGGAAAGCAGGCCGTGGGCCATGTTGAACTGGTGCCCGAGCGCAACTTGATCGCCGCTGGCTAGCGCTTCCATTCCCGCGCGGGCCACATCTCCCAGGGCGTCGATGAGACGACGCGCGACCGGAACCCGCTGGCATAGCTGGGCCACGCTGCTCACCAGATCGCTGGTCTGGCGCACCTGTCCGGAAAGGCCCACGCACAGTTCGATGGGGCGGCTAACTGGAATGGCCTGCCAGCCTGCGGCCCGGTCGAAGCGGCCCACGCCGCCTCGGCTGGCTGCCGCGGTATCGATTCCCGAGGGATTCTCGTGAAAAACCGCTTCGGCCAGCGCCGCAGCGGCCAGCACGTCGTCTTCGCCTGCGCCGGTGCGCGCTGCCACTGCCCGCGCGATGGCCACGGCCATAGCCGCTGAACTTCCCAGGCCAGCCCGCGATGGCACCTCGGCTTCCAGCCAGAAATCCAGGCTGCGGCCGGCCACGCCCAATCGTTGGCACAGCCGATCGATTGCGCTACTCACGGGCGAGTCGTCGCCCATCTGCACGTCGAGTTGCCAGGCCGGCACGCGTACACTGCCGGCTCCTGCGCTGGCGTGGGCGCGCACGCCGGCCTGCATGCCCGCCGCCACGGCTGGCTGACCGTACACTACCGCGTGCTCGCCCAGCAGGATGACCTTGCCGTGACCGAAGCCGGTGGTGGTTTCTGCATGCTCGGTCATGCCGGCCTTTGCGCCAGCCAGTGGCCCAGTTCGCCGGTAATCACGCGCGGGGCGCGGGACAGGTCGACGGCGTTTCGCTGGCCCGCAAGCAGGCACACTTGGCGGAGGCCGTCGACGATTCCCGACAGATAGGCTGTCGCGGTTCGCTCGCCGCCCGTGCAAGCCGCGACCAAGGCCGGCTGGGCTAGCGCCACCACGCGAGCCCCGAGGGCCATCGCGCGTGCAGCGTCCAGGCCAGTGCGTATGCCACCGGAAGCCACGATCTCAGCGCGCAGACCCGACGACGCCAGCCAGCCCACGCAGGCTGCGGTGGGAATGCCCCATTCGCGCAACTCGCGGCCGCGCGTCGCCTGGGCACCGCGCGCGCGCAGGGCTTCGATGGCGATCCACGAGGTGCCGCCCGCGCCCGACACATCGATGGCGGCCACGCCGGCGTCTTCCAAGGCGCGTGCCACCGACGGCGAAATCCCGCAACCGGTTTCCTTGACCAGCAAGGGCCGTCCCAGCTCGGCACACAACCGGCGAATGGTGGCAAGTGCGCCGCGGAAGTCGCGATCGCCACCAGGCTGGGCCAACTCCTGCCCGGCGTTGAGGTGAACGCAAATTGCATCTGCTGCCACGCCATCCACGGCCTGGGCCACCTCGCTGGTTTTCATCTGGCGGAGCTGGGCCACACCCAGGTTGGCAAAGACAAACGCCGAGGGCGCAACCTTGCGCACCTGAAAGGTGGACGCAAGCGCGGGGCGGTCCAGCATGGGGCGTAGGCTGCCCAACCCGAACGCGATGCCGAGTTTCTCGGCGCTGGCGGCCAGGATGCGGTTGATGGTCGCGCCTTCCTGGGTGCCGCCGGTCATGCCCGCGATCATGAGTGGGGCAGCTAGTTTTCGGCCGAGCAGGGTGGTCGAGATATCGATCTCGTCGAGGGCCAACTCGGGCAGGGCTGCGTGGATGAGCTGGACGCATTCCAGCAGGCTCGAGCGCGCGAAGCGGCCCGCGCCCGACCTTGCGATGTGCAGATGGTCGGCTTTTCGTCGCGCGATGTCGGTCGAGGCTGGGCGGGTCATGGGCGGGAGCTATTTGACCACAGTCGGCACACGCTGCACAGAGAATGAACCGAGAAACGAGGACAGAAGTGCCACAGCATCTTTAGCGAGCCACCAGCACCAGCACCGCTGCCAACCGCCTGGTTTCGGCTCGCCCTTCACGGAGCAGTTCTTGGGGACAGCAGCACTCCCTACGCGATCATCGTCCTACTTCCGTCGTTGTCTTTACCTTCTTGATCGTCCCTGGCGAATGGCGCAATCATAAACAACCATGGAACGCTTGCTGAAACCAGCCCTAGCCGCCGCCTTGTGCCTGGCAGGCGCGGTGGTCGTCCCTGAACGCATGGGTCAAGCGCAGGAACCAGCGGCTCCCGACCCCGACCTGCAGGCAGCCAAGGCGCAATTTGAGGAAGCCCAGATCCTCTACTTGAGGGAACTGTGGGACGACGCCGCAGCCAAGTTCCTGTCGGCCTACGACAAGAAGCCCTTCAGCTCGTTTCTCTTCAACGCCGCGGTCGCGTTGGAGAAGGCGAAGAAACTGGATCGCGCCGTCGACATGTTCCAGCGCTATCTCGACAAGGATCCGCAAGCCCGCGATGCCGCTGACGTCAAGACTCGCATCGAGAGCCTGAAGGCGCTGCTGGCGCCACCGCCTCCGGCGGCGAAAACCGCCGAAAAGGCACCCGCGCCCGCGGCGGTGCTGCCCACCATCGAGACCAAGGGACTGGTGATCATCGAGACCAAGCCGACTGGCGCCACCATCTACCTCGATGACAAATCCAAAGGGATCTTCGCCACCACCCCGTGGCAAGGCTCGTTGGAGCCCAAGCCGGTGAAGCTGATCTTCGAAGCCCAGGGGTTCAAGTCAGAAGAACGCGAGATCTCTCCTCGTACCGACAAGGTGGTGGAGATCTACATCGCGCTATCCGAACAGCACTTCCTGGGCTGGATCGAGGTCATCGCCAACGTACCCGGCGCCGACGTGTTCATCGATCGCCAGGAAATCGGCGCCCTCGGCAAAACCCCGTACACCGGACACCTCAAACCAGGCAAGCACATGCTGTGGGTGGCGAGGCCCGGCTATCAGACGAGTCAGAAGGAAATCACCGTCGAGCCAGGAACTGCCACCACGCACACGATTACCCTGGAGACCGTCGACTACGCCTTG
>Ga0182017_10001024_pt1 | contig 21899 bp, 21 predicted proteins | sample 712E3DmetaG_FD_120492 | JGI IMG/M metagenome (GOLD analysis project Ga0182017, IMG submission 120492) | Permafrost microbial communities from Stordalen Mire, Sweden - 712E3D metaG | ecosystem: Environmental > Terrestrial > Soil > Wetlands > Permafrost | place: Sweden: Stordalen | collected... | reverse complement strand
GCAGCAAGGCGGGCAGATGAACTCAGCGGACGTGAGCTTGCAGTTGCGTTTCCCTTTTCTCTCGTGACACAGCACGCACTTCATCGGTTGGTTCCCTGTCTGGTGACGAAGCCGATCGTACCCGTTCATGCCACCTCTCGGGAACAGAAAGTGACACGCGGCCCGGGCTGAAACCCGCCGACCCACGTTCCCGGTTCCCCTCACCGGGCGCGACGGATATCATCATCCCGGCCGTGGCAGAAGCATCGAAGCGCAGCGTCTTGTCCGTCCTGACCAAGGGACGACTGGAGGATCTGGGGCGCGAGTTTGGGGTTCCCCTGCCGCCCACGGCGACCAAGGACGCCCAGGTGACGGTTTTGGCCGACTCGGCGCTCGCACGGGGCAGAAGGTTGGCAACAGCGCTACGGCGCCGAGGCGGCGGTCGTAGTCGGCGAGGGGACCAACGCGGAAATCGAACTATCGGTGCTGCTGGCCCAGTACGCCGCTCTGTTGAAGCAGAAGAACCGTCGCAGCCGCCTGGGCATCGCCAGCCTACAAAAACGCCTGCTCTCCAGTATCGAGGCTTTCGCGCGCACCCTGGCCGTTCACGCTAAGAGCGTCGGGGAACGCACCGACCAGGCTGTCGCGTCCCCGTCATCGCCCGATGACGACGAGTACGGCGAGGACGAGACCACCTCGGACGAGCGGTCAGACTCGCAGATGACCTTGCTTTCGGTCGGCCTGGCAGCACCCAGCACGGACGCCCGCAGCCTGCTCGAACGCATGACCAGCCTGGCCGAGCAGAGCCGCCGCGCCCCTGGCCCCAAGGTGCTGGCTCTGATCGACTGGATTCGCCGCAACCAGTGCAAGGCCGTCCAGCTTGGCGGCGCCACGCCCACCCGCAGCCCGGCGACCTGGAAGGACCGCCGCCTGATCGTGTTCACGGAATACGCGGACACGAAACGCTACCTGGCCGCCATTCTGCGCGCCGCCTTTGACGGAACCGCTGACGGGGAGCTTCGCCTGATGGAATTCCACGGCGGCATGTCGGACCGCCAGCGCGAGGAAGTGCAGCGCGCCTTCAACGGCCCGCCCGCCCAGTATCCCGTGCGCATTCTGCTCGCCACCGACGCCGCCCGCGAGGGCGTGAACCATCAGGGCTACTGCGCCGGCATCTTCCATTTCGACGTGCCCTGGAATCCGGCGCGGCTGGAACAACGAAACGGCCGCGTGGATCGGACCCTTCAGCGCGAAAAGGAAGTCCGCTGCCGCTGAAAGCTCAGGTGTCAACCGGCAGTGGAAGAGGCCGTCTCCACCGCCAGTCCCGGGGCGCGGGGGGGGGCTGGCGAGTGACTCTAGTCACTAGAACATGTGGGTTTTCCCGACACACCTGCGTTTTTGTATCGGAGGTAACCGCCTGAGATCGTGAGGAAAAGTTGCCTCCTCCGTAGAGGGGGGCTCCCTTGGGTTGGACGGACCAAGGACCCGCCAGAACGAAGGGAGGCCGTGGCCAACATCGTTTGCATACCGATCAACTGCCCACTGCCGCGAACCCTCCTCAGGCCGCAACGCCACCTGATCATCAAGCGCTGCGAGAACATGAGATGAGCGCCGAGGAAATGCAGAATCTCGACGAGTTGCTGGCCCTGCAGCCCAAGCTGCGCGTTCTGCGCGGCTTCATGGACGGGTAACTGCGCTATCTTCGAGCGCGACGGAGGCAGCTCCCCCACCGCGCACGTGTGCGGCGGACCTTGCTGCTGCAAGAGGCCCGCTACCGCCGCTGTCGGGCTTTCTGCGCGACCCGGTGCCGGAGACCACCTCCAACCACGTCGAGCGAGCCAACCGCAGGTACGGCAAACGGCAGAAGAGCCACTACCGGCTCCGCTCCGAGGGCAGCGTCCGCACCAGCCTATACCGGATGACGTACTACCACGGTCGCCCAGTAAACGACCTTGCCCGTCATCGCGGCAAAGCTGCCCCTGCAGCTCCATTGTCGACGATCCTGCGCCGGGCAGCCGCATGACCCTGGTGCGAAAACCTGTTCGGAATGCGCAACAGCTCTACACGCAAGGCTACGCTCCAGTCCCATTGAGCGACGCCGAACCGACGCCCAGGTCCCGGCACAAAAGCGCAGGAGTGTCGCCTTTCCTGCCCCTTTTCCTTCGTCAGTCGGCCGGCTGCGTGCTCAAGCCCCGATTCTCCTTTGGCTTTTGGTCACATTGACTGTTTTCGTGGGTGCGGTACGCTCATTGATATCGCGGGTCGTGGTTCAGTCGACTCTCCGAGCGGGACGAGATTGAATCTCCACACGATCAGGCCCTGGTGAATGGTGAATGGCGAAGGTCAGCACGCTGCTGCGGCGACCTTCTCGTGGGTTCCAACAATTCACAGGAGCAACAATGGTCGACGATACATCCATCTTGTCTGACGCCGAATTTGAAGCACAAACCTCTCCACCCGACGACGTTCCCGCGAGCGATAATTCCGTATCTACATCCACTGGCAATCCCATCATCAATCGTCTGAACGAGATGAGTAGCGCCCTCCTCCGACAGATTCCCCCGCCCGACCCCAATGTGGTTCCGCCTGACAGTGACCTCGGGCAAATGCTCGCTGCCGTTTTGGGCGGTGGCGGCGAAATCTCCGACGCCGCCCTAGCCGCTTACCGGCAGAAAGTCGATGAGGCAAACGGTACCGCCCTGCCCCCGGGGGCGCCCGTCGCTTGCCGGCCCGAACGATCTGCCCATCTCGCCGTGGTCCGGCGCGATCTGCACAGTCGCCTCCGCCGCAGCGACATTCAGGAATTGCTTCGTGGTCAGGCATCACCTCCGGAACCTGAGCCCGTGATCGACATCAAGCTCGGCCAGATCTCTCTTGAATTCGAGAACATGCGCTCGGGTGTCGACGAGGAGGCGGACGCAGCCCTGGAAGCGTCGATGGTTGCTCTCCGTCAGTTTTCGCCCCTGCTGGTTGCGCGAGACCGAGATGATCCAGAGAAGTACATCTTGCTTGCGGGTTTCTCGCGCTTTCGTATCGCTCAAAAGTTGGGCTGGACGACCGTCAAGGTAATTGTCCGTTCGCTCTGCTCCGAGCTTGAGGCCTACGCCGTCAACCTCCTCGAAAACGTTGCTCACGCGCCTCTCGCCACTTTCGATTTGGCTGATCGCTGCGATCTAATCTGCCGCAAATTTGGGGTCTCTGTTCCCGACCTGGCCAAATTGATTGGCAAGGCTCCCAGCTATGTCTACCAACTGCGCGGGCTGCTGGCATCACTACCGTCCAATGCCCTCCGCGACTGGCGAAACCGACATCCCGCAGCCACTCTGCCCAATCTGGTGGCTGTAACACGCGCGTTCGACAAGCCCGGCGCGTGGGAAAAGGTTCGCGCACGCTACGAGTGCTCAGAGGGCCGCACCACTCCCGCTCTGGTTCCCAGCGACGAGGACACTTCTGGTCCGACCGGCTGGACGGAATTCAAGCGTCCGAGCAAGGCTGCTCTCCGCCGCCTCCGCGACGTGGCCAGTTGCGCCCGCCTCCCCGACGATCCGCGTGTTTTCCAGGAAATTCTGGTCGGCGTGCTCGACTACGCGCGCGGTGCCACGAACAAGATTCCCCATTTGCTCACGCCTCCGTTGAAACGAAAACGCCCTCAACGTCAGGCGTCTGAGGAGTAGATGTTCCCAGGGATTCCTAACCTTCACTGGCCATCCAAGCTGGCTGGCTGCAATCGCACCCAGGCCATGCTTACCGACGCGGCTATCAGCAGAGCGTTGGGGTGTTCTTCGGGCCTGTTCATGTCATCCACTCGAACACACCCTGCCCCCGTAGATGTCTGTCCTACACGTTAAGCCGCTGGCACACGGTTGGCTTGAGCAGTCTGCCCCTAACCCGCCACCACAGGAGCTTGACGAACATGTTCCGGAGCAATTGTTGTACCCCACCCAGCATGTTCCGCTGACAACGCAGGTTCTGTTGCCACCGTCGTGATATCCGATCGAACAGGTTCCGCTGACCACGCACGTCCCCGTGCCACCATCGTGGCATCCGGTTGAGCAGGTTCCGCTGGCCACGCACGTCCCTGTCCCGCCATTGTGATACCCGGTCGAGCAAGTCCCGACGACCACGCAAGTTCCCACGCCGTTGTCATGGTACCCGGCCGAGCAAGTCCCGCTAGCCACGCAGGTTCCCCCGCCGCCGTCGTGATAGCCGGCAGAACAGGTTCCGCTGATCACGCAGGTCCCCGCGCCACCGTCGTGATACCCAGTCGGGCAGGCTCCGATGACAGCGCCGACCAGCGCGAGGATCTCGGCTGCGCTCAGTGCGCGATTGTAGACGCGGAACTCATCAATCGCGCCGTCCAGGAAGGGAGTGCCAGTAAACTCGGAGCCCCCTATCCAGTCGTTGGGGGTGGCGCCCAAGTCGGCTGGACGCATCTTCATGGTCGTGTTGATGCCGACTTGGACGCCGTTCAAATACAGTCGGCCACCAGAAGCGTCGAGCACCACAGCCAGATGCTCCCACACGCCCGTGGGAACCGTGATCCCGGTCGCCGTAATGTCTTCCCTGTACAGACCTGCGTCAGTGAGAGCCGTTCGGATAGTGAAACGAGGGTAGCCGTCGGTGTACGTCGGCGTCAGGTACATCGAAGAGGTCGCGCTGCTGTTGCCTATCTCGAAGATCCGCTGAAAACTCGGCGTGCTGTTGATCTTGAACCAGGTGGCAACTGTCATGTCGCGGGCGGTGGCAAGAATCGCGGGGGGCATGGCGACATAGCTACCCGACACGGCGGCATCCGTGTTGTTCGCGAGCACCAGCGCGTTTCCCACTTTGCCCGGGGCGATGCTGACGGTACCCACGAGAGTCCCGTTGTTTCCCTTCCCGGACATGTCGGGGAGCGAGGTGCCGTTGACCTGGTCGCAACTGTAGTAGAGGACAAGGCCCAGCGTACTGACCGAGGTCGCATCAGGGATTGAGGTCGCATCGACAACGAGCGGCGCATCTGCCCCAGCATCGAACGGCTGAGCCCGGTCCGCCGGCGCGGGGACATCGTGCGCAGTTCCCAGATCGGGCAAGGCCGCTGCGTCGCCGAAGCTCGTGCTCCCGTCGACTGCCACACCGCCTGCGTCAACGCTTCCCCCACTGCCGCCTGTGTCACCGCCCCCGCCACCATCCGCGCCCGTGATAGCGTCGGGTGAGTTGGATCTGGTGCCGTCACTTCCGGAGGCGCCAGCTTCGGGCACAGCGGGGTACTCGATAGCTCCGTCAGGGGCGGGCGACGCCAAGGCCCGCAGTTGGCTGGCGTCGAAAGAACACGCGGTAGCCAGAAGCGTGATCAGGCAGATGCCACAGATATCAAGACGCGGAAACAAGAAGGAGAGGGCTTTCATGTTTTTGTACCTCACGCCTGCTCAAGCAAAGCCGGAATACGCACTACTTCGGTCTGGCTGCACCCAGGTCGTGCTGGATCGCCGGCGCCGCACGAGCTTCTCAGGCTGTCGAACTTGAAATCCACATCCGAAAGTGCCCGTAGCTGGCTGGCGTCGAAGGAACATGCCGCCGCCAGCGCAGCGACGAGGCAGAAGGCAGGAACGTCGAGGCGTGCAGACAGGAAGGAGAGAGATTTCATGGTCAGTACCTCACTCGCGGTCGGCTGAGTGGCTACTGCGTGCAGCCGCATACCAGACGGGCCGAGGTATGGCTGGCTGTGGCGTCGAACGCAGGCGAACTCACCCACCACAGAACCCCGCTGTAGATATGGCAGCCAAGTCCGAGTCCGTCGGATCTTACGCCACTCGCAGGTGTTCCCGTGACTCCGAGCAGTCCCAAAAGAATTCCACACTCTGCAAGGCTGCCGCCCTGGGCTGTTGTGCCGACGTGGCTTGCGGCTCCGGGCGCCACGGTACCGTGGCTCGCGCAGACTTGCTGGCAACTCGATCCATCCGGCCCAAGGTACCAGCAGATCCCTCCGCGAAGCGGCCCCGAGCAGGAGGCGGCGTCGCTGCTTGCGCTCGTGCCAGCGTCGGCACCGCCTTGGCCACCACTGTTCATCGTCGCGGCGTCGCTGCCGCCCAATCCGCCGCTACCGCCGGCACCGATGCCGCCACTGCCACCACCACTGACAGCGCCGCCTCCTGATCCACCGACGAGAACATCCGGAGCACCGGGGGCATCCGGCATCCCGGCATCATATCTGCCGCCAGTGCCGCCCAACCCGCCGCTACCGCCGGCACCGATGCCGCCACTGCCGCCACCACTGACAGCACCGTCCTTTGATCCACCGACGAGAACATCCGGAGCACCGGGGGCATCCGGCATCCCGGCATCATATCTGCCGCCAGTGCCGCCCAACCCGCCGTTGCCGCCACCGCTGGCGATGCCACCGACGCCGCCAAGTCCGTCTGGGCCACTGACTGCATCTATGCCCGCTGCCCCACCCGTTCCAGCAGAACCACCGCTGCCACCCGAGGCGATTGGAGCGTCTGGTGAGTTGGCGGTGCCGTCGCCGCTTCCAGCCGCACCTGCGTCGGGCGCCGCCGAAGGCTCGACAGCGCTGTCAGGCAACGCCCGCAGTTGACTGGAGTCGAAGGTACACGCCGCAGTCAGCACAGCGATCAGAAGGAGACCAGTGACATCGAAGCGTGTGAACAAGACAACGAACGCTTTCATGGCCAGTACCTCGCAACCTCACGTCCAGGGTCGGTGATCGCATGGCATCGGCAAGCACAAGCTCATATGAATCACCAGTGGATCTCCTGGACCGTTCCACCCGACGTCCAGCCGACGATCGCACCGTCATCTCGAACCCCGTACATGTTTCCTGTCCAACCACCCGCTATGTTGGTGAAGATGCCCGCAGGTGCCTTCTGTCCGGTGGAGCATGAGATCGCGCCGCCAGCACCCAGTCCGCAGGCAGCCATCTCTCCCAGAGCTACCTGAACAAATGTGCCAGCTGGAGCCGGAGTTCCCGCTGCTAGGCTTCCCCAGCACACGATGGATTGATTGGATCGGAGACCACAACCCATCTCCCAGCCCTCGACAACTTGCGCAAACAACCCAGCAGGCGGGGTCGCCTCATTGCCTGTATTTGAGCCCCAGCACGCCAGGCTTCCATCGGTCTTGATACCGCAGGTCGAGCTTCTCCCAACGGACACCTGAACGTAAACACCAGGCAAGGGAGGAGCCCCCGTCTGCGGCCAGCAGGTCACGGCTCCGCTCGTTCCTACGGCGCAGGTATTGTTTTGCATTCCGCTGGAAATCTGTGTGAACGTGCCCGACGGCAATGCGCCGACATTGCAAGAAGTTCCAGTCCCCAGACATCCGATGGTCCCGTCAGTCTTGATGCCGAAAGCCCCTTGCCCAACCGTCACCTGCTGGTAGCTCCCGGCCGGCGCATAGTAACTGGTGGCACTGCCCAGAGATGGACTGGGCCAGCAGGAAACAGAGCCGTCAGAGCGAAGCGCGCAGCCCTGCGCCGTCTGCTTGAAAGCAACGCCAGGAACCATCGTTTCTCCGTAGCTGCTATAGCCCCAGCACACTGTGCTGTTGTTCAACCCGATGCCACATCCGTGTGAGTTGCCCAGCGATAGTTGTGTCAGAGGCACGCTGGGAGGCGTCGTCAGTCCATTTGAATTGCTACCCCAGCAGATGGCTGACTGATTTGAAGCGATTCCACATGAGGCCAGGCCCCCTGATGATATCTGAACAAATGACCCAGCCGGTGGTGTTGCCTGCTTGCTGGTGTTGGAACCCCAGCACACAACCGAGCCATCCACTTTCAGGCCGCAGGTGTGCTGGTAGCCCGCCGCAACCTGGGTGAAAGCGCCTGCCGGAGCAGCAGATTGGCCATAGGTGTTGTCTCCCCAGCAGGCAACTGTCGTGTCCGACTGAACGCCGCATGTGTGGTACTCGCCGGCCGATACCTGAGTGAATGATCCTGCGGGAGGAGTCGATTGCAGATAGGTATTGTCACCCCAGCAAACGGCAGCGGCCGACGTCACGGCGCACGTGTGACCGTAGCCGGCAGATATCTGGATATACGCCCCTGCTGGGGGAGTGGCCTGGCCCTTAGTGTTGCTCCCCCAACAGACAGCGCTGCCATCCTGTTTGATGCCGCATGTGTGCGACAGGCCAGCCGAAAGCTGGGAGAATGTTCCGGATGGCGGAATCGACTGTCCCTGGACGTTGCTCCCCCAACATAGGACCGTCTTGTCGGTCTTGATACCACAGCTATGGCTTCCCCCGGCGGTGACGTACACGAGTGGCGTCGAAGGTGGTACCGTCGATGTCTGCGTGGCGGTAGCAGTGATCGTGGACACCGTTTGGGTCTGAGTCGCGGAAACCGACGATGTCGCTGTCCGCGTGTTCGTCAGACTCCCTGATTGCGTCTGCGTGGTCGACTGACTCGCGGATACCGTCTGTGTTCCGGTTTGCGTGCTCGTCAGGCTTCCGAATGGCGTTTGCGTTGCCGTCAGGGTTTGGGTTTGCGTCTGAGTCGCAGAAAATGACGACGTCGCTGTCCGCGTACTCGTCAAGCTCCCTGATTGCGTCTGCGTGGTCGACTGACTCGCGGATACTGTCTTTGTTCCAGTTTGCGTGCTCGTCAGGCTCCCTGGTGGCGTTTGCGTCGCCGTCAGCGTTTGGGTTTGCGTTGCTGAGATTGGGGTCGCCGTCTGTGTGCCCGTCAGGCTCCCTGATGGCGTTTGCGTCGCCGTCAGGGTTTGGGTTTGCGTCGCTGAGATTGGGGTCGCCGTCTGTGTGCCCGTTGGGCTCCCTGATTGTGCCTGAGTAGTCGACTGACTCGCGGATGCCGTCTGCGTTCCGGTTTGCGTGCTCGTCTGGCTTCCGGATGCTGTTCCGATGAATCCACCGCCATCGACACTGGATGCGCTCACATCCAGCTGACCGCCACCACCGTCGGCGATGGACACACTGGCGTCCACCGTTTGCGTCCCGGTTTGCGTATTCGTCTGGCTGCCGGATGCCGTTCCAATGAAGCCACCGCCGTCGACGCTGGAATCTATCCGGCCGCCACCACCTTCCACATTCCCCTCCATGCTTGGGCGGTCGGCTGATGCATCGGATTGTGTTGAGCCTACCGCCCGGAGCTGGCCGGCATCGAACGAGCATCCGGCTGACGTCCCCAACGATGCCAGACCCCACGCCGCAAAGAATGATGCCGCCAGTCGCGCAGCTGTCTTCACGATCAGAACCCCACCCTCACCACGGCGCCGGTAGTCCCGCCCGCCACCGGCGCCACCGTCACGGGCTGGCCCTCAAAATAGAACAGCACGCCGGTGGTCACGGCGGCTGCGGCGGCAAGGCCCCAGAAGACGTTGGCCGTGGTCTGGCGCGAGCTGACGGAGTCGATGTCGCTCTGGCTGCACCCAGGTCGTGCCGGGTTGCCGGCGCCGCAGGAACTTCTCAGACTGTCGAACTTGGAATCCATGAGCGTGCCGGCGGTGATGGCTCCCACGGCCAACAACACGGTCGAGCCGGCGGCAACCCACGTCCATTTCCTGCCCATCCACCAGCCCTCACTGCCGCCGCTGGACGCTGACGCAGCTTGTATGCCGAAGTCTGGAGCAGCCGTGTGCGCCGGGATGGCATGGGAAATCGCCACAGGTCGCAACAGTAGGGTCACAGTGGCCACTGAACCCGCCGTCACGTCCACGTCCTCGATCGCGGGCGCGGCGCTTGCGTGCTTGGCTGTGACCTGGTGGCGGCCAGGGGTGACCCAAATCAGGTCAGGCAGCGGGGCCAGCCCCACGCTCTTGCCGTCAACGCTGACCTCCGCACCTCCGGTTTCGCAGTCGACCTGGATTCGTCCCAGCTTCTTCTGGAGCTGAGCCACAGACTTGCGCGCGTCAGCGATCATCTCAGGCGACGCATCGGCGGCGCCCACCAGGAACTTCTCGAAAGCCTCCAAAGCCTCGACGGGCCGGCTGAGATCGCGATTGGCTTGGCCTATGTTGAACATCAGCTTGGGGCTGGGAAACGCGGCATAGGCCGCTTGGAACTTCTCCAGCGCATCAGCAACGTCGCCTTGCTGGTACAGCTTGGTGCCCTGGCCAAGGAGTGCCTGCGCTTGCGCCTTGGCTTGTGGATCTCCTGTCGGCGGCGAGGCTTGCGCGAGAATCGCGAGCAGGATGAGGCAGGTTGCGTGCATGGTCACAGCTCCTCGTACAGTTTCTTCTTGGCCTTGCGTCGGGGAGTAATGGTTTGCTTGGGCTTGTTGGACTCCCCGTCGGTGAAGGGGTTGGGTTTGTTGGACTGCCCGTCGGCGAAGGGGTCCGCCCACTTTGGGTGCTTTGGCCGGGCGGATCTGTGCGCGGGTTGGGCTGTCGTGGCTGCTGTTGATTCCGGCGCAACCGCCGGAGGTGCTGGCGGCTGCGGCAGTGGTGTAGCCACCGGCTGTACCGCGCTTGTGACTGCTGGTTTTGGTGCGGGACTCGAACGGAGCAACAAGAACGCCCCGAGGAGCAGAAGCACCCCGGCCCCTGCGACGATGGCATAGAGCGGCCTAATCCGCCTCAACCACGCCATCGCTGTCTGCACCCACCCTCTAACGCCAGCGACGATGGCATGAAACGAACTGACGCTGGTCTGCGATACACCGGCTTCGACCTTGCGTGCATCCCGTGGCGATGAGCCGGCGGGTTGCATGCGCACGGGTGTCAGGGGAACCTGCGTTGCGCTGTACCCGATGGTCGGATGTGTTGGCGACGTGATTGATGACACCGTTACCGGCGCTGGCGTGACGTCGGCGGGCCGGCCGAACGCGGCGGCTTCAAGCTCGCGCGAGAATTCTCGCATCGACGAGAACCGCTCCGCCGGCTTCTTGCGCAGCGCTCGCCGCAACGCCGTCTCCACGGCCGGCGGCAGGCCAGGCACCCGTGTCGCAAGGGGGTGCGGATCCAGATTGATGATCTGGTACAAGAGCGCAGCCGTCTCGTCAGCCACGAACGGGCATCGGCCGAGCAGCATCTCCCACGCGATACAGGCCAGCGCCCATTGATCAGCGCGATGATCGATGTCGTCGATCATGCCCGTGGCCTGCTCGGGCGACATGTAGTTCGGCGTGCCCATCACCGCCGATGCGCTCGTCAGTTGTGTCCGCGCCGCCTTCATCTTCGAGATGCCGAAGTCGAGCACTTTGACAAAGTCAGGCTCACCAGGAATTTGGACAAGGAACACGTTCCCGGGCTTGAGATCGCGGTGAACGACGCCTTGGTCGTGAGCGGCATTCAACGCCGACGCTACCTGCCTGATCACGTGGACGGTGGTTTCGATCGACAGGCGACTCACGCGGCGCAGGCGATGGTCGAGATCTTCACCGTCGAGGTATTCCATGACCAGGTAGGGCTCGCCGGATTCCGCCTGCCCGAAGTCGATGACGGTCACAAGGTGCGGGTGCCCGAGATGTGACGTGATCTCGGCCTCGCGGTGGAACCGCGCCAGGGCTTCGCGGTTGGCGGCCAGGTCGCGAGCCATCAGCTTGATCGCCACGCGCTTGTTGAGCCTGAGCTGGACGCCCTCGTACACCGCGCCCATACCGCCTTCGCCGAGCAGCCGCGTGATGCGGTAGGCTCCTTCGAGCACCGTGCCCACGAGGGCGTCCATGCGAGGCTCAGCAGGCACGGACGAGTCTCTCCTGCGATGCAACCCCTCGAAGAGGTGGCATGCTCATCGGCTCAAGTGCCCGTGGCACTGGCTTCGCATCCTTACTGCCGAAATCGCCCAGAGGACTTCTCCTTCCGCGCTCTGTGAACCATCATGTGGGAGACCCACTTACTTGGAGTGCGCCATGTAGATGGTAGGTCCAACTTGACCACTTGGTCAATGGCAGTGGCTTGACCATAGGCTCCTACTCTCCGCCGAGCCCGACCCGTAGGCTGCCGGTGAGTGAACTAGCGAATGCCCTTCAACCCGAAAGACGTGGCACGTGCTGTCCGGCAGCACCGTGTCGCTGCTGGCCTGACCCAGGCAGAGTTGGCCGAGCGTGCTGGGCTGGCATTCGAGACAATTTCGCGTGTCGAGAGTGGACGGGAGCCGCCGTCGCTGCGCACCGCTGTCGGACTGGCAGACGCGCTCGCCGTCTCGATTGACGCTGTCGTGGGCCGTGACCCTGACCTACCGACGCCCAGAGAGCCGCGCGTCGCTCCTGATGTGCGAAGGCTCCTTGCGAGCGTGCAGCGGCTCGACCCCGGAATGCTCAGGCACCTGAACGCCCTGGTGAGAGGACTGGCGCATGGGCGAAAACTAACGCGCCGACCCGCGCCCTGAACGCAGTCCTGGCTCACCTGGCACCCCAGCGACTTCTTCACGCGGCACGTTCGCGTGGCATACGTGGCAGGTATATAGTTCGCGCCCGTGCAGACACTGTATCCTCGGCGCTACGGGCGCTACGTGCTGGTCGAGCTGCTGGGCATCGGGGGCATGGGCGAGGTGGCATTGGCACTCACCGGACACCCCGGCGACTTCAAGCGCTGCGTGGTGAAGAGACTTTTTCCGGACTGCCGAGGAGATGCTGCGGTGGAGGAGCGGTTTCGACGCGAGGGGGAGCTGGTGTCGCGTCTGTCCCACAGCGGGGTGCCGCAGACACTGGAGGTCGGCGAGTGCGATGGAGAGCAGTTCATAGCGCAGGAGTTCATCGACGGACGAGATCTCGGCCAAGTGATGGCTTCCTGCGCGACGACGGGAACGCGCATGCCGGTCTTGCTCGCGCTGTACATCGTGATGAAGGTGGCAGATGCGCTCGCGTACGTGCATGAGGCGGGCAACCTGGGCGTCGTCCATCGCGATGTTAGCCCCAGCAACGTGCGGCTTAGTTGGCAGGGTGAGGTGAAGCTGATTGACTTCGGCATCGCACGGGCCGCAGCCCAAACCGGGCTGACCCAGATGGGACAAACGGTTGGGAGACCGAAATACATGGCCCCCGAACTCCTCGAAGGCAGGGCGGCGTCGCGCGCTTCCGATGTCTACGCCCTAGGCGTTGTCCTGTGGGAACTCCTGGCAGGACGACCGTACCTTACCGAAGGCAAGATGCGCTTGGTGACCGACTACAACTCCGATGTGTCGGAGGATCTCGCATTGGCGGTGATGGTCGCGCTGAATCCGGTGCCTAGCGGTCGCTACGCCACGACCGCAGCCTTGCTAGAGGCGCTCGCCAAACAGGTGCCCGCAGATTTCTCCGGGACCGCCGCTCTCCGCGAGTTCTTGGCTGATCGTTGGGATGTGGCCCGCGAGGCGCGCCTGCGCGAAACCGCAATCGCGGAGGCTGCCCCTCTGCTTGCGGCCAGCTCTACACTGTTTCCGTCCTCCGTCCCGGCACCCGTCCAGCGGCGCGGAAGAGCTGTTCGCCTCGTAGGTGGTTCTGTCCTGCTAGCCGCTGCTGGCTTCGCCGGTGTCTGGTGGCTGCATCGATCGGACGCGGGTGGTACGGGTTCGTCGGTTCCGACAAGTTGGGTTCGCAACGATGCTTCCGCGACGCCTCCCGACGTGCCGGATTCTGCCCTTGTGGCGGCGGATGTCCAACCAGCGCTGCCCGTACCCGTGACACCGACGTCACGTCGACGCCTCGGTCAGGCGCGGTCGCGAGCGCCGGAACGAAGCCTAGAGACGAAAACGACGCAGTCCTATAAATCCTTGCTGGAGGACGCAGAAGAGGCGTTCAGAAACGGTTCCGTCGCTCAAGCGATCGCCCTGGCGCAAAGAGCTGCGGAAGTTGGCGGCGGTGCGCGAGCGCGAATCGCTGCTGGTGGGATGCTGGTGCATGAAGGTCGACTGCGTGAAGCGGAAGCCGAGTTTGCGGCGGCTCTTCGAGTCGCGCCCGACAACGCCGAGGCAGCGGCGTGGCTGGAGAAGCTAAGGGCGAAGATACCTTGATTCAGATGTCGTAAGAAAGCCGGTGGCGTCGGAGAAACGCGCGAACGGGCCCGTAGTCTTTTTGGATTACCACGCCGGCGATGACGCGTATAAAGTTCCCTCATGTCAAAGTCGGCGATTCGGTATCTCGGAGGTGTCATGCATTCTTTGGTATTTTTCCTGGGTCTGCTGTGGGGCGCGGTTGGTGCCACGGCTGCCGAGCGCTATGTCGTGGTGGAATCGCGGCCACTGACCTTGCGTGCAGAGGAAAGGGCTCAGGTGTTCCGTGCGATTGCCGACGGCCTTCGCGCGACGGGGCGGGAGGTGGCAGGCACGCAAGTGGACGGGGAGTGCACCACGCCGGCCTGTTGGATGGACGCGGCAGCAGCCGCAAAGGCGACAGACATTCTCGTCGTTGCCGGCTCGTCCGAGAGGTTTGGGTGGACGATATCGCTCGAACACAGGAACGCGGCGGGCAGCTTGGTGTGCCGGTCCAGTTACGATTGCAAGTCCTGCCCGTTTGTTCCGGTGATCGATGGGGCTCGTCTGGTGGTTCAAAAGATGCTGAACTTGGCCCCGGCGGAAAAGTACGTTGCGACAAAGATGCCGCCCTTGCCGGCCATCCCTCCTCGCGCCCCACCCGTTGTCGCCGCTTTGCTGGATGATGCGGAGAAATCCTTCCGGGAGAACAGAATCGAGGAAGCAGTCAAGTCTGCTCGGGCAGCGGTTCGGGCGGGTGGTGGCACGAGGGCACGCCTAGTCGAAGGGCGGATCCTGTTTGGCGCGGAGAGACTGGAGGAATCCGAAGCCGCTTTCGCGGCGATCTTGCAACTAACCCCCGACAATGAAGAAGCAGCGATGTGGTTGGAGAAGCTTAGGGCGCGCTGAACTATGACAAATCTCAAGAACCGGCAGGGGAGTATCCTAGAAATGCGACGACGTTCTCGGTCATGTGGCAGCCATGCCGTCAGACTGGCAGCGTGCTGCATGATCATTCTTCTGGGGATGCTCTGCGGCTCAGGTGCTGCGACTGCGGCGGAAAAGTACCTGGTGCTGGAGAAGCCACTGGACTTCCGGGTCGAAGAAAGTGAGCGTGTGATGCTTGCGATCACGCAAGGGCTTCTTGCGGCCGGGTGTGAGGTAGTGGTCAAGAAGGAGGGAAGGGGAGACGCGTGTACGACGCCAGCTTGCTGGCGGAATGTCGCGGCAGCGGCGAATGCGACCGACCTGCTCATAGTTTCGGGCGGCCATGAGGAGTTTGGATGGAGGCTATCGCTGGAACACAGGAACGCTGCCGGGGGAATAGTGGAACGGCCGAGTCAAGTCTGTCACTTTTGCCAGGTTCCGGCGATGGCCGAATGGGCACAAGCGGCAGTGAAAGGGACAGTGAATACGGCCCGCGCTGAAAGATTGGCCGCTATCCCGGCTCCAAAACCCGCGCCGCCTCAGCCCACCACAACCGCCCCTGCAGCAGCCGTTAGCAAGCCTCCCCTGACCACCAGCACGCCGGCGTCACGCTCCTTTAGATGGGTGCCGTGGGCAGTCGGTGCCACCGGCGCACTGGTTCTTGGCTACGGGGCGTGGGCGCTCCACAAGGACGGGGAAAAGACGGGTTCCTGCGGCCTTTCGTCTGCCGGGCAGAAATCTTGCGACGAGTACGACTGGAAAGCCCGAGGTCTTGGCGGAGTCATCGGGGGCGGCGCGCTCCTTGTCACGGGAGTGATTTGGGTGTTGCTGACCTCTTTCGACTCGCCGCCGCCCGTTTCAGTTTCCGCTACTGATGTGACCCTGACGGTGAGGTTCTAGCCATGCGCAGCTCTTTCGTTTTGGCGCCATTTTGCCTGGTGCTCGCCTGCTCTTCCACGAAGTCGGAACTTGTGCGATGTGATACCGATCCCGAGTGTGGTCCCGGCTTTCGCTGCGATATTCAAAGCCACGTCTGTGTTTGTAGTGGGACGAGCTTTCCCGGCTGCAACAAATTCGTGGATGCGCGACCAGCGGTTGCCGACGGTCAGGAGAGTGTCGTCGAGGTTGCTACCGGGTTCGATGCCGAGGAAGAGTCCGTCGCCGCGCCCGACGCATCGGTCGACACGGCGGCGGATGCTGCGGTCGATGGGCCTGGGTGCAAGGTCAACGGGGATTGCCAGGCAGGCCGGCCGGTGTGCACCGCTGGTGTCTGTGTGGAGTGTTCGGTTGCGGGTGACTGCAAGGATCCGGCGCGGGCGTTCTGCGTGGGCAACGCTTGTGTGGGATGCGACCAGGCCGGGGCCAGTGCTTGTGCCGGGATGGTCTGCGCGCCTGCGAGTACGGTCGGCGTCGGCGGGCAATGCGTGCAGTGCCTGACGAGTGCGACGTGCGCTGCGGTCACGCCTATCTGCGCGGCCAATGTCTGCACCGCTTGCACGGCATCCAGTCAGTGTGCTGCCCGAAGCAGCACGACACCGGCCTGCTCCGCCAGCGGCACCTGCGTGCAATGCACAGACAACGGCACCTGTTCCGGTGCCACCCCGGTCTGCGACACGACGACAAACCAGTGCGTCCAGTGCGTCTCCAGCGGGACCTGCCCGGCAGCCACGCCCATCTGCATGGCCGATGTCTGCACGGCCTGTTCGACGGGAAGTCAGTGCGCAGCCAAGAACTCCGCCACTCCAGCCTGCTCCGCCACTGGCACCTGCGTCCAGTGCATAGACAACAACACCTGCTCGGGCGCTACCCCGGTCTGCGACCCGACGACAAACAAATGCGTGCAGTGCCTGACCAGCGCAGGGTGTTCAGGCGCCACACCCATCTGCACCGCGAACGTCTGCACCGCCTGCACCACCGCCAACCAATGCGCTGCCAAGAGCCCCACCACCCCGGCTTGTGCAACCAGCGGCCCCAGTGCTGGGCAGTGCGTGGCGTGCACCGACAACAACACTTGCTCTGGGACCACATCGGTCTGTGACCCGACGACCAACAAATGCGTCCAATGTGTGTCGAGCATGACCTGCCCCGCGACCACGCCCATCTGCACCGCGAACGTCTGCACCGCCTGCAGTACACCCGCCCAGTGTGCCGCCAAGAGCCCCGCTGCTCCGGCATGTGCCACCAGCGGCACCGGTGCTGGGCAGTGCGTGCAGTGTACTGACAACAACACCTGCTCGGGCACCACACCGGTCTGCGACCCAACGACTAACAAATGCGTGCAGTGCCTGACCAGCGCAGGATGCTCGGGCGCTACTCCCATCTGCACGAACAACACCTGCAGCGCCTGCACCACATCGAGCCAATGTGCCATCAAGAGCCCCATCGCCCCGGCCTGTGCCGGCAGCGGCGCCTGCGTACAATGCACGGGCAACAGCACCTGCTCGGGCACGACGCCCATCTGCACTGCCAGCAATACCTGCCGTGGTTGCATTGCCGACAGCGAGTGCGTGGCCATAAGTCCGGGAGTGTGCATGAGCCACCAAGATGCCCGCTGCGCCTCAGACGCCGAGACAGTCGTCGTAGCCGCCGGAGGCTCGCTGCCAAGCGTGGCCGCCCTAGCGGGCAAACGCCTGGTAGTAGTCCGGGGGGCCGTTACCGGAGACACCGCCTGGACGCTCACCGGCCTGGCCCAGATGTCGCTGGTAGGGCAGAGTTCGGCTACGATCACGGGGAGCGCTGGTGCGAACGCCCTGACGTCAAGCGGTGGCGATCTCTATATCCGAAACGTCACATTCACAGGTGCCTCAGGTGGAACTGGGCTGTCTGTCACTGCTGCGGGAAAGCTGACCCTGGACCACGTCACGACCACCGCTAACGCAATCGGGCTCTCCTGCGCCGCCGGAACAACCGTCACCGCGAGCGCCCTGTCGGCCACAGGAAATACCGCCTTGGACATCACGACGGCGACCTGTTCCGGCGTCACCTCATGCGGTACCGCCAGCACCACCTGCGGAGCGCAACCATGAAGCAGGGGCCGCCGCTCAGCCCTTTGCCAGTCACGCGCCTGCGAGCCCGCCACATCCTTGGCCTCTGCCTGCTATTTGGATGCAACAAGGTGGAGCGCGACTGGAGCAAGTGCGCCGGCGATGCCGCCCCATGTGCGTGTGGGGCGCAACCATGACCCACCATTGGCGCAATATTGCCGGAGCCACGCAACCGTCGGGGTAAGCCGTCGATAAACATGGCGAGAACAGAAGAGTGGCAGACGAAGAGCTTCTCAAACGCGGGATGTTCGTAGATCGCTACGAGATCCGCGAGCTGCTGGGCGTGGGTGGACAGGGTCAGGTCTATCGGGCGCACGATCCTGTCTTGAAGCGGCCGGTCGTGATCAAGGCGTTGGCGATCATGACGGATGATTTTCTGCGGCGGTTCACGCGCGAGGCGGAAGCCATAAGCAAGATGTCGCACAACAACGTGGTGGACATCTTGGACTTCAGGGTCGAGGCCGGCCGACCGTACATCGTCATGGAGTATCTGGCGGGGCAGGACCTGGCGGCCCGCCTGGCCAAGGGACCGATGGAGGTGGGTGAGGCTGTCGACATTGTGCTCGCGGTATGCTCCGGTGTGTTTGCGTGCCATCGACGCGGCGTCATCCACCGCGATCTGAAGCCCAAAAACGTGTTTCTGTCGCAGTCTGCGGACTACGGCACGGTCGTGAAGGTGTTGGATTTCGGCATTGCTCGCGTTGCTCAAGGTGTGGACGACAGCATCACGGAGGTTGGCTCGGTCGTGGGAACACCACGCTATATGGCGCCCGAACAGCTGCGAGCGGGAGGCGTGGTCGACGAGAAGACAGATCAATACGGCGTCGGGATGCTGCTGTATGTTTCGCTGACTCGGGAATCGCCCTGGGGAAATTTCCGCGATGCCGATCTCGTGCGGGCGATTCTTCAAGGCCGGTATCCAGGTCCGCGCAAGTTTCGGCCCGAAATTCCGGAGGGCCTGGAACAAATCATCCAGAAAGCCATGGCCGTGGATCGCGGGGCTCGATTCATGTCCATCCACGCACTTGGGCAGGAGCTGCTGCGGTACGCGACGCCAGAAGGTCAAACGCTGTGGACCGGGCATTTCACGAATGTCCCGCGTCCGATGCTGCCCGCGCTGTCGGTCGCTTTGGCCAAACCAATCGCGGTCACGGAGGTGCTGAGCGCTGCAGACGGAAACCAAGATGCAAGCGAGACGGACACAACGGAGAAGGATGCTGCTCACTCTGACAGCCCTTGGGAAAAGGGTTTGGGTTCGGCGGCGGCTCCGCTCGTCCCCACCAAGATACTCCCAATTCACGCCGCGCAGGGCCGCGCGACAGGAAGCATTGGCGCGGTGCCCTCGGGTCCTTTACAGGAAATTCGCGCGATGGACTTGCCACGAAGTGCACCTGGGGTTGCAGCAAAGGCGGCAGGTCTGACAACGAGGACCATGAATCCGCACAATCGCGGTGTCGACGGCAGTCGGCGGATGCGCCGAATCCTTGTGGGTATCGCCGGATTGGCCTTGGTGGGGGCGGCTGCGGGGGCGGTGTTGTGGTTGTCTGCCGGTCTTCTTTCCCGTGGGCGACCGCAAAGACATGGGGCCGCTTCCAACCCTGTGGCGAGTACGACAACGGACGCGGCGGATACGCGATCGACCGTCGAGGGGCAAGCCTCGAACGCTCTGCTGCCATCCCAAACCGGGGCAGGCGCCATGCGGCCGAGCGACTCGATGGAGCGCGAGCAGGTGCCGCAAGCCGTCCACAAAGCTGCGGCCACGGAGTCAGTACGAACGGAGAGCCGCAAGAAAAGAGGGGAAGGGCGCAAACACCCACGCCTGCAGTTTCTGGACGATGGTTCACCCCTCTTGGAGTAGCGCATATGTCAATCGGAATGCTTGTGCTGGCGCTGTTGCTGAGCGCGGAGAGTGAGAAGGAGACGGATTCGGATAATGAGGCAGTTCGGCACGAAAAGGCTGCCGCGCTGATGAAGATGGGAGTGGAATTCCGCCGGCAGGGAGAACACGCGGAGGCCCTGCGCCGATTCCAGCTTGCGCACGAACTCGCGCCGAGCGGACAGACTATGGTGCAAATTGGTCTGGCTGAGCAGTCTCTGCAACGCTGGGGCGCTTCCGAGGAACACCTGAGCCGTGGCCTGTTGCAGTCCGATGCATGGGTCGCGAAGTTTCGCAATGTCATTGATGCGGCTCTGACGACGGTGCGTGGACACATCGGAGTTCTGGAGATCACTGGGCCTGCCGGTGCCTTGGTGTCGGTTGCAGGGGTGTCCAAGGGCACACTGCCAATCGACGAAATACGGGTGAATGAAGGCTCGACCATTGTGGTGATCGCGGATCATGGCTCACCACCGTGGTCCAGGGTCGTAACTGTGCGAGGCGGTACGAGGACAACGGTAATGTACGCAAGGCCCGTCGTGGCGAGCGCCCCGAGTGCGGCAGCGGCAGTATGTCCGCATCAAGAAATGGCGAAAGCGAGTGCTGTCGCCACCGACCAGCGCTGGCGTGACGTCGTGGGCGGAGGATTGGTGGGTGCCGGTCTTGTCTCCGTGGGGTTCGGTTCATATGCCCTTTGGAAGAGCGAATCGACCGCCCCAGGCTGGGTCGGCGTCAGTGTTGGCGGGGCCACGATCTTGGGAGGATTGTTGGTGCTGTTTTCGAGAGACGCAGGCAGCGGGAACAAGGTGGCTTTTGGCGTGACGCCGGCTGGGATCTTTGCGCGAGGGAGGTTCTAGCAGTGGGAACAACTGTCAATCTCACCAAGTACACGGCGACTCACACGGTATGGCTCTAGGGCGCTCGCATGCAGGGCCGATCCGGCGAAGTTCCGAAAACGCGCTCGCCGTCGAGAGCACGATAGACCTTGAACCGCATCGAGGGCAGTTCCAGGACGCCGAATGTGGCCGGCCGGAACTCGTCGGGCACGATGAGTGGGCCGGCCTGTCTATAGATGTAGGCTTTCCCGCAGCAGGCTCCGGGGTTCAGTATTTTTCCGGGAGGGACGTCCACCATCAGCTCGAACTCCACGTGCGTGTGGCCGACTATCAAGATCTGGGCGTGGGCCTGCTCCAGCAGCCGGTGCCGCAGTTCCGGGCCGGTGGTTTCCTTCACCACGCCCTCCACGTCGCTGCCCGGTCTGGCGTGCCACATCGCCACGCGGACGCCCTCCAGCTCGCCTTCCCAATGGCCAGGCAACGTGGCCAGCCAGGCAAGGGCCTCGCGCGAAAGGTCGATGCCGCCACCGACATAGTCGGCGATATTGCAGGGCTCGAAAAAACCGCGCACGTCCTTGCGCCGATGGCGGCGCTCAAGCGCCCAGCGTTCGTGGTTGCCTTTGATGCAGATCACGTTCTTCTCGGACTTGAGGCGCTGGATCACCTCCTCCCCGAATGGCTCCATCTCGATCAGATCTCCGGTGCAGAGAATTGGAGTGCAACCCATCTGATGGAGACGGGCCAGGGCGGCGTCGAGCGCGAAGATGTCGCCGTGGACGTCGGCCAGCACGCCGACGAGCCTAGGCAAGCCGGATCCCTTCGCTGGCAACCGCGTAATGAGGGGTGCCGTAGGCTTCTTTCCACTCCTCGAAGGTGGCCTCGTCGGCAAGGTACAGGACGATTTCCTTGGCGTCGTCGCCCAGGGCCTTGTGTGTCGCCCCGGTCAAATCGGCGGTTTCTCCCGCCCAGTCCTCCGGCATCTTTCCCACGATCACCAGGATGTAGATCTCATCCCGGGCGGTGGCGTCGCCCCGGGCATACGAGTCGAAGATGTACGCCTTCGCTCCGCGCTCGGCCAGGGCCTTCGTGACCGCGTTCCGGATCTCGGCAAGGGTCAGGACGCCCCGGCCCAGTCGCGACCACCGCGCAATCGCCGCCCGTCGGGCGAGACGCGAACGTTGCTGCGCGCCGAATGAAGGTGTGCGTGGTCTGCTCACGGCTTGCCCTCCTCTGTGGTGTTGCGCCCTCCCCAGAGCCAGCCAGCGAAGAACGCGGCTGCAGCGGCGTCGCCGGCAGCCGGGCAGTCCGCCGCATACCCGGCAAAATGGAGTGCAAGACCGGCCAGGGCGACCCTGGCCAGGAACCTCAGATCTAGCTCCGCCGCGAGCTTGTCTT
>Ga0182017_10001023_pt1 | contig 21912 bp, 21 predicted proteins | sample 712E3DmetaG_FD_120492 | JGI IMG/M metagenome (GOLD analysis project Ga0182017, IMG submission 120492) | Permafrost microbial communities from Stordalen Mire, Sweden - 712E3D metaG | ecosystem: Environmental > Terrestrial > Soil > Wetlands > Permafrost | place: Sweden: Stordalen | collected... | reverse complement strand
GAATCTATTCAAATTGGGGCACTACCCCATTTTTGGTAGTGGGCTACTTTGAAATCAAAAAACAAAGGTGATTATAGTATGAAATCTGAAATGCGGCTGCTTGTGTTGAAAACATCGGATTTTATGAAAGCGCCGACCAAGTACAATATTCCTTGAATCAGAAGAGGAGAAAACATCCAGATAGGGTGAGTCGTAAATGTGTAGATAATGAGCGAGGAATAAACCAAAAAGAAAAACAGGTTAATGGTGGATTTTAGCAAAGACGGATCGCCGCTTTGATGCCCAACGTGGAAATTTGTCCATCCTCCGCCCAATTTCGGGATAGCGAAAGATGTTGCGGACTTTGCTCTACGCGCAAGATGATCATAAATACTTGTTTCGACCAGCCACATGGTAAAAATTGCAATCGCGAAGGAAGCTAAACTGATAAGACCTGACTTGGACAATTCATCAGAAATATGTTGACAGTAGACCAAGCCGATTGTTGAAATGGCAATCCAGGATAACTGAGTTATTATATAAAATCGAAAATGCCATTTTGCCGACTGATTTCTCTTTTGTAGATGCCGGAACAATTTTCGTGAATGCCAAAAAAGAAGTGAAACCAATATAAGAGCTACTGATATGGTAAAGAGTTCCATAGTTTTTCAGATTAGTAATAATCTCACCGAGCAAGAAGCTCTTGAATTTGCTTACAATTTACAAAATGGCGAGCAATATTACCTTGTCAAAGTGTTTGAAAACCCCAAAGAGCGGCATTTCGCAAAGCGGAAAAAGTATGTTGTTGTGAGGCATGTAAGAGAGGACGAAACGGTTGTAGGGGCGTACAAGAAAGTTGTGAAGCGCAGTCAATTATTAAAAATTGAGGAATGACAGAATTTCAATCGTCAAAGAAGATGTTCTTTTCTCGCAAAAGCCCTTCTAAATACTTGATTCGCTTATTCATCTTAACGTAGTCAATAATGAACAAGATAGGGAATACAGCTACAAGGGCAATTAAAACAATCGTAAACGCGATACCCTCGACATACTCATGGAATGCTACGCCGAGTGTTGCGAGGGCGACAAGGCACACGATAACGATAATACTGAATACAGAGGTAATTAATTTTTTCATGTTTAGGTGTTCAATAGCGTTAAGGAAATAATCTCAGTGTCTTTAAGTTCTATAACAGACGTTGCGCTAAACGTATCTATTGTCCCGGAGACTTCAATTTTTGCCGATCCATCTTTTAGAGTGCGAAGAATCGGGTTGTTTTTATGGGAGGCACGGAAGAAAAAGACATCTGAATCTAATGGTGGGGCAAGGCCAATATCAACCGTACCATCGCCGTTATCAATAAAGTCGTGGCAAATTCCACTCCATCTTACTTTGAGTCCGGTGTAATTTTGTGCATAGCTTTGTTGTAAGAGCGAAGGTTGATTACGAATATCTGCATAAATTTCTTTTGGTGTCGGACTTGAGCATGGATAGTCAGCGTTTATATTTTGAGCCGGTTCATCATTTTCATGTGTAATATTTTCTGGCTCAGGTTCTTTAATATCTTCTAAGCTTACAGTTTTATTTTGTTTTGGAATTAGGAGGCCAATGTAAAATGTTATTAACACCAATATTATGCATGATATCACTACTTGTTTATAGGAAATTATTAGACTCAATCGGCTATAAAATCCGTCAGGAAGACTCGAAAGCAGATAGCAGGATAATGACAATATCAATGCTAATAGGATTCCTTTCAGCCATACTTTTGTTTTGTCTGATAAAGGCATTATTTAGCGAGGCGACATTTCGGTCAATGGTAGGTTTTTGAATCCCTGAACGCTCTGAATATGCCAAGATTTCCCCCAAAACTCAATATCGGGAGGATAACAAAGGCGAGAAGCGGTATTCCCCCGCTCAGATTGTGAGGGTAATAATAAATCCCCTCATTGGACAACCTCAGAGAAAACACATTTCAACAAGCTATATCGAAAGACAGAATCTTACAATTCGCATGCAAATGCGAAGGTTTACCCGTCTCACAAATGCTTTCAGCAAGAAACTTGTGAACCTTAAAGCCGCCGTTGCGTTGCATTTTTACCACTATAATCTCATGCGCATCCATTCAAGCCTAAGAGTTACTCCGGCTATGGAAGCACGAATTACGAACAGGCTTTGGACTTGGGAAGATTTGTTGACGTGAGGAATAAAAAGTAAAGCGGCGTAAACATTAGAGAGAAAGCAAAACGAAATCTTTTGATTTCTTTATTAGAAATCCACTTCCTTTGGTGCATTCCCTTGCCACCCTCACTATATCTGGCCAGCGACGAATCAATTCAGCGGTTTGATCGTAAAGATTTCTATTCCCCCATCCATCCGTTAAAAAGAAAGTGGTAAGTCCAGCCTCTTTCCATGCCGCCCGTTCAGCTTTTGATCGAGATATTTTTGGGTCACCCGATATGATTATCCAGTCACCCTCTTTTGACAAAGCGGATAACCATTCAGGATCGGGGGTTGACGCTGCCTTGAATTTGTCATCAAGGTGAACGATTTCAAACCCTTGATATTCCGCTATGATTTTAAGTGCCCTGACAATCCTCGAGGAAACACAGGTGTCAAAGAAAAACTTCAATTCACCAAACCTTGCTCATAGGTTACTGCGTCGCGAACAGATTTTAAATCTGTCTCAAACCAGCTTGCAACTATTTCAAATGATTTATTTGCTTCGTAAGAATTTAATAAAACGCGGGTGGGTATTCTCCCCTTTGAGGTGATTGGTGCGCCGAAGCATCGTGACGGATCAATTACAATAGTTTTTTTCCTTCGCAGTGGATACCAAAGTGTAGCTTCGGAAGAACTATCGAATTCTATTCCTCCATATAAATACCGCGAAATAACTTTTGAAAATTCGTACTGACTACGTACAAGGTCAAGCAATACCTTGTCTCCGGTTTCAGCAACAAATTCTGCTAATATAGTTCTACCATCGGTCTTGAAAATTTTTGTAGAGAATGGATGAGTTCGTTGGAGAAGGTCTTTGGCTTTTTCCGTTGCTATCCTTATTGATTTCCAGCTAACGCCATGCTCTCTAAAGGCATTGAGAAATCTAATTTCAAGCAGGTCTTTGAAATCTAAAACCGGTTGGCCGTCGATAGGATTTAATTCGGTTGAAATAACTGGCGGGGAATTTCGTATCTCCCCATGATACTGGAAATCATATCCTTTCGTCCAGCGAGAAATTGATCCCACTGGTACACCTGTGAGTCTGTGTGCCTCACTCAGTGTATAAACGCCCCTCCCAATAAGCATAAAATTTCCTCTTTTCATAATCTACCCAACTTCACATTTCCCAGTGAATAGTAGTCTTCTTTTCCTACAAAATCAAATTGTATAAGTCTGGGCATTTTAATTTTTTAACGGGAGACGTTGACGAGCGTAGAGTGTCTACCTGACCCCCTTCGAGTTATCAACATTTCACAAAAAAATCCCTAAAATTCTCAGCAAAGTTGAGAAACATAGGAAAGACATGTGGATAAGTTGATGAGTAACCTGTCAAGAACTTTCCCTTGCCTGCCATGGTGGATTCGGTTATATTTATAAATGAAACAGCCACACTTAACGTGTGGCCGCTTCAAGTAAACTGGAGCTATTAACCCTAAACAAAGTGGTTAGAACACTTTGAGAAAGGACGGATGCATTGAGTAAATCGCTTGAAATAATACTCTGAAACCATCCGGTTTCAATAATGCCTCGACTAATAATCGAGGCATTATTTTTTCATAAGAAATGTAACCTTTAAGACTTTGAGTGTCAACGGATTTCTTGGACTTTCTCAAGACTAAATGCCCTTAATTCTCCCCCATGTTCCGTAAACGTTCTCTCCATCTCTCAATTCTCGCAATACGACAAACCTCTCCCGCTTGGAGTAATGCTTCGCTTTTGGATTCTCAAAGACTTTCAAGAGGTAATACTCTTCGTCTTTCCTGAGCGTCCTTGCGAAGTCAATTGCCTCCATCTCTGAGAGATTGCAGCTTACTTGGAACATTAGTTTTTTAGTTTTCATTCTAAGACCTTATTCTTACTAATCCGCCGTGTCTAAGCAATATAAATACACAATTCACCATTTTTCGTGTCGGGTCATCTGCTTAATTTTCAAAGTAGCCCACTACCCCATTTTTCATAGGCTTGACTTTGAGCCTATTTCTTGTAAATTATTGAAAAATATGCCCCTTATTCGCTGTACGGTGAAGCGCGTCACATAACTGGAGGTTGAGACGATGTATCCTATCCTCTAGTTAGCGCATGAGAGGAATAGTGTCGCCGGAGCGGTCTTAAAGTGGACTGAAATTATGGCTTTCACATGATATACAAAGAAGGATTGAAAAGAGGTCTTATGAAGAGAAGGTTCTCTACGCCGGTGGTGGTATTGTTGATTCTTGTCTCTATTCTTGGAGGAATGCAGCTAAATACGCTCATTTCCGGCGACAACATCTATGAGCAACTTGGAAAGTTCAAAGACGTCCTCAGTCTGACAGAGAAGTATTATGTCGATGATGTCGACACACAGAAGCTGACAGAATCGGCAATAAAGGGCCTCCTCAGCGATCTCGATCCGCATTCCGTGTACATCGATCCGAAGCAACTCACGCGTGTGACCGAAGAATTCCGAGGCAAGTTTGAGGGAATAGGAATTGAATTTGCTATTGTCAACGATACCATCATTGTCGTGCAACCTATTGGAGGGGGACCCAGCTCACAGTTGGGCATTCTTTCCAACGACAAAATTGTGAGAATCGATGGCAAGAGTGCAATCGGTTTTACGAACGATCAGGTGATGAAGAGCCTGAAAGGGCCCAAAGGGACGAAGGTCTCCGTGAGCATCGTGCGGCCAGGTGATCAGGATATGCTCGAGTATGAAATCGTTCGTGACGTGATTCCCTTTAACAGCGTCGATGTTTCCTACATGCTCGACGATGAAGTGGGCTACATCAACGTCACCAGATTTGCTGAGACGACGAACTCCGAAATGCTTGCTTCTCTCCAGAAGTTAAAATCGGAAGGAATGAAGCGATTGGTCCTCGACCTTCGGTATAATCCGGGGGGTTACCTCGACCAGGCAGTCAAGATGGCGGATTTGTTCATTGAGGGTGATCCGTCGGGTGGGCAGCGAAAAATTGTTTACACGAAGGGCCGGCGTACCGATTTCAATGAAGAATACTTTGCTACGACGAACAGCGAATTCGAGAAGGTCCCCCTGATAATTCTGATATCGAACGGAACAGCGTCGGCCAGCGAAATCGTCGCGGGTGCAATCCAGGATTGGGACCGGGGACTGATCGTCGGTGAGACCAGTTTCGGAAAGGGTCTAGTACAGCGGCAATTCGACCTGGCGGACAAGTCTGCATTTCGGCTAACGATTGCCCGATACTATACGCCAAGCGGACGCCTCATCCAACGATCGTACGCCGGTGGGAAGGAGAAATACCAACGAGAGGCGTTTGAACGAGAAGAGACTGAAGGCGACAATCTTACGCATAGCGAAGAAAGCGATTCTACACGACCTGTGTATAAGACCGCAGATGGCAGGAAAATATACGGCGGCGGCGGGATCACTCCGGACTATATCGTTAAGCCGGCCGACGCCACTCCGTTTACGATCATCTTGCGGAATCGGAACCTGTTTTACGAGTTTACGACGTTATATCTGACGACTCATGCCAAAGACATCAAAGAAAAATACAAGGGAAACTTCCAGCAATTCGACCGTGACTTCGTTGTTGAAGGTGCTCTGATGAACGAATTTCTTGACTTTGTCAAAGGAAAGAAAGTGGAGTTCAAGGAGGACCAATTCAACAAGGATAAGGAATATATTCAGGCGCGGCTCAAGGCTCATATTGCGAGGAACTTCTGGGGCAACGACGGCTGGTATCCGGTTATCATGAAATCCGACAACCAACTGAAGAAGGCCCTTTCCCTCTTTCCGGAAGCGGCAAAGATAGCGAAACTCCAGTAATGAATGTCAGGTTCTCTCGGAGTGGGGCTCTCCGATCGGGGAGCTTCACCGATGCTCGCATCGCAGAGTGTGTTCCCAAAAGAGTCTCTCTGTTTCTCATCGTTGTGCTTGTGCTGTTGACAACGATGTCTCCACCTATTCAAAGAGGGGAAGCCGGAAGGTCTCGACTCGCCGCTTTCGATTTCTCCGCTCCGCCGGGTATGTTTCTTGTAGGGGAAAAACTGGAATACGATGTCAGCTACTCGATTTTCTCCTTGGGGACGGTCTCGATTGAAATATTCGATACGACCCAAAAAGACGGTTCAATGGTATACCGGGCGAATGCGTTCATGGATTCGTACAGCGGGGTTCCATTCGTCAATCTGCATTGGGCGTTCTACAGCGAGATCGACCCTCAATTGCATTCCCATTTCTTTTCGGGGGTCGACAGAAAAGACTCAACGAAGACCTCCTATGCCAACTATTCTTTCGAATACCGCCGAGGCAGGGTTTTCGTCGAGAAGGGAATCAAGCAACAGCGTGATCCTTTGACAAAGGAGTCGGATACCATCAGTACGACGTATCAGGACGGACTCTCCCTGTTCTTTTATGCCCGGGGAAACGTTCATTCGAAGAAAGAGGTCAACGTTCCGACGTATGTGAACGAAAAGAAAGTGAATACATACATCAATTTCATGAATAAGAGAACTACCTCGGAAATTGATGCAGTCAAATATCCAGTGGAGACCATTCAATTTGACGGTCGTGCGGATTTTGTCGGAATCTTCGGGCTCACGGGCGGCTTTAGCGGTTGGTTCAGCAATGATGCAGCAGCAGTGCCGATCGTCGCAAAGATGAAAGTGCTTCTCGGGAGCGTTCGACTCGAACTTGTCCGATGGAACCGGCCGGGGTGGGTTCCGCCGCGAGCCGCCGACGAATAAATGTCCAGAAGCATACTGCCGTACCGCGGCGCGATCCCAAAGATTCATCCCAGCGTATTCATGGCGGAGGGGGCGCGCATTATCGGTGACGTGGAGATCGGGAAGGAAAGCAGTGTTTGGTTTAACGCAGTTGTTCGAGGGGACATAAATTTCATTCGGATCGGTGAGGAGACAAACATTCAGGATGCGGCAGTTCTTCATGTCACACACCTTGCGTACCCGCTTATCGTCGGCTCGGGCGTAACGGTGGGACATAACGCTGTTCTTCATGCGGCGACGATAAAGGATTTCTGTCTGGTCGGCATGGGGGCGATAGTGTTGGACAATGCACAGATAGGACCGTATGCTCTTGTGGCGGCCGGTGCAGTCGTTCTAAGCAATGCGGTTATCCCGGAAGGGATGATGGCTGCCGGAGTGCCGGCGAAGGTCATCAGGCCGCTCACGAAGGAGGAGCGGAAGTTTCTAGCCCATTCCGCACAGAAATATGTCGAATATGCAGCGACATACAGGATCTAAGATCCATACTGAGGCCATCCTATGAGATTGAAGTTCTGGGGTGTGCGAGGATCGATCCCCACGCCTGGCAAGGCGACCGTTCGCTATGGCGGCAACACGCCGTCCCTCGAACTGAGGCTCGACAACGAGGAATTGATTATTTTCGACGCTGGGACCGGCATTCGCGGACTCGGGGATCACCTGATTGCAAACGGCGAGTCGCTCAACACCTTCCTCCTTATCACGCATCCGCATTGGGACCATATTCAGGGATTTCCCTTCTTCAAACCTGCGCTGATCTCGGGCAATGAAATTACGATTATGGGAACGGAGCGCAAGGAAGTCACCCTTCAACACATCATCGCAGATCAGATGAAACGGATCTACTTTCCGGTGCAGCTGAACGAACTGAAGGCAAAGATCAATTTCCGGCCTATTGGGGAAGAGGAATTTACAATCTTCGGCGCGCATGTGAGATCTATGTACGTGAATCATCCCGGATTTGCTGTCGGCTACCGGCTCGAGTACAAAGGCAAATCGCTTGTCTATATCAGCGACAACGAACCGTTCGACAGGGAAGTGGCAAGCCACATGTCCAATTTTGAGAAAGTGGTGCAAGACAAGTTTCTCGCGTTCATGGGGGATCCTAATCAGCGTGTTTTTGATTTTGCACGGAATGCAGACATCCTCATCCACGATTGCACGTACACCCCCGAAGAGTACGTGGACAAGGTCGGTTGGGGCCACTCGCACTACTTGTTTACACTGAAAGTTGCCGCCGAAGCAAACGTGCGTCATCTTGTTCTCTTTCATCACGACCCGAATCGCAGCGATGAGGAAGTAGATGACATCGTCTTGAAATGCCGGAAAGAGATAAAGACGAAAAATTTCACTTTCGAATGCACGGCCGCGCGTGAAGGGCTGGAACTGACATGGTGAGGAAAATGGGCTTGACTATCCGGCCCTCCGTCTTTATATTGGAATGTGGGTTGTGAAGTTCAATATATTCGGTGTGCGCGTTACATGCTGAACGTTGCCGCGACGAAAAGTACAACATTGTAAACCCCGAGCATTGCGATACGGGGTTTTTCTTTTTCTATTTCCGATTCCATGGTACAATCAAAGTTCGTTTTTACTTCCTCTGATTTTAGAAAGTTGGGCAAGGCGCTTGGGGTAAAAGGGAAGGCCCGCGGAAACAATGTCCGCTTTGAGGTGGAGAACAGCAGCACGAAACGGAAACTTGCCGTCGAAGTCTACTCCGATATCAGTATCGGCAAGCAACGCGGAAATTTGGTGACGGTGTATACCTACAACGCACATCTCCAGCTGCACTTCTGTTCCGGGTACGTCGTCAGTGAGATGTTGGGCGAAGTGACGTTCATCGGAGAGCACAACGGCAAGGTTTCCGGTCTCATCGTCGAGCGGGAAGGAGGATGTTCTCTCTACGCCAATGTTGACCGTGCCCTTCTCTCAGGAGATTTTACCCAACTGGGACCCGAAGTGATGCTTTCGGGAGTGGCCCTTTCGCTGACTGAATCCGTGCTGCCCGAGCAGGCGGGCAAAGCCGCGACGAAAAGAAAGAAGTAATGGTCGAGATTGCCATTTCGTATGCCACGGGGAGGGTGCGCGTACCGAAGAAGATGCTTCAGCGCATCGTTTCGTTGGTGTTCAAGAAGGAGCAAGTGGCCGGCGGGAAGATATCGTGTGTGTTCGTGGACGATGACGCGATTCGAAAGCTCAATTCGAAGTACTTGGGGCACACATCAGCCACCGATGTTATTACTTTTCCGATTGAAACACAACCCTTCCTCGAAGCCGAGATCTACATAAATGTAGAACAGGCACGCCGCCAAGCCCGGATTTTCGGCGTGAGTCTTGCGAACGAACTGTCACGGCTTGTCGTTCACGGCGTCTTGCACGCGTTTGGCTATACCGACAAACGAACAAATCAGCGAGAACAAATGTTTGAATTGCAGGAGCGTTACGTTCGCATGTGCGGGGACGGCGAAGGAGCTATTTGACACTCCGGTATTTTTTGTTACATTGGCTCGAAGAAGTGTCCCAATGGGTATCGAAGAATCGGTTTCAAGACTGCGATGAGAGAGAAAATAGTTGAGATCATTGTGTATCTGATGGGTGAGCTGAGGAATAATATTCCGCTCGGAGAAATCGACTTGAGCGTCCTCACGAACAACGGATATACGCCGACGGAAATCAGCACGGCATTCAGCTGGTTGTACGAAAAGATCACTCTCGGCGAGAACCTCGCGAAGGACGTCTCGAAAAGCTCGCCCCATTCTCACAGAGTGATGCATGAAGCCGAACGATCGGTCTTCACCAGCGAAGCGCAGGGTTACTTGATCCAGCTTCGGGAACTCGGGCTGATCTCGGACAGTGAAATCGAGATTGTCATCGATCGCGTGATGCTGGCGGACTATGCGACGGCGGGGATCCAGGAGACAAAATCGATTGTGGCATCCATCCTGCTCGAAGCAGACAGCCAGCGTACTCCGGGGAGCAGAGTGATGTTCAACGGCAAAGATTCAATTCATTGATCGAATAACGTCAGAGTATGAGCAAATCGCTAATTATCGTGGAATCGCCGTCAAAGGCAAAAACGATTAACAAGTATCTCGGGAAAGACTACATCGTCGAGGCGTCGGTCGGTCACATCAAGAACCTGCCCAAGAGCAAGCTCGGAGTCGATGTCGACAACAATTTCGCAGTGACTTACGAAACGATTCAGGGGAAAGAGGAAGTCATCGAAAAGTTGCAGCGGCTCGCCGAGAGCGCCGAGAAGGTCTTTATCGCGACCGACCCGGACCGCGAGGGCGAAGCGATAGCCTCGGATATTGCTCAGGAAATTGATTCAAGAAACAAGAACATCTACCGCGTTCTATTTCATGAAATTACGCCGACCGGCATCGCTGAGGCGATGGCGGCCCCCAAGAAAATTGACCAACACCTTGTGGATTCTCAGCGGGCGCGCCGCGCCATGGACCGCGTCGTCGGCTATAAGCTCAGCCCGTTTATTTGGAAAACTGTCTACTACGGCCTTTCCGCAGGAAGGGTTCAATCCGTCGCCTTGCGACTGATCTGCGAGAGGGAAGACGATATTAAGAAATTTGCCCCGCAGGAATACTGGTCGATCACCGGCGAATTCCAGACGGAGAACTCCGATTCCTTCTATGCGAAGCTTACGAAGATCGACGGATCAGAACCAGTCATTCCCGACACAACCACCGCGCACGGATACGTTTCCGACATTGAGAAGAAGGCGTTTTCCATCGCCGACGTGCAGAAGAGAACGGTAAAACGAAACGCGCCGGCGCCGTTTATCACGAGCACACTGCAGCAGGAAGCTGCAAGCAGGTTGAGGTTCTCGGCGAAGCGAACGATGATGCTTGCGCAAAAGCTCTATGAGGGAATCGACCTTGGAGAAGAAGGCATCGTCGGTCTGATAACATATATGCGTACCGATTCAACGAGGTTGAGTGAAGAGGCTGTTGCTGCGGTGAGAAGTTTTATCTACGATTCCTACGGTCCGGAGTATGTTCCGAAAGAACCGCATCACTTCAAAAAGAAGAAGGAGTCGCAGGACGCGCATGAAGCAATCCGTCCGACTTCGCTCAAGCTCTCGCCGAAGCACATCAAACGGCATCTCGAGAAAGATCTCTTTGCGCTCTATGAATTGATCTGGAATCGTTTTGTGGCGTGCCAGATGACCGCCGCGACGTTCGAACAAGTAACCGTGGATATATTAGGAGGAGAGTATTTGTTCCGCGCCACCGGCTCCGTCCCCATTTTTCGGGGGTTTCTGCAGGTGTATGATGATCGGGTGGAGGAAAAAGGGCTTGCCGAGGATGAGGATCCAACGTCTAAAATACCCGCGTCCCTCACAGTGGGCGCGGCCGCAACCCTGCGCAACATCGTCCCCAGACAGCACTTCACGAAACCGCCGGCAAGATACACTGAGAGCAGTCTGGTGAAAGAGCTCGAATCCCTCGGCATCGGTCGGCCGAGCACGTATGCGGCGATTGTCAGCACAATCGTGGACAGGAAATATGTTGACCAACAGGAGAGGAAATTGTTCGCGACCCAGTTGGGCATGGTGGTGACGAAAATATTGGTCCACAGCTTCCCAAGGGTTCTCAATGTGAAATTTACTGCGCTCATGGAAGAGGAACTCGATACCGTGGCCTCGGGCAAAAACAATTATACACAAGTGATGGAGGACTTCTACCGTCCATTCATCGAGGCCTTGCATCACGTGGAGAAAGATGCCGGACGAATCAAGAAGTCATTACAGCAGGAAACGGGCGAGGCGTGTGATTTGTGCGGCAAACCGATGATTATCAAGTGGGGACGATACGGACAGTTCAAAGCATGCACCGGTTATCCAACCTGCAAGAACAGGAAGCCGCTCGACGAAGATATCGAGAAGCACCAACACTCAGTCGGGCTGAAGTGCAGACAATGCGGCGGAGACCTTGTGGTAAAAGGGGGTCCGTTCGGCACCTTCCTCGGCTGCTCGAATTATCCGAAATGCAACTATACGCAACCGATCTCGATGGGTTTGAAATGCCCGAAGTGCAACGACGGCGATGTCATCGAGAGGAAAACGAAAAGGAAACGGTCGTTCTACGGATGTTCGAGGTATCCCGATTGCGATTTCGTCTCGTGGGACAAGCCGGTTCTCCAGGCATGCGAAAATTGCAAGAATCCGTATCTCGTTCAAAAGAGCTCAAAGAAAAAAGGGGATTACTTGCTCTGTCCGAATTGCAAGGAAGAATTCGTTCGCGAAGAAACAGCGATCGCAGTCTAGCGGCATCCCAATGCTCAATCGCTTCATAGCGTTGTTTCTCGAATACATTGAACTCGAAAGAAATTATTCGCTTCACACCAGAGTTTCCTACGCCAAGGACCTTCAACAATTCGAGTCTTTTCTCCGGGGAAAATTCCAGGAGGCAGTGAAGCATCCGAAGGAGATCGATCAGGATGTCGTTCGCTCTTTCCTGGCACTCCTTCTCGATAGCGGCATGGCAAAAAAAAGTGTCGTCCGCAAAATGTCAACGCTGCGATCTTTTTTCAAATTCGCCATTCGGAAAAAACTGATTTCAATAAATCCCATGAGCAACGTCGTCACTCCCAAGGTCGAGAGGAAACTTCCTCAATTCTTGGATGAGCGAGCCGTCGAAGATCTAATGGCGTTGCCCGACCTTAACGATCCGATTGGCGTACGGGATGCGGCTGTGCTTGAACTCCTCTACAGTACGGGAATGCGAAGAGGCGAGCTCATCGGACTTGAAGAAGCGGATTTCAATTTCTACGGGAAGACGGTGAAGGTGGTCGGAAAGGGAAACAAGGAACGGATCGTACCGTTTGGAGAACATGCGCATCAAGCACTCAAAAACTATATTGCTGCACGAAGAACACTCCTGAGAACGAAGATGCAGCCCGAGACGGATGCTTTTTTCCTCACACCGAAGGGAAAACCTCTGTACCCGGGAGGGGTCAATGCGATCGTCAAGAGGTATTTCTCGAAAATCTCAGAAATTCGCCAACAAAGCCCGCATGTCCTGCGACACTCATTCGCGACGCACATGCTGGACCGGGGTGCCGATATTTTCGCGGTGAAGGAGTTGCTTGGGCACGAGAGTCTCTCGACGACGCAGGTCTACACGCATGTCACGTCGGAACGGTTAAAAAAAGTCTACCGGCAAGCGCACCCGAAGGCATCCTGAGAGTACAGTGCATGAGACATTTCCTACACGATCATTCGAGTTCTATGGAGGTGGCATGGAAATAAAGATGACGACGCGACATTTCAAACCGCAGGATACGTTGCGGGACTACGTCCACGATGCTGTTTTAAAGTTGGAACGATACTATGATGGTATTGTCCGTTCGGATATCATTCTGAGTTTTGAGCGCTCACGCAATAGCCTGAAAGTTGCCGAAATCCATCTCACGGTCTACGGCACCCTGTTGAAGGCCGTTGCAAAGAACGAGGAGTATCATAAAGCTGTTGATGCTGCCATCGCTAAGCTTGAGCGCCAACTGATGAAATACAAGACTAAGCTCCACAAGAAGGGAAAGAGCGAAGTGCGCAAAATTAACGCAAAAGAATAATGACGACGGCACGCCGACAATGAAACTTGAATCCGCACGAGAGATCCGGAAACGCAGCATTACCGTGGGCTTCCTCTACGAGGCGAACAAAACGCGCTTGAAGCTGGAGCCCCTTACTACGGTGGGATATGACAACACAATCAGGGACAAGAGCATCCACAGGCCCGGATTGGCGCTCGCGGGGTATGTCGCTTTGTTTACGTATGACCGTGTTCAGGTTTTCGGGAATACGGAAATACGCTACCTTAACAGCATGCCGTTCGAGGAGAGGTTGAAGGTCTTCAACACTCTCTTCAAGTTCGCCATCCCGTGTATTGTGGTGACAAACGACAATGCCGTTGACAAGGAACTCATCCAACTCGCAGCGGATCACAACGTCCCGATGTTTCGAACTTCCCTCGAGACGACTAAAGCCGTCTATTTCCTGAGCGATTTTCTCGATGATCAGTTCTCTCCTCAAACAACCATTCACGGTTCGTTTGTCGACGTGTACGGGCTAGGCCTTTTGTTCATCGGAAGGTCCGGAATCGGAAAAAGCGAAATAGCACTGGATCTGATCGAGCGGGGGCACCGGCTTGTCTCGGACGACGTAGTAAATGTCACACGGAAGGGAGAGGGAATTCTGATCGGTGCGGGGACGGATCTCGTGAAGCACTTCATGGAAATCCGGGGTGTCGGGCTCATTGATGTACAGAGCATCTTTGGAATCAGAGCGATTCGGTACCAAAAAAGGGTTGAAGTCGTCGTCGAGCTGATGGAATGGAAACAATCGGAAGATTTCACCCGGACGGGTTTGGATCTTTCGACCATCTCGATCCTGGAAGTTGAGGTCCCCCACATCAGACTTCCAATTTTTCCAGGAAAGAATGTCACCGTGATCGCAGAGGTCATCGCGCTCGATTATCTCCTAAAACACTACGGCTACGACGCTGCAAAGGAATTTTCCAAACGCCTTGAGGCGGTTATTGCACAAAAGAATAAAAAGAATGCTAAGCGGGCGATAGACTATTTTGAACACGATTTCGAGTAACAATGAGGCGTTCAGCCTGTCTATTGGCGCATTTTCGAGAAAATGAAGGTATGTGACATTTCGCCTTGACAAAACACCTTTATTTGTATATTTTCAGGCAAGATTGTCCGTACACCTATATTAAGTTCACGATTGCGAGGTTCGATGAAAAAGCGCCGTACGCTGTTTTATTACTCCGAAGAGAATGTCTCGTTCGTAGAAGCGAGCGAGTTCAAGATAAAGTTTTCCGCGTTGATGCTTGTCTCCGTTCTGGTTGTGCTGGGCGTTCTGGTCGGAGTGAACCATTATCTCGGCGATGTTCTGGGAATCGACTTTGACCGGGTAAATTTCTTGACGACAGAGAATAAACTGCTCAAGGGGGAGATAAAAACTCTCTCTGTGCGTCTGAGCGACATGTCGTCGACAATGGACAAGCTTTCCGAGAGAGATAGTCAACTCCGGCTTGCCGTGAACCTTCCGCATGTCGACGAAGATACGCGGGCGATCGGAACCGGAGGTACAAGGCAGGTAACGAACATCGGCCTCGTATCGAAAGATGCGAGCGATCTCATGAGTTTCGCGGACAACCTATTGGACAAGCTGGACCGCGAGATTATCTTTGAGCAGCAGAGCTACCAGGACATCTATAGGAAATCGAAGTACAACAAAGAGTTATTCGCCCACATCCCCGCTATTAAGCCGATGCCGGGTCATTTTTCCTACCACGATTTCGGCATGCGTCTTCACCCGATCCTGGGTATTGTCCGGATGCACGAAGGCGTTGATATTTCGAACGACGTAGGTACGCAGGTGTGCACCACGGGGGACGGGGTTGTCGAATCTGCGGGCAACACCGGCGGAGCGTACGGGGTTGCGGTTGAGGTTAATCACGGGTTTGGATACAAGACATGGTACGCCCACCTGCTTCGACCTGCCGTGCGTGTGGGGCAAAAGGTCCACCGGGGTGATGTCATTGCATATTCGGGGAACACCGGTCTTTCAACGGCTCCGCATCTACACTATGAAGTGCGTTTGAACGGGGCGAAAAAGAATCCGGTTTCCTACTTCATCGATGATGTAGACTACAAGCAGATACGCGAGCAGCTTGCACTCACCAAAGAGCAATGAGTCCATCCCCGGCAATTTCCGTGAAAAAAAAATCTATCTGGAGAGTAATCTGTCATGATTTGGACAATGGAACTGGCATCGTATCTCGAAGATGCGCCCTGGCCCGCGACGAAGGAAGAGCTTATTGACTACGCCGTTCGCACTGGGACACCCATTGAAGTGTTGGAAAACTTGCAGGAACTCGAAGACAGTGACGAACCCTACGAAAGTATGGAGGAAATCTGGCCCGACTATCCGACGGATGAAGATTTCTTTTATGAGGATGAAGGAGAATACTAGTCCGCTCCACCGTTTGCAAATCCAATATAACGCGTTCTAATTGTCCGTTTATTGCGTAATTGCCATTTGTTCTTAAGCCGAAGGAGAGAACCCAGCCCATGCGTGCTGGGTTTTTTGTTCATGTCAATATCCTCGACAATACGCTGCGTCGGTCAGATGCCGGCACGTGACGTGCCTGGCTTGTTCCGATTCGTCCTCGTGTTGATATTATTCTCCTTTTTCGATGCCAGCGGGCTCGCCTCTCAGACCAAGAATCCGTCCGAGTCGTACGAGGTGAACAGGATAACGTTTAACATCGACGGGACAACGTCTCCAGACGTTTATCGCGAGGAGTTACAGACTGTTGAAACGCCCGCACGATTCTGGACTTTTTTGTACAACAAAATTTACAAAAAGCTCGGATCGAAGCCCCAATTCTTTGACCCTATTCTTTTCGACGGGGATGTCTTGCGCCTGCGTCAGTATCTCAAAGATCACGGGTACTCGCATGCCGTGGTCGATACGTCCCTCCGGTTCGATGAAGAGGAGAAGAGAGTTGACCTGTCAATCAGGGTCAAAGAAAACAGACGCTCGATCATCGATACGCTGAGAATATTGGGCCTCGATTCGCTCGCGGACGCAGTGAGAAAGGAAATTTACGCCGGTCTCCTGGTCAAGCGTGGAGACCCTTACGCGAAGGATGTCATCGAACAGGAGCAATTGCGTGTCCTTCGGATCTTTCGCAATAGCGGCTACACCAACGCGAGGTTCGACAATCTGCCTGCGTTCCTCTATCTCTCAACCGATGACTATACGCTCACGTTTTCGTACCATCCCGGAGCGCGATACACCTTCGGCAGCGTAGACCTCGTTTCCGGGGTCAACGAGGTCGATTCGACCATCGTGTATCGCCAGTTAGACTTTGCGCCTGGACAATTCTATAACGAAGAGAAAAAGATCGAGTCCGAGCAAAACCTGAATCGTCTGGGGATTTTCGAAAGCGCAAAAATCGAGTCGCAGAATGCAATCGATTCGACGACGCCACCGTCGATTCCCGTCCGGATACTGTTGCGATCTCGTGACCTCCAGGAGGTGACGCCGGAATTCCTCGTGGACGATGAAAACAACGCCTTAAATGCCGGTCTCGGACTCGGCTACAATAACCGTAGTTTTTACGGACAAGCGCGTAACTTGTCTGCAAGCCTGAGATTCCGACTGCAATCGATACAAGAGTTGAATTTCGCCGGCGCCTTTAAGGAAGGGATCAATGAGCCCACATTGTTGACGAAGTCCGAGCTTCAGATGCAGATGGTGCAGCCTTACTTTCTCAGCAATCGGACCAGCGCGAGCTGGACCATCTCCGCAGAGTATGAAAAGCAGAAATACTACGACCTTAATACACTGAGAAACAGGATCGGCCTGACGACAAAGTTTACGGCGTACACCGTCGGCTTCGCTGATTGGAATCTGGAACGCGTAGGTGTGAGCATTACCGATACGACTAAGGTCGATAAGAACAGTTTTACGGGAACGCGCGAGAAGCAGTTTAACTCGATCCTCACATTAACGCTGCAACGCGACAAGACAAACGATGTGTTTTCCCCGACGCTCGGCTTTTTCCATTCTGTCTCGGTCGAAGAAGCGGGCGTCATCCCAAAATTGTTCAACACTCTCGGCTCCGGGCTTCCGTATGCGGAGTACTATAAGTTTTCCTTTCTTGCGCGGCATTATTTCTCAGACGGCAGCAGAAAATCGGTCGTGTGGGCCTTTAAGCTCCGGGGAGGGGTTGCCGAGCTCTATGAACCGAACAATACGACGCCGGTTCCGCCGACGAGGAAGTTTTTTGCCGGGGGGAGCGGCAGCGTCCGCGGTTGGAAGTCGCGCGATCTCGCGGCGTTTGCAAACCCGGATCAGGGGGGAAATGTAATCTTCGAAGGAAACATCGAGTCGCGGGTGTGTCTCTTTCCGCAATCGGGAAAATTCTGGTTTTTGAACCTCGAGAATATCATAGGAGTGATGTTCGTCGACTACGGAAACCTCTGGAACAAGCTCAACGAGATTCAGACCTCCAACATCGCAATAGCTACCGGGGCCGGACTACGTTATGAAACGTTCGTCGGACCGCTGCGATTTGACCTCGGTCTTCGAGTCTACGATCCAAAAGAGCCGCCGGCACGGCAATGGATTTTCAACAGGAAACTGCTGACGGAGTCGTTCAGCGTAGTTCAAATCGGCATTGGACAGGCGTTCTAGCAAGGTGCGCAAATATTGTAAAAGAGTCGCTTCAGCGCCGTAAAGAATGAGCCCACACAATCACTTATACGGCAGAGCCGTTAACCTAAACACTATGTTCCTTTCAGGACACGGAATCGTTTTGTCATGAGCTGGACGTCCATCATCGGTCAGGAACGGGCGCGAGAGATACTTCGCCGGTCGATCGAGCAGGCTAGAATCGCGCACGCGTACCTGCTGTGGGGTCCGCGGGGGATCGGGAAGGATGCGCTGGCGATCGAGTTTGCAAAGACCCTTCTGTGCGAACGGCAGGGGACCGAGGCGTGCGACGTATGCCCGAGTTGCCGGAAGGTGCAGATCCTCCAGCATCCGAACCTGAAGCTGGTTTTTGCACTCCCCGCTACGAAATCGGACAAAGGAATCGACAACGGGGAAGGAAAATATCAGCCCGAATTAAGGGAGGAGATACGAGCGCAACTCGAACAAAAGGCAAGAAATCCCTATTTCCATATCGACATCCCAAAGGCCACACAGATCAATATCGGGAGCATTCGCGAAGTCAAAAAAGAGTCTTCGCTGTCGGCATTTGAGAAAGGGAGAAAAATCTTCGTCATTTGCGACGCCGAGATGATGAACGACACCTCGTCAAACTCGCTGCTGAAAGTGCTGGAGGAACCGCTGAGCGACACGATGTTTCTTCTCACCACATCGCGCAAAGAGAAGTTGCTGCCGACCATTGTTTCGCGCTGCCAGAGTGTGAGGTGTGAGATCTTAAAAGACGCCGACGTAGAACATGCCCTCGCCGAGAGAGAAAAGACTGCGCCGGAGCAATCGCAGCTCATCTCGCGTCTTGCAGGGGGGGACTACTCCTACGCGCTGGAACTGCTCTCAGGTGATCTTGCCGAGAAGCGTGCGGAAGCAGTCGCATTTCTTCGGGCAACACTCGGCGGGCGTAGCCTGAGGGTAATCGATGAAATCGAGCAGCGGGTTGGAGAGAACGACAGGGGAGCCGTCGAGCAGTTTCTCTTGTTGCTCCTGGTGTGGCTTCGCGATGCCATGATCCTCAAAGAGCGAGGCGGTGTCGGAGTGATCAATGAAGACCAGAATGAAGACTTGTCGCGTTTTTTGGCACGTTTCGGCAACGCGAATTTTCCCGCCACTATCGGTGCGGTCGAGCGGGCCCTCGAACTTCTTCGCGGAAATGTGTATCTTCCATTAGTCCTCCTTTCGCTTTCTATCCGCCTTAAAAGATTATTGCTGAATGAACGGTAAGTTCAAAAGAATTCTGGTCACGGCTGCGCTCCCATATGCCAACGGTCCCATCCATCTGGGACATCTTGCCGGCGCCTACATGCCGGCGGACCTCTACGTGCGTTATCAGCGCCTGAAGCATCGCGATGTCGTCTTCATCTGCGGATCCGATGAGCACGGAGTTCCAATCACGATCGCGGCCGACAAGGAAGGCGTGTCGCCCCAACAGATCGTCGACCGCTTCCACACCATGAACGCAGCTTCATTTTCCGACCTCGGCATCAGTTTCGACAACTATTCGCGAACATCCCTGCCCATTCATCATGAAACGTCAAAAGAATTCTTTCTGGATTTCTATTCGAAGAATCTCCTCAAAGAAAAAGAGGAGGAGCAGCTGTATTGCGAAGTGAACAAGATGTTCCTGGCCGATCGCTACGTTGAGGGCACCTGCCCCGTGTGCGGATACGAATCAGCGCGAGGTGACCAGTGCGAGAATTGCGGTACGTGGCTGAACGTTGTCGAACTCATCAATCCGAAGTGCAAGCTCTGCGGGACGACTCCGGTTGTGAGGAGCACGACACATTTTTATCTGCCACTCGGGGAATTTCAAGAAAGGCTCGAGAGGTATGTTCGCTCGCATCAGGAGTGGAAGGACAATGTCGTCAAGTACTGTGAGAGTTGGTTCAAGGAGAAGTTGCAGGACCGTGCGGTAACAAGGGATTTGAACTGGGGAGTACCTGTGCCTCTCACCCATTATCCGAACAAAGTTCTCTATGTCTGGTTCGATGCGGTTCTCGGCTATATTTCTTCGACGAAAGAGTGGGCAGAACGAATCGGCGAACCCGAGCGGTGGAAGAAGTACTGGCAGGATGAATCGACGCGCTATATTGCGTTCATCGGCAAGGACAATGTCGTATTTCATTGTATCGTTTTTCCCGCGATGCTCATGGCTCGGGGGGGATATATCCTGCCCGACAATGTGCCGGCGAATGAATTCCTGAATTTGGAAGGAGGGAAGTTCTCCAAAAGCCGCAATAATGCAATTTATGTGAAAGACTTTCTCGCATCCTTCGAGCCCGATCTGCTTCGTTATACGATGACGACGATTTTGCCCGAGACCCGAGACTCAGATTTCTACTGGAAAGATTTTCAAGCGAAGAGCAACAACGAGCTGGCGGATATCTTCGGGAACTTTATTAATCGGACGTTGGCCTTCGCAGAGAAGAATTTTGCGGGGGTTGTTCCGCCCACGGGATCTTTGAATGAGAGAGATCGGGAGATCGTGAACGTGCTGAAAAGAACCCCTGCGACCGCGGGAGAACTCTTCGAACGATTCAAGTTCCGCGAAGGGACCGCCGAGATTATGAATCTGGCACGTGCTGCGAATAAGTACTTCAACGACAGCGAGCCGTGGAAAACCGTCAGGTCCGACAAAAATGAGTGCGCTACGACGATTCACATTTGTCTGCAAATCGTCCGATCACTTGCAGTGCTCTTTGCGCCGGTTGTTCCTTTTTCCACAGACAAAATCTGGACGATGGTCGGGATGAAGACACGTCTCGCGGACGAACAGTGGGACGAGGCGGGGGAAATGAAGCTCCGCTCCGGACAAAAACTGAACAAAGCCGAAATCGTGTTTAAGAAAATCGAGGATGAAGCCATCGAAAAAGAGCTGGATAAGTTGAAACCGTCTGCTGGGGAGGATGCTCCGCCGGCAGAAAAAACCACCCTCCCCTTTAAGCCCACAATCAGCTTGGAGGAATTTCAAAAGGTCGATTTGCGCGTTGGCAAAATCGTCGCGTGTGAACGGGTTCCGAAATCCAAGAAGTTGCTTAAGCTTCAGGTTGAAATCGGATCGGAAAGGAGGCAGATCGTTGCAGGGATAGCCGAACAAAGAACACCGGAGGAACTCCTCGGCAAGACGATTATTGTTGTCGCAAACCTCGCACCCGTGAAGCTCATGGGAGTCGAGTCTCAAGGGATGCTCCTCGCCACGAACGGCACCGGCGAAGCATTCGCTCTGCTCACGGTTTCTGACGAAGTGGATTCAGGAAGCTGGATAAAATAGGTATCACGATCGGTTAGACTCCAACTAATTCTTCACCATCATAAGGATCAATAATGGAACAAGCCCTACCGTATATCGAATCCAACAGTGAGCGGTATCTTGCCGAGTTGAAACAATTTTTGGCTATCCCAAGTGTCAGCTCGCAAAAAGAACACGGCGGGGACATGCAGAAGTGCGCGGAATGGGTGTCGGAGCAGATGACGACAGTGGGGTTGGAGAACGTTCAAATTCTTCCGACAGGCGGTCATCCATTAGTTTATAGCGAATGGCTACACGCACTAGGGAGGCCGACGGTTCTCTTCTACGGCCACTACGATGTTCAGCCGGTGGACCCGTTGAATCTGTGGACATCACCTCCGTTTGAAGCGACGATTCGGGGAGAAAACCTCTATGCGAGGGGGGCCGCAGACGATAAAGGCCAGGTCT
>Ga0182017_10001022_pt1 | contig 21919 bp, 20 predicted proteins | sample 712E3DmetaG_FD_120492 | JGI IMG/M metagenome (GOLD analysis project Ga0182017, IMG submission 120492) | Permafrost microbial communities from Stordalen Mire, Sweden - 712E3D metaG | ecosystem: Environmental > Terrestrial > Soil > Wetlands > Permafrost | place: Sweden: Stordalen | collected... | reverse complement strand
CTTAACCATCGCCCCGGCCGGCAGCCCATACTGGCGCCGAGACGGAGGCCGAAATGACCCAGCATGACTCCACCGACAAGGCGCGGGAAGCCGCGACCCGGGACGCGGCGACGCGGGCGCCCGCCGGCACGCCCGCCGCCGGCACGCCCGCCCACAGTCACAGTCACGTTCACACGGGCCGCCTGGCTTTCCCCGATCGGATCGACGACCTGGACGGTCTGCCGCACTCGGCCGCGGCCAACTTCCCGCTCGACCTCGATGACGCGCAGGCCCGCGAGCGGCGCGCCGCCATCACCCCTGATGACCTCGCCCGGTACGAGGCCAACATGGCCGAGCTCTTCACCGCCCTGGGCTTGAGCGATTCGGTCGGCACCCGGGACACGCCCCGGCGCTTCGTCAGGGCGCTGTTCGACGCGACGGAAGGCTACGACGGCGACCCCAAGCTCGTGACCGTCTTCCCGACCGAGTGCTACGGCGGAGCGAGCTGCGAGCTGGCCCAGGTCGTCGAAGGCCCGATCCCCTTCATCGCCTTGTGCGAGCATCACGCCCTGCCGTTCCTGGGGCGGGCCTTCGTCGGCTACATCGCGCACGAGAAGATCATCGGCATCAGCAAGCTGACGCGGCTCGTGCGGATTGCCACACGACGGTTCGGCGTCCAGGAGCGGATGACTCACCAGATCGCCGAGGCGCTCGTCGAGTTGACCGAGCCGCACGGCGTGGCCGTATACGTGGCCGTATACATGGAAGCCCACCACCTGTGCACGCAGATGCGCGGCGTGCGCGAGGTCCACCCGATGACTCGCACGACGGCGTTCCGCGGGGCGTTCGAAACCAACGCCGCGCTGCGCGCCGAGTTCTACGATCTGGCCGGGCTGGGACGCGGCGTTCGCGACTAAGCTGAGGTGACCATGGCCGTTCGAAGCGAGGGACTCCGGCTCGAATCGCTGTGGGATGGGCCGGCGCCGGCGCTCGATCCGGTCGACGTCCGAGGAGGGCCGCTGCCGCCCGCGCTCGCCGGCCGATTTCCCGGCGAGCTGACGATTCCCCTCCAGCCCGGGCGGCCGACGTTGATCGCCAACTTCGTGACCAGCCTCGACGGCATCGTTGCTCTGGGTCCGGGCGAGTCCAGCGCCGGCGGCGGCGAGATCAGCGGTTTCTCGGAGGCCGATCGATACATGATGGCCCTGCTGCGCGGGCTGGCCGACGCCGTGGTCATCGGCGCCGGGACCGTACGCGCCGGCCGCCGCCACGTCTGGACGCCAGCCCAGGTCCAGCCCGATCTTGCGGACGCCTTCGCCGCCTGGCGCAGCGAACTGTGGCTCACCCCGCAACCCACCACGATCATCGTTACCGCCAGCGGCAACCTGGATCCGGCGCACGCCGGCCTCAACGCCCCAGGTGTGCCGGTGGTCGTGGCCACGACGCCGGCCGGGGCCGAACGCCTCGCCGGGCTGCCACTGCCGTCGAACGTTCGCGTCGAAGCCGTCGGCGAGGGCGAGCGCGTCCCCGCCGGGGCGGTGCTCGAGGTGATCCGCGGCACCGGTGCCCGAGTGGCCCTGTGCGAAGGCGGGCCGCATCTCTTCGGCGAGCTTCTCAGAGCCCGCCTCGTGGACGAGCTCTTCCTGACGCTGGCCCCGCAAGCGTATGGGCGCGATGCCTCACTCCACCGCCTCGGCCTTGTGGAGGGGACGAGCTTCGGCGAGGGGCAAGGCCGCTGGGCGCAGCTGGCCTCCGTCCGGCGCGCCGGCGACGACCTCTTCCTGCGTTACCGCTTCGAGCCGTAGGAGTGCGCGCCGGGGCGCTCCCCGCCACTCGTCCCGGGAATCCCGGACCCTCGCGCCCGCCCTTGCCGGGACCTCGATCAATCGTTTCGTGTCCTTCGGACCACCGCCTGTTGCCCCGTGGGCCTTAACATAGGCAGGTCATCAGAACCGCGGCCGCATCCGGCTGCGCCCGCATCCACGGAAGGCACGCATGAGTCGAACCCCGCGCATCGGCATCCTCACCGGCGGCGGCGACGTCCCGGGGCTGAATGCCGTCATCAAGAGCGTCGTCTATCGCGCAACCGAGCTTGGCTACGAGGTCTACGGCATCCGGCGCGGCTGGGAAGGCCTGACCCATATGAAGCCGGGCCCCGGACTCGACGCGGACTACATCGTCCCGCTCGACCGGACCAACACCCGCTCGATCGATCGAACCGGCGGCACCTGGCTGCACACCTCCCGAACCAACGCCCGCAAGATGAAGGCCGGCAAGACGCCGGCCCACATCGGGCCGGATCGGCTCAAGCAGCTCGAGGTCAAGGAAGGCGTCTACAACTTCACGCCGGTCGTCCTCGAGAACATCGAGAAGCTCGGCCTTGACTACCTGGTCCCGATCGGCGGCGACGACACGCTGAGCTTCAGCCAGGTCCTGGCCGACAAGGGCGTCAAGCTGATCGCCGTTCCCAAGACGATGGACAACGACGTCCAGGGCACCGAGTACTGCATCGGCTTCTCGACCGCCATCAGCCGGGCCAAGGACGCGATCAACCGCCAGCGGACCACTCTGGGATCGCACGAGCGGATCGGCATCTTCCGCATCTTCGGCCGCGATGCCGGCTTCACCGCCCTGTACACGGCGTATGTGACCAGCGGTCGCTGCCTCATCCCCGAGTACGAGTTCGACCTCGACCACCTGGTCGAGCTTCTCGTCGAGGACAAGCGCAACAACCCCAGCAAGTACTCCTTCGCCATCGCCGCCGAGGGCGCGATGTGGAAGGGCGGCGAGCTGACCGAATACGGCCCGGCCGACTCCTTCGGTCACCGCCACAAGGCGAACGTGGCCGAGGTACTCGCCTCGGAGATCCAGGCCCGATCGGGTCATGAGACGCTCGCCAGCGAGTTGACCTACGACCTCCGCTCCGGCGACCCGGACGCGGTCGACTCGATGGTTGGCATCACCTTCGCCAACGTGGCGATGAATCTCATCGCCGACGGCATCGGCGGCCGGATGGTGGCCATCCGCGGCGGCAAGTACAGTCACTCTCCGCTACCCAACCCCGATCAGGGACCGCGCTCGATCGACATCCCGACGATGTACAACGCCGAGCGCTATCGCCCCATCTACACCAACCGCATGGGCCTGCCGCTTCTACTCGGCATCCCCGTCGCGGAGGATCCGTCCCTCCTGAAGTAGAGCGTCTCCCGCCAGAGACACGAAGGCCCCGGCTTTCACCGGGGCCTTCACTCCAGATAGAACGGGCGCAAGAAGCGCTCGTTTGACAAGGAAGGCTGCGGCAAGGCACGGTTTACACGTGACGACTACACCCACTCCCCCTCCTCTGCTCAACGGCCGCGACCTGCTGCGTGCCAACAACCTGCCCGTCGAGGGCCCGATCCTGTGGGGTCGGCCGGCGGTGGGCAGTGGTCCGGGGGTCTTCATCGTCGAGCTGCCGGCGCCGCAGCCCAAGGTATCGATCGACCCGAACGCCATTCGCGAATGGCTCGAACGCGCTCCTGCGTTGCTCCTCGAGGGCAAGCGTCCGAGCGTGGCCGAGTTGCAGTCCCATCTGGCGTCGTTCTGGCTGCCCGGTCAGGCGATCATCTTCATCGGCTCGAGCCAGAAATCCGTTGCCGCTCGGTTGGCCGGCATGTACAAAACGCCGCTCGGCGAGCGTCGCCCGCAGGCGGCCGGCTACTGGCTCAAGACGCTCCACGACATCAACAAAGCCCGCATCTGGTGGGCCCCGGCCTCCGACCCGCTGCTCTATGAGGACACGCTCCTGGACACATTCATCAAGACCGCCGGCGCCCTGCCGTACGGCGTCCTGACAACGCCCGGCGGAGGGCGCCGCGAGCACGGCCTGACCACGCCACTCCACGACGCCGAACCGGCCCGACCGGTCAAGGTCACCAAGGTCACCGAGCTACCCGATGCCGGCCCGACCGACATGGAACTGAGCAGCATCTCCTTCCGGGCCAAGCCCACCCGGCCGATCTCGCTTGCGAAACCGTCCCGCACCCGCAAGCCGGCGGTACGCAAGGCCGCCAAGGTTGCGCCCCCGACGACCGGTCCTTCGGCCATCGAGACGCCCGTTGTCCGGCGCACGACCAAGACCGTTGGCTTCGGCCCCGGCGGTCCCGCCAAAGACCCGATCCACCTCACGGCCGAGGGCCTGTCAGCTCTACACGCCGAACTCGACGAGCTGACCAACCATCGCCGGCCCGAGGTGATCCAGCGCATCAAGTCGGCACGCGAACTCGGAGACCTGAGCGAGAACGCCGACTACGACGCCGCCCGCAAGGAGCAATCCTTCCTGGAGGGACGCGTCCAGCAACTCGAGCAGATGATCAAGTACGCGGTCATGATCGAGGCCAGCCACGAGGGCGGCAGCGAAGTCGTCCTGGGCTCCACGGTCGTGATAGAAACGGACCGCCACGGCGAGGAAACCTTCACCATCGTCGGCTCCGCCGAAGCCGATGCCACGGCCGGCAAGATCAGCTTCACATCCCCCATCGGCCGAGCCCTGCTGGGCCGCCATCCCGGCGAGACGATCCGCGTCCAGGTCCCGGCCGGCACGCTCGACTACAAGGTCGTCAAGGTCGTCTAAGCCCCCGGCCGCGATCCGAGCGACAGCGCGCCAGCGTTGGCCAGCGTGCCGTCACCATGCCTGCCACTCCTCCAGGTTCGCGATAGGCCCAGACGCGAGCCGGCCGGTTTCTTCGCGGCGGAGTGCCCGCCACTGCGAACTCTGCGAGTGGAGCCTCAGCCGGCGGGCGGCGCCGGAGGCGGAGGAGTCTCGGGCGATTCGGCCGGGCGCCACGGCTCCGGAGCGGCCCGCCGTCCGGACCGCAATCGCTCCGGCAGCAGATTCCAGATTACGATCACGATCCCGAGCCCAACGGCCATGACCGGCAGAGCCGTGTGAAAGACCATGTTCGGATGGACGTCGTCGATCCCGATGACGTTCTCGAAGAAGAGCCCGAATCCGATGAACAGCCCAAGCCCGGTCGCCGCCGACCTGAGACCCGCGCCGAGAAGATCCCAGCGGCGGTGCAGCACGCCGAACAGGGCCAGCGTCACCCCGACGGACCCGGGTGCCACGAGCGCCCACATGTAGGCCCAGCTGGCGTACGTGTCGGTCTGTCTCTGGAGCGCCAGCACCAGCCCGACCGTGGTGATGATGCCGCCGGGGATCGCCGCGCCGAGGCCGCCCTCATGCGGTATGGCAAGACCCACCACGAGCAGGAAGAGGCCGGGGACGATGATGTAGACCGGCCAGCCGTATCGGCCGAAGTCGACGCTGAACTGCTCGGAAGCCAGGAAGAACACCCCGAGCAGGACCAGCAGCACGCCGACCGCCAGGGTGCCACCCCGCCCGCCACCGTCGCTTCTGCCGTTACGATCCTGCCATCCGCCGCCCATGTTCCACCTCCATGCCGAGCTGCCGCTGCGCGCAGTCTAGACATCGGCTCCGCCGCTGAGGTCATCCCACAGTCTGACTTTTCGACGGACCGGGCCGTCCCCGAGGATGACGCGCCCTAGTTCTGGGCTACGAACACCGGGACGCCGCCGACCGTGAGGATCTTGTCCGGCCCCAGGTCGGCGCGACTGCCGTCCACGACGAGGGAGACGCTGACGTCGCCGGTCGCGCCGACCATCACCTGCCCCACCGACGCCCTTCGATCGAACAGGATGTCCCGCCGTACCTGATCGCCGTTCAGAGTCGGCGACCCGCTGCCGTACACGAGCAGTTGGTTCATCGCATGGTCCGGATCGATCCCGGATGCCGGCAGGCTCAATCTGGCCGGATCGATGACCTGCCATGAGGTTACGCCGAGCCCTTCGACAAGCACGTGGAACCCGCCGTTGGATGGGATGGACTCGACGACCGGCATGGTGCCCGGAAACCGAACGAGCACCCGCGGCGTGTTGGACCAGCCGGCCAGGCCGAATTGATCGAATGAGACGTCGACCATAGACTTGCCGGCCCCTCGGATATCGACCGGCAGAGCGACGATCCATCGATCCTGATCGACCGTGATGGCAGCCAGCTGGTCCGAGACCAGCTTGGACACGATCAGGCCGCCCAGAACCAGACCGCCCGTCTCGGCACTCGAACCGTCGGCCTGGCCCATGGTGACGAGCGGCAGGAACTCGCCCCCATACGAGCCGGCTGTCAGCCCGTATCGATTCGAGGCCAGAACGCTGTAGATAGCCCGGCCTTCGGTGATCTGGAGGCCGAGGCCGGGGACCAGAGGCACGGGTATGACGGTTCCGTCGGCGGCGAGATAAACGATACCGTCGCCCTGCTGCGCGAAGCCCGTCGGGTGTTGGGACGGGCCGGCCGACGTGGCGGGCGATGCCGACTCGATCGGCTGGGGCGTTCCCGGAACGCCGCTGCCGATCGACGCCGAGGGGAGCGTTGTCGGCGACGCACTGGCCGGCGGTGTGCTCAGACCCGGCATGGCCGTCCCCGAGCCTCGGGTCGTAGCCCCTCCGTTGCCGCTGAAGCCCGCGTCGAAGACCACCGCGGCGACCCCTATCGCAATCAGGAGGAAGGCCGCTCCAGTCAGACCAGTTACGACGCGCCGCCTGGGTTCCATCGATTCGCAACTCCGCCTGCGCAGACTCCGTTGCAGTCTAGCGATGCCGGCCCAAGGCGACGCGCCGTGCCGGGCAACGGGGCCGAATGGCCCAACCTCGCCGACCTGATGGCCCGCGGCCGCCGACCTGATGGCACTGCCCGTTGCCCCGACCCAAATGCATGCTCGCCAATGGACCATTTAGCCGCGTTCATCGTGGCAGCGACGAGGACCGCGCCCCGACTGTAGCCCGCGGTCGGCGGCGAACGCCGAGTACCAGGCGTGAAGGTCACGCGCTGCCATTGGGACGAAATCGGACTTGACCCCAGGGGTTGACGTTTCTATGCAGATAGTCGCATGCATCAAGCAGGTTCCGGATACGACTCAGGTGCAGATCGATCCGGTCACGAACACGCTTGTTCGTGAGGGCATTCCGTTCATAGTCAACCCGTACGACACACATGCCCTCGAAACGGCGCTCCGCCTGGCCGACGACTTGCACGGCCGCGTCACGGCCATCTCGATGGGCCCCCTCAACGCGGAAGCCACGCTCAGGCGCGCCCTGGCCCTGGGCGTCGACCGCGCGGTGCTCCTGTCCGACCGAGCCTTCGGCGGCGCCGATACCCTTGCCACGAGCAACGTCCTGGCAGCCGCCATTCGCCGCCTCAATGAGGAAGACGAGGTCGGCATCGTCCTGTGCGGCAAGCAAACGATCGACGGCGACACGGCTCAGGTGGGACCCGGGATCGCCACCAGGCTCGGTTGGTCTCAGCTGACTCTCGTCGACAGGATCGTCAACATCGACCTCGAGGGCCGTCGCATCCGTGTTCGGCGCAAGCTCGAGGGGCGGCACGAGATCGTGGAGGCGCCTCTGCCGGTGACGATCACCGTCGTGCGCGAGATCAACCGTCCCCGGTACCCGACCGTGCCGATGCGACTCCTTTCGCGCGAGCGCCAGATCGAGGTCTGGGACAACCGCGTCCTCAAGATCGATGTCCGCACGATCGGCCTCAAGGGCTCGCCGACCTGGGTCAGTCGGATCTTCTCGCCGCAGCGCGATATGGGGGAACTGATCGGCGACGGCGCCACCGATCCGGCGGGCGCAGCCAAGCTCCTGGTCGAGAAGCTGTTGAGCAAAGACCTGATCTCCTTGTAGTCATGCCTTAGCCATGGCATCCGTTTCGGCGAGAGAGGACTCTGGGATCACCAAATGACCGAAGCCAAGAAGCCGATCAAGCGGCCGCGGGGCAAGGCGCAGCTCATCGAAGGGCGCTGCCTGGCCTGTGGCGCGCGGTGCCAGAGCGCCTGCCCCGTTGACGACTGCATCGAGATGGACGACGCCGAATCGCCGATCATCGATCAGGACAAATGCATCGGCTGCGTGAAGTGCGTCAAGGTTTGCCCCGCTCAGGCCATCGACATGTTCTTCACGCCCGAAGAACGGGCCCTCCTGGATCAGCTCCTCGCCGAACGCGGCGGAGCTCCGGAAGACGACCCGGAGGCTCGGGCCCTGGCCCGCAAGCTCGCCGAATACAGGGGCGTCTGGGTGCTCGTCGAGCAGACCGAAGGCGAGCCGGCCAAGGTTTCATGGGAGCTGCTCGGCAAGGGGCGCGAGCTTGCCGATACCCTGGCCGTGCCGCTCTCGGCGATGGTCATCGGCGCCGGTGTGGAGCACCTCTGCGAAGAAGCCTTCGCCTACGGCGCCGACACGGCGTACGTCGTCGACGCACCCGCCTTCCGCTACTACCGCACCGAAAGCTACCTGAAGGCGGTCTGCCAGCTCATCGCGAAGTACAAGCCGGAGATCGTGCTCATGGGAGCGACCGGCCTGGGCCGAGACCTTGCCGGAGCGGTTGCCACGGCCGTCGGGACGGGCCTCACCGCAGACTGCACCGGCCTTGCCATCGACGACAAGCGCAACCTCATGCAGACTCGCCCGGCCTTCGGCGGCAACATCATGGCCACGATCATGTGCGACAAGTTCCGGCCCCAGATGGCAACCGTCCGGCCACACGTCATGGCCATGCCGGAGAAACAGCCGGGCCGGAGCGGAACGACAATCCGCGAAACCTGCGAGATCGACGAGGACGACGTTCTCGTCAAGGTCCTCGAGATCGTCGGCGACAGGCAGAGCCATAGCGTCGACATCGCCGGGGCGGACGTGATCGTCTCGGGCGGCAGAGGGATGATGGGCAAGGAGAACTTCGCCGTGCTCCAAGAGCTGGCCGACGAGCTCGGTGGCGTCGTCGGGGCGTCCCGTTCCGCGGTCGACGCCGGCTGGATGCCGATGGACCGCCAGGTAGGCCAGACGGGCAAGACGGTCCGGCCGAAGATCTACATCGCCTGCGGCATCTCCGGCGCGATACAGCACCTTGTCGGGATGCAGGACTCCGACGTGATAATCGCCATCAACCGCGACAAGGACGCGCCGATTTTCCAGGTCGCCAAGTACGGCGTCGTGGGCGACGTGCTGACGATCGTGCCGGCTATCACCAACCGCCTGCGCGACATGAAGGCAGCTGGGGGCTCCAAGTGAACCAGCAGCTTGCGTTCGCGCTTCTGACTCTGCTGGCGGCGGCTGCCTTCTGCGTCCTGACCTGGCGACGGCTGTCGCTGGTCCGTTTCGGCAAGCCGGAGAACCGGCTCGACCACTTCGGGCGGCGAGCCTGGGACATGCTCCTCTACGCTTTCGGCCAGAAGCGGGTGCTGGCGCGACCGTTCGGAGTCAACCATTTCGTCATCTTCTGGTCGTTCCTCATCCTGCTGATCGCCAACTCCGAGTTCATCGTCAGCGGCCTGTTGCCGGACATCAGCCTGCGCTTGCTCCCCGACTACCTCCGCGGGCCGCTCCTCCTCATGTTCGATGTCGTGTCGCTGCTGGCCCTCATCGCCATCGTGCTCGCGGTTGTACGGCGCCTGCTGTTCAAGCTGGACACCAAGTACGTCAAGCGGCGAAGCGTCGAGGCCTTCCTGATCCTCGCCTTCATCGGGCTGCTGATGGTCGCCTACTTCGGCATCCACGGGTCCGAGATCGCGCGCGGCCAGGAGCCCCTCAAGGGCTGGATGCCCATCTCGTCGCTGGTGGCTCAGTTCTCGGGAGACGGCGCCTACGAGTCGTGGTTCTGGTGGCTGCACGCCGTGGTGCTGTGCTCGTTCCTGGTCTTCCTGCCGATCTCCAAGCACATGCACATCATGACGGCCATCCCGAACTCCTTCTTCGCTCGGCTCGAGAAGCCCAACACCCAGCCGCGTGAGGAGTTCGCCGCCGGAAACACCTACGGCGCCGGCAAGGTCAGCGACTTCACCTGGAAGGACCTCCTCGACTCGTTCTCATGCACCGAGTGCGGCAGGTGCCAGGAGGCCTGCCCGGCGACCGCGACCAACAAGGCGCTAAACCCTCGCCAGGTCATCCATTCGGTCAAGATGAATCTGATGGCCAACGCGGCCGCCCTCGAGTCGGGGCAGGAGCCGCAGGTCCCACTCATCGGTCCGGAAGGCGAAGCGACCAACTCGATCGAGGCCATCTGGGCCTGCACGACGTGCGGCGCCTGCATGGAATCCTGCCCCGTGCTGATCGAGCACATGCCCAAGATCATCAAGATGCGCCGCAATCTCGTTGAGATGAAGAGTGAGTTCCCGGACGAGCTCCTGAACCTCTTCGAGAACATGGAGCAGCGCTCCAATCCGTGGGGCATCGCGCCGACGGAGCGGACCAAGTGGCATACCACCATGGAGGTCAAGGACTACGTCGCCGGCGAGACCGAGTACCTCTTCTACATCGGTTGCGCCGGGACATTCGACGCGCGGCAGAAGGCGGTCACGGTCGCCATCGCGACCGTCCTGAACATTGCCGGAGTCAGCTGGGGCGTGCTCGGCAAAGAGGAGAAGTGCTGCGGCGACAGCGCCCGGCGCCTCGGCAACGAATTCCTGTTCGATCAGATGGCCCGGGAGAACGTCGAACTGTTCACCGCCAGGAAGGTGACCAAGGTCATCGCCGCGTGCCCGCACTGTCTCAATACCCTCAAGAACGACTACCGCCAGTACGGGCTCGAGCTGGAGGTCGTCCACCACTCCGAGCTACTGGCGCGGCTGCTGACGGAGGGCAAGATCAAGCCGACCCGGCAGGTCACCGCGCTCGGCCAGGTCCTCTACCACGACTCGTGCTATCTCGGTCGTCACAACGGCATCTACGACGAACCACGACGCGCCATCGCCGCCGTCACCGGCGCGAAGCCAGTCGAAGCGGCGCGGAACCGCGAGAACGCCTTCTGCTGCGGCGCGGGAGGCGGCCGGATGTGGATGGAAGAGGGCGTCGGAGAACGGATCAACGTCGCCCGGGTCGGTGAGGCGATCGAGGCTCTCGGAACGGATCCATCGACCGTCTGCGTTGCCTGCCCCTACTGCCTGACGATGTTCGAAGATGGGCTCAAGGACAGGGACGTGGCGACGATCCGGGTCATGGATGTCGCAGAGGTAGTCGCCGAGAGCCTGCGCCCGGTCCTCTAGGGGCGCCCAACTCGAGGCCGAAGCCGCTTCCGGCAACGGGGCCGAATGGCCCGCGCCCGTCGACCCGATGGCACTGCCCCTGACGTGGGGCTAAATGCATGCTCGCGCAATGGACGATTGCGCCGAAGTCATCGCCATGCTCAACGGCACATGGTTTGGAGCCGAGCTCTCGCCCGAGACGCAGCAACGTCTTGCCAGGCTTGGTGATATCCAGGACTTCGATGCGGACGAGGTGATTCTCCGCGAGGGCGACGAGACCAAGGAGCTGGGCATCCTCGTGTCCGGCCGGCTGGCCCTGCGGACGCTCGTTCCCGAACGCGGGCCGGTCACGATACTCAGTGTCGAGCCCGGTGACATCTTCGGTTGGTCAGCCGTACTGAGCGACGCCCAGGCCCAATCTACCGTCGTGGCCACGGAGGCCAGTCGAGCCCTCGTCATCGAGGGCCCCAAGCTCCGAGCCGCGCTCAAGGAAGACCACGCCCTGGCCGCCAGTCTCTACCCTCGAGTCCTGAAGGCCGTGGCCCGCCGCCTCCGAGCCACCCGCCTGCAGCTCCTGGATCTCTTCGCCCGCTGAGGTCAGTTCGAGGCCAGCCGTCCCCCAGGAGGTTCCGGAGTCGTGATCACAAGCCCAGCGCCAAGCCAGACGGCCGCGGCCCGGCAGTGGTTCCTGGCTCGCGAAGACTTCGGCGCGATGGTCGAGGCTATTCGCGGAACCGGGCGGTGTGTGATCGGCCCGACGATTCGGGAAGACGCGATCGTCTACGACGAGATTCATGCCGCCGCCGACCTGCCCATCGGCTGGCGAGACGTGCAGACCGCTGGACGCTACCGACTCGAGCACGGCGGCGACACCCGCGTCTTCGGGTACTCGGTGGGGCCGACACCGTGGAAGCGGTTCACCTTCCCGCCCAACCTCACGATCGCCGCCGCTCATCGAAGCGGCGCCATCGGCTTCGACCCGGCGGTGCCCGACGCCCCACAGGTCGCCTTCCTGGGCGTTCGCGCTTGTGAGATCGCCGCTCTCGCCATTCAGGATCGGGTTTTCCTGGGCGGCCAGTTCACCGACGAGGATTTCCGAGCCCGCAGGTCCGCCGCCTTCATCGTCGCTGTCCAGTGCACGACCTCCGCGAGTACCTGTTTCTGCACCTCGATGGGGACCGGGCCCGAGGTTCGTGGCGGCTACGACATCCTCCTCACGGAGATCGATGAAGGCTTCGTGATCCAGGCCGGGTCGCCCGGTGGGGCCGCGATCGTGGCCAAGCTGCCGACGCGCCGACCGTCGCACGCGGAGGCCGGCGCGGCAGTCGACAACGTCGAATCGGTCCGGACCCAGATGGGCGAGCCACTGCCGATGGCCGGCATCGCCGATCGCCTCAAGCTCCAGCTCGACAACCCGCGCTGGGCCCAGGTAGCCGACCGTTGCGTCGAGTGCGGCAACTGCACCATGTCGTGCCCGACCTGCTTTTGCACCTCGGTCGTCGAGAAGTCCGCCATGGACGGCACGTCCAGCACGACCGAACGGCAGTGGGACTCCTGCTTCGACGTCGCCTTCGCCAAGGTTGCCGGCGGCGACTTCCGGGCCCGCCCGCGGGATAGATATCGCCAATGGCTGACGCACAAGTTCTCGACCTGGTGGGACCAGTTCGGGTCGTCCGGCTGCGTCGGCTGTGGCCGATGCATCACCTGGTGCCCGGTCCGCATCGACGTTCGCGAAGAGCTTGTGGCCATCGCGCCGCCGATCGCGCCGGTCATCCGTCCGGTCGCGGTCGAGCCGGTCGCCGCCAGCCCCGGGACCTACTCGATCGCCCGCCTGGCCTCGATACGCCCCGAGACCGCCGACACGACCACCCTGACGCTCACGGATCTGGATCCGGCCTTCCTGTCGGGCCGGCCGGGTCAGTTCGTCATGATCGCCCTGCCGGCCTTCCCGGCGGTGCCGATCTCGATTTCCCGCTTCCGCGCCAATGAGATCGATCTGACGATCCGATCAGTCGGGGCCACGTCCACGGCCCTGGACACGCTCCATCCGGGCGCCAAGGTGGGCTTGCGGGGCCCGCTGGGGACGTTCTGGCCGATCGAGGAAGCGTACGGCCGGCACGCCGTCGTGGTCGCCGGCGGCGTCGGCCTGTCGCCGCTGCACGGCCTGGTGGATGCGCTCGTCGCCAACCACGACCGCTTCGAGTCCGTCTCGCTCTTCTACGGTTCGCGCACGCCGGAGGACATGCTCTTCCGCGACGACCTGGCGGCGTGGTCCGCCGGCAAGGCGATCGACGTCGCGATCACGGTCGACCGGGCCGGTCCCGAGTGGAAGGGACGGGTCGGCGTCGTCACGACGCTCTTCGACATGATCTCCTGGGACTGCACCAAGGTCAGCGCCTTCGTCGTAGGACCCGAGCGGATGATGCAGGCATCCGTGCAGGGCCTGATCTCCAAGGGCGTCCCCACCGACCGGATCTGCGTTTCGATGGAACGCCACATGGAATGCGGCATCGGGCTTTGCGGGCACTGCCAGATGGCCGGCCGCTTCGTCTGCAAGGACGGCCCCGTCTTCCGCCTCAACGATCTCGGCGACATGTTCAATCGCGAGGGAATCTGATGGCAACCGCAGGCAGAACCGCCAGACCGCGAGTTGCCGTCGCCAAGTTCGCTTCCTGCGACGGTTGCCAGCTCACCATCCTCGATCTGGAGAACGAGCTGCTCGAGATCGTCTCGCGCTTCGACATCGTGGAGTTCCCCGAAGCCACCTCGCGCCGCTCGCCCGGACCCTACGACATCGTCTTCGTGGAGGGCTCCATCAGCGCCCCGGAGCACCTCGACGCGATAAAGGAGCTGCGCAAGCAGGCTCGCATCCTGGTCACCATCGGGGCCTGTGCCACGGCCGGCGGCATTCAGGCTATGCGGAACTGGGCCGATCACGACGCCTACCGAGCCGCGGTCTACGAACATCCCGAGTGGATCGAGTCGCTGGCCACCGCCACGCCCGTCTCCGACCACGTCAAGGTGGACGCCGAGCTGCGGGGCTGTCCCATCGACGGCGGGCAGCTGACCGAGCTGCTGACGGCGGTGCTGGTCGGCCGCCGCCCCCAGATCCGTGACGAGGCCGTCTGCCGCGAGTGCAAGCGCAAGGGCATCGTCTGCATGGTCGTCGCCACCGGCGAGGCGTGCATGGGTCCGGTCACCACCTCCGGCTGCAACGCTCTCTGCCCCACCTACGACCGCGGCTGCTTCGGTTGTTTCGGGCCTCGAGCAAACGCCAACGCCAGGAGCTGGAGCAGCGGGTTGCTCAAGTCGGGCCGCCCCCCGGAGGAGGTCTGGCGGCTCTTCGCCGGCTTCACCGGCTATGCCGAGCCGTTCCGCACAGTCATCACGGAACTCGGCAAGACCAAGGGGTAACCGGGCGGCCGGATCCCACTTGCCCGCCTGCCGGATAGGGCCTAGGCTCGATCCGAACGGGGAGGTGCAGACGGTGAAGTTGCTCCCGCGACACAAAACGGAAGGGCCTTCAAAGCTGGGGCTGGTTCTCAAGTACCCCGCCGAGCCGACCTACGCTCACAGGCATGCCGATCTGGTGGTGGAGGCCTCGGCCCTCATTACGGGCGCGACGCTCGACTACAGCCCCGGCAGCCTGGCCGCCGTCGACGAGATCCTCGAAGGCTTTCGCTCGGATGGTCTGGCCGTAGACCAGATGGCCGAAACCCTCTTCACCTTCGGTTGCTATGTGGGCGAAGTTCTCGTCCTGAATGCGCGAGGCACCTGGAGGGCCAGCGCCAAGACGCCGATGGCTTCCTTCACGGGATCCCCGATGGTCGTACAACTCGGACCCGAGGAATACGCCAATCCGATCGACAAGGTCTTCGAATCCTTCGAGGACGGCCCCGGCGACAGCCTCGCCAACTTCTACCAGGTGGTTACCAGCAGCTAGTGGTGGACATTAGTGGTGTCGATGCCACCCGGCGCCAGTCGCGCTCGGTGAGCGAAGTTGCAACGTGGCGTGCCGCGGTAGCGCGGGGATGTCACGATGTCGCAATGACCGACACCATCGATCCGCGGGCGACCCGCCACCCGGGCCATCGCCGCCGACCCACGGGCGAGCCCTCGATGGCGCCCGAGCCGGACTTCCGGACCAGCCGACCGACCAAGGTGGCAATCGTCGGCGTGGGCATGGTCGGCTCGACCTTCGCCTACACCCTGCTGCTCTCCGGGATCGCGTCGGAGATCGTCCTCATCGACGCCAATCACGAGCGGGCGGAGGGTGAAGCGATGGACCTCAACCACGCCGTCCCGTTCGCCCACCCGACGAAGATCTGCGCCGGGGAGTACGCCGACTGCGAAGGCGCCGCGATCACCGTCATCGCCGCCGGCGTCGGTCAGCGGCCGGGCGAGACCCGCCTCGAGCTGGTCCGCCGCAACGCCGCGATCTTCGCCCAGATCGTACCCAAGGTCGCCGCGGCCAATCCCGAGGGGATCATCGTCGTGGCCACGAACCCGGTCGACGTCCTGACGTACGTGACCCTCAACCTGGCCGGACTGCCGGCACAGCGGGTCTTCGGGTCGGGCACGATCCTGGATACGGCCCGCTTCCGGTATATGTTGAGCGAGCATCTGGGCGTGGATCCACGCAGCGTCCACGCCTACATCATCGGCGAGCACGGCGACAGCGAGGTCCCGGTCTGGTCGCTCGCCAACGTGGCAGGGATGCGGCTGCCCAGCTTCTGCGCGGAGAACGGAATCCCGCTCAACCCCGAAACGATGGAGCGGATATTCAGCCAGACGCGCGACGCCGCCTACGAAATCATCAGCCGCAAGGGCGCGACCTACTACGCCGTGGCCGCCGGCCTGATGCGAATCGCCGAGGCGATCCTGCGCGACCAGAACACCGTGCTGTCGATATCGAGCCTGGTCACGGACTACTACGGCATCGACGACGTCTGCCTGAGCCTGCCGACGGTGGTCAGCCGGCGCGGCATCGAACGGGTCCTGCGGCTCGACCTGAGCCCGCGCGAAGCCCGAGGCGTCCGCAAGTCGGCCGAGGTCCTGCGCCAGACGATCGAGTCGCTCGAGACCGCCACCGAGCCGACCCGGCCGGCCTGAGCTCCAAAGCCACGCTACCGCGGCAATGCGTGCTCTTCGAGCAGCGTGTCCCAGTGGGCTTCGATCAGCTCGAAGCGACGCCGTTCCTCGCGGGCCAGCTTCTCGGCGTCCGGGTAGAGCCGGGCGACGACGGCCGGATCGGTGTGCTCCTCCATCGAGGTCCAGTCGCGGTAGGTGATCGTGACCTCGAAAGTCCAATCCTGGCGTCCGTCGCCGTGGAAGCGCGGCGCGAAGGCGCGCACGTCGAGGTAGCGCCCGGACTCCAGGCCGGCTCGTAGCAGGGGCCAGTGGTTCCGCTCGAACAACTCGACGAATTCGTCCTGGAAGCCCCAGCGGACCTTGTAGAAGTACTGGACAGTCACAGGCTTAGGAGCGTCGGCCATCTCGATTCCTCCTGGTGGCCCGGCGGCGGCGGGCCCGACAGAACTCCGGACCGTCGAGCAACCGCTCTCGGACTCGGGCCAGCCTACACACTCCGGCGTCGGGGCGCCGGTGACGTCCGGAGGAGCGGCCCGAATTCGACCGTGCCATTCGGCCGCGAAGTCGGCCTCGGGGTCCTCCGACGACCCGGGCCGTCGGAGCCCTTCGGCGACGGCCGGGGCATCGTTCGGCACCGCCGCCCGGTGTCCCTCGGCACTCGGCCCGCGGCCGCCGATCGCCGATGATTCGTACACTGCCTGACCTCGCCACGCGGACACCGGGGTCGCGGCCAGAGCGTCCAATCGTCCGCGCCTAAACGATCCGAGCCATGGCAATCCACATCCCGTCGCGTTCCACGCCCGACTCACCGGCCGCCGAGCGGACGCCTCTCGAGCAGCGCCTGGAAGGCCTCGACGGAAGCCACGCCGCCGCGCCCCAGTTGAGCTTCATGCTCGCCGGCGCGCAATGGCGCGATTCCTGGCTTCACGGCTTCCGCAGCCTCTACCTCGTAATGGAGGTGATCCTCCTGGGCCTGGCCGGAGGCCTCCTCGTGTCGATCCTCAATCTCGACGTCAAACGCGCCTGGGTTCCGGCGGTCTTGCTTGTCGTCGATGCGGTCGGCAGCCTCTTCCTGCTCGCCCGGATGCGCCGCGCGGCGCTCGGCCTCGGCGACGACGTCCGCTTCTGGCATCGCGAGATCGTCCGCGCCGAACGCGAGCTGCCGTCGGAGCGCCGCGTCTTCACCCGCTTCAAGCTGCTCCAGCACTCGCGCAACCACGCCGACACCGACGATCTGGCCGCCCTGGCACTGGCCCCGGAAGGCCTCGACGAGGTCGGCCTGGACCGGCTGGTCGAACCGTTCAGCTCCAGCGCGACGCGTCGCCTGATCGAGAACCGGGTGCCGGCCGTCATCGCGGTGCTGTGGATCTCCTGGGTCATCGCCGGCGTCGGCGCACTCTACTTGCGCGCCGGGGGCATCATCCCCTGACGCGGCCCTAGAAGCGGCTCGTCCAGATCCACTCGGCCGCGAGGACGCTCAGCAAGGCCACGGTGACGCTGCCCATCGTGCCCAGCAGGTACCGCTCGGCGAAGCGCTTCTTGTTCAGCTCCTTGAAGCGAGCCAGCGTCTTGGCCGCGACGACGAAACCGACTCCGGCCGGCCCGCCGCCGGGGACGAGGGCCACGACCAGGAGCCGCTCCAGCACTCCGATCGTCGCGCCCATCCGTTCCGGGTCGACGCCGTCCTGCGGCTTGTGGGACTCCGCGGGAAGCAGTCGGCCGATCAACCGCAGCGAGACCGGAACGTTGATGACAAAGAGCGACCAGCCGAGGATCGCGGCCACGACCGCCTGCCGCCTCGCGTCGTCATGGGCCCCGGCCACCGACGCGGGCACGGGGTCGGCGCCCAGTCCCTGTAGCGCCAGCCAGACTCCGCCGACGACGACCGCGGCCAGGCTCGCCTCCGCAGCCAGCCACGCCATCGCGGGCAACGGCGTCCAGCGCCGCCTGCCAGATCGCCGGTGATCCGAAGCCGGATCTGGAGCCGTCGCGGGCGCGTGGCCCCGACCGGCCGCCACGATCCGAGGCAGCGCGTATATGCGGACCGCCTCGACGCCGAGCCGTACCGCAAGGTAGATCGCCCAGATGCAACCCACGACCAGCCACGGGTCTCTCATGGTCTTGCCTCCTCTGTCGGTACGGCCTCGCCCGCGGACCCAACGTCGGGCCGCAATGGATCGCCGAAGCCGCTCGCGTAGACACGCCTGATGCCCGCAACGAGTCGTTGCAGCGAGCGTACACGAGCTCGGCTGAACGACACGGAGATCGTCGCCCGGCGCACCTGCAAGCGATCCGCGACCTCCGACTGACGCAGGTCCTCGATGAGGGCCAGTCGGGCCACGACGCGCTGGCGCGGGGTCAGGCCGTCCAGGAGATCCACGAGGGCCGGCGCAAGGTCGGCCAGGAGCGCATCCACCTCGGCCTGGCCGGTCATGATCACCAGTCTCTCGTGGCCAGTACGTGCCGTCTCGATGGCTTCGCGGGCGGTCACGAAGGCCGGGCCGGTCCACTCCGTGGCCGGCGCCTTACCCCCGGTCGTGTCGTCATCCAGCTCACCGCGCACGATCACCCAGCGCATGAGGCGGCCGTCGGGTCCCAGAGCCGCGCGAAGGACCGCCGCGAACGGGTCGGCCGTCGGTTGGATGAGACCCTGGAGCTCGTCGCCCTGGGTGAACCCGAACGGCGCGAGTCGTTCGACGCCGTAGGCCGTGTCGAGTTCGGCGACCAGCTCGCGCAGCCAGGCCGTCGACCCGACGCTGTCGCGCCGCGAGCCGACAACGTCGCCGAAGAGAACCAGCCCAGATCTCTTTGTCATCCGCCAGAGGCTAACTCGGCCAGAAGTAGCCGTCAATGGCTATCTACGTCATGAGTAGTCGTCTGCGGCTATCTTGCTCGGCCGCTCCGGGTCTGTCCCGCCGCCGGAGTCGCGCGACGCGGCGCATACGAGACGCCATGGTCGAGTTGGCGCACGAGCGGCTATCCTGGGGCGGTGACGGCCGAAACCCGCGCTCCGGGCCAGCCCGGCGCCTCCACTCCCTCGATCCCGCTCAACCCGGGCCGCCGCGACCTGGGCATGAGGGCGACGATGATCTTCCCCAATCGAGAGATCGTCGAGCGCTACTACGTCCCACTGATCTATACCGCTTGCCGGACCTGCTACTCGGAGCTGGCGCCGGACGACATATTCGAGCGGGCGGTCGACGGCCGGATTGCGCCGGACAAGCAGCGTGAACTGATCAGCCGGGTCATCGAATCCGGCCACGGCAGCACGATCGAGCACGTGGTCTTCACCTTCGCGATCACCGGAGTCAGCCGCACGCTCAGTCACCAGCTCGTCCGGCACAGGGCAGGCGTGGCCTTCGATCAGCAGAGCCAGCGCTACGTCTCGTACAAGAAGGGCGCCACGACGATGCTGCCAGGCACGATCGCCGAGGCGGACCCTGAGCTTCTGGGGCGCTACGAGGACCAGGTCGAGGGCGCTCTGGAGCTCTACACCGAGCTCCTCGAAGCCGGCATCCCCGGCGAGGATGCGCGTTTCGTGTTCCCCAACGCCACGCGGACGAATCTGGTCATGACCGCCAATCTGCGGGCCCTCATTCACATGTCCGGGCTGCGGCTGTGCACGATGGCGCAGTGGGAGATAAGGCGCCTGTTCCAGCTCGTTCGCCACGAAGTCTTCGCCGCCAGCCCGTTCCTGGGCAGCTTCCTGGCCCCGAAATGCGTGCCCCTGGGCTACTGCGACGAAGCCGGCAACCGAGATGAACACTGCCCAATCAGACCGCACAAGGACAAAGTACTGGGAGCCTGGGCCGAGAAAGCCCACGCGAACCGCTCGGGCCAGCCCAAAGCTACCCCCTGAGAGACACTCGAGCCTCGTGAGAAGGCTCGACCGGAGCCCGGCCACCCGTTTGTTAGGCGGTACGGAAGGCGACTAGTCCTGGTACCTCCAGCGGGGTGCCCGTCTGCAACGCCCGGCCCATCATTCCAGCACGAAAAGTCCTCGTGGCTTGCCTTTGGGACCGCGATAATCGAGCGCGGCACCGAAGTTCGGTTCCGAGGAGCCCAGAATTCCTACTAGCGTAGTAACCTGAACGGGATCTCCGGCGCCCGGCCGGGGTCCGTATTAGCAGACCACGGGGAGATGAGCGTGAACGAGACGGCCGCGCGTCATCCGAACCGATTCCTGGCGGACCTCACGCAGGCCATGCGTTCGACCGCCGAGTCGGCGCGGCAATCGACGATGGAGCAGTGCCAGGCGGACGCAAAGGCGTACACGGAAAAGCTGCACGCGCGCACGGATGACGAAGCCGCCTCGCTGCGCAAGGCCGCGGAAGCGGACGTCAGCGCGATTCGAGACTGGTCCAAGGCCGAGATGGAGCGCATCCGGGTCGAGACCGAGCAGCGCATCTCACGCCGCAGGGAGCTTCTCGAGCAGGAGCTGCAGGAATACAACTCCGCCATCGAGCTCGAGATCGAGCGCGTCCAGAATCGCGTCAACGCCTTCGAGGGAGAGGTCGCCAGCTTCTTCGAGCAGCTCATGCAGGAAGCCGATCCCACGGTCTTCGCCAGCATGGCCGCCCAGATGCCCGACCCGCCCTCGTTCGAGGATGGGGAGCACGGCGGAGTCGCTCCGGATCTGCGCGCTCGACGCGAACAGATCATGCGAGCCGGCGCTGAGGCGGGCACTCGCAGTGGCGCCGCCGCGAAGCAGGAGGCCGCGCAATCGTCCGAGGCGGACGAAGAGGCGGCGAGCAGTCGGGCTGCGGCGGCGAAGCCGGTACCGATCGAGTCGACCCAGGTCGTCGTCGTCGGGCTCGTCAGCGTCGCGAGCATCGCCACGTTCAAGCGCCAGCTCGGCCGTCTGCCGGGCGTCAAGAACGTGGGCGTCTCGTCCGGCCCGGACGGCGAGTTCATCTTCACCGTCGGCCACGGCTCGGACACTTCGCTCAACTCGCTCATCCCGACCCTGCCTGCATTCCAGGCGCGGGTCGTCAGCGAGCGCGAAGGCGTGCTCAATGTCTCCGCACATGATCCCGAAGCTGAAGGCTAAACTTCACCGCAAGGCTCTCGTGCCACAGGGAGACTTCGTCACGTGCCTCGGTCCGCAGTAGCAATCGCTCTTCCGCCAGCCGAGTTCAGCGCGGTCAGCGCTCAGCTCACCGAGGCTGGCTATGAGCCGATCGAGGTTAAGACCGCAGACGACCTCGAAGAGCTGCTGAGCCGGCGTCGCGACATCGGCGTCGCCATCCTGGATGGCGAGAACGACTTCGACCGTACCCTCGAGATGTACGCGCTTCTCCATGACGAGGACCGCAATATCCCGGCCCTGATGGTGGTCGCCGCCCGAGCCCTCGATCGTATGAGCCTGGCCGGCAAAGCCCGCGTCAACGACGAGTACTTCACCCGCCCCTACTCCGCCGAATCGCTGCGATGGCGGGTCGAGGCCATGCTCATCAGGGCCGAGATCCCGATCGACGACTCCGTGGGCGGAATCATCTCCTCTTCGGGCTCGCACGACGAGCTTCCGGCCGAATCGCCGGCGGATGGCCACCGCGGTCAGATCGTCATCGTCTTCAACCCCAAGGGCGGCGTCGGCAAGACGACCATCGCCGTCAACGTGGCGGCGCTGCTGCAGGTCCGGAAGGGCCAGCAGGTCCTCCTGGTCGACTGTGACACCGTCACCGGTCACGTCGCTTCGTCGCTCGGCATGGAGAACACCCGAACCGTGGCCGACGCGTGGACGGAGGACCTCAACACGGGCGTGGCTGAGTCCTTCG
>Ga0182017_10001021_pt1 | contig 21948 bp, 11 predicted proteins | sample 712E3DmetaG_FD_120492 | JGI IMG/M metagenome (GOLD analysis project Ga0182017, IMG submission 120492) | Permafrost microbial communities from Stordalen Mire, Sweden - 712E3D metaG | ecosystem: Environmental > Terrestrial > Soil > Wetlands > Permafrost | place: Sweden: Stordalen | collected... | reverse complement strand
CGGACGGTTGCCGTAACTCCAGTCGCCCTACGGGCTCCTTACGTTACGGCAACCGTCCTGTGAGTCTATCTTATTCAAGCCTCTTTTTGGTCTTGACGATGGGGAGTAGCTCAGATGATCATGTTGCGGATGTCGAAAACATTTTGCATCGCCCTTTTGTCATTGATGCCGATTTGTTCGGGTTTGAGACCAAACGCGCTACCGATTCTAATCAGTTCATCTGCTGACTGAAGGCTCCCCCCCGTCAACTCCCGAATGTACTCTTCGATGGCTTGTTCTTGCGCTAAAGGCGCACTCATCAATCGAGCCAGGAATTTGAACCCAATAGATGTCTCCGGAGCATCGGACGCCCCACGAATCTGTCGAGCAACAAAAACCTCGAGTCCATCTCTTACAGAACGGTCCTTGGAAACCAGAAATAACATCGTATCCCGGATAAGTTGCTTGACCATACCGTCAAGACCCGCTGCCGCCATCACTAACATAGCTCTCAAGAGATCCTGCTCTTGATCCGTACTTGTGCCCGAGGTTGCGTCGCGTGTATCCCGGACGGTCACATAAGAGCGCAACAATGAATTGGCAGTGTCATGAGCATATTCAAGTATGGTGCGGGCGTTTCTTGCGTCAACATTCACCGGCCCAACGCACGTCAGTGCGTCAAGTTCCTGAATGATAGGATTCCTCTTCTTGGACATGCGGTCACCTCCTCAGGTAGAAGTCATTGTGCCATTCCACAATGGTTGGTTGTGGATCCCACTCCGAGGCCAGCCACTACTTGTTTCAGTTTCCACTTCGCCCTCCCAACCGCCCTAAATATATAGAGTATCCGCGTCGGTTGCAAGATCTTTTTTGCCGCCGCGCCTCATCCCGCCCGACACTTCTTGCTGTTGTTGTTGAACCCAGGTATCAGCCGTTTCCCTTGGTGCTCTTGGTGCCTTGGAGCCTTGGTGGTGAAAAGTGTTGTTGCTGTTGCTTCATCTTGAACTTGGTGTCTTAGTGGTGAACCGCTTACTGCCTTATTCGCGTTCATTTGCGTGGCTGCCGGCCTTCGGCCGTGGCACCTCGATGACTCGGTTCATCCGCGGTTCCAACCTGTTTCTTCTTCTTGCGGTTAGCGGATAGTTTTTGTCCGGTATTTGCCATTCAAAACCCCAAAAAAAATAGTTGCTATCGCTATTTTCGCGGTTTCCACCACGCCCGACCCGGCTGTGAAAAGATTAACAGCACCTGCTAGTTAATTTCCTTTGCCACCCCCATTAGTACAGAATCGCCCTCAACGGCTCCATGCTCCTGCTTCTGTTGAACCCTGAAATTCGCCGTTGTCCTTGGTGCCTTGGTGGTGAGATGTCTTCTTCTTGTCTCTTCTTCTCCTCTTAGTTCCGTCTCCCGACAACGCGCGACAACTCGTGTTGTTCTTTGGACATCTGCGGCCCAGTTCCCGACACTCCCATCCCAGAGCGCGACATTCCCAGCTAGGATCGTGCCGCAACGCGACGGCTAGCGACGGTTTTGACTTCCGCCCCCTTGGCCGTCTTGCCTCGGTAGATACAATATGGTAGACTTAGTTCGATGCTATGAACTAAGGCCCTGCGATTCGGGGGCGACTCCGGGCTCGGGGCCTTTTCTGTCGAACGTGCGGAGGGGACCGCGGGCTTGGTGCCAGTGTCGCCGTAACCTGTTTATCTCTTTCCCTTTAAAGCTAATCTTGACTCGACTCTGGGTCAGACTCGCGAGCGTGTGTCATCCTCGAGGCGATTTCGAGGTGAGTTTTACTCGATCTTCGCTATCGGCTGATTGGCGTAATGTCTTGGTATCCCAGTAGATACGGAATATGGCCGCTAGGGGCATTTTGTGTCCGGGGCAGGTAATCGTCCTGTTACCTCTTTACAGCGGGATTTTTGAGGATTCCGGGGCCTTCACAGCCGATGTGAGGATAGAGTTTTACGGACGCAGGTTTCGTTCTGAGCCGCCAACGTCCGAGAGAGGGCCTCAAGTTATAACCCTTTCGCCGGACACCAGTTACGGGGATAGCTTTCGGACTAGTCAGGTCTCTTTAGTGCCGTAAAAGGCGTGGGGCGTCATCGTCTCTTGAGTCCGCTCTATCGGCTTTCTTAGGCTTCTAGCGGGCTTTTTCGGGCCTTTCCGGGGTCTGATATCGCGTGTTGACCGCGGTTTTCCAGCGCGTCGCGAAATGGTACAGTTTTTCTTTGAGCGGCTATCGTCCGTTTTCGTATACTTGTTGGCAATTCAGGACTTACGGCGTTTTCCAGCATCCGGTTTGAGGCTATCTGATGGGTGAGTATGTTGTCATTTATCTGGTGTCATTCACCCTGTCGGTGTTTCTCGTGCCGATAGTGAGGCGCATTGCGCTTCGGGTGGGTGCCATTGACCTGCCCGACCGGGTCCGCAAGATCCACACGCACGCGATACCCCGCATGGGCGGCCTCGCGATTTTCATCGCATTCATCGTCCCGATTGTCGGTGCGTATGTGCTTGGCGCTACTGGGCTTTGGATGAGCGACGTCTACCAGCTTCTCCTGGAGAACACCTCGACGATCATAGGGCTTCTCGTGGCGTCCACGCTTATCGTGCTTCTCGGCGTCTACGATGATATCCACCATTGTCGTCCGAGCGTGAAGATCATGGTGGAGATTGTCGCGGCGCTCATTCTCTGCTGGGTGGGCATCTGGATCAATCAGATCAGTAACCCCTTCTCCGGCGGGCAGATACAGCTCGGTTGGGTGGGGTGGCCGCTGACGGTGTTCTGGGTGCTGGCGATCACCAACGCGATCAACCTGATTGACGGGATGGATGGGCTGGGCCCGGGCGTGGGACTGTTCGTTGCGGGGACGATGTTTCTGATTTCGCTTTTCTTCCGGGTGCCGCTGGTGACGCCGGTGATGGCGGCGCTGGTCGGGGCGATCATCGGGTTCCTGATTTTCAATTTCTATCCCGCGAAGATTTTCATGGGAGACACGGGGAGTCTGTTTGTCGGTTTTCTTCTAAGTGCGATATGCATCCAGGGTTCGGTCAAGAGGTACACGGTGGTGGCCCTGTTGATCCCGATCGTTGCACTGGCGCTTCCGATCATTGACACGCTGATGGCGATCGCGAGGCGGTGGAGCAAGGGACTGCCGATGAGCGTTCCGGACAAACAGCACGTGCACCACCGGCTGATCAGTCTGGGGTTTTCGCAGCGTGAAGCGGTGTTTGTGCTGTACGGGGTGAGCGTGATCCTGGGGTGCGTGGCGCTGGTGGTGGCGATGCTGGAGAGCGCGACGCTGAGCGTGGTGGTGGGCGGGGGCGCGATCCTGGCGGTGATCGTCGGGGTTCACGTTCTGGGGGGCAGGGAATTCAGCGCGATCGGGACGAGGATCATCGAAGGACTGCGCCGGCGACGCCGGCGTCGCAGTGCATGGATCGAGGTGTACAACACGGCGGCGAAGATGGAAAGCGCCTCGAGCGTGAAGGAGATGTGGCAGGACACGGGAGAGTTGTTCACGCAACTCGACGTGGACGCGGTGCACGTGAGCCTGACGGACGCGCCGTGCGGCCCGCGGGAGCTGGACTGGAAGCGTGCGACGAGCGCGAAGGCCGAAGGGGAAAAGGAACGGACGCCGTGGACGATCCGGCTGCCGCTGACAGAAGACGGGCGGGTCTCCGGGGAGCTGACGCTGGCGAAGGACACGCACCGTGGGCCGCTTCCGGACGCCCTGTTCGAGATCATGGAGGTTCTGCGGCGAGAGATGCTGAAGACGCTGGAGCGTCTGAGCGAGGGCTCCGGGGGATCGAGTGACGCCGGGCGTCAAGCGAGGTGAGATGGGGACGGCGGGGAGCGACACGGGTGCGGGGGTCGGAAGCCGGGTGCTGGGGATCCATATCCCGCGGAACCTGGCGGCGGCGCTGGCGTGCCTGGCGGGGCTCATGGCGGTGCTCCACTACGGGGGCGTGGCGCTCCTGATGGATCGCTGGAGTTCGGACAGTAACTATGGACACGGGTATCTGATTCCGTTCATCAGCCTGTACTTCCTATGGGCGAAGAAGGAAGAGCTGAAGGGGCTGGCGCCGCAGAGCTGTCTGTGGGGGCTGGGACTGTTCCTTCTGGGGCTGCCGGCGAGGTTCCTGGCGATGCCGCTTTTGTCGCCGGTGCTCTCGGGGATCTCGCTGGTGCTGATGGTGAACGGACTGCTTCTTTACCTGGGCGGGTGGCGGATCTACAAGGTCCTGTGGCTTCCGGCGGTGTATCTTCTCTTCATGGTTCCGCTGCCTCAGAACGTGCACGAGAGGATCGCGAATCCGCTGCAGTATTTCGCGAGCTGGGCGTCGGCGGGGATCCTGGACGGGGTGCTGGGGATCCCGACGATCCGCGAGGGGAACGTCATCAAGTTAGCGGGGCATTCGCTGCAGGTGGCGGAGGCGTGCAGCGGGATGCGGAGCATCATGGGGCTTCTGGCGCTTGGGGTGGCGTTCGCGTATTTCTGGGAGCGACCGCTGTGGGAGCGTTTGTTTCTGGTGGCGTCGGCGGTTCCGATCGCGATCCTGGGGAACATCTGCCGGGTGACGGGAACGGGACTCATCTACTCGTGGGGGCGTGAGGAGTTCGCGCAGGGTTTCTATCACGAATTCACGGGGTGGTTGATCTACGTTTTCGCGATGGCGCTTCTTCTTCTGGAGGCGTCGCTGATGACCCGTCTTTTCGTTTACGACGCCGTGGCCGGGAAGGAGACGTCGGGGGAAGCGGCGCGGGAGGAGTCGAAGGGAGGCGGCGGGGACGGGAGGAGCCGGGACGTGAAGCTCCACAAGCACTTTTACGTTGCGATCGTGATTTTAGCGGCCTCGGCGGCATTCGGGCAGGTGTATTTCCGGATGCTGGGGACGAGCCGGGACGAGATCGTTCCGCTCCAGAAGCCGTTGAGCTCCATCGGGGCGGGAGAGAAGAAGAGAATCGGGGAGTGGGAAGGGATGGACCTGGTGGAGACCCCGGAGATTCAGTTGAAAGTAGGGGCGCTGGATTCGGTCCATCGCGTCTACTACCGTGGGGACGAGGCGCTGCAGCTCTACATCGCGTATTTCGGCGGGGTTCGAGGGAGGGCGCCGCATTCTCCCCAGGCCTGCATGCCCGGGGCGGGCTGGAAGAACATTTCGAACGAGGTGGTGGACCTTCGGGTAAGCGGGTTCGGGGAGGAGCCGCTTCGGGTGCACGAGGACCTCTGGGAGAAAGATTTTAGCAAGCGAGTGATCGTATGGTGGGAGTACATTCACGGACGGAACGTGGCGAGCCGGACCATGCAGCATCTGGAGTGGGCGCTGCCGAAATTCATGGGCGGGAAGGTCGGCTCGGTGCTGCAGGTGCAGGTGTCCCTGGAGTTCAAGGGGTCCATGGAGGAGAGCATGAAGCGGGTGAACGCTTTCGTGGACGCCCTGGGCCCCTACATCCAGGAGGTTCTGCCTCGCGAGGAGGCGAGAGAGCAGAGAGTGGAGAGCCGAGAGTAGCACCACAGAGCAAGAAACGGGGAAATTCTCGAGGAGAGGAATATGCCACCGCGCGTGAACAAGAGGCTGCTGCTGATCATTGTAGGGGTCGTGCTGGTGCTGGTGGTCGGGGGGACGCTGTGGGTGGTGCTGAGGCGACCGAGCGCCGCCCGTCGTCAGCAGGTCATCCAGGACACGGCATCGTACCTTGCGAGCGGTCAACACGACAGGGCGCGGTTCGAGATGGAGGCGTGGATTTCCCGGGCCCCCAAGGACGGCGAAGTGCGGATGAAGTTAGCGCGACTTCTCGAGGCGGACGGACACCTGGGCGAGGCGTACGCGGAGTATCGCAACGTCATCCGATATGACCCGCTGAACATGGAAGCGCTGCTGCGGATCGCCTACTACGAGGGACAGTTCCAGCGTTGGGGGGAGATGAGACGCATCGCGCAGGTGGTGGTGGGCATTTCACCGACGAACGCTTTGGCGCGTCTCTACACGGCGCAAGCCGACCTGGGACTGGGTCCGGACAGCCTGCTGGACGGGCTGGACAACGCACGGGAGGCGCTGAGGCTGGACCCGAAGAACATCGACACGTATCTGACGATCGCGCGCATTCAGCAGCAGCGGAAGGTCCCGGCCGAGGTGAAGAAGGTCCTGGACGAGGCGTTCGTGGTGAACCCGAAGAGCCAGGACTTGTACAGTTTCCTGTCGATCTACCACCTGCGGATGGGGCAGAAGGCAGAGGCGGAGGCGGCGCTGTTGGCGGCGCTGGAAAACGCCACGGACATTCCGCGGGCGCACATGGAGTTGGGGAGCTACTACACGGAGGTGCAGAACTGGGCGAAGGCGGAGGCGGAGTTCAAGACGGCGTGCGACCTTGCGACGACGCAGGGGGCGAAGTTGGCGAGTCACTCGGCGCTGGGGGACTTTTACCTGCGGCGGGAGCAGTATGACGAGGCGCTGAAGCAGTATGACGAGGCGCTGGTGGCGCTTCCCACGGCCCCGATGGTGCTCCTGAAGAAGGCGCATGTGTATTTAGCGGAGAAGAGGTATGACGAGTGTCTGAAGGCGGTGAACGACGTGAAGGGCCGGGGGCGTCCGGACGCGTACCAGGTGGAGGCGCTCTTCGTCAACGGGCACCGGCTGCTTTTAACGGGGAAGATGGACGAATCGATCGCGGAGCTGAACCAGGCGGTGACGCTGGTGAGGGCGGGGGAGCTGAAGATCAACACGTCGGAGATCCGGCTGATCCTGGCGCAGGCGTATCTGAGACGCGGGGACACGGGATCGGCACGGGATGCGCTGGTGGCGGCGCACGCGGAGGCGCCGGATTCGCCGCGCATCACGATGGCCCTGGCGGAGCTTCTCTTCGCACTGCATGATTACGACGAGGTCATCAGCACGCTCAACACGCCCCAGAAGCCGTACGAGGGGTACGTGCTGCAGGCGAAGGCGTACATGGGGCGTCACGCGAAGGGTGACGATCGGGAGGCGCTCTCGCAACTGGGGAAGGCCCATGCCCTGCGTCCGGACGCCCCGGAGGTCTACGTGGCCCTGGGGCAGTGCGCCATCATGACGCGGAATTTCGACGAGGCGGTCAAGGAGTTCGACGAAGCCATCAAGCTGAATCCGAACGACACGGTCGCCCGCCTCTCCAAAGCCATCGCCTACGAGGTGGCCAAGAACCCGGCGAAGGTGGACCAGACCTACCGGGAGGCCCTTGCGGCCTTGCCCAAGGTGATGACGCTGCGGTACGAGTATGCCCGTTACCTGGCCCGGAGCAACCGTTTCGACGAGGGGGAGAAAGTCCTCCTGGACGAGATCTCGCGGCTGAGCGACGACCCGACGGGGCGGAAGGAATACGAAGCGCAGATGCCGCGGTATTACCTGTCGGCGGGCAAGATGGACAAGGCGACCGAGTGGTACCGGAAGGCGGCGCAGAGCGACCCGAAGAACATGGAGGTGCGGCAGGCGCTGGTGCAGTTAGCGCTGTCGCAGGGCCAGGCGGAGGAAGCAGCGCGGGTCCTGGAAGAGATCAAGAAGGTCGAGAAGGCGGACAGTCCGCGGGTGCTGCGGCTGGAAGGACAGGTTCTGGTGGCGCAGCAGAAGTATGCGGAAGGACTGAAGAAACTGCTGTCGGCGGAGAAGAGCAGTCCGCAGGACCCGGACGTCCAGTATCTCGTCGGTCTGTGCTACATGCAGACGGGGGCGCCGGGGGAGGCACGGACGTATCTGGAGAAGGTGTATCAGCGTTTTCCGACGAGCGACCGGGTGATGCGAGCGCTGGCGGAGGTTTACTACAACCTGGGTCTGGTGGACCAGGCGAAGGATATCGCGGAGAAGCTGAAGGCGACGGGTGCGAACAGTCCGGGTCTGGACATCATCCTGAACGACGCCCTGACCAAGAAAGGCTCGCCGGCGGAAGCGGAAACGGGGTGGCGGGCGTTCATCGTGAAGCATCCGGAGCGGCAGGAAGGGCACATGGGACTTGCGGACGCCCTGTGGCGGCAGGAGAAGCGCGACGAGGCGCTCCGCACGATGCAGAAGGGGTATGACCTGAACCCCAAGTCGTTCCGAGCCGGATGGACGTTAGCGAACATGTATCTGATGGAGAAGCAGTACGACAAGGCGATCGCGGTGGTCCAGGGAACCCTATCGCCGAAGAACGACAACCTATCGCTGCTGGGGCTTCTAGCGCGGCTGTATGAGGTGAGCGGCCGCCAGGAGGACGCGGGGAAGACGTATGCCCGGATCGCGGAGCTGGACCCGAAAAGCCCGCTTCCGGCGGTCGCGCGCGGGGACCGCGCGTTCGGGAAGAAAGACCTCCCGACGGCGGAAGCCGCGTATCGCGAGGCCCTCAAGCTGCAAGGGGACAACCCGGTCGTACGCGATCGGCTCATCGACGTGCTGGTGAACGAGAAGAAGTTCACGGACGCCGCCTCCGTCATCGATGCGGCGCTCGCCGTCGCCAAGACGCCGGACGATATCGGACTCCTGGTGCTGAAGGCGAGGGTGCGCGTGGTGGACAAAAAATACGACGAGGGCATCCGTCTATATAAACAGGCGATCAAGGCGTCTCGCGACGCGCGCGTCGAGGCGAAAAACTACCTCATTCATTACGAGCTTGGACAGTTGTACATGAGCCTGGAACGGCCGAATGACGCGAGGCAGAGTCTCGACGCGGCGTGCGAGCTGAATCCTGATTTCATCGATGGGCGTCTCGCCCTCATGGATATCGCCGTCAGGCAGAACAATCTCAACGAAGCGCGTGCGGCGGCGCTGGCGATCGTGGAGAAGAAACCGAACCTGCCGGCCTATGACACGCTGGGGGACATCGCGCTCAGCGAGGGCGACCTCCCGACGGCCAGGAAGTATTACGACCGGGCGGTGAAAGAGTTCCCGGGGGAAACCCTTCCGCTGCGCAAGCAGGTGTCCGTGCTGATGGCGGAGAACAAGACGGACGCCGCCGTGACCCAACTGAAGCAGATCCTCCAGCTGGAGAAACAGAACCCGGAGATGCTGGCGACGCTGAGCAGCGTGCTGGTGGGCGCGAAACGGCCCGACGAGGCCCTCGCCGCGTGCAGGGAAAGTCTGGACAAGACGACGGACCCCGCGACCGTCTATCGGATCATGGGAGACATCGAGCAGTCGCGCAAACAGTATGCCAAGGCGCGGGAGTATTACGACATGGCGCTGGACAAGAGGGCAAACGAACCCGGGGTGGTTCTGGCCAAGGCGCAGAGCTACCTGCTGGAGGGCAATTTGGAGAAGGCGGTGGCGACGGCGCGCCAGGCGCTCAAGATGAATCCGACGTACGATCTGGGGTACGGCTTCATCGACCAGGTCTACCGGCTGGAGAAGAAGGACAAGGAGATGGAGCAGTTGTATCAGGAGTGGATGAGCGCCATGCCCGAGAGCGTGGTCGCGGTCAATAATTATGCCTGGTATCTGTCGGACAGGAAGGGAGACATGGACGCGGCCCTCAAGGCGGTGCAGGCCTACCGGCGCCGGATGGCGGCGGCGGGGAAGGCATTCACCTATGCGGCGGCGCTCGACGACACGGAAGGGGACGTGTATTTCAAGAAGGGAGACTACGCGCATGCGGTGGACCTGTTCCGCAAGAGCGTTGAGGCTCGTCGGGATTCGGTGAGCACGTGGGAGCGTCTGAGAGCAACGTGTCTGGCGTTGGCGGAGCGTGCGAAGGAGCAGAAGGACGTGCAGGCGGCGCAGCGGTATGAGATCGAGGCGCGTGACGCGTTCACGAAGATCGGGGAGTTGTCGCAGAACGATCCCGGGATGCAGGTGCGGCTGGGGGACCAGAAGTTCAGCGAGGGGAGGCTGGACGAGGCGATCCAGGCGTACGAGAGGGCCCTGGAGCTCAAGACGGATCGAGACGTGGAGCGGAAGCTGGCGGAGGTGATGATCCGTGCGGGCCGGACGGAGGAGGCGCAGAGGTACGTCGGAGACCTGGCGAAGGCGGAACCGAAAGAGCCGAAGAACTTCATCCTGCAGGGGATGCTGTACTCGCGCGCGGGGGATCGTGCGAAAGCGGTCGAAACGTTCGAGGACGTGGCTCGGAAATACCCGGATGTCATGATGGGACACTACATCCTGGCGCAGGAGTACATTGCACAGAACCGCGCGAAGGACGGACAGGCGGAACTGGACAAAGCCATCGCACTATCCCCCACGTTCACGGAAGCCCGACTGATGAAGGGGAGACTGCTGGCGGCGGAAGGCGACCTGGACGGGGCCGTGGGGGAGTGCAAGGCGGTGCTCCAGCGCACGCCGAGCCACTTCGAGGCGATGTTGAGCATGGGCAACTACCTGCTGGCGCAGGGGAAGATGAGCGAGGCGGAAAACACCTTCAAGGCGATGACGCAGAAGTGGCCGGAGTCGGCGGATGCGCACGAACGGCTTGGTGAAACATACCGTCGTTCGAACCGGCTGGGAGAGGCGCTGGTGGAATACCAGGACTGCCGACGCCGCGCCCCGCACTCGATAGTCGTCATGCGCGGGCTGACCTGGGTTTTCCTCGGCCAGGGCAAGCCGGACTTGGCCGTGCGGGAATACGGGACGTATCTGGAGGACAACCCGGATTCGACGGATGCATGGCTTGACCTGGCCGGAGTGTACGGCGCCAAGAAACAATGGGCCGACGTGGAACGCTGCGTGAAGACGGCAGTCAAGACCGCTCACGCGAACCCCGAAGTCCACCGCAAACTGGTGGACTTCTACATCGACCGACGGAGGTTCAGCGAAGCCATGGATGCCGCCCGGAAACTTGCGGTGGATATCCCCACCAAGCAGGGCCGGGCGTCGAGCTTCCTGTGCATCGCTCGCACCTATGAGGCGGAGGGCAAGCTGGATGAGGCGGTGAAGGAGTACCGGCAAGTCCTCACGGAGGACCCGGAGATGGTGATAGCCGCAAACAACCTGGCGTGGCTGTTGGCGACAAAAAATAAACAGGTGGATGAGGCGCTCAAGGTAATCGAGCCCTATCTCAAGAAATATCAAGGGTTTGCGGAACTCATGGACACTGCGGGGTGGATCTATAGACTGAATAACGAACCCAAGAAGGCGGAACCGCTCCTGGCCCAGGCGGTACAACTGCAGATAGGACGCGGAGAGGTCTTGTCGACGATCCTGTATCACTATGGCGAGGTGCTGTTTATCAACGGGAAAACCGAGGATGCGAAAAGAGTCCTGCAATTGGCGACGAAAGTGCGATTCCCGGAATATGAGCCCGCTATGGACATTCTGGGAAAGATAAGGTAAGCTTTGGCCGATACAGAACTTGAGACGGAATAGCGTGGACTGTAACGACTTGTGTCTTTCGAGACATGTCACAAAACGTGTCACAAACGGCGGTCTGGGGGAATAGGGGAAGAAACGCAAGCCGCTCAAACGTGATCGGTTGCGCTTGAGGGGTTCTCTCGCGGCGTTTGGAGCCCCGGGAAGGGAGTGTCGCGATGGTGGTGAAGAAGCTGGAACACAAGATGCACCTGGTGGATTACCTGTGGATCCTGAAGAAGCGGATTCTGCTGATCCTCTTTTTCTGGGCGGCGGTGTTTGCGGTGGTGGCGGTGATGACCTTCCGGGCGCAACCGCTGTACCGTGCGTCGGCGATGATGTCGATCGAAAGGAGCATGGAGACGCCGGTGGTGGCGGGCATCGCGCAGGCGTTTGTGCCTGAGGAATGGTACAACTCGCAGTTCGAGATGCTTCGCAGCCGGCGGATTGCGCGGAAGCTCTACAACGACATGCGGATGTACGACTGGGAGATGTTCCGACAGATCGGGCCGGAGCGGGACCATATCTCCATCGTGCAGAACTGGATCCGGGTGACCCCGGTCCCGAAGACGCACGACGCGGAAGTGTGGATCATCTGGCCGGACGCGCGGACGGCGGCGGACATGGTGAACCGGGTGACGGACGCCTACAAGGAGATCGTGGAGGAGGCGAAGACCACGAACGTGGACCGTGCGGTCCGGGTTCTGGTGGAGCGGGTGCAGGACATCGAGCGGAAGGTGAGCGACACGAACACGGCGATCCGGGTGTTCAGCACGGAGCGCGGGGTGTATTACACGCTGCCGGAGGTTCGGAGCGTGGTGCTGACGCGGGAGAGGTGGCTGGAAGAGGCGGCGGCCCATGCGAGCGTGGACGCGATCAAGGCGCAGAGCGAGTATGAAGCGGTGAACAAGCAGGTGGAGACGGGGGAGTTCAACGACACGCAAGACGACGACCTGCTGCAACGGCTGCGGGAGAGGCGGTACAGCCTGGAGGAGGCCAAGACGCAGGACGGGCAAAACTGGACCCCGCAGGGTCGGGGCTCGAGCAGTCGGTCGCTCGATGGAATGATGGCGGATTTGGACCGGCAGATTGCGATTGAGAGCGCGCGGCTTCAGCGGGCGGCGGTTTCGAAGGTGGCCCAGGACCTCGCCAGCGCGAAGACGAACTACGACGTGCTCTCCGAGATGCTGAAGACGAACCGGGAGGCCCTGAACACGATCAGCCAGGACCTGCTGAAGCTGGAGGGGATGCGGAAGGAGCAGGAGAACCTGGACGCGATCCGGACGGCGCTCAACAGCGCGGTGGAGAGCGTGCGGACGCAGTCCGAGTACCAGACGACCTTCGCGAACGTCGTGAGCAAGGCGGACGAGCCGAAGGAGAGGTATTCCCCGAACTACCAGCTGAACCTGGGGTTGGGTCTTGGGGTGGGGCTCATGGTGGGGATCGGGGCGGCATTCTTTTTTGAATATCTCAATACGACGATTCGGATGCCTCGCGACATCGAGGACGGGCTGGGACTGCCGGTGCTGGGGTTCGTCCCGGCGATGAGTCCGAGGCTGAAGGACTTCGCGACGCGCTCGCTGATCACGCACCTGGATTCGAAATCGGGACCGGCGGAGGCGTTCCGCGGCATCCGGACGGAGATCATGCTGCGTTCGGACCTGCGGCAGGTGAAGACGGGGATGGTGACCTCGACGAGTCCGCAGGAAGGGAAGACCACGGTGGCGATCAACTGGGCGATCGCGCTGGCGCAGGCGGGGAACAAGGTGCTGCTGATCGACGGGGACCTGCGGAAGCCGATGGTGCACCTGGCGTTCAACCTATCGCCGGAGCAGGGACTCTCGACGCTGCTGGCGGAAAAGGACTCGGCGACGGTCTACATCAAGAAGACGGACATTGAGAACCTGCACGTGCTGCCTGGGGGGCCGGTTCCGCAGAATCCCGCGGAGCTGTTGGGGTCGCGCAAGATGAGGACGCTCCTGGCGGAAGCCGCCGAGCGGTACGACAGCGTCATCATCGACTCTTCGCCGGTGCTGGGGGTGGCCGACGCGAGCATCCTGAGCACCATGGTGGACTGCGTGGTGCTGGTGGTGCAGGCGAGCAAGAACCGCCGGGGACTGATCATCCGGGCGAAGAACCAGCTCGCGAGCGTCAACGCGCGCGTGGCGGGGGCGGTCCTCAACAACGTCCGTGGAAGCCGAGGGGACTTCTACTACTACCGTCATTACTACCGGCCGACCGCGGAGATCATGGAGGCCGAGAGGAAGTGAAGAAGACGCTGAGACGCTGAGACGGGCAGACGGCGAGTCAGGAAGCGAAGAAGAAGCGAGTGCAAGCCCAAAGTCCGTGTCTCAGCCACCTAGCCTCTCAGCGGCTTCCTCGGTTATTCAGCGGCCGCTCTCTTAACGCGGAATCCGCGTCGGGACCCAAGAGGAACCAGTAGGACGAACCGATTTGCTCCGTTACCTGAGAATCGCGGTTGACGTTCTGATCCGGCGCGGGATCGCCATTGAGGTTCTCCTCATCGGCGTGGTCGCGTTCACGTGTCTATCGTTCGGCGGGACGCCCCGCTGGACGTGGACGGTTTTAGAGATCGGGGTGGGTCTGGCGGCGATTCTCTGGGTAGCGCGCATGGGGCTGGCGAAGAAGCTCAGCTACGTGAAAACGCCGCTCAATCTTCTGCTCGTGCTATTACTAATTTACATTTTTCTACAGGTAGTTCCAATACCGTCGGGGATTCTCCGGGCGTTCCAGCCGAACACGCCGGGCGTCCGCACGGCGGGCATTCCCCACGTCGCGGCGGCGTCGGGCGAGGCGTCCGGCGGCGGGAGCATTCCGATCAGCCTGGACCGGTGGAGGACCCGTTCGGCACTGTTCCTTGCCATGGCCTACGTGGGGTTCTTCCTGGTATTCATCAACAACGTGACCACGCGAGAGCAACTGGGGCGGATGGTGGGGGCGCTGATCGCGGTGGGGGCGATCGTGGCCATCGCGGGATTTTCGACGATGGTCCAGGACGAGAGAATGCTGTACCGGCTGTGGCCGACGGGCGGGGCCAACGAGAAGCCCAACTTTCTGAATGCGGACGCGAACCCCGAGTTCTCGGCGGGGTACGGGTTTGTGTTCGGCGTACACGAGGGAGACGGGGTGAATTTCTACGTCCCCAAGGTGCACGGTGGAGACGTGTTCGGGGGGTTCCCGAGCAGCAACTCGGCGGCCACGGTGCTCGTGATGACGCTGCTGGTGAGCCTGGGGGTGTTCTTCGGCTACGTGTCGACGCGCCGCTCGCAATGGGGGGGAAGCGGGGGGCTTTTGTATACGGCGGAGGGGAACATCACGCTCCTGGTGTTCCTGGCCGCGGCACTGCTCGTCTATGGCCTCGTGATGACCAGGAGCCGGGGCGGGATGGCGGTGATGATCCTGCTGGTGCCGGTCCTTATCCTGCTGGTCGCGTTCAGCCGGAGTCTTTGGGCGGGGATCATCACGGCGGTGGTGATCGCCACGGTGCTGATCACGCCGATGGTGGTCTTGGGTCCCACGCAGGTGATCGCATTGCTGGGGGAGAAGGCGGGCACCTGGCTCAACCCGTGGCAGGAAGAGATTCGGTTTTTGGGGCGGGAATCGGCGCGGCGGATCGCCGCGGACTTTCCGCTCTTCGGGACGGGACTGGGGACCTTCGCCAGCGTCTATCCGGCGTACAAGATTCACGGACCGATGCTGTATTTCGCGCATTGTGACGCACTGCAGTGGGTGAGCGAGATGGGACTAGCGGGGACGATCCTGGGCGCGGCCATCTTGCTGGTAGGGGCGGCGACGGTGGTCCTGGGATGGTTCCGCCTGAAAGACCCGTTCTTCCGCAGACTTCTCCTCGGAAGCGGACTGGGATGCGTGGCGTGCCTGGTACACGGACTGGTGGATTTTCCCCTGGCGATCCCCGGGGTGGCCATCGTGTTCGTGACATCCGCCGCGATCAGCGTGGTGGTGGCGCAAGATCGCACGGCACGACACGAGGAGAGCGGGTTCGTCTCGTGAACAGAAGAACAGATGAACAGGTGAACGGGTGAACGGGGAGTCATGGGATTAGCGGCTGATTGACGGGCGTGACAGGGGCTGAGGTTTCGATGGAACAGATTCGACTACCCATGCGGACGGTGGCGACGGGAACGGTCGCGGCGGCGGGCGTGAGCGCCGCTCTGACGGTGCTGCTTCTCGGATGGGTGGGTTTGATCCTGTATTACGACGTGGCGGCTCCCCAGACGTTTGCGGACTTCCGTACGGTGGTGGCCACGGGACAGCCGGTGAGGAAGATACAGAACGCGGAAGTGCAGGCGGAATGGACGTTGTTCCAGGAAGGGGGACGGCAGCACGCCCTGAGGCCGTCTGCGGAACGGGCGATGGGGATGGACCCGTGGGCGGGGCAGATGCGGTATCTCTATGCCCGGGCGCTGTGGCAGGAGTATAACCTGCCGGCGGGGGGTTCGGGGCGTACGCCCGGGGGGTTCGTTCGCGACGAGCTGCCGGGCCTCGCGATAACGTATCTACGGATGGCGATTCTGCGCGATCCGTCGAATTGTTTCTACCGCTCGACGCTTGCCGGGGTGTTGCGCGCGACCGAGACGCAGAACGCCGGGGCCAAGTCGGAAGTCCTTCGTCTTCTCCTTTCTTATCCTCCGCAGGACACCGGTGGGCTGATATGGACGGCGGAGACGCTGGCGGCGGAAGGAGGGGAGAAGGGGCAGGTACGTGCGGAGTACTGCCGAGGCCTGTCGTTTGTTTCGACGGAGACTTTGTCGGGACTGATGGATGCGATGGTGACGGGCTCCGGGGGGCCGACGTATCCGCCGCTGGGGCCGCGCCTGGTGAGTCGGGCCGTGGGGGGTCTGCTGAAAGACGTCGGGCCCTACGACGATTGGGCCGGGACGCTTCCGAACGACCCGGAATCGCGATGGATGGTCGCCGGGGAGTTTCGCAATCGCAGCATGAACGCCGAGGCGGACAAGGAGTACGCGAAAGTGCCGGAACTGGTGAAAGGGCGGCTCGCGGTCGAGCGCCCGCATTCGGCGTTTGGGATGCTGTGGGAACTTCTGTTTCCTCCGGGGGGTCCCGATCGGTACGTGACGAACCGGGAGATCCTGTCGGCGGTCGAGGTGCTGAGGACCACGGGTCACCCGGAGGAGGCGACGGCGCTGCTGGAGGTGGAGATTTCGCGTTCCCCGGCGGACGTCGCCGGCCGGCTGGCCCTGGGAGACCTTCTCCTCGAACGCGCCACCGCCTTGAAGGCGGCCGCCCGGGACTTCACGGACAAGCAGGACGCCGCCAAGGCCGCGGAAGCCGACAACAAGGCGGAGGAGATGTACCAGGAAGTAGATCAGCAGGTATCGGCCATCCTGGACAGACAGCCTCTGTCGAACGAGGCCCTGGCTCTCCGGGCTCGTATTCCAAAGCGGACGCCTGAAGGGACGACGACGCCCTAGAGCCACACGACCGCTGGGCCGGGTTCACGCGGCAACGGGCAAGTCCCAGGCGAGCAGGGCCCGGAACCATCGGCGTCCGATGAACCCCGCCCTGTTGCACCCCATTCCGTTTTCCCGGGGAAACCCGACGTGACCCGACAGCCGGCGATCATTCTGACGACAGGGGGTCGGCGGCGGTCCGGCGCGCGTCTGAATTCGGCGCCGACCGGCGGCGGACGACGGGAGCGAAGAACGTGGAAGCTCCGTGAAGGCGGCGTGGGCGCGGCACATGGGGAAACGACATGAGTAAGCATCGGCTCGCCAAAGTGATGGTGCTGGTGGGTACGCGACCGGAAGCGGTGAAGATGGCGCCGGTGGTGATGGCACTGCGTCGCCGGGAGGCGGTGGAGTGCGTGCTGGTGTCGACGGGGCAGCACCGGGAGATGCTCGCGCAGGCGCTATCGGTGTTCGGGCTGGTGCCGGACGAAGACCTGAAGGTGATGCGGGAGAACCAGGAGCTTTCGGGGCTGACGGCGCGACTTCTGGAAGGATTGACGAGCGCGTATCGGAGGCATCGGCCGGACGCGGTGCTGGTGCAGGGGGACACGACGACGGTGCTCGCGGGGACGCTTTCGGCGTTCTACGAGAGGATCCCGGTGGGACACGTGGAGGCGGGCCTGAGGACGCACGATCTCGAGGCGCCGTGGCCGGAAGAGATGAACCGGAGCCTGTCGGACCGGATTTCGAGGTGGTGCTTCGCACCGACGGAGACGTCCAGCGGGAACCTGATCGCGGAGGGCATTGCCCCGGAACGGGTGTACGTGACGGGGAACACGATCATCGACGCGCTGCTTTGGGTTTCGGACAAGGTGCGACGGGAGAAGCCGGCGCTTCCGGACGGACTGGAGGAGCTGGTGGGGCGGTATCGGACGATCCTGGTGACGGCACACCGGCGGGAGAGTTTCGGCGAAGGATTTGAGCGGATGTGCCTGGCGATGCTCGCCATCGTGGAGCGATTTCCGGGGGCGGCGCTGGTCTACCCGGTGCACCTGAACCCGAACGTTCAGAAGCCGGTGAAGAAACTGCTGGGCGGGAAGGAACGGATCCGACTGGTGGAACCGATGTCGTACGAGCCGTTCGTCTGGCTGATGGACCACAGTCATTTTGTTTTGACGGACTCGGGCGGGGTGCAGGAGGAGGCGCCGAGCCTGGGGAAGCCGGTGCTGGTGATGCGGGAAACGACGGAGCGGCCGGAAGGCATTGCGGCCGGCACCGCGCGGCTTGTGGGGACGGACGTGGAGCGGATCTGCGGGGAGGCGGCACGGCTCCTGGACGACCCGGCGGAGTACGAGCGACGGGCCCGCATCGCAAACCCGTACGGGGACGGCGGAGCGTCCACCCGGATTGTGGACGTCCTGACGGCTTCCGAATGAGCGGCGGAAAGGCGACGAAGAACATGTTCGGCAAGGCAGGAAACCTGGTCCGTGCTCTCTTGCGCAGGACCGGCTCGGGTCGGGAACCCTGGCAGGCGGTGGTGGCCAGATGCCAGAGGGAGATTACGGAACTGGACCCGGAGAGCGGCTACGCCAAGGCGTACCGGGACAAGGAGATGTACTGCTGGCTGCCGATCCCGGAGTGGATTCAAGAGGACGGGTCGCGGGGTCCGGAGCACAAGACGCTGGACATCGGGTACGGCTACGGGACGCTGGCGGCGTACTGTCAGAAGGTGCTGGGAGGGCAGGTGTACTGCATCGACCACGTTCCATTCTATTACTTTACGGACAAGCTGATCCAGCGGTACGGGTTTCAACTAGCGGTGTGCAACATGGAGCTGGATCCGTTTCCGTGGGACGTGCGTTTTGACACGATCCTGTTCACGGAGGTGCTGGAGCATTTCAATTTTCACCCGCTGCCGACGCTGCGGAAGATCCGCGGACTTTTGTCGGAGGGCGGAAGGGCGTACCTGAGCACCCCGGATGCGTCGGCGTGGGGAAGGGTGACAAAGTATTACGGCCGTCTGGAGGAGATTCCGCAGCCGGGGACCGTCCGTCCGGAGAAGTTCATCGACGATCACGTGTACCAGTACAGCGAGGACGAGTTGATGGGCCTTGTGGAGTCGGCGGGATTCACGGTGACGCGGCGGGCGCATGCGCCGGGTTTTCCGGGGACGAATTGCAGGCATTTTGCGCTGACGCTCCGGGGGACTTGAGGCGGGGGAAGCGGCGCAAGGAACGGAGCCGTCGGACGGCGGGGAGATCGGGGAGTCGTTTGGATGACGGAAGACGCACCCAAACAGCCTGTGGAGGCCGGGGGTCCGGGGCCCGAGGAATCGGGCCAGGGACCGGATGAATTGCGTTCAGGGTCGGCGGACGGGGAGGGGCCGGGGCCGTCGGTGCTCGGATCGAAACCGAAGTCGCTGCTCGTCAACGCCGGCTGGAACGTCGCGTGCACGATGCTGCTGATGGCGGTGGCGCTGTTCATGGCGCCTTTCCTGATCCATCGCATCGGCGACGACCGGTACGGTCTCTACATGCTGGTGTTCAAGATCATCGGGGTGCTGGACATCATGAACCTGGGCCTAGCGGAGGCGACGCTACGGTACGTGGCGCACTACTACGGTCGCGGGGACCTGGCGGGGATCCACCGGGTGATCGGCTCGACGCTGACGGTGTACCTGATAACGGGTCTGGGGGCGGCGACGGCGCTATTTCTAGCGGCCCCGTTCATTGCGGGTTACATCAAGGTTCCCGCCGGGGACGAGGGGCTGGCGGTGAACGTCCTGCGGCTGGCGGGGATGAATTTCGTGTTCCTTTTCCTGTCGGCGGTTTTCCAGTCGATCCCGCAGGCGCTTCGGCGTTACGACATCAGCGGCGGAACGCGTATCCTGCAGAGTCTGTGCTACGTGGCGGGCTCGGTCGTGATTGTGCTTCTGGGCGGGAACGTCCTCGGGTTGACCGTGTGGTGCGTGGTGACGTCGATCTTCACGCTGGTGGTGGCGGCGGCGAGGGCGAAACAGTTGCTGCCGAGCATTTCGCTGCGGCCGGACCCGTCGCTATCGGGGCTGAGGGAGATCTTCGGCTTCGGTTTCTACATGTTCATCGCGATGGTGTTCTCCATGGCGTGGAACTACACGGACTCGCTGCTATTGGGTTTCCTTGTGAGCACGGGGGCGGTGGCGTACCTGACGGTTCCGCAGAACATCGGCTCGCGGGTGCATCGAATGGCGCTGGAGAGCGGGTGGGTGCTGTTCCCGCGCACGAGCGCGATGACGTCGGAAGAGGAGATGCGGAAGCTGTACGTGGGGAGCGTGTGGACGCTCCTGGTCCTGACGGCGGTGATGTTCGTTCCGATGGTGGTGCTGATTCCGGATTTTCTGAGACTGTGGATTTCGCCTGAATTCGCGGGGAAATCGGCTTTCGTGGGGCAACTGGTCACGGCAAGCCTGGTGGCGGCCGGGGCTTTTGTGCCGCACAACGCGGTGCTGAGGGGGCTGGGGAAGGGGAAGATCGTCGCGAAGTTGGCGGCAAGCGGGTCGGTCATCGCGGTCGGCATCAACGTGGTGCTGATCTCGAAGTATGGGCTATCGGGGGCGGGGTATGCGTCGTTCGTTCTGCCCGTGTGGGGATTGGTGGGTCTGGTGGTGACGTGGCGGGCGGTGCTGGGGATGAAGGAGACCTGGCCGCTGGTGAGGGTGGTGGGGGTGCCGGCGGGGCTCGCGTATGGGAGTCTGGTTCTTTTCCTGTGGGCGCGGACGGCGTTCAGCGGGACGATCGGATGGGTGGGACTTTTCGCGTGGGCGGGAACGATGCTCGCGGTGACCGGCGGGCTTCTGGTGGCGGCGGAGTGGCTGCTGGGCGGGGCGGGGAGCCAACTGCGGGTGGTGCTGGAGTACGGGGCGAATCTGTGGGCCCGGCGGCGGAGTCGCTTGAACGCGGCACAAGGGAATAGTTGACGCGGGGAGGTCCCGCGAGGCCGCTCGAACCGCAGGGTTCCAGAGGCCCCGGGTTGCGCGAGGACGGCGGCGGTGTTCTCTTTGGACGACGTGCACTTCTTGAAATGGTCGTGGACATGAAAGCATTGATTACCGGCGGCGCCGGGTTCATCGGGTCGCACCTGAGCGAGCTCTTGCTGCGGAGCGGACACGAGGTGACGGTCATCGACGACCTCTCGACGGGGTCGCTGAGCAACCTCGCCCCGGTCCTTGAGCACAGGCAGTTCGAGTTCGTCCGCGACTCGGTGCGGAACGAGACGGTCATGGCGATCCTGGTGAATCAATGCGACGTGGTCTTTCACCTGGCCGCGGCGGTGGGGGTGGGGCTGATCGTCAAGGCGCCGGTGCGCACCCTGGAGACGAACATCCACGGGACGGAGGTGACGCTGGGCCTGGCGAACAAGTTCCGGAGGAAGATCCTCATCGCGTCGACGAGCGAGGTGTACGGCAAGAATTCGAAAGTGCCGTTCCGGGAGGACGACGACACGGTGCTCGGGCCGACGACCTTCAGCCGGTGGAGCTACGCGTGCAGCAAGATGGTGGATGAATTCCTGGCCCTGGCGTATCACGACCAGTGGGGCCTGCCGGTGGTCATCAGCCGCCTGTTCAACACGGTGGGTCCGCGGCAGACGGGGCAGTACGGGATGGTGGTTCCGCGGTTTGTGCAGAAGGCGCTGAGAGGCGAGGAGGTCGAGATCTACGGGACGGGGAAGCAGAGCCGGTGCTTTACGAACGTATCGGACGTCGTGCACGCCCTGGTGAAGCTGATGGAATGTCCGGCGGCCAACGGGGAGGTGGTGAATATCGGGAGCCCGGAGGCGATCACCATCGAGGACCTGGCGGACAAGATCATCGCGATGACCCACTCGAAGTCCGCGAAGCGTCACCTCAGCTATGAAGAGGCGTACGGGAGGCCGTTCGACGACTTGCAGACCCGCGTTCCGGACCTGTCGAAAGCCGGGCGGCTGATCGGGTATAAGCCGGGAAGCACGCTGACCGAGACGCTGCAGACGGTCATCGACTACGAGCGGACACAGCCTGGGAAGTGAGGGGGGCGGGGGGACGGGTGAAAGCGCGGGATATGGTTTGTTTTTCTGCCGATATTTTAAGAGGGGCATTGCATCCATAGGGCATTTTTCGCCTGAAAACGCGGGGAGGAACGAAACAAATGGGTCTTGAGGAGAAGATCGAGGGGGCCCAGGCGATCGTGGGGGTCATCGGGCTCGGGTACGTGGG
>Ga0182017_10001020_pt1 | contig 21964 bp, 16 predicted proteins | sample 712E3DmetaG_FD_120492 | JGI IMG/M metagenome (GOLD analysis project Ga0182017, IMG submission 120492) | Permafrost microbial communities from Stordalen Mire, Sweden - 712E3D metaG | ecosystem: Environmental > Terrestrial > Soil > Wetlands > Permafrost | place: Sweden: Stordalen | collected... | reverse complement strand
CAAACTACATTCCACTTTTTATCATACAGGCACGCCAATAATCATATAAATCCTTTAACATTTACATGAATGATGATATTAGGAAACCTACTCGGATATGTGCCCCCATACAACGATACCGCCGTGAGAGGCATTCACCGTTGTTACAATGATTCAAATTTATGTCAATCTATAGCGAAATGCAAGCGCCCATAAGGGACATATTTTCCCCAAAAATTTAAAAACCAGAAATCGAATTCCCATATAGAACCAAATAATTTTTCAGAATAAAAATTCAAAAAACCTTTTTCTCGACCTGTTTTGGATCCCCCCACATACCCAGTAGAAGCATTTCCTCAGGTTGCTTAGGGAATCACTGGAAGAGGCTCATTCTTAAAATCGTAACCGTAAATAAAATGCCCGTCAAATCATCTTGATTCTAATGGGAATTACGATATTACGATTTTGTCTGGCCCTAAAACGGCAAGAGTATTCGGTCTTTGAGGAAGCACCTACATTTAGATTCTATACAGTTCCACAGCGAATGTCAACAGGGGTCAACATCGATGTGTAATTATTTTTGGCGAATAATCCCGGATCGCATCAGATCCTTTTTCTATTCAAACAATGCTGCGACATTCTTTAATTCTTCACCAATAGAAATGCCTTGAGGACAATGCGTTTCGCATTCGCCGCATTCTATACAATTCGATGCTCTTTGGTCTGGTTTGACCCAATTATACATATCTGTTTTCCCAAACATAAAATAATCATTATAACAATCGAAGTTTTTTGGGATATTAACACTTTGGGGACATGGCATACAATATTCACAAGCGGTGCAATTTACTTTTATCTTCTTCGTAAAAATACCTTTGGCTTTTTCAATCAATTCCAATTCCTTTTCAGTCAACGAGTTTACTTCAGCCTCACTTGCTATGGCTAAGTTTTCTAAAACTTGATCCATTTCATTCATACCACTTAGGACGACTGATACTTCAGGATGATTCAAAACCCATCTCAAGCCCCATTCTGCAGGTGTTCTTTTTACTCCGGACTGTTCATAAATGTCTTTTATATCATCCGGAACATGGGCTAACTTACCGCCTCTCAGGGGCTCCATGATCGTAACACCTAAATCCTTATTAGCTGCATACAGTAAGCCTTCTGTTCCCGCCTGGTAGTTTTCATCTAAATAATTGTATTGGATTTGACAAAATGACCAATCATAGTAAACCACGATCTCTTTGAACAAATCAAGTTTATCATGGAATGAGAATCCTGCATGTTTAATCCTTCCATCGCGTAGGGCTTGATGCAAAAAGTCATCGACACCGGCTTCTTTTAATCTAGGCCAGGTCGTTCTATCAACGGCATGCACTAAATAATAATCGACGCTGGTAGTGTTGAGCCGCTGCAATTGCTCATCTAAATATCTATCCATATCCACTTTTGTTTTTATTAGCCAGCTTGGGAGCTTGGTCGCGATCTTTACTTTATCTCTATAGCCGTCCTGTAATGCTTTGGCTACGAATGGTTCACTCGCACCACCATAGGCCATGCCATGACCATGATATGGATATGCAGTATCGATATAGTTCACACCCTTATCGATTGCATAACGAACTAATCGTAGAGCTTTATCTTCATCAATGTTTGACGGATCTCCTTTGCCACGAAGAGGCAATCTCATGCAACCGAATCCGAGCGTAGAAACCATCTCATTAGTTTTTCCAAATCTTCTATACAGCATGAATATATCCTCTAATGTTTAATCAGATCGATACGAAACAAAGACATTATAAATATGCACAAAGTAGACAGACTTATTTTAGTAATAATACAAATATTTGTTTATAGATAACATTAGAAACGTTGTTTAGCTATCTCTTTAAATCGATTATATTACGAATTGCTTTGGGCACTATCACTTTCATGGAACAGACTTGCTTCGATGTTATGTAATCCCATATTTATTTCATCATGTAATTGTTGTGGCATTAAATGTGAATATATTTCCGTAGTCTTGCTGGTTGTATGTCCAAGTAGTTTTTGAACGGCATATAATGATACACCAGACATTACAAGAGCGGATGCGAAAGAATGCCTCAGAGAATGAAAATGCAGTTTATCATTAAGTCCGGCTTTTTGGACATACTTCTTGAAGGTATGTGAAACCCATATTTCTCGTAATTGTTTACCAGAACGGTTATGAAAAACCGTCTCACATTCAAATCGAATATTATCTTCCCTATCCCGAAGCAATCTACACAGCGCGTCACTCATCGGAACGACACGGTTTTTTCTTGTCTTTGTCGTAAAGGTGCTGGTATTCTTCACGTAGATCACTTTTGATATAAAATCAACATCATTCCATCGGAGAGCAGTCAACTCTGACAATCGTAATCCGGATAACAATCCAGTAACGCATAAATCACGAAAATCCTTATCCCCTACAGCTGTAAGAAATATTCGGAAATCACTTTCTGTAAGGAATATTGGCGCCAACTCCCGTCTTTTTGGCTTTGGCACCTTCCGGAATGGATTTGTTTCGAGGTAATTCCATTGAACTGCCTTTTCAAATGCCGCCGCTAATGATCCATAGTATTTACGTGCTGTCCATTCGGATGCTTCAAGCTTCTTCTTGCTAAGAAAATGCTCTATCTCTCGGATACCAATTGATTGCAGGGGACGATTCCCCTCAATTCTTTCGAACTCTTTGAATGCTGTTAGATTGGTTCTCTGAGTTTTTCGTGAATGAACACCTGCAGGATATTCAATGAATTGATTTATGAAATCAGAAAAAGAAATCTCTTTTAATTTCTTACGTCTCTCAACTGCATCGATCTTGAAGTGATAAAGGAAGTCCATTGCATCAGATTTCTTCTTGCACACAGTTGTAACTTTGTGCCTTACGCCAGAATCATCTGAAAAGAATAGGTAGTAGACTTCTCCGATTTTTGGAAGGAACATGCCGCACCTCGTTGTTTTGAGGTGTAGCACAGAAATACAGTACCAACTTGAGTGCCAAGTGATTAAAAAACATGCGTTTTGAAAGGGCTTTTCGAAGAAAGGCGGGTTTACGAAACCGCTGCTCTACCACTGAGCTACTTCAGCAAGATATATGACCTCCCTAAAATACAAAACAAAGTAAAGCTTTGCAATTATTTTTGTAACTCAGCTTATTCTGAAACAATTGTTTTTTTCTCGGTTTTCAATCCCCCTTTATCCCCCTTTTGAACAAAAGGGGGAGACTTCTTCCTTAAGTGAGGGGGATTTTTGATCTTTTAATATCACGCTGAGTACTTATTTTTCTGAAAGAATAAACGTGAATGAGAGGCCGTTTGTTAGAAGAAAAAACCGGTCGTGCAAATGTATTTGAAGCGATGTTTGCGTATTTTCTATTCCAGTATGAGTGTATGATGCGCAGGACTTTTCTTCTCATATATTGCTTAATATTTTCTGCAGCGATGTGCTTTTTGCATGCCGGAATTTTCCCAAAAATACAAACAAAACTCGCACCACGCGACAGTGCGCTTGTTTTTTTTCACGGCAGCCGGTCACAGAAATCCATCGCGCTGACATTCGATGCGTGTCCCGCTTACGGACCCCTTAGTTTTGACAGAAAAGTTTTTCAAACTCTGGTGGATTCACAGGTGCCGGCGACGCTTTTCCTGAGCGGAAAATGGATCAGAGCACATAAGAAGGAAATGGAAGAACTGGCTGCGATTCCATTCTTTGAATTCGGCAATCATTCATATTCGCATCACCACATGGCGGATATGTCTGCGGACAGCATAGTGCAAGAACTGCAAAGAGTTCAGAAGACGCTTTTCAATGTCTACCATAAAACTACAAAAGTTTTCCGCGCACCGTTTGGAGAATTGAGCAGCGGGCTCATTCAATCCGTCCGATCTTTAGGATTGACTCCAGTACAATTCGATCTCGCTTCCGGAGACCCGGACACATCCATATCGAAAGAACGGCTGGTACATTATATCGTCCGCTCAGCACGGAACGGATCGGTTATTGTTATGCACATCAACGGACGGGGCCGGCATACTGCGGAAGCGCTTCCGGCCGTTATCGAAGGATTGCGCAAGAGAGGTTTCCGCTTCGTCACGATCGGCGAATTATTTCAAAAGCCTGACACGGACGCTAAAAAACGATAAATGGTATGTGACACAATGCAAGTATAGAATACTTGATTGCAGTCTCCTTGCGTGATTTCTTCGAAAGCACTCCGAAATAAATTCCTTTTACCACCGTATTGCTCAACAATGCCAAAACGATCGCTGAATTTAATATTTTCAGAGTCCCGTCGGAATTATGCACTATGGAAAGGATGAAAGGCGTTATATCCGTCACTCCGACAACTACGGACAACCCCAGCAGACCGACATTGCCGAACGATATTTGTATAAAGCCGGTCACGATGGTAAGCAGAACGAAGAGCAGCGCAAAACCGACCGCGGGTTTTAATTCAAATGGATTCTGAAGTTCCGTCAATTCCACATGTTGATTGTCCGATATGTCTTCCCTGCGGAACCGAATCGAAAGAATTGCGCCGACAAGGGCAAGCGCTGCCATCCGGAACCACAACCCGGGAATGAACAAAGGATTGACAAACCAGACCAATGCCAGAACTCTCAGGTATGTCACGCTGCTTGCTATAACGGAAGCCTGCAATGCCGCTTCCGAACGTTCCGGATACATACGCGCCATCCGCGCGACCGAAACCGTCACAGCCGTGCTGGATACTATTCCGCCAAGCAGACCAGAAAGCCATAGGCCGACTTTCTCGCCGAATTTTTTCTCCAGCAGGTAACCGGCAAACCCGAGCGTCGAGACAATGATGACGATCTGCCATATTTTTGCCGGATTGATATGAAACTGTGTGTAATCCTGATTCGGCAGAACCGGATATATAATAAGTGTGATTAAAAGAAATTTTATGGTGGCCAGGAATTCCACTTTACTCAGGCGATCTACATACGATTCCATCGTCCCCTTTTCTGAAAGCAAAATGGTATTGACAATACCGAGCGCCATAGCGATCCAGATATCGACCAGCATTGCAAGTGCGCCGACAATAAAGGTCAGCAGAGCGGATATTTCGCTTGTCGTACCGAATTTTTCGGAACGGATTTTTGCCACGTAACTGATTCCAGTCAGCGTTGCTATCGCCATCAGTCCCGCCGGGAGCATGAATACCGCACCGACATGATAGAGCCAGGCACAGCCGAATCCGAACATGCTGATAATCGGATTCGTCCGGACACCTCCAAAAATAAGCTTTTGCTCCCCTTTCATACTTTCCCGCTCCAGTCCGACAAGAAACCCGAGCGCGAGGGCAACCGCAAAACGCATCTGCATCGTCCATTCAATATTTCCTAAATCCATATCTCACCTTTCTTTTAGCGCAACCTCAACCCCGGTCATCGGCAGCACCTGCTTCAGATCATCTGATCCGATCTCCACAATAAATCCGCGTTTACCGCCGTTTATGTATATTTTTTCCAATTCAAAAATTGTTTTTTCCGCGTACACAGGCAGGACATTCCTTGTCCCGAACGGGCTGGTGCCGCCGAAGAGATAACCCGTATTCCGCTGAGCCGTATTGGCATCGCATGGCGTTACATGTTTAACATCGAGTATTCTGGCAAGCTGCTTTGTGGAAACTTCACAATCGCCGTGCATGAGTACGATAAGCGGTTTTTTCCGGTCTGTTTCCATAACAAGCGTCTTGATCACAGCATGCTCGGGAATGCCGAATTCTATAGTGAATTGATGCGTACCGCCGTGTTCCTCATAGCGGTAATTATACGGCTTGAATGAAACATTTTTCTCCCGCAAAAAGCGAACAGCCGGAGTAACTGGATAATCTTCTTTGATCATTTAAGAGCAGCAAACTGTAAATTGTAAACGGTGAACTGCAAATAGACAACTAAGAACTAAGAACTACGAACTACGAACTAAGAACTTTTAACCACAAACTTACTCATCATTGCTTTTATGAAACCACGGCTTCTTTTAATTTCCCAAGTTCTTCAGCCGATGCTTTTTCCACTTCTGCATGCAGGCTCTTACCGTGAGCATCCATTGTGACAATCACCGGGAAATCTTCCACACGGATATGCCACATTGCCTCCGGAACGCCGAACTCTTCCAGGAAATCCACACCGTCGACCTCTTTGATGCATTCGGAATAATATTGGGCAGCACCGCCGATAGCGCTCAGATAGACTGCTCCCGATTCCTGCAATGCATCGAGCGTTTTCTTTCCCATGCCGCCTTTACCGATGATAGCGCGCACTTTGAATTTCTTGATGATGTCCGCCTGGAACGGTTCTTCGCGGATGCTTGTCGTCGGGCCTGCGGCGTTCAATTTCCATTTGTCGCCTTGTTTCAACGCCACAGGACCGCAATGGTAAATAGCGCCTCCTTCGAGTGACACAGGCGAGTTATGCGTCATTAAATAATGATGCAATACATCGCGTCCCATGTGCATCTGTCCGTTCAGCAGAAGAACATCCCCTACATGCAGACTTCGCGTCTGTTCTTCCGAAATCGGGAAGGTCATTCGAATTTCTTTTCCGGTCAGCGGTAAGCGCCGGGCCTTCGCCATCCGTACAACCGGCGAATCGTCTTTGTAGAGCCAGTGTTTTATAGCACCGGATTTCGCGCTGAGAACGATCCCAAGCCGCCGATAAGCCCAGCAATTGTAAGCGACACTGACAAAGAAGCTTGCCGGCAGGCGGTGATACGAACCGATCTTGCAGCCGATCAACGTTGCAAGCCCGCCGAAACCCATGGTACCGATTTTGAGTTTGTTCGAATTTTCCAGAATATATTCTTCAAGCTTCGCCAACTCGGGATTAGGATTTACATCGTCGAGAGAGCGGAACAACTGCTCTTTGGCAAATTGATATCCGGTCGTGCGGTCGCCGCCGATCGCTACACCGATAATTCCGACACTGCATCCCTGTCCCTGCGCCTGCCAGACAGCGTGTAAAATACATTTGCGGATGCCGTCAACTGAGCGGTCGGCACGCCCCAGATTCGGCAGCTCGCACGGCACCGAATATTGAATATTTTTATTTTCGCAGCCGCCGCCTTTTAGAATCAGCCGTACTTCGATTTCGTTCTTTTCCCATTGGGAAAAATGAACAACCGGACATCCCAGGCCGAGATTTGTACCGCTGTTTTTCCCCGTCAGGGAATCGACCGCATTCGGGCGAAGCTTGCCGAGTTTTGTGGCTTCGGCAATGGCTTCGGTAATTTCTTTTTGAAGCTTGATCTGATTCGTGCCGACGGGAGTTTTAATTTCAAATGTCGGCATGCCCGTATCCTGACAGATGGGTGCTTCGGTATCGCATGCCAGATCCGTATTGACGGCCATCGCCTGCAGTGCAAGAGCAGATTGTGTACCGGGAGTTTCACGATTGATTGCCCCCTGCAGAGCGCGGCGCACATCGGGCGGAAGATTCACGGAGGTTTCGATAATAAGTTTGAGAATGCTCGCCTTAAATTTCGGCAATGCGTCCGGTATTTTTTTTGAAGTTGTTTTTTTTGCGGACTTTACACTTTTTTGTAAAGCTTTTCGAATTGATTTTTTCTTAGCCATATCATATCCTCCTTAGAAAACCATTCGTTTTTTACAAACAACCGCTGAAAATCTGCATTGCGGCAGCATCATAAACACGAAGCGCTCCATCTGAGAATAAAAAGTTATCAATCGGAGCCCTTTATGGGTAAACCGGCGGCGCCCTCCTGCGGCGGGCAAGGCGTTGCCCCTATGGGATGGCGTCGGGAACATACGCGATGACCTCCCGATAATATTTAACAATATTCTCGGGACAAGCTGTCGCGGCTGCAATGCTACATCCAAAAACATCCGCGGTCACTCTCCCGAGGCGGGCAAGCCGCCCGCGGCTGCAATATGACGCCGGCGTTGCCGGTAATTCCCGCGACGACCCGTCGCGGCTACAGCGGAAATCTTGGATATGAACGACACTCTGAGTGGTTGCCAAATTTTTAGTCAAGGAATCAGCCTTAGCGCACACATCCATTTAAAGTATAAGTTCCCAATAACCGACATCAATCCATTTATTCAATTTAAATCCTACTTCTTTGAAATGACCAATCTGAGTAAAACCGAATTTCTCGCACAGCGCTATACTGGCCGGGTTCGGCAGCGCAATACCGCAAATGACACTATGAATCGATTTATTTTTCAATTCTTTAAGCAGTTCTTCTTTGAGTTTCGTACCTATTCCCATGCCAACATAACTTGAATCGATATAGATCCCGGTCTCAACCGAATACCGGTAAGCCGACCGTTCTTTCCATCTGCTTGCGTATGTATAACCGACGACATTCCCTTTTTCTTCATAAACCAACCAGGGATAATTCTGCGTTATCTTTTTGATACGTGACTTCATTTCTTCTGTCGTTATCGGTTCTTCCTCAAACGTAATGGTCGTCCCGGTTATATACTTATTATAAATACCGCACAAAGCATCGGCATCGGATAGATTAACTTGTCTGATCATGGTTCGGTTTTTTTAGTTTATCAGTTCTTTGGTTTATCGGTTCTCAGTGCTTGGTTCGTAGTTCTTGGTTCTTCATTCAAAGTGCTGCAGATTAATATCCTATAGTCCGTTCATTGTTTTCTATTCTGCATTCTTCATTCTGAATTCTATATTCTATTTTGTATGTTCTCCTATCCAATCCAGCACTGTCGTATACCACAACTCCGAGTTTTGCGGTTTAAGAACGAAATGTCCTTCGTCGGGGAAATACAGCATTTTCGATTCCACACCCTGACGCTGAAGCGCTGTGAACAATTGAAATCCTTCGCTCACATCCAGGCGGTAGTCCAGCTGTCCATGTATGACAAGCGTCGGTGTTTTGAAGTTTTTTACGAATGCCATAGGAGACCATTGTGCATAGAGTTCGGGATGATCGTAGGGCGTTCCGCCGAACTCCCATTCATTGAACCATAATTCTTCAGTTGTGCCGTAGGCGCTGAACGGATTGAACATACCGTCGTGGGATACGATGCATTTGAACCGATTCGTATGTCCCAAAATCCAGTTCATCATATACCCGCCGTACGAAGCACCGGCAGCTGCCATTCGAGTACTGTCGACAAACGTATAGGTCTTGAGCACATAATCCAATCCCATCATGAGATCTTCGTACGCCTTTCCGCCCCAATCCCTGCTGATCTCATCCGTAAATTTCTGACCGTATCCCGTGCTGCCGCGCGGATTGATCATCACAACGACCGCACCGCGCGATGCGAACATCTCGGAATTCCACCGGTAATGAAAATCGTCTCCCCATGCACCCTGCGGACCGCCGTGGACAAGGAAGGTCAGCGGATATTTTTTCGCGGCGTCGAAATGCGGCGGCTTCAAAAGAAATCCTTCTACTTTAATTCCGCCTGCTCCCTCAAACCAGAACGGTTCTATGGGATTCACAGCAAGGGATTTAATGCGTTCGGAATTCGTAGACGTAATCTGAGTCAAATTCCCGCCATCCGGATCCATGCGAAAAATTTCCGCTGGAAAAGTTGCCTGCTCCCGATCGAACACAAGGTACCTGCCGTTCGGATCGGCGCGCAGCGCCGTATTAAAGCCGTGATCCAATATTTTTAAGATCTTCGTGTCATTAACCGTTACCTTGAAAATTGATATCGATCCTTTGTCGTCCGATGTCCAGTATAGAGTCTTGCTGTCGGGAGACCAGACGACATCGCCGACGCTGTAATCCTGTGTTTCAGTAAGATTGATTTTCTTTCCGATTTTTCTATCGAAAAGGATAAGTTCATGCTTATCCGCTTCGAATCCGGGGCGCCGGGTCATCCGGTACGCAAGATACCTGCCGTCGGGTGAATAAACCGGCTGACTATCATTCGCAGGATTTTCCGAAATGTTTTTCGGTTCCCCGCCGGTCACCGGCACGGTATAAATTTCATTGTTCGTGCTCACGGCCACCATTTTGTCGGGGTTCCGCGTGAATGCAATTTCCCTGCTGTCGGGAGAGAATGCATAATCGCAGCTTCCACCCAGATCTATCGGCGGCGTATCATAATCCCCGGGAGTTAAATCGAGCAATTTTCCGCCCGACGAAGGTACAATAAACAGGTGGCTGCGCTTACCGTCCTTCCAGTCATTCCAGACACGGTACGTAAGATGTGTAAAGATTTTCGCTTTGACCTTACTCTTTTCAACAGCTTCCGCTTTTTTTGCGCTGCTCTCTTCATCCTTACAGTCCGGATACACATCGGCGCTGAAAGCGAACCATTTCCCGTCCGGCGAAAGGATGAGTCCCGAAATTCCGGATGCGATATGTGTGACTTCTTTTGCCTCGCCGCCGTCTATAGAAATTGTCCAGATTTGAGATTCCCCGTCCCGGGAAGAAACAAATGCAATCGTTTTTCCGTCCGGCATCCAGCATGGATTTGCATTCGATCCCGGAGCATTTGTAAGCTGCTTTGGTTCGCCGCCGGATACCGGAGTGATAAAGATATTGCCGGTGGATTTATTTTCTTCCTTCAATTGCCGTGTTACAACGTACACAATCCATTTGCCGTCTGGTGATATTTGCGGATCGGATACGCGCCCGAAACCGATAAGATCATCGAACGTTAGGGGATGTTGAGTCTGCGCAAAAAGAACGGAAGGAATAAAAAGGACGGCGGTAAGCAGGAAATGTTTCATAAGAACTCCGAATTTGAAAAGCACATAGTATGGATTAAAAATGTAGCGGATTTTCGATTAAGGCACAAGATAGGGATGAACGTGCTTCAGTTCAACTTCACCCTTCACTATTTATAGTTTACTGAACACCATATAGATTCCCGCTTACGCGGAAAACATTTTTGGGCCTCCGGCTGCAATTTACGGTTTTACCGTTTAAAATATTTTTCAAACTCCGGCTTTTCCCCTTTTTCCCACGGTTTGTATGTATTGGCATAGTCAATCCGGTCACCGAGCACCGGGTGGTCGGCGCGCAGAATTTTATACCACAGAGCCGGCCGCGGATTGCTGAGATTCTCCATCTGGAGTTTTACGAACGCCGTTGCAGCGTCGTGATTGTCTCTTGTTATTTCCAGACCAAACTGATCTGCTTGATGTTCGATTGCACGAGATATCCAGTTGTCGAGTGGGTTGATAATAAAACCGAAGACACCGAAGAGAAGCAGAATCAACGGAAAAGACGCAATATCGGACAGCCGGTCGAATCCGAAGCGCTCTTTATATCGAGCGATGATAACCTTTGCGGCACGGTCGGCAAGAAATAAAGTTAAAAGCATCATGAGCGAAGAGAAAACAATCTCCTTCCAGACATGACCGAGAACATAGTGTCCCATTTCGTGACCGAGCACAAAAAGTAATTCGCCTTCAGTCATCTTTGCAATCGTATTATCCCAGATCACTATGCGTTTTGTGCCGAGGAACCCCGTAACATAGGCATTGAGTTCTTTGGTATCTACGCTTTTATTGACCTCGAAGACATGGCTTCCTTCGATGCCTGCCCGATCGGCAAGCGCCAAAACTTTTGCTTCAAGCGCTTTATTTTTCATCGGACCGAAATCGTTAAACAACGGCTCAACCCAGATCGGTTCTACCAGCATGATGAGGAACATAAAAGGAACAGTTCCCAATCCAACATACAGCCACCAGCGTTTCGGGGCTTTCTTAAGCAGCCAATACGGAATCCAGACGATACAAAAACCGAAAACGCTTCCTACCATGAGCGATTTAAGCGTATCGCCGGCCCATTTCCCGAATGTCTGGTTCGAAAGATCGTACGCATGCTGCCGGATAAATTCCGTGTAATAACTGAGAGGCAGGTCGATAAGAGTTGAAATGATCGTGAAGATAATAAAATAAATTCCGACGACAAAAAACCATTTTTTTCCGATTTTTTGAGCCCAGTTGCGGATCTTTGCGGAAAAACCGGTGAACAAAAAAAGAGCAGGTATCAGCATCCCCCATAAGATTTCGACGAACCACAAAATATTGCCGCTGTGATAATAACTGAGCGCTTTATCGCTTGCCGGAGGAACGGGCACGGGTTCGTTTTGAACCGATGCAGGAGCAGTAATGCTTTGATCCGGATTATTTTGCTGCGTAAAAGCGAAACCAACCGGGGATGCCGCCAGGCATACGAACAATACAACACGGAATTTTTTCATAACCGATCACCTCCTCTGATCAATCAATTGAGCGCTCGTGAAAATTATAATCGAGCAGTTATTCCCTTTAATGTTTTCCGCAATTCACCAGAGCATAAGCATATTTATTTTTCGTTCCCTTTTCAGGGAACCTGAGGGTTATCATAGGCATAGTCGATAACGGACGGTTCAATATCCCTGCAGCAGATTTTCAGGTTTAACTTTCTTTTCCATTTTTTACATCCTCTTAAAAGACCTCTGCATCTCCCCTGTAATGGGAGAAATTGTTTTTACAGAAAACCCGCCGGTCAGCTACGGCTTTATTCTCTTTAAATGCTTGATATGTTTGTCCGCATGCCAAACGAGAAATTCTATCTGGTTGTTCAGACTCATCACGCCGCGCCGGGAATGGATACCCTCCTTCTTTGCATGCTTCTTGAGATGCATTTCGACCGCTTCAATAATCGATTCCCGTGTCAACAGAAAAACATTCTTCGCAAGTGTAATGTCCTGTTTCATATACTCAAGGTTCTTTTGCCACATATCCTGTTCAAAATACCACAGGATCGGCCGCTCCTCCGCGATAATTCTTCTGATCCGGTCATACGCAACAGTTTCGGAGTCTTTTATATGCAACAGCACTTCTTTACCCGTCCATCCGCCTTTTCTATATCGTTTTCCGTAAATTTCTTTTTTATCGAAATAATCGATTATAACTTTTTTCTGTTTGTTGAGTTGAGAGATGTATTTCATGGTTTTCTTCTCCCTGTTTAGGGTTTAGTATTTACCATTCAAAGTGCTGCCGTTCAAAGTTCAATGTTGCTTAGTTGTTTGGTTCGTTGGTTATTTGGTTATACAGTTTACCATTCACCATTCACTATTCCGGTTTGATAATAACCCCGTACTTGGCCGGTCCATTGATTTTCGTCACAACCGGCTTTGCAAAACGAAGATGACGCACATATTCCAATTCTTCAAGAGCCGGCTGCGTCTTCAACCAGTCCCAATCCACAAAGGATGAATCGTCGGAATTGTTCACCGTAAAATAGCCGATCCGGAACGACGTAATGTTCTGGAAAAAATGGGAACCTTGCGAAGGTGTCACGTCTATATCCTTGAAACCGGATTCCACAATAACCGCCGCGCCTGATATTTGATCCCATGTTACGGGAATTCCAAGCCACGGATCCAGGCTGCCCCACCGCCCAACGCCGATAAGTATATACTGCCGTTTGACATTCTGCAGCTTCGTATTCAGACGGCTGACTTCCTGTGCTGTCTGCCTGCTTTTTGACCGCTCGAATTTTCCGGCATCGACCACGATAATATCGTACACATCTTCCATGATGCCGTTTCCCAGAACATGCCGGCTCTTGCACACGAGCGTGCTCTCTGCATGATTTTCGATCGTCGTCGTTTCTTCTTCACGGCTGAGCATCATAGGCCTGATTTGCAAGAGAGCAAATTCTTTCAGCTCATTCTCGCGCACGTTGATATCGACGGCAAATTCTATTTCCACATGCGTTCCCATTCCCCACCTTCCGATTTCCAGAATGAGATCTGCAATTTCCGGAAGCGGAAAGACATGCTGCTTCAAAACCGGTGCAAATGTAACGATGCGCTTTCCGGGGCGTGAAATTCCGTCATACACAGCATCGTCTTCTGCAGAAAAAGTCGAACCGACCGCCTGCAGAGTTTTATCCTCTTCCGCTTTTCCAATATCATAATGCTTCAGAAGAACATCGGGTGTTTCATGGTTCTCATGGCTGAATGACGCCGTAACATCGAGCGCCAGAAATTCCTGCTGTGCGGTCCGCATCGTTTCCTGCGGCGTGGAAAACTGCATGACATGACGCGGGTATTTCGGGCAAAAACGGACGCAATTCCTTCCTTCGACGACAGTATAGCCGAGCCCCAGGGCCGCCTGCACAATGCCGTCTTCTGCTTTTTGCGGCGCAACCGGATAAAAATTATACGACTTTGCCACACCGGCAAAGTCCGGATAAAAGCGTTCATGATGCTGCGACCCGACCATGCGCTGGATTATGACTCCCATTTTTTCTTCTTCCAGATGATACGGCGTCGCTTTGATGTAATCGCGTGCTTCACGGCAATAGGTCGATGCATACACTAATTTGATACTCTCCAGCAGTTCTTTAAGGCGCATACTCGAATCGACATTGTTATTCGGAATCATGTATGTCTGGTATACGCCTGCAAAAGGCTGGTATTGCGAATCTTCCAGCAGACTGGATGACCGTACGGCAAGCGGATAATTTACAATCCGGATAAAATCGCTCAGTTTTTCAATAGCATCATTTGGAAAAGAGCGCGCATCGACAAAGCGCCGGATGATCTGTTCATCGCTCAGATCTTCCGCAGCGATATCCGTCAGTTCGTTTTCCTGAAGGAAACGGTCGAATACATCGGTTGCAATAACGACCGCAGAAGGCACGATAATTTCTACAGCTTCGAATTTTTTCCGCAGGCTGAAATTGGTAATGAGCGCATTGATAAAACCGAGACCACGTGCTTTGCCGCCGATCGAACCGGTTCCGATGCGGGCAAAACTGGTCTGCGGATCGAACGTGTCTTTCGAAAATTCCGTCATCACACCGCGCTGCCGCTCCTCTTTATACGAGCGAAGCGTTTCGATAATATCTTTTCGCAGCCCATCAATCGTCGGGAAATCGGTTACTTTCTGGGGACGCAGTTTATGCGCCAGCCAGAATTCCGTCCTGGCTTTCAGCCAATTGGAAAAATTATTATGCTCGGAATGATACTTGACGCATTCATCGGGCACAACATGAAGCTGGTCTTCCAGTTCTTTCAAATTCGATGCACGTCCCACTTCCGTCCCGTCCGGCATGCGGAAAATAAAATCGCCGAACCCGAAATTTTTTTTCACAAACTGGCTCAGGTCGTGCAGGAGCGTGGGAGATCCTTTCCGGAGAAAGGAGGCGCCGACGCTTCGCGCCATTTCCGCCGCCTCCGCATTGCTCGACTGGAGTAGAACGGGAATATCGACCATCCGATCCTTAACTGCCCGTGCAAAATCGACGCCGGCACCGGGGTCCTTTTTTCCGTTTCTCATAAAATCGATATCTGAGATAACGCCGAGAACATACTCTTCATATTTTTCGAAATAAGTCCACGCTTCTTCGTATGTGGAGCAGAGAAGGATTTTCGGGCGCGCACGCATGCGAAGAAACTTGTGCGTGAGATTGACGCCTTCGGAAATAAGCCGGCGGGACTGGTTAAAGATCTCAGTATAAAGCAGCGGGAGATACGACGAATAGAACGAAACGCTGTCTTCCACAAGAATGATGCACTGCACGCCGATATTGGTTACATCGGCTTCGACATTCATTTTATCTTCGACCGATTTGATCATCGCAACCAGTAAACGGTAATCACCGTGCCATATAAAAATACGGTCGAATACGGACGTGTCGTACCGCTGTGTCAGCTCTTTTCGCTCCCGGCTGTCGTAGGCAAGAAGAAGGATGGGGATATTGATGCCGGACCTTCGCGCTTTTTCCGCAAAGCGGACCACGTGCATATCTTCGATATGCAGCGTTGTAATGACAAGATCGAAATGTTCGCCGGAATTGAGCAGCTCGATTGCTTCTTCGCCGCTCGTAACGTGCGTGATATCGGGAGGATGGCTGAGGTTCAGAACCTGAAATTCCTGACGGATGAGCTCGTACAGGCGCCCGTCTTCTTCAAAAAGATAATAGTCGTACAGACTCGCAACAAGCAGTATATCGCGTGCCTTATAGTGCATCAATTTCTGGAAATCGCGGATGCGGCTTCCGGAAATATCGTCGCTCATTTTATCGATGCGCGTCACGGATCGTTCTTCTCCAGGCTGTATTTTTTTTCATGATAACAATGCAGCAGGTTCCTGATCTTCGAGATTCCCGCCATAGCCGCGGGCGGCTTGCCCGCCTCGGGAGGGCGACAGCAGATATTTTGGATTTAACATTGCAGCAGCGAAGAATCATCGCGTTTGCTTCCGACGTCACCCTGCCAGCCCGCAGGAAAGCGCCGCCGGTTTTGCCCCCTACGGGGCTGCAATGATCGTCAAAAATACACTGTGCAGCTGTTGTTATACCAATCCCTGTTCCATCATGGCATTGGCAACTTTAAGGAAACCCGCGATATTCGCACCGACAATATAATTACCGGGCGCACCATACCGCTCCGCGGTCGTTATGCATGTCTCATGAATGCTGCGCATGATCTGATGCAGACGCGAATCGACCTCTTCCTTCGGCCACGGCAGGCGCATGCTGTTCTGACTCATTTCAAGTCCTGAAGTTGCAACACCGCCGGCATTGGATGCCTTACCGGGAGAAAACAAAATACCGGCATCGTGGAATACTTTGATCCCTTCCAGAGTTGTCGGCATATTTGCCCCTTCCGTTACACACAGACAGCCGTTCCGGACAAGTTCCTTCGCGTCATTTTCATCCAATTCATTTTGTGTTGCGCACGGCAGCGCTACATCCGCTTTGACGCTCCATGGATGTTTACCCGGAACGTACTGTGCTTTGAATTTTTCCGCATACGACTTGACTTCGTCTTTCGCGCTTGCGCGCATCTCCAGCATATATTCGATTTTTTCTCCTTTAATCCCGTCTGCATCGTATACAAACCCGTCGGGACCCGAAAGCGTGACCACTTTTGCTCCCAGCTGTGCTGCCTTTGTAACGGCTCCCCATGCTACGTTCCCGAATCCGGAAACGGCAACCGTTTTTCCTTCGATGCTTGTCTTGCGCGTCTTCAGCATTTCTTCCGCAAAATAGACAACACCGAAACCGGTCGCTTCAGGACGAATAAGCGATCCGCCCCAATTCAAACCTTTGCCTGTCAAGACTCCGGTAAACTCTCTTGTAAGCCGCTTATACTGACCGAAAAGAAATCCAATCTCCCTTCCGCCGACACCGATATCGCCCGCCGGGACATCGACGTCGGGACCGATATGCCGGAATAATTCGGTCATAAAACTCTGGCAAAAACGCATCACTTCGTGATCGCTCTTCCCTTTCGGATCAAAGTCGGATCCGCCCTTGCCTCCCCCCATCGGAAGAGTGGTCAAGCTGTTCTTGAACACTTGTTCGAATGCGAGAAATTTTAAAATACCCATCGTCACAGAAGGATGGAACCGCAAACCGCCCTTATACGGACCGATTGCGCTGTTCATCTGAATGCGGAATCCGCGGTTGATTTGAATTTCCTCCTGATCGTCCATCCACGGAACTCGGAATATCACAACACGCTCCGGCTCCACCATACGCTCCAGAATTTTTGCGGAGCGGTATTCCGGATGGTAGGCCAAAACCGGTTCGAGCGATTCACAGACTTCTTCAACAGCCTGATGGAATTCCGGTTCGCTCGGATTCTTCGCTTTTACCAGCGCGATAATCTTGTTGACATAGTCGGACATACATTCCTCGTTTTTCCAATCTGCATCAAGAAGTTTAATTCTTGAGAAAAGATTCAAGAAAAAGGCGACAATGATCGTTCAAGAATCTTCGCAGCCGATGTACGTATTGATTTATGTGGCAATTTAAAGTCTTTTCCCCGAAAAGCAAGCAGGCAAAACATCAAAAAATTATCATAAAATCAGTCCCGCGCATAAAAAAGAACGCCGGAATGCAAAAAACAGCCCGGCGTTCTATTAGGATATTTTAAAGCTCAAAATCTCAATATATCGCTGTCGACAATGGCAACGCCGTCTTTTACCCTTACGGGGAAACATCCGCGACGACCTCCCGATAATATTTAACAATATTCTCGGGACAACCCCATGGGGGCAGGTCTGTCGCGGCTACAGAAGCATGAGTACAGAAACAGGCAAAAAGCGGATCATCTCAGAATATGCCGTTTGCAAACATCATTCGATATTTTGTGTTTGCGGCTTTTCAAAATAGCGAACAGCATATTCCGTCAGTTCAAAGAATCCAAAGAGGACCGCTGTGTAGCCGATGTCTCCGATAAGCGAGTTGCGGAAAAACGGAATCGCGAGCGTGTAGCATTCCAGTAATCCGCCGGGCGTTTTCGGATAGAACCACCCGCCTCCGGTCAGCCAGACGCCGAAATTCGTCACAATGAAAAAGATGATCGAACTGATCAGCGTTCCGCCTGCGATAAAAGCAGCTTTCTTATGAGACTGCAGCCACATGCCGATCAAACCAGTTGCTATAAAGCAGCCGTAGACATACGGAATCGTGGCGTGGAATCCGATAATGCAATCACTGACGAACAATGCAATAAGCGGAATAAGAAGAGCGAATCGGCGCTCAAAATACACACCGCCTGCCAATGCCATTGCGGCAATCGGAGCCACATTCGGCGGATGCGGCAACAGGCGCGACAGCGCGGCGATAAAGATGAGCGATGCTCCAAGAATTAGTTTTCGCATGAACCCTCCGGTTATAATAATGAGTAAAGTATACAAAATAATCCGATAAAATTACAGAACTTTTAATATTCCACGCCCAGCGATATTTTAAACGATCTTCCGGGCATTGGAAAATCCTGATATATTTGATACTCCTTATCAAAGACATTCTTGACCGCAAGCTGCAAAGAAAACGAAAAAGAGGAAACCACCGCTGATTTATTCAAAACAATATCCGTAAGCGCATAGGACGGCAGCGAATTCGTTTCCAGCGCATTCGTATACCGCAAACCCATGAGCGACTCATGAATGTCGATTCTGAACAGGCTCGTTTGTACAGCTATGCCTGCCAGCCCCGTAACCTTCGGAACATATGGCAATTGTTTGTCATAAGTCGGACTTGCCGGCGAGGACTTATCCAATGAAACACCATACGATCCCCCTGCATAGGCGTTGATTTCATCGTCCCATGAACGGTAATCGTATCGCGCTTCCACACCCCTGTGTGTCGCTGATGCAATGTTGTACGGTATGTAATCCGGGGCTTCCGAAACGATTCCATCCTGAACCTCGATATCGTAATAGGTCGCTTGAAAACTATGCCGGTCCGATTGTCCGGCTGCCGCACTCAATCCGATATCGAAAGCATCGGAGCGTTCCGGATTCAATGCTGGATTGCTGTAGCCGGGATAATACAAATCATTGAACGTCGGAACACGGAAATTTTTGCTCCAGCTGCTGCGCAGATGCACATCGTATGTAGTATTGATGCAAACGTTTACACCTATCTTTGGCGAGAAAGCATCGGTTCCTACATCAGAATATTTGTCATAGCGGTCGGCAGCGTAGAGTATAGCTTGACTAAGCCATGCAAGACCGGCGTGAATGGTATAATCGTCGGAAAGGAAAACCGACTGCCGGAGGCGTGCAGCATCGAGAATAAAGTTCGACCCCCACGAAAGTCCGGCCGCATGGAGCGTATGTTCATCATATTCGGCGCCGCCGATTAGCCGGTTGGTCTCAGCGCAGGTCCACTCCAACTGTGTGCCAATATCTCCTCCCTTGCTTTGATAATACAAATCGGTCATAGAGTTCGGATCAGTGTACGTTTCGTTGCCGTTATCATATGCGCTCTTGACTTTCAGAACACACGCCGGGGACAGCACCCACCGGCTGCCGAATGTACTATGGAACACTTCATCGTTTTCGCGCACCGAATTGTTGCTGCTTACGGAGTCGACTTCACCTGGGACGCCGCGGTCGAACTTTACGTACTGAATCGATGCATCGAAATCCGCAAGATTTTCACTCCAGTACAAGGTCTTCCGGTCGTAATCGGCATCCGAACGTTTCAATGCGGTATCTGCCGCTCCGGTGCGATGGACGACAAACGGAAAATTATCGCTGCCCGTTTCATGCGAATAACCGGCAATCATTCCCCCTCCTCCAAAGCCCCCGCGCACTTCCGCCGCTGTGCGAGAATCATTAAACGAACCGATTTCCTGCAGCACACGCGCATGGAGTCCATCTCCGGCTTTTCGTGTAATAATGTTCACGACACCACCGCTCGCATTTCCGCCGTAAAAAGACGAGGCGCCGCCGGAAACAAATTCGATCCGATCGACGAAAGAAAGCGGCAAAAGCGATAGATCGACGAGACCGTTTTGCGGATCGTTAATAGGGTTTCCATCGAGTAAAATTGCAACATTCGCTGCGGACAATCCGCGTATGCTGATAGTCTTCATTCCGCCGGCCGCTCCATAGTCAAATACGGAAGCACCGTTGACAAGCGCTAAAGCGTCGGCAACAGTTTTTCCGCCTAAGTTCTGAAGAGATTCGGAAGTTACAACCTGAACCGGTGCCGGGGCATCTTCAACGGCGACGGCAATGCGTATCGCCGTTACAACGATATCATTCGCTTTATAGATCTTTGTCGTGTCATCGTCTGCAGCAAAAAGAAAATTCATCGAACAAGATCCGATGATAAAACATTTTACCCATGTATGGCGCATAGCCATTTCTCCTTATTTGATGTGTGAATGAAAAAAGCCCCAACCTTCTAAAAAAGATTGGGGCTTCGTCACATTCTGGAAAAACATCAAATATGAGAGACCGCCTTCCCGCGAAGGTTTTGAGGCACTTCATTCCGGCAGGTCTCCTGGCTTATTCGCGTTCCAGCTTGTCTTCCCATCCCGATTATATCGGGACAGTGACGTCGATAGCTGAAGTTCCTTCCTTCTCTTCACGAGACGAAAGAATCGAAATTACAGTTGCGGGGCAGCTTCCGAATATCCGCAGTATGCGGGTCACGGAATTCCCTTTTCATCCCGATACATACGATGTATATATCAGGGCACCGAAACGATTTATGCAAAGAACAACTTTTATTGAATACAACTTATGAAACTTACAATAAACATGCAAGAACTGCAGCAGCACGGAATTCCCGGTTCTTCCAACAAGCGCCTATGAATATGCTGATCTTCACTATCGCATTGTCTCAACATCTCTTTCTCTCCCCTGTGAGAGGAGGAATTATTTCTGTAAAACACATCGGGTGACTACTCCTCTTTTTCATCCAGCACTTCTCTCACTATTTGGAGCACTTCATTCAGATTATACGGCTTCAGAATAAATCCTTTGGCGCCTTCCCTGAGCAGTTCGGATTTTGTCTCAAGCGACATGAACCCGCTGGCAAACACAACCTTGACATCCGGGTTGATCTCCTTCATCATGGCAAATACATCTGTTCCTAAAAGCTTGGGTAATCCTATGTCAGTCAGCACAAGAGCAATGCTCTTAAAGTGTTTTTTATAGATTTCAAGAGCTTCTTTTCCGTTTGCAGCGACAATTACTTTATAACCCATCGATTCAAGCGTCGATTGCACGATTTCCCGCAAAAGCTGTTCGTCTTCTGCGAAAAGAATCGTTTCAGATCCGCTTTGCATTGCTTCTGTTTAACTTTTTCGCCCTCCCCGATCTTCTTCTCTTCCTGCGGCACCGGAAGATACAGGTAAAATGTCGTCCCTTGTCCGACTTTGCTCTCGACTGAAATAAATCCATGATGCTCTTGTATAACGCCATAGACAACGGATAATCCCAGGCCTGTTCCCTTCCCCTTTTCTTTTGTGGTAAAGAACGGATCGAAAATACGGCTTTTTGTCGCCTCGTCCATTCCGACGCCTGTATCGGAAACCCTGACGGAAATATACCGGCCTTTTTCCGCTTTGGGGAATTGCTGAATGAGTGTTTCGGAGGCGATGGTTTTCACTTCAATACCGATGGTTCCGCCTTTCGGCATTGCATCCCTGGCATTGACACAAAGGTTCAGTAATACCTGATGCAACTGAGTTTGATCGGCATTGATGATTGGAATATTTTTCCCT
>Ga0182017_10001019_pt1 | contig 21969 bp, 47 predicted proteins | sample 712E3DmetaG_FD_120492 | JGI IMG/M metagenome (GOLD analysis project Ga0182017, IMG submission 120492) | Permafrost microbial communities from Stordalen Mire, Sweden - 712E3D metaG | ecosystem: Environmental > Terrestrial > Soil > Wetlands > Permafrost | place: Sweden: Stordalen | collected... | reverse complement strand
CAAAGGCGAGGACATCTGCATCAAATATTTCATTGATGTCTTGAGTTACGCCTGTTTTGCTATATTGAGTATACGTTGGCATATTAATCCTTATAATTGTTTCAATCTTGCTAGTTTATCTGCGAATGTCTCAACTTGCTTAATACCAGATAGCTTGTATAGATATGGTTCTCTTATGTATGTTCTAATTATATCTTTAAACTTGTTAAGCGACTCTGCTTGTATATACAATCTAATATCGTCACCGTACTTTAAGTGATTACTGCAATTACCTCTATATGTATTTATACCAAGATGTACAAGCTGGTTTTCAATGATCTCTACACTTTGCACCCTAAAACCATTCATTGCCAGGCTAGCAGTATGATATACTCCGATTCTTGTACGATACACTCGCTTGACAACATTTAGATTTCCATCACCCATATAGAAATACGCAAGAGATGTTGGTGTTAACTTAAAATCCTTTGGAATTTCCTTGTGGTTATCATTAAGTTTATACCATTTATCATACAGTATCTTTAATAGACTATGAGTCGTAGTAGATAACTTACATTTTCTTCTCTCAGAACCATCATCGTATTTACCGTATAAGACTTTTGGATCTCCATCTGTTCTTGAAATATTAAGTATATCAAAAGCAGTGCCAATATATTCCAAGTATTTAAGGAAATCTTCTATCATTATCTTACCACTCTTGTCTGACAAACTCATAGAGTAGTATGCACTAAAATCTGTTGGGGCTAAACACCCGTCACCCAATAGCAAACCATTAAGAATTTGTAATGCCTCATTGCTATCCATTTTTCTTACCTATGAATCTATTTATTTTATCTGCGCTTGTTTCTCCATTTTTAGTATTGTCTATTTTTGAACCTAACTGCTTATATATTTCTTCTGCAACCTTATTACCAAGACGCGGTACCTTCTTCAGATCTTCAAGGGTGCATGTCCATTTAATGGGAATATCACCAAAGTGCTTGATAATGTTCTCAGCAAGTTGCGGACCTACACCAGAGAAACCTTGTAATACCCAAAGTAATGTTTCATCTGAACTAGGTACAATCCAAGTCGAAGGAGCGCTTGGTCGAACATACAAACCAAGATGTTTGGTATCAGTAAAGAATTCAATCAGCTCTTTAATGTAGTCAACAGTATCTTTTAGGGATTCTGTGTAGTCAACATCGATGCCTTTAACGTATCTAATGTTGTAGATTGTACCGCGTATTCTCTTCCTTGTGTAATGCCCCGGCATTGACCTTGGTTTAACAAGATTGCCGTCAGGATAATACTTTGGTATTCCTTCAATTATCAATAGCCTGAATTTACAGTGCTCCTTGAGCATCGAGGTTTCCCTTGCAAGCCTACCGTCATTCATTGAGCTAACGAAATCCTCAGGAAATCTCTTTCTTTGTATACCAAACATTCCTTGGCTTGTATATAATAGTATATCAGCACCGTTCTGTTCAGGTATCTGACTTGATATTGCTATATCGCCAAGTTGTTCCATTATGTCACGATCGGTTGGTGAAACAAGTGCATTCATGATTAATTTTCCTTATCTATCTGCTATTATCATTTTGTATTTTGGGTTTTCATCCACTACAGTCCATTTGAATAACTGTTCGGGTTCTATCTTGTCTTTTCTTAGCACTAATACGATTAGTGTATCACCTGTATCAAGCGCTACGTCACCCATAGTGATATGCTTTATATTAATATGTACGCTCATGTTTACTCCACTGTCTTAATACTTACTGTACAATCTGTGTCTGCAAGTGATAATCCTGAGATTTGTGTCTTGCCTTGCATGACTTTGATAATAACCTTATCGAACTTTGCACCCTTCGGTGCAATCTCGATTATAATAATCTTTGTACTCATATTAAACTCTCCACACAAACGCTACCACCAATACCAATACTACATAACTAAGAAAATCAAAGAAATACGCCAAGTTAGTTTTATCACGCTTAGGTCTATAACCTGTAGCGCGGATAGCAGAACTCAGTGCTAGCGATGCAAGCAAAACAAATATGCCCCATTTACATAAGATAGGATACCAATTTGGCATTTACTACTCCCAATGTGCCTTCGCAACTAAATACTGTCCATAGAACGAGAACAACACTGCTTCCTTAAAGTATTCTCTACCTGCTCTGTCCTTTACTGTCTTAATATACCATTTATCAGTTCCTGGCAAGAACAAGAATATGCTATGGAATTGACCACCAAGGTTTTTCTGACCTGCTGGTTTAACACCATATTGTCCAAACATCTGCTTGATTTCGACGTTCTTTTCTTTCTTGTCAATTTCCTCTGCATCGGTAGTACAGTAGACGTTACACTGAACTTGATAAACTAATGGTGCAATCCAATCAGCATAAAGGTTGTTTATGACTGGCCAATCCATCCAGCCATCTAAACCTTCAGTAGCGACAGATTCTTTCTTACCACCTTGACCTGCTTCTTTTGCTTTCTGCATCTTTTGTCTGACTTGAAGGAAATAATCACCAATATTGTCCTTGAATACTTCTTTGATGAAATAACGCTGAACAGTTGACCAAGCGTGGTTTATTTTGTCAACAACAATCCAATCTTGAGGTCGAGGATTTGCTTTCTTAATTGCCTCAAACGCTGTTTTGTATTGAGGCCAGTCATATGCTGGAAATACGAATACATTACCACCATTAGTAGAGGCACATTCTGGGAACTGTGTGTATAGCATGTAGGTGATGTCGTTATCTGTATCAATGACGTAGAATTTTGCACCGGAGTCTTTTAAGTCTTTGGCAAGCTTCAACCATTGATATGACTTCCCAGAACCGGTTATCCCCATAACAAGGATTCGCTCAAGAAGTCTTGGCTTAGGTTTATTTGTTGTCATGTTGTAACTCCTTGAAATCAAGTTTGCATTCCATGTTTAGATACTTAGCTATTCTAACTAGTGTATCTAATCTTAGATTAAGATTGCTATTTTCAAGATGAACTATTAGTGGTGCGCTAACACCTGCGAGATTTGCTAATTCTGCTTGAGTTAATCGTAGTTTTCTTCTACGGGCATAGATCTTATTTGCAACATAACTTCGTACTTCTTTCTCTTCTGCTGAGATTTCCTTAAATATTGTCATCTTATTACCCTCGCCAAACCAACTCGGCATTTATCCCAATACGGGCAATATTTACTTGAGCAGAGATAATCACCCTTCATAGCACGAGGTGGTGCAATACCAGAATTCATTTGCTTGATTATTCCTTTCGTCATAGCGAGCCACCAATCTATATCTTCTTTTAGTCTATATGACTTTACAATCTGGATTTTGTTTATTGGTTTTATCGCAACATGATTCTGAAATACGATTGCCTTATCAAGGACAAACGCTTCCGCTGACGCTTGAATATCTTTATCAACATCATCTTGAGTATACTTCTTGCTAGATGTTTTATGATCAATAACAGTATCCTCAGATGTGATTAAGTCTATTATGCAGACAAACTTTGTGCCTTCAATATCTGAGATATATGTTTCTTCGACAACAGCTGGGATAATCTGAGGTGCAATAGTTGATACGTATTCTGTAAGTAAAGATTGGCACTCGTCTCGTACATCGTCTTGATAACGGTCACCCCAATCAATATGATTATTTGGAGCAGTTGATGCAGTCCAGTGAGTGCTAAAAGCATCATAAACGTCCGGAATAGATAAATCCTGTTTGGTGTTCAGTTTATGATTAAAGTATGTTTCAAGTACCTTATGGTAAACAGAACCTTCAATTAATGGTGCTGTGGTAGGTTGTGGAATCTTCTTGATATATTTGTATTCCCACTTTCGTGGGCAGTGTAGCCATAAGTCAAGTTGACTGTGTGAGATATATAAGACGCCCATCTAGTACCTCGCAATCTATTTCTTATAATTCTGTGATATAGTACCATCAAGTTTAGCCATAGCAAAGAACTCTACATTACGAGCACATCTTTGACATAAGTCAAGTTTAATATGTCGGGCTGATGTGCCATTTGCTCTATAGTAATTCAATTCAAAGATGGCCCAATCTTCAGGAGGACGATCTAAATCTCCTTCTCTGACAATCTTTGTACCGCACTTATCACATGTATGAATTGTTTTCACTGATATTTCTCTCACGTTGTTCTCCTTATCAGTACAGTCCAGAGTGTTAGTTTGAGCCATTCAATTGCCTTGAGGTTGCTCCGGCTATGACCCTTCTTAAGCTTATGAGCATTCGTCCTCATCGTCAACCCAACTTTGGCACTAAGTCTCATTCACTTACTAACACCCTGGACTCTACTGATAAGATGATTGGGATGGGAGGTTAGCTTCTGCTCATATGGATTATCCATCTTATTGCACTCCCATCCCAATCGGCGATATTCAATTGTTAATACTACTTCTTCTGGTGAGTTGTCCAGAAACCATCGGCACCGTCGTTAAATACCTGAGCCATTAATCCCTCATTTGCTTGGACTTCCGGCATCTTCATAACGGCTAATTGGAAATCTTTTTGTTTCTTGGTCTGTGCAAGATTGACCAACTTCGCTAAGAGCAATTCGTCAACTTCAACAGCTGCCGCGGCAGGAGCACCGGTCTTCAATTCAATGTCGGTCTTTCGGCCAAGATAAATAGTGGGATATAACACTTTATTGACTTTCCCGGATACTGATTTCTTCTCTTCCTGCATCCAGTGGAAACCCATTCCTTCCCAGGTTTTTGCTTCCAGTGGTCCACCGAATTCCCGAACATTGACCTTCATTGTCACGAGAACTTTTTCCTGCAGGTCGCCATATCGTGTTCCCTTAACGACATTCTTTCTCTTGGCATGCGTGATGGATAAACCATCATCAGCGACTGTCCACCCGGTACCAACCGAATAACCGACTTTTCCTTCTTCATTGCCTTCCGCGTCTACGAGGTCAAACATAAATTGTGTGCCTACTGTCTCGTCATCAACCTTAGTGACGCCACTCATGTATTCCTCGTTCTTGCCGAACCGGCAGTTAACCATGTATGCATCGATGTCATTGGGTAAACCAGATTCCAATTCCCATGGGTCTCTTTCTTGTGCTTGCGTTGTCATAATACTCTCCTTAATTCTTTACTAATAATGCCTTAACTTGCCTGAGTTGCCTTTTTAGATCATGCACATCCTCCTCGTTCCAGTCATAACGTTTGCACTTCGGACAAGCCTTTGGCTTTACTTCGCTTCGCGGCCACCAATTTTTACCGCACCGAAGGCAATGCAACTGTCTGATTATTTTGGCCATTTGAACAAACTCCGTTTCTTAACTCAACTATTATAATTATACACTATAATAATTTAAAAATAAATAGCTCTAAGAAAATAAATTTTCATAGCTTTATACTGTTTGCTGTTCCATCACCTGTAATATCCCAAATAATAATGTGTTCATTCCTCCAGCCAACAGGTATATAATAATATGATAACTCGAAGATGCAATTCTCATACGGGACAGCTCTTACAACAGCTAGCATTTCTCGGATTCTCCTATCTGGAATAATGTCGTTGGGATAATTGTAGCGGTAATCGACCACACTCTCATGAGTTACCCTACGTACGGTGCATGGACCTTTAGCGAGTTCAATCCAGCCAGAGAACTTCTGCTTCCAGATTGTACCAGCAAGTAAACAGTCTTTGGGGTCAATCGGTTTTGCAACTACTGCATAGAAACCATCAGCATAGATGTCATGTAGTGTTTTCCAGAGATCAGTAACTTTTACTATTGGGAAATGAGGTGCTAATCGACTATCATCTTTAGGATCAAAAACTCTTACACTAACCTCGCTGAGATCAACAATAAATGCAGCAAGCATATCAATGCTAGTATTTGGTGTAATAAGGATGCTATCTTCTGTGTTTAAATCAAGTGATCTAATAAGCTGTATCCTATCATATTTATTCATTGTTTATCTCCTTATACACCATTCCCTTTACTAATCCCAAGATCAGAAGTTTATCTTCTGTCGACAGCGTATCAAACACTTTAAATGCACGCGCAGCTCCTTTAGTAGTAATCTGGAAGCCATCAGACTCTTGTATCATAAGTCCTTGTGCTAGAAGATTAGCTTGTGCAACTATTGTTCTGATGTCATACGGCGTTGACATTTTGTGTCTCCTTAATGAGAACTATGAATACAATGTCATTTGTGAAAGTAATATGTGGCTTACCTAATGGGATAAAGATAACCTGATCAAGCTTCCAGCCCTCTTTAGCATAGAAGTTAAGGACAGTCTCGAGATTTGCGATATAGTTATGTACCACTTTGTATTCAATCATTTTTAATCCTTATCGTACTGTCCTCTATTGCTCTCGGCTATTATTACCTTGAAATACCCTGTTATTAATGCAAAATCTTCTTCAGACATATCGTCCAGTAGTTTTTCTACCCGTTTAAGTCCCTTTGGTGTGAAATTCAATAGACCGTCGTTATCTTGTGTAACTAACCCCTGTGCCATCATATTTGCCTGTGCAGTAAGCATAATCTTATCAATGTCTTTATCCACTTACTAACTCCTTACCAACTTACTTCTTGGACGTTTGATAATCCTCTTATCTTTTGGAAGCTCTTAATGTAATCTGCTTCCCATCGTTGTTTATTTCGGATGATGAAGGCTGGATGAGGAATTGTTATGTACCTTACTTCACCAATTATCCTTACTTTATCCCAGTTGTTTATGATAGATGCATCAATCTTTAATATAGCTTTCATAGCTGGTCGCCCCATCAGTACAATATACTTTGGGTGTATAGTCCAGATTTCATCCCGCAAGAATATATCACAATTGCTTATCTCGGTGTCTATTGGTTCACGATTTCCTTGTGGACAGCACTTCACAATGTTAGTTACATAGACAGACTCTTTATCCCAGCCAACAGTCTTTAGCATAGATTGGAAGTACTCACCAGAACGATCTTTAGTGAATGGAATCCCTGTTATATCACAACCGAGGTAACCAGGTGCTTCACCAACAAATATAACAGGAGAGTGGATGTTGCCATAGCCCCAAGTAATGCGTTTCCGGGATTTTACAAGATCTGGGCACTTCATACAGGTTTTATTAAGCTGGAACATAGGATATTTCACTTCATCCATGCTATCACCTCTTCTTCCATGGTGGTTTAACACCAAAGAATATTAAAAGTAGTAAGATAAGAGTTAAAATCTGTATTGTAATAGTCATGATACATCGCTCTTGAATGTTAGACGGACAGTGTTATACTCCGAGCAATCACAGCACATACGCATGGTGCGATCGTTCTTGATTGATAAGATACCGATTCTCTCACCGCGGATTATTGCTGTGCCGTCATTTACATCAACAAGTTCTCCGTTGTCGAGTTCGAGCTTAATATGATTATTTGCTACAGCTATGATTTTCATGCTTCCCTTCCTTTCTTACAACACCAGTTCCTTTACATCTTGGACAGATATAACAACCACCGGCATTTGCATCCCAACCATCTCCATCACAGTCATTACATCTTTTCTGCCACCACCAAACAATATGATGTCTTCGTTTACTTCGTGGTGTCATAGTCCAGTAAGCATCATCGAAAAAGCCTGTCATAATTCTACCTCTTTGCTACTTTATCTCCAGGTGCATTATCTCGTTTACCAATTCTATATCCATGTACCTGTATTATTGGAAAACCATTCTCAAGAGCAAGTCTTACTACTTCTGGGTCGTCGTCTATTATCAAATCAGGCTGGTACTTGCGTATCCAGTCCAATTTCATTTTCTGAGTACTGCCTTCCTGTTTCTTAGGTCTCATTAACAGGTATCGGTAATTACTTCCAATAAACTTTCTCAACCATTGTTCTGTATCTGCTCGAGTACTTTCAGGTCTACCAGTTATAAAGATTATATCATCTCCGTGAGCAAATACGTATCGTCTAAGTAACGGCACTGTTGATGGGATTGGTTCAAATTCAGATTGGTGTTTAAAGTATTCGTCCCAGTCTGATTTGCCAGCAAGGTATTTAGTCACATACGGTTGAGCATTTGCAATACAGCCATCTATGTCGCAGAATATCATAATAGTTACTCCTTAACTTGCCTTCTAAGATAAACATACACGGTATAAGAAAACACTGTGTCAAACTGTCTGCCTTTCTCAACCTGGTGTTGATCTGATGTAACAGCAAACGGTTCCCAACCATCATCAAGATACTTTTGCTGGTCACCATATTCAACTCTGATCATGTCCCATGACATTTTAATACCTCCTGCAGCTCTAAACTTATCAACAGCGTCCTCATAATCTTTTAGTGCTTTGTCTAGTGCTCGGTCAAAGTTTTCAGCTGAATTTAACCATATGGACATTCTGTCATCATTAGTTGGTTTACCCATAATCTACTCCTAGTTTAACGAAAAGGCACTCTCAACCTTATGGTACTCTTCTTCTACATTAAGAGTCCTTAATCTATTATCAGTAGTTAATTCCGGTGCTCTACCGTTTAATAACTGCTTCTTTTTCATCTCTTTCTCATGCCACTTATTAAAGTCGTGTTCAGAATCTAGGCACAGAATAAGCAGCTTTTCAACATATGTTTCTACTGACATATTGTCCTTTTCTGCTGCTTCAATAAGCAAATCTTGTGTCTTCATTGGTATACCAAGTTGTAATATCATATTTTTCCTCCTGGTAAACTGAGTTCTAATCCTCTGTCACTACTATCTAATGGCTTAATTGGCTTTGCAGGTTCATTTGGTGTACCCTTTTCTGGTGGTCTGCGCTCTGTACCGCAGATCATACAGTGCCATACTGTAGCAGATTCACGCTCTGTTACTGGATCTTCAGCATGAGGTGTAAGCTCATTGCAATGCTTACAGTTGAGCATCGTTACTTTTGGGATTTTGTCCATTGAATATATCGTTCCTTATCGTTCATTATATCGTTCAATAACAGTCTTAGTTCTGCCTTACTGTTGCTTTTCACAGCATAGTTCTTGTGGTTTAGTAGACAGTTTATCTTAAAACTATCCATACAGACTGAGCATTCAGGCGGTTTAATACTAAATATACAGGACATTATGATTTCTCCCAAGCTACATTATAGTTATGGTCAATATAAGCATTTGCCCATTCTCGAAATATCATAGGCATCCGTAAATTCTGTGGTATAGTAGTTGGATGGTATCTTGACTCATTTTGGAGATTATAAACAAGCCAAAGGTTTTCATAAAGCTCTTCAAATAGGAGTTTAAATCTTGTTTGTTGCTCTGCCGGTTTATAGACTGGTTCACTAACTAGATTCCAAAGCTTTGGATAATCAGCTTCATAAGTGTGAAAGCTACCAACCGTGAATATTAGACTACCGACATCTGCTCTAACAAACCCAGCAAATGCTTCAAGGATAAATGAGTTCAGGAATATATCATACTTCCAACCCTTGAAGAAGTCATTACTTCGGATATATACATGGAGATTAAGCTTATCTTCTCTTATCATGAATTGATGAATAATAGTACATGGTAAATTTGTTTCAGAACCTTGCAAATCAATTGATGAGTCCCAAATGTTCATTACTGCTTGCCGGGAGTAGCGATCATGCTGTAAGTGATGGACGGTGTTTTGGAAAGCTTGGTTATTATGCCAGCGCTCTCCATACATGTAGTTGGAGCGACCATCACCGCGATGGAATTTACTCATAAACGCTGCTGATTCTTTGTTACCGTATTGCTCTGTTAAAGGTGGGTTGATATTAAGGAACTCAGAAAGAACCTCAGAATACGCCCAAAGCCTTGATTGGTGGAGATTCTTGTATGGTATAAATCTAGCACAGGGGTTAAGAATCTCATATGTAACATCACGGATTTCAAGGAATTGGCCAGTTCTAGGCGTTGAGACTTCCTTGCCGTGAGAGCTTAGTTCCTTTGCAAGGACTATTGCAGCGTCAGTGAATGTAGTGGATTGAAAAGCGAACATTAGTATGCCTCCTTATAGTGGCTTTTCAGTGTTGTATATCAATATAGTACTGTCATCAAGAGATTCTGTACGGTATCTCTCTCTTTCTGTGCTAAATATTACATCATCTGGTAATGCTAGCTCTCTAGTGATTAAGCCTGTTTTAACTCTGAATACAATGTAAGGACCGTTTTCCGATTCTTTGTAAACAACAGCTATTGGTACAATACCTATTTTATTTTCCTCACCCGGATATTTACCGGTGTTATCTATTGCCTGTTTATATGTACTCACTATTCTAAGTGGTGTTACATACTCATAACATTCACCTTGTTTATCATCAGGTTTTAAATAACCTATACAAAGTATCATAAAGACTTCCATTATTTCAGTGTCTCTATTCATACTCACCGCATAATCTTCAGCTTCCTGTTGTGTATTGCAGGCACAGATGCCATACTGCATATCAAGTGTTTTAGCAACTTTTGCTATTGGTGATACGAGCTTTTCTGACTGCATCTTTGTTGAACATAACTCGTTAGGTACAGGATGAAGATATGCTTTATATCCTATCTTTCCAGTTTTGCCTACTAGCTCAGACCATTGTGCACTATTGTATTTGCGTATAACCTTGAATTTACGTACAGGACTAGTAACCATATTATCCTCTCCTTATAATCTTATCTAGTTTTCCTATTTGCCATGCACACAGATAATGGTATTCACATTTTACTCCCTTCCTATATGCACATTTTTCTTTCCTCTTGCCACCAGCACATTCCGCCATTATTCTACTGTCATTTCGATATAATTCTCAGCAAGTGAAACAACCACATCTATATGTCTGCCGTTTTCCTTGCCTTCTCCACCAACACACGGAACAAGTTTTCCGTCTTCAGTAACTGCAATGAACAACACTGGTGCAAAGAAAAGATTACCCTTGTTGTCCCTTAGCTTCGCAGCTATGTCATTCTGTGGTTGATAGATTGCTACGATTTTCATATTGTACTCTCCTTATCATTTATTAATTCCTTACTATTATCATCACCACTGTCATCTTCATCATCGTCATTTTTATCGTCATTATCGTCATCATTACCACCACCCCACCCATCATCACCAAGACCATGCTTCTCAAAGAAATCATCCATTAAGTCCCAAAATTCTTCAATAATCTCCTCAAACTTATCAACTACCTCTTCAAGATCTTCTTCTGATATATTACTGCGATCTACTTTTACGTCTTCTGCTTCGCATAGGGCTGAATCTATTTCTTTTCTTGCCTCTTCGTCATCCTGATTTCGATAGTATGACTTAAAAGCTTCGTCTAGTATCCAGTTTGGTATAATACGACATGATTTTAATATCATTTTATTATCCTCTGCTACTTTCCCTTTGTTGTTAGTTTCTTGTATGTTCTAGGCAAAAACGTCTTCAAGAATTCATACCAAGTATATCTTTTACTCATTTTATCTCCTTACATTATCACTGCTTCTTTAAACCATTGTGGGAACATATTAAGGTGTTCCTTATATATTCTCTCAAATTGCCCATCCAATATATATGTTTTGGCATAGTCATCGGCAGCTCTTACTCCTCGACCAGCCATTTGTACAATTGTCTTAATTGTTGTATAGGCATACCAGAATCGACCATCTTTGCTACCATATAACCTCTTTGATATTTGAGGGTCACCAAGATTAGGATATGGTATCTTACAGATTATTACAACACGGCACTGGTCATAGGGAAGGTCAACACCTCTATCCATACTTGGGCTTAGCATAACCAATGGTTTATCTGATCTCTTAAATGCATCTAGTTTCTCACCCTTATCCTTAGTTTGATGAGTGATAAACCGATCTGTTTTGATATGCTCAACAAGGTAATCCCTTATTTTATAACTGACTGTATGGCAAAGAATTTTATCATTCGGATGCAGTCTAATCAATTCATCAACTTTCCTGGCAAGCATAGGTAATGCTATATTCAACTCTTTCTCAATAATATTACCGCAAGGAATAAACTCCACTGGTCTGTTCTCTTTCGGAAATGGACTAGGTAATGCAAGATACTCGAAATCTTCCAATCCAATATTCTTTGCGGCTTGACGGGGTTCCAAAATCGTTGCTGACATACCAAGAACCTTTTTCATGTGTTTCCATAATGCATTATCAGCGTATGATGAAATCCAAATTGGCTTAAACGACCAGTTAGATTCACTAGGATAGAACACCCATTTCTCACTTACGTTTCGGACAAAGAAGCTCAATTTTGATTCAAACCGTTTAAGGTTAATAAGCTTTCTAGCTTGTTTTGGGTCTGGTTGATACCAAGCAGACTCCATCTCTTTCTCCATCTCTTCAATCTGTGGTTTAATAACGTTTATTGTCTCATCTGCCCATTCAACCCATGAGTCAAACTTTGTCTTATATTTTGGTTGCTCAAGCTTCAGCATATCGAGTGTATACTTAGAGATGTTGCATTCTATGAATCCCATAAGTTGATCCTCTGTTGCATCAAACTCGTCAATCACGACGTATTCTGCACCGGAAAATGTCTTACCGTAGTTGATTTCAGTAAGAAAGTATGCCATATTAAGTATTGCAATTGGAGCATTCAGTGCTGCTCGTTTAGCCTTTTTATAGGCACAGCTATCTTTGTAGCCACATTCATCTTTTTCATCATTACACATTTCGGCAGTGATTTCAGGCCACATGCTAAAGTATTTATTGCAAGGATAATTCGACCTACCTTTAAGCACTCTGGCATAAGGAAAGTCGTTAACAAGCTGATCTTGAAGTTGCTTCGTTGTGCAAAGATATATTATGTTCTTGGCTAATATGCGTTGAACAGTAGCTGCGATAATAGACTTGCCTGTACCAGTAGGGCTATCTAACAAAAAGGCATATTTCTGAGAACCAGCTGCTTTCATTGCAACTTGTAATTGGTTCTGTCTAAACTCTTTAAACTTTACTGGTAGATTCAAATCAACAGGTTCTATACTCATCTTAACACTTCCCTTGCAGTAATAGAGCATTGTGATAATAAGTCTGTTACAATGCCGCGTTTCTTAAGTACTTTTATGAATGTGGCTTTACGCCAATTTTCGCTAAGGTTACTAACTTCTTTCAAGAATTCATCCAGGTGTATAACTGCATGTTCTACATCTTCTGCAGATTTCAATTTCTCAAGGTTCTTACATAAATCAGAGACCTGAGAGTTTATCCTATCAAACGCACCGCTTGCATCAATAACTGAGGATAACTTGCGATCAATTTGCCAATCCTTCTTCTTATATCTAAGTTGGAGGATTCTTAGTCCAAGATAGATAGCATCTCGCATTACGTCCGAATTAATTTGGTACGGTCCACCAGGTGTTTCACGTATTTCAACAAGGCGTCTATACATGGTTGACGGAACTCTTGTACCGATAGAAACTGATTCACCAGTATCATCACTAGTTATGTTGAATGGTTCTTCATCTATTAGCTGTTCTATCGTAAGATGAATATCTTCTTCAAGAGCCCATGGATCGACATTATTTGATTGAGGCTTTTCGGGTTTATTTTTTGCCAATTGAGGCACCTCTAGTTATGCTTTTAATAAATTGGTACAATGTTTACGATCGCAATATTAATTTTGTCATTTACTTATATACTTAAAATGGTGGCAAAACATTAATTGTTAGACTGGATATTCGCATATGTTGTGCACCTATTTTACCACGGGATATGGTGGCAATTATCGTTTTGCTACCATTTTTAGTATATAAGTTAAAAATTAGATCATTATTCATTCGTTTTAATACCTTCCTTATTAGGATTTATAATCTTAGCTGTCTTAACCAATTCATCGGTAACGACATTATAAAGCCATATTTCATCAATAGATTCTTCACCAGGAATCACCACTATTAGTTTCTTGTACTTTGCCCTATACTTATCAAATTGGAAAAGGATTCTGGGGTTCAAAGCAACAACCTCGATTGCAACATCATCTCTAACAGCTACATCTGGTCGTACTGTTCCATGGTGTTCATGCAGCTCCAATTCTGCATTATAGATTCTGCGAGATTCAGCTCGACATAGCTTTACAATTTTGTTATGAAAATAATGATCCTTCATAGCCACTCCATTTGTTAGAATACATTATTATCTGAATACACATCTATCCAAGATTTCTTGCCTATTTTGTATGTTCCACCACTAGGTCTACCACGGTTTTTATGACCTGTGAACCCTTCAGGAGGAACAAAGTCAAGGTATCCTTTTGTTTTCCATTTCGATAGCCAACCCCTAGCTGAATTCAGATCAATTGCAAACTTATCAGCAAACTGCTCAGGTGTAACAGAATGCATGATTTCAATGTACTCAAACCCCTCAGCATGAATATGTGCTTTAGACATTGTTATCCCTCTTCTAAATGCCAGCAGTTTATTTTGTATTTGCCACCAGGTTGTCTTCCCCTTGATTTATGACCAGTAAATCCTTCAGGTAATACATACTCAAGATAACCTCTTGTAGTCCAATTCGATAACCAAGTTCTTGCAGATTGCAATTTAATACTCATCGCCCAGGCAAACTGCTCAGGTGTTACAGAGCCAACATCTTCTATGTATTTAAACCCATCAAGGTTAGCATGACCGCTCGGCATAGGTTACTCCATTAATCAACGTATTGGAATTTCTCCGGCTCAACGACTCTCACCCTTGATATTGCAAAAATCGTATTACCAGGTAACCATTCAACCGGATGCTCAGGATGCGTTACTTGTACAGGATTCGGTGGCATAATGATAAATGGTCTGTCTTTTACTGTAACAGAGCGAACACCTTTGACCTCATGGAACTTACCTGTTTCACCATGTTGGCGGAAGGTGTCTCCACATTCAACAACTGGACCGTCTGGTAATTTCTTTACCTCACGGAAGATGATGTCACCATGTCTGAAAACCCTCATTGTATTATACCTCCTCTACTTTATCACCTTTATGGACATCCATTGTCCATCGCAAGCAAACATCAATAGATTGTTTAATCATACCGTTTGGAACTGCAAGAGCAAACGGTTCTTTAATATGGCGGTCTCGACCTATTATAAAGAGTTGCCGAGGAGCTTGACCACGCATTACTGCTGGTATTATTCTACCAGTCTGTGTTATTCTTACAAATTTATATTCTGCAACAACCTTGAATACCGGTTGAACAGTAAATGTATCACGAATGATATATTGGTATTCAATTAGATAAACACGAACTGGATGAGCGCCTTTTCCTTGGATAATAATGCCGTAGTTAGGAATCTCATCACGCAATGGCTTAATATCAATAGTATGAAATTGAAAACCAGCAATCTCATCACCTTCAGCTTCACCTGTGTAAGGATTATCGGTGTCGTACGGATTAGTATCGGTACTAGCCATCGTAATACCTCTAGCGCGTCGGAAGATTAAATCGTTGTTATCAGCGATTATTTGGCGTACTTCTGAGAATCCACTGACACGCTTGGTTTTAAGACTATTCCAGAAGTAATCTAGTCCACCTGTCATCTTTACACTATGTATAGCGCGTGAGATTACTTCATCCTTAGTAAGGTGAGTGATTTGCTGCACCATTATAGTTCATCCTTTTTATCGCGATCGTCCCAAGAGAAGTCGTTTGCTTTACCAGCTACATAGCGCTTGAGATTGATTTCGTGCTTCTTATCATACTGGGCTTTAATCTGATCAGGAGTGTAACCAGCAATTATGGCTTGCTCCATGAAGTAAAATAGCTCATCGGTAAGTTCCTCAAGTGGATTAGTATCCTTAAATACACCGTTAAGGAACTCAATACTTTCTTCAATAGTACCGTATGTTGCTGTAAAGAGTCGAACAGTCTTTGTATCGACCAAATCTGTGTTCTTGTTTCTGACATTGTGGTAAGTAATAAGGTCTCTGATATGATTATTAATCTGAGATAAATAGGCTCGTTGAGTTTCTTCTTGCAGCTGGTTTGGTCTCCAGGGTTTTCTACCGATTGAATTCAGGTATAAGATAAGAGATTCTATAATTCTCATACCTGTCTGCATTTGCTGCAGAGCGTCGATTCGAACTTCATGAGGTACGTTACTAATTAACTGTTGCTGGTCTTTGAACATTGGGTCTAGATCCATGAGTTAACTCCTTTACAGTTGTTATATTAAGGGAATGAATACCTTTATTAAAATCTAATCTCATTAATATAATTATACACTATAAAAATATAAAAATAAATAGTCCATAGAAAATAAATTATCATGAACACCTAAGCCTTTTTGGGAAAAGCGCTCTTAATTTGGCTAATTCATCTGCTATAGGAGCAGTAGGTGTGACAACTTTGATTTCTTTTTCCTTTTTAGGTGCCTTTGGTGCATTCTTATCCTTTTTAACCTTGATCTTAGATACTTCAACGATTTTAAGTGTAAGAGAATCCTGCATTGCTTGTACAGATGACATAAGTGTTACCCAAACATTGCTTGCATCATCAACTACCCAGTAACCGATGATTGGTGATTCAGGTGGTAAAAAGTGGTCACAACCTTGAGCGTCACGTACAATACCAAGTTCATTACCATAGACGTCTTCAAGCATGATTTTTACATGGAATTGACCAAATCTGTCTATGCAAGATTGGCAAAGGGTGCTGTTATCGATTGATGGATTTAAGCTGCACTTGATACATAATTCATTCATTGTATCTCCTTACATTTATGTGCCCATACGAGCTCTTCATAGTGTACATGATTTACATGATTGGTTTGATAAACCTTTCCTAATTGCCTGTATATATACCATTGTGTATTACTGAATTCCTTTAGGCAGTTGATGCACTTTTTCTTATCATAGCTGAAGTCTACCAAACCATCACTCATTCTAACTCCTTATTGACTCTCATCATTGAGCTTGAGTTTAACTTACCACCAACGCCGTATATTATCTCAATACCGAGCTTATGGCAAGTCATCACTTCAGAATCTGGTATTGGATCCTTATCAAGCGATCTATCACCACCTTTGGCAAATATATGCGGATGATAATATGCTAGCGACTTTGAAACAGATTCATCAATGTCAACAGAAGGAACTACCATTCCAACAATGTGAAGTCCTTCCATAATACGACGTATGATTTCCATTCTCCAAAAGATATTGCTATTGGTTTTGCCGGGAAATTTACCTGTTGTTCTCTTTTTTATTACCTGTTCATCAGTATTTACAATGACTATTAAGAAGTCACCAAGCATTCCTGCCTTTAGCATATGATCTAAATGTCCTTCATGAAAAGGGTCAAAGTGACCCGATATTGCTACAATCTTACCAGCCATAAAAAACTCCTTATTGTTTAAGCCAGTCTATTACGTTCTCAATACCTCTCAATCCGTAGACTTTTGGTATCCAAGCAAGCATTCCTGCAGCCTTTGTAATATCACTGATATAGACTTTCTGATCAGCGCGTCTCCAATCAGTATATGTAACTGAGGATGGTTTTATACCATGGTTGCTTTCAAGTACTTTGAGAAGCTCAAGGATTGATATAGAATTCGGTGAACCACCACCAATATTAAAGATTTCACCTTTGGTGTTCGTTCGATCTACAAAATTGACTGCTTGATCAAATGCCTCAAGTAAATCAGAGATATATAGAATATCCCGAACCTGTTTGCCATCACCATAGATTGTAATTGGAAGATTCTTTAGCGCTTGCTTGATTATCCATGTTACCCAGCCTTGGTCTTCAGTAGCGTATTGATTTACACCGTAAATACCAGACATTCGAAAGACTAGTGTTCTCATACCAAAGGTTCGTGCATAGTCAAGGAAGTAAGAATCACCGGCACCTTTTGAGCAACCGTAAGGTCCTTCATAGTCAAGCGGGTATGATTCATCTACACCAACAATAGACTTAAATGCCCATCGTCTAGACTCTTCAAATAACTCAACCTTCTTCTTTGTAAGATCACCATATACTTTGTTGGTAGATGTGTATATCATAATTGGATTTTTACCATATCGCCTTGCTGCTTCAAGAACATAGAATGAACCAAGCGCGTTTGTCTGAAAATCAAGCCGTGGTTGATCAATTGATGTTGTCATCGCAGTTTGGGCTGCAAGATGAAATATAATATCTTTAGCAGAGACGGCCTGAGATAGATGACCAAGATCACAAACACTACCAAACCTGTAAGTGACTAGATTGCCATACTTATCCTTCAGGTATTTAAGATTATTATAAGGGCCACCACCAGGACGTGACATATTGTCATAAACTGTTACTTCATCGCCAAGTTCGATTCGATGCGCAGCAAGATTACTACCAATGAAACCACAACCACCTGTAATTAAGACTTTTGACATGACTTATTCCTCCTTAATAGCTTTATCATCCAGAATACAAAGAAACCAACATAGAGTAAGATGTACGATAAGATTAGAAAATCACCAACACTAACGTAGTATAATCTAATGTGGATTACGTCTGCTAGGAAAGCAAACCTTGTATGATTAGTAAGTAATGTTGCGCCATGATGAGAAATAGCAGTTGAGGGATTAAGCGGTGATGGCATACCTCTATTTGCTAACCATACAACAAGGTTCGCCACTGACCCTATAGCAAGTGGTGTAAAAAGCACAAGTATATGCCATGATTTAACAGGATATGTATTCATTTTAGTGCGCTAGGAGTTTTCTCTTTAAGTCTTCTAGCTCCTTATATGCTCGTTCTTCCGGAGTAAAATCATTAGATACTTCCGGATTATGATCTGAGTCTCCGTCCTTAATTATTACAGGAGTGATACCTTGGCCTTCCATTTTCTTTAGAGTGTCTTCGTCAGCTTCAGACTCCCAGATTAACTTTTCAATAGCGGAGACAACGAATGCAGCGAAGATACCAGGATGGTTTTTAGGTGCTGTTGTATTACCGTTATCATTATTATCATCTTCGTCATCGTTAAGTTCATAGTTATTCACAAAATTGATTCCGTTCATAGTGTCATTGTGAGATAAGAGTACAATATCACCTGCCTTCATTTTTCTTGGCTTTGCTGGTACTCTTTTTGACACTCCAAGCTTTAATGCCTCATTTATAAAACTTCTCGGTGTGTATTCCTGTCCTACCCACAACAGGCTATATGGCTGCTTAAATACATTTGGGCTGCAGATTGGACAACCTACACCGTCTTTGCAGGATATGTCTTCATTCATCACATTTTTAAAGTGACTGCCTGCATACTTTGTGAAATTAAGATACTGAACACCTCGAGAAAACTTTATTCCGCTAGAACACACAGGACACCTAGCAATTGGCATTGGCAATCTATCGCACGTGGCTGAACCTAGTGAGCCAACAATATAGACGCCGTGTACCTTTCTGTATCCACAGATGCGAATTTGCTCTTGTGACATTAATATACCTCCTACAAAACTATTTTCCTATCAAATTCTTGATACCTATAATATCAAGATTAGTAGCGTTATAGCTTCCTTTGTACTTAAGCTTGAATAAATAGGGTTCTACCATGTAAGGTTTGACGAGGTTCATAAAATCATCTACACTATTTTGGGGGATTCCTATACGTATTCTACCATTAGGAACACTGACCTGCATAGTATGAAGACTAAATTTTCGAAGTTGGTTTTCTAAAAAGACAATGTCATGAAGTTTAAAATCATCAGTACATAAGTTTATAGTTATACTAATTGTATCTTTAATCCAAACGGAAGAGCCATCACCCATAAAGAAGTATGCAAGCGAAATGGGAGTCAAAACTAGGTCGTCGGGAACTATTTTTTCTCCGGCGGTGTACCATGAATATCTTGTTGTACTACTATGGTGTTTCTCACCATTCTTGTACCATCTGAAATATTGTTTGGTACAAAAATCAGACGACTTTGTTATAAGATCACAACGAGAAAACATTCTACCATCAGGTTGCTTATGAAATGATATTTTTGGATTATCAGCGCAAGGTATTGTATCAAGATATTTAAAGAGCACTGTAATATGCTGCAAAAATGCTAGTAACTTTTCTGCGGGTATTTGCTCTCTCTGCTTATATTTTCTATTATCTGCAAGTCCCATACGGAAATGCGCATAATTTCCTTGAAATGCTAGACCACCATCACCTAACATTAAACCATCAAAGGCTTGTTCAGCGAATCGTACATTTGATGTAAACTTTGATCGTAATCCATTAAGAATACTATCCATGATAATCCTTTATTAATATCTATTATCTTTAATGTATGTATTTACCTTGTAAAGCACAGTAAGCTTATGCATGCTGTGTAAATGAGGATTCTTTTCACTCATTGTGTTTTCGATTAGTTCCCAGATTGAATCTACCCATATTACCTCAGTTATTTCTCGTGAATGAGTATCTATTTCTTTTGAAACAGTAAGAGATTTCACAAGTGCCTCATACTGCACAAAGCAATCGAGATGTGTGTTGCCAATAAATGTTACAGACTTTGTTTTACTACTCATATTTGTTCCTTAATAATTTATTCTGGTGGAATGCTCGTTGCTGTACGTCCTTTATCTTTTACGCGATAGAACTTGTATGTCGTCTGCATTACATACAGGACACTCAATGAAATGCATTGAAGAATCCATAGATGTATGGTTTTTCTTATGAACAACAACTTTAGGATAAGATATACCCTCAATATTTACCCTGTCATTTGCTTCAAACTTATTAGCCCACACATTACCACAGTTGTTACATTTGAACTCTACTTCAAAGACGTTCATATTTTTCTCCTCAAGTGTTTATAACGGATGCTATTGACCCCATATAATCAAATTGGGTGCTTCGTGCGGGTTTATCCGCTTCACTTTACATCACCTCCTTTAACTATCCATCAGATGCAAGATAACCACTTTTCTCTGGTCTTTCTGCATCGACTATTTGCAATCCATCTGTTGCAGCTTTCTTGTCAACAATCTGCTTTGCAATTGCAAGGTCTATGTCTTCTCTTAGTGTTGGTAATTCAGCAGGGTCACAGGCAATCATAATCATTGCGACTGGTGAGAAATCAATCAACCAAGTCAATTTACCTTCTAATGTCACGAGTTTTACCATTACAGTACTCCTTTTCTATTAATCCAAATCGATTTATCAACGAATTTATTCTTACTGTTTATCTGGTCGTAAGCCTCTATCGGTGTCAATGGTTTTCCATTCTGAATTGTGAATTCAATATCATCGCTAAGTTCGAAGCGGAGGGTACTACCACGTTGTAGTCGTATACCACCATTTGCAGTCTTAGAGATTTCTATTGCAACCATTGACTACTCCTTTAATCTATATATATGCTCTTCATGTAGACTTTAATGGAAAGTTCAGCACCTTCAGCAAGTTCGATCTTGTAGTTAGGCATGCATTTTAATACACCCTTTATTGGACTGAAATACGCAAGGCATTTACTGTTATGTATGAGTTTAGAATAGATACCACCATGTTTTGATATTCTGTCTTGAATAACGCATTGAAGCGTTATATCAATCCATTCGGGTTTAGGTATCTCTTCTTCTAGTACAAGCTCGTTTGTATCAGAGTTAATATAAGCTTGGTAATTTCGACCTTTGAGAAGCTTAATACGGTTGATTACCTTAGTCTTTTCTGCCATCTTTATCTCCTTATTTAAGTAGCTTAGCTATATCAGCTAATTTATCAGTAGATTTAGATCTTATATCACAGAGTGCGTAGAAGTCGCGTAAAGTAAGATCTTCATACTGACTTGTAACTATGATTTTGTTTGTGCTCATTTTACCTCCCTAAAAAGCTCCTTAATTTATCGGCTGCAGATACAGGTGCAGTAGGCTTCGATGTTACAGCAGGCTGCTGCGGTGTTACTGTTCTTGATTTACTGTACTTCTTATAGCCTGTACCTGTATTATCAATTGTGGTATTGCTGTACTTAATCTGTGCATTAAATAGAGATTGCCTGTCTCTTAATGCTGCTTGGAATTGGGTCATCATGTCGTGTATTGCTTCAATAGGTTT
>Ga0182017_10001018_pt1 | contig 21992 bp, 14 predicted proteins | sample 712E3DmetaG_FD_120492 | JGI IMG/M metagenome (GOLD analysis project Ga0182017, IMG submission 120492) | Permafrost microbial communities from Stordalen Mire, Sweden - 712E3D metaG | ecosystem: Environmental > Terrestrial > Soil > Wetlands > Permafrost | place: Sweden: Stordalen | collected... | reverse complement strand
TCAGTAATCTGCAATCATAAAAAATTTGCTAATTCCAAAATAATTCCTACATTTGTCCCCGATTCGAGGCGTTATGGACACCTGGGGGACTAAAGTCCCCTATTTTATTATCATACATCAGACTATGATTGATAAAGTAAAAATAGAAAAGCTGGTAAAGGAGTTCATCGGTGGAACAGAACTCTTTCTGGTTGCTGTCAAAGTCAGCAGCGCAGGAAAAATTACTGTTCTTGCTGATAAAAAGGAAGGAATTACAATTGATGAATGCGTCTCGATCAGCAGGTTCATTGAAAAGAATCTGAACCGCGATGAAGAAGATTATGAATTGATGGTCTCTTCTCCGGGGCTGGACATGCCCTTCATGTTGAAAGAACAATATATTAAAAGTGAAGGAAAGAATGTCGAGGTAATAAATATGGAAGGAACAAAATTTTCTGGCCTTCTTAAAAATGTTACTGATGGAGGTTTCGAAATCGAAACAGAAGTAAAAGTGAAAGGACAAACAAAAGAAATAAAAGAACTTTCCTTTAATTACGACCAGGTTAAATCAACCAGGAAAGTTGTATCATTTAAATAATATAAAAAGGGTTACACCAGATGGAAAACATTAATTTGATAGATACCTTTTCGGAATTCAAAGAACTGAAAAATATAGATCGCCCGACTATGATGAGCGTTCTGGAAGATGTATTCAGGGGTATGCTTGCAAAACGTTTTGGATCAGCCGATAATTTTGATATTATTGTCAACATAGACAAGGGGGACTTTGAAATATGGAGGAACAGGGAAGTTGTTGATGACGAGATTTTTGCAGACGCAAATACTCAAATTCCCCTTTCAGAGGCAAAACAGATTGACGCTGATTATGAAGTTGGAGAAGAGGTTTCGGATGAAGTGAAATTCCTTGACTTTGGCCGACGGGCCATTCTCTCACTGAGGCAGAATCTTACTGCCCGCATACTTGATCTGGAAAAGAATAACATCTATGCTAAGTATAAAGACAGGATCGGTGAGATAGTTACCGGTGAGGTCTACCAGGTCTGGAAAAGAGAAATTCTTGTTCTTGATGATGACGGTAATGAGCTTATACTACCGAAAAGCGAACAGATTCCTTCGGATCATTTCCGTAAAGGTGATTCCATCAGGGCAGTTGTTATTAAAGTAGAAATGCGGAATAATACACCTTTTATTATTCTCAGCCGAACCTCCCCTGTATTCCTTGAAAGACTTTTTGAACTTGAAGTTCCGGAGATTTTTGATGGACTGATCACTATTAAAAAGATCGTCAGGGTCCCAGGCGAAAGGGCAAAAGTAGCCGTCGAATCCTACGACGAACGAATTGATCCTGTGGGAGCCTGTGTAGGAATGAAAGGATCCAGAATTCATGGAATTGTAAGGGAACTCAGAAATGAAAATATTGACGTAATCAACTTTACTTCCAATAACCAGCTTTTTATTCAGAGAGCCCTGAGCCCCGCAAAAATAACCTCCATCAAACTGATCGAGGAAACAATGCGGGCTGAGATTTATCTCAAACCAAATGAAGTATCTCTTGCGATCGGAAAAGGAGGATTAAATATCAAGCTTGCCAGTCAGCTTACCGGTTATGAAATAGATGTTTACAGGGAACCTGGAGGTGAAGATGAAGAGGATGTGAATCTTGAGGAATTCTCAGATGAAATTGAAGACTGGATAATTGAGGAATTGAAAGCTATTGGTTGTGACACTGCAAGAAGCGTTTTGAACCTTTCTATCAGCGATCTTGTTAAAAGAACTGATCTTGAAGAGGAAACTGTGAAAGAGGTAATTAATATCCTCAGAGCTGAATTTGATTAGTATTCAATTAATTAATATAATATTTTCGATTTCTTTGATTTGCAGTTTATAAGGAATAGTTATCTATGACAGATGAAATTAAGGCAACAAGATTAAGTAAGGCAGCCCGCGAATTCAATGTGGGAATATCCACTATTGTGGAATTTCTCCATAAAAAAGGGTTTAATCTTGATCCGAATCCTAACACAAAACTTCCTCCTGAAGCTTATAACTTACTGATAAAAGAGTATAGTACTGATATAAGCGCTAAAAAGGAATCTGAAAAACTTATTCTGAAGGATCTTCACAGGAAAAAGGAATCTGTTTCAATAGATGATTTCGCTGACAGAAGCGAATCTGAAGAATCTGAAGTTGATGAAGAAGTTCTTATTAAAGATACTTCAGGTCTTAAGAAAACTGTTGATATCAAGCCCGAAATCAAAAAACCTGAATTAAAACTTATCGGCAAAATTGACCTCGACCAAACCCTAAAGCCCAAAGTCGAAAAAGTTGAAACCAAAAAAGAAAAGAAAGAAGAAAAACCCGTAGAACATGTTGCTGAGAAAATAGTTGAAAAGAAGGAAGATACCATTACAGAAAAGGAAAAGGAACCGGGGAAAGATACTACAGGGGAAAAAACAAAGTCTAATATTGATCTTCATATTGTTGGTAAAATAGACCTGGAATCAATTACAAAAGAATCCAAACCAGCTAAAAAAACAGAATCCAGACAAAAAGTAAAAGGGAAACCGGCAAAAGAAGTAAAAAAAGAAAAAACAATAACAGAAAAAGAACCGGTTGCGATCATTCCTGAGGAACCAATCATTGAGGAACCTTTAATCGAAGAACTGCTTGAAAATATCGAACTCCTGGATCAGGAAGAAGAGCTAATAAAACTGTATAAACCGGAAATTAAAAAATTGTCGGGATTAACTGTTGTTGGTAAGATAGATCTTCCGGCTGAAGAAAAGAAGAAATCTTCACCTTATCAGCCTGTTAAAATTGATGGAAGTAATGATTTCCGCAGGAAGAAGAAAAGGAAGAGAATACTTAAAGAAAAGGAAGTTGTCCCCGTTGTCAAGCAAGCAGGCGAGGAAAAGAAAGACAAATCAAAAAAAGTTATTAAGAAAAGATCTGTTAGGGCAGAAGTAAATGAAGAAGAGGTCCAGAAACAGATTAAAGAAACTCTTGCAAGACTTACTTCAAAGGGAAAATCCAAAGGTTCAAAGTATCGCAGGGAGAAGAGGGATGCAATCAGCCAGAGACAAAAAGAAGTAGTAGAACAAAAAGAGCTGGAAAAGAATATATTGAAGGTTACAGAATTTGTTTCGGTAAATGAACTGGCTTCGATGATGAATACTCCTGTCACGGATATTATCTCTACCTGCATGAATCTGGGACTTTTCGTTTCAATAAACCAGCGTCTGGATGCTGAAACTATGGCTCTGCTCGCTGATGAATTTGGTTATAAGGTTGAATTCGTCAGTGCAGAATTACAGGAAGCAGTTAAAGAGGAGGTGGATGCTCCTGAAGAACTTCTCGACAGGCCACCCATTGTTACTGTTATGGGCCATGTTGACCATGGAAAAACAAAACTACTCGATTACATAAGAAGAACTAATGTTATCGCAGGTGAGGCCGGGGGTATTACACAGCACATAGGGGCATACGGTGTCAGGCTGGACGACGGAAGGCAAATAACATTTCTGGATACGCCTGGCCATGAGGCATTTACTGCTATGCGTGCTCGTGGCGCACAGATAACCGATATTGCAATTATAGTCGTTGCTGCAGATGACGGGGTTATGCCCCAGACAGTTGAAGCTATCAACCATGCCTCTGCCGCCGGAGTTCCAATTGTGTTTGCCATTAATAAAATTGATAAGCCCACAGCCAATACTGAAAAAATAAAAGAGGAACTGGCTAATATGAATTATCTTGTGGAAGACTGGGGTGGAAAATTTCAGTCACAGGAAATTTCTGCCAAGAGCGGTGTTGGAATTGAGCTGCTGCTCGATAAGGTGCTGCTGGAAGCTGAGATGCTTGAACTTAAGGCAAATCCGGATAAACCTGCCCTTGGGACAGTAATTGAATCCTCTCTTGACAAAGGAAGAGGTTATACTGCTACTGTACTTGTTAAAGCGGGAACACTAAGAATTGGTGATGTTGTTCTCGCCGGAAGCTGCTTTGGCCATGTCAAGGCAATGTATAATGAAAGAGGAAATAAAGTTGATATTGTAGGTCCGGCAACTCCTGTATTAATCCTTGGACTTAACGGAGCACCTCAGGCTGGCGATAAATTTAACGTAATGCTTAGCGACCGTGAAGCTAAAGATATTGCAACAAAGAGATCACAACTTCAAAGGGAACAGGATCTTCGTACACAGAAACATATTACTCTTGATGAGATCGGTCGCAGGATTGCAATCGGTAACTTCCAGGAACTGAATATCATCGTAAAAGGTGATGTTGACGGATCTGTAGAAGCTTTAAGCGATTCACTAATTAAGTTATCAACTGAAAAAATAGAACTTAATATTATCCATAAAGCAGTCGGACAGATCTCTGAATCAGATATTCTCCTTGCTGCAGCTTCCAACGCAATTATTGTAGGATTCCAGGTCAGACCTTCCATGAGTGCAAGAAAACTTGCCGAAAAGGAACAGATTGATATTCGTCTTTACTCAATCATTTACAACGCAATAGAAGAGATCAAGGCTGCTATGGAAGGAATGCTTATTCCTGAACTTAAAGAGGAAATTGTATGTACGCTTGAAATTCGCGAAACATTCAAGATTACAAAAGTTGGTACCGTAGCCGGTTGTTATGTAAAAGAGGGAAAGATTACCAGAAATACAAGAGTTAGAATTATTCGTGAAGGAATTGTTATTTATACCGGAGAGCTGGGTTCTCTTAAGCGTTTCAAAGATGATGTGAAAGAAGTTGTTGGTGGTTATGAATGCGGCCTTAATATTCATAATTTCAACGACATAAAAGTTGGAGATATACTGGAAGGGTTCCAGGAAGTCGAAGTTAAATCCACTCTTTAGATACAATTGATTATTACACTTTTTAAGCCGGTTAGTGTACCAGCCGGATGCGAAAGCACTGATTAAGTGTATTTTTTACACTTATTAATTTTCCCGCGGAACTAAAAGCAGGAACTGTCTATAAACCAAATACTTATGTGCAGGGAAAACAGGGCTAAAAAATATCTGCATTACAGATTATCCTCCTATCAGGGAAGAATATTTTTCAGGAGATAACAGGTCATTAAGTTCAGAGGGATTAGTGATTTTAATTTTTACCATCCATCCCTTACCGTAAGGATCTTTATTAACCACATCAGGAGTCTCTTCTAGAGCCGGATTCAATTCAAGAATCTCACCGCTGACCGGCATGAACATATCCGATACAGTTTTAACAGCTTCAATAGTGCCAAACACCTCTTCCTTCTTAAGTGTTTCGCCAACAGTCTCGACTTCAACAAAAACGATATCACCCAATTCACCCTGAGCAAAATCAGTCACTCCAACATACCCTGTTTCACCCTCTGCACGAAGCCATTCATGATCTTTCGTATACTTTAAATCTGCGGGAACTTTCATATCCGGGAAGTATTTAAGATTAAAATAATCAGATAAAAAATTATTTAATATAAAGCCAAAAGTAAATAAATTTTTATCTTAAAAAAGTGAAAAAAGTCATTTTTAGAAATTAATCAAGTAAGGCTAAATTATTGTACAAGCGTAAATTTAAGACTGAAACCGAAGTTTGTGTTTGAAGTTGGAAATGTACTTGCAACAAATGGATTATTCATTGTGTGATCGGCAAATATTTGAAGATTAAACCTATCGCTCAGTTTATAATCGGCATTTGCTCCTATCGAAAATACTTTCTGACCAACAACTGGCTGATCTACATCTTCAATCAGTTTTCTGGCAAGAGTCTTATTGTCTCTTATTGAGAAATCCAGTCTCACATTAAGATCACTTTTCAGTGCTTTCTGACCTCCACCTGTACGTAAAATTATCTGAACATTATCGAATCTGTATCCTGCTCCTATTACAAGTTCATCACTCCTTGCATCTGCAATCTGATTACTTGTCAGGTTAAGAGTAACTGTCCTTGACTTATTCCATTCAACTCTCGTCGTCAGGCTGTTTTTCCAGTTAAGATCAACATTTATGAGAGGACTGAACTGCTCATTTATTGAAACAACATCCATCTCATATTGAGAAACAAAATTGTCCTGAAGATTCCTCAGGTCGCTGAATCCTGAAATGTCAGGGAAGAAGTTAAGATTTGTTGAAAATGAACCGATAGAATAGGTGCTCCGGTACTGGTGGGAAATATTTACAGATCTGAAGATACTCTGAACAGATGACAGCTTCGACAAACCGTCAAAATTTATTCTCCAGTTTGGCATCATATGCAGGGCGGAAGGAAATGTCTCAAGAGTAACTTTATTGGGATCTGTTTTTGTATAGGCTGCAATGAAAGCCGGGATTAATACTTCGCTGGAAGTTTCTCCATACCCACTTTTGTAAGGGCCATCTACAGGGTTACCGGTTATTGGGTCAATTTCAGGATTATACGACGGATCCGCGTTCTCCCTTTCAAGAGCCCTTCTTTCAGATATTATTACAGTATTTCTTTTAAATGCCTCGAACGTAGGAGAAACATAATTATTGCTTTTTGATATTTTTTCAAAAGCAGTCCCCCATGAGATCACTGATATTGTGAAATTTCCATTAATCATACGGTTTCTAAGGCTGTCTGGAAAATTACCATTTACATCAGCAATATAATAAGCACTTACGGCTTCATTATATCTGCGGTCAGCAGAAAAGTCTATCCGCAAACCGGGAAATGGCTCAAAAAGACTTCTCAGTGATATCGTCTGGCTGGTGCTATACACTGCCGGAGTGTTTAGCAGAGTATCTTTAGAAAGCCAGCCTCTGTTGACAGCCTTATCAAAGAAATTTCTGTCATTGAAACCAAGAATAAAGGGCCAGCCTGGAGCCAGGGTATTATTGAAGCTTTCCATTCCCAGATATGAAGTCTGGGGCAGGTACCCCGGCAAAATTTGCCCTTCCTGTGAGGAATAGGTAAGGGTAAGATTTCTGAACCCCATCAATGCCCGGACAAAGTACTCTCCTGTAACAATCAGCGGATTTGGTTTTTTAGCAATTTTCCCCTCAACAAAAACTTTTGCACCATCAACCTGTTCATTTGCAGTAAAATTGACCCTGTTTTCATTAATAATTTCTACTTTGCCTTTCACCTCTGCTCCTTTGGAATCGATTACCTTCACAGTAACATCCTTTGATTTGAGGTTATGAAAAATTGCCCTGGCAATCTTGGCTTTGAAATTCACCTTGTCTTTTGAATATGTCACTGTCTTATACTCAGGTTTTGATCTCGAATGAGCATCCAGCCTTGTATTATTTTCAATGTTTTTAAGGAACTTAATTTTATTGTATAATGTTGTCAGATTTGCATTTGCGGAAAAAGAAAGATCATTATCATTCTTTATTGTATTACCCAGGTTAATATGCAAACTATCGGGGAATAACGGTCCTGCAAGCCAAGTATAATGTGCTCCGTACCTGATATTTGCATTTGTCCAGTCAAGCAGGGGCAGTTTGTTAACCGGAACATTATAATTAACATTAATGAAATGGTTATAATTGGTTGTCCGGCCAAAATTCCTGAGGTTCACAAGAACAGAATCACGCCAGGTTTTATACTCTTCAGGAAATCGTTTCTTATCGACTCCACCATCCGGCTGATCTATACGGGCAAGATCGGTCGCAGTAAAATCTACTTTAAGCTGTCGGGTAACATCCCACTTAAAATCATAGATCCTGCTCCAAACAAAATCTTTATTAAACGAAGGATTTATTTCCAGATATGGATTATCAATATTTCTTGTTTTTATTTCATTGTAATACCAGCTCAGATCACTCCTGAATGAAACACTTTTAGGGAAGAGGTAAAAATTAAAATCTTTGACAAGTCTGAAAAGAGGGGAATTCAGGAATTGAAAATTCTTGAAAGGAGTAATATTGGCCGGCTGTCCTTCGAAATTATAGTTTATACCCCCTTTGATGTCTTTCTCCAGGTTGATCTCAGTATTAATGTTACTCTGGTATATTTCATTGTAAGTATAGTTCACACTTAAGTTGGCCAAATCCCAGAAATGGGGGGTTTTTCCTCTTCTTGTTATACCGGCATTGCTGACAGTTATTGTTTTTCTTCTGATAAAATCCTCTGATATTGCTGCTATTGAATCTCTTGCAGCTTTATCTTTTGCAGCTTTCAGAGCATCACTAAGAAGTATATCCGGATCTAGCGGATTAAATTCCGGTTTAATCCTGCTTTCGGAATATCCGATATATACAGGGATTCTCACTCCTGCTTTTTCAGGGAAAAATTTACCAAGCTCAACCGTAGAGGAAATATCATATTTTAAAACCTGTTCCTTGCTCTGATCATTTACTTTACTATCAATACTTCCCCATCCCGGAGTACTTGTCTGACCTACAATATCGACAGATCCAAGATCTGCAAGACGAGTCTGAAGATGTCCATTTGCGGCCCATCCTCCATCTTCAACAAAATCGCTGAGGCGAAGTTCATCCACCCATATTTCAGCTGATTTAGACGTCCCGTCATCCATTCCGGAACGGCGTGTTTTTATCGGATTCCTTACCCCTATCATAATGACCTTCAGATTGCTCAGGTTCGGGTTGCCGGAGACAGATATGCGGTTAGTACCATCATAATAGACAAAAACATCTGAAATACCCAGAGAAGAACCAGGCTCCTGTATTTTATTGTTTCTTGCCTGTTTGGCAGCCTGAAGGACTGAGAGATCAATATTAATACTGTTCTCAGTCGGCCAAACTATTGTCCGTTGTGCATCATTATCATTATTGTATCTTCCTGGTGGTGTAACTTTTAATGGAATTTCATATTCATAAAAATTTCCTTTATAATCTGACCCGATTCTAACGAAGAGAGTCAGATCATTGTCATGCAAAGGTTGTCCAATAATTGCTTCTTCGTGAACTTCCATCCTTAATCTGCGGTATTCCCTTATATCAAGATTGACATTCTTGAAAGCTGCACGGGCATCACCATCTGCGAGGTCATGCACACGAAGCACCATGGACTGTTCATTAAGTTGTCTCAGCTGAGGATTCTGTGGATCGGTTATCCTGTTGAAACCGGGAGGCAGAACATAATTCACCGGTTCTTTTCCTGAGTTTTCCTCTATACTGACAGAACTGATTTCAAATGACCCGTCTTCCGGTTCAGGAACGGTTAATCTTTCGCCACCTTCCATAAAAGAGATATTGTATTTTCTCCATTCAGCACGGACAAGATCCAGCTTGGCAAACCTCATTACAACAGGTTGATTAAAATTTTTCAGGAACATCCTCATGAAGCGGATTGATTTGAAATCTTTTATGGTACCAATTACTTTTTCATAATCTGTTATAGGAACTTTAAACTGATACCATTTTACTTTGGATTGCTTTCCATTTGCAAATGTTGCATTATATTCAACCTCGTCAACTATGTAATTAGATCCGACTTTCAGGTCCTGGGGTCGCATACTTACTTTGTATTGATAATAGCTTTCCGTCTCACTCAGAGTATTATCGTTGTTTATATCTTCCATATCAGGAAGAGTAGAACCGCTTGTGGGATAGCTTTCTTTTGACATTTCGGAGGTCGGGGAATTGCCATCTACACCATTGTAATTTTTGTACCTGTCAAGGATCCCCAGGTTTGCCCTGTCAAAATCTGAACCTCTGTAATAATGAAAATCATCTCCGGAAGGGTCTTTAAGAAGACTATCAAATACTTCCGGCTTAACAATAGCCTTTGATTTATTAAGGTAATTATTGAAAAACGTATCCTCATCAGAATCGCCAAGTCCGTCCAATCCAACATCCTGATATTGTCTTGATTGCAGGCTATTATCAAATGCATGTACAACAGCCTGAACAGTTGGAACCCTTCCCCAGGCTGTAGTGTCAACATTCGTAACAAGTGGAGAATTTGGTAAACCGTTTTCAAAACTCATTCGCGAATCGCGTAAGATATCTTCAGAAATATCTCCAAGATTAATATAAAAATCACCTCCAGGCTGGGTTGGATTATCCACGAACGGATCCATTACCCAGAATTGTACATACTGAATATTAGCCGTTTCAAAGTCGCTGGTCAGTATCTCGCGCATCATTCCTCCCCATCTTGAATCCGGGTTATTCAACCTGCCACTATTATTCATACCTGAAGAATAAGTACTCGGATCTGTATCAAAGTTGTATTGGCCCTTTTCATTGGGGTAATATGCGACATTCAAAACTGCGATAGTTGTGGGAATTCCCGTAGCGCTTTCTTTGTATGGAAATATTTCATTTTCATAGATCTCTCTAACAAAGTGACTCGACTGGGTATCCGGGTTTTTCTTTATATATTCAGGTGTGGAAGATCCATTACGGAGAAAGAGCGGATCGATAACATACCAGGCCAACTTAGCTCTGTTAAATCCGCTGGCAAGATTATTGTTCAAACGAGCTTCAGGAAAAAGATTATCCTGACCCTGTGGAACACTTGAAATTGTCCATGCATTGAAAGACTTAAGGTCAAGAGGGATCTCACTTGATTCAAAATCATCAATATATGAATTACCGGCATTTGAAATAGCTTTTGAATGGCCGGGGATCAGATTGGCAAACTCCCCGAAAAAAGAGACTGAAGATGGAGCTTTGGTATTAATAAAGGGGATTTTATCAACTATTTTTGTAAGTAATTGAGAGTTTGTTCTGTACGAAGTGTTTAAACCCCATATTGTATTGGAAATAGGCTCTTCTCCATAATTAACCTTCTGAGTGTAAGGTCTTTCATTAAGATGAAGAATTGTGCCTCCAATATCAAAATTATTAGACAGCTTATAATCGAGATGTGTACCGAGAAGGGTTTTTGTCTGAAATCCGAAAAACTGGTTGCTCTCGAGGGATACCTGTATCGGAGTCTGAGAATCTATAAGAGCCTGATTAATAATCCTCACAGTACCCATGTTATAATCAACTGTGTAATCAGTATTTTCCGTAAGAGGAACGCCGCCGGCAGTAACCTTTACAGAACCTTGCGGAATACTTGTTGCATTAAGGCGGATTTCAGATCCGGCAGTAGAAGAGAACTGACCTGCAAGTTTGAATTTGTCCTTTTCTGCTATCTGCTTAGCCATTGTCTGTGTAGAATCATACAACTCCTGAAATACGTATTTATTGGCTATAACTGGATCTGCTATCTGTTTTCTAAGGTAACTGCCAAATGGTTCAATTACCGGGAATATTATCAGACCTCGAGCTGAATTTATAGTTAAACCCTCAATAAAATCAAAAACGCCATCGGGTTGCCTGTCGAGCTGTGAGTTAAGATTATCAAGCCCCATAACAAGAAGCAGAATTTTTTTTGATAGTAATCCTTCAGGAAGGTAATTTATAGAGTTACCTGTTTTATCATCCTGATATAATATGTCCAATTTAAAATCTTTCTTTTCCAACCTTCCGGTTCCAATGGAATAGATATTCTTCATCATCAGGTTCCATGTAGGTAATTTTGGGCTCAATGTTGTACCCTTAATTAATTTCAAAAAAAGTGTCTGCGGAGCAGTAATTCCGTCAGTAGAAAATTCACCGACTTTAAAAATCTGACCATTAAGAGTATATTCAAAGGCAACAGCCAGGACTTCATCAGAATTAAGGGCTGTATTCAGTGATATATAACCCAGTTGTTTGTTAAAAGTGTACTCCCGGTCATCAAGTTTACGAGCATTAGCAATTTTTTCAAAATCCCGACCAATTTGAAACCCGGGATATAAACTACTGAAGATATCTGTAACTTTATCAATATCTCTTATCCCGGAATAGGTAGTAACCAGCTGATTATAAAGTGAATTTGTTCCGTTGTCAGGATTTTGACGGGCACCGGAAGTTTGCTGAAAAGCCGGGATTTTATTATAAATATGACTCGCATTCTCTGCAAGGTCCATGAACGCTACAATATTTCTGTTGCTTGCGTCTTCAAACCGGCTTGTTTTATTTGTTATCCAGACCTCTATGCGGTTAATATTAATACCTGAACTGACTACGGGCAGGTCTTTCAGAGCATTGTCATAAATATCTCTGAAATATTGTGAAAGGAAGAAATGCCTGTTAGCTTCATAATTGTCTCCTACAATTTCAAAATTACTAATCTGGGCACCTCCTTTTACAACCATAACAGATGATTCACCCTTCTGTTGGGAAAGTACAGTAGTCATGGTAAGTTTTCCAAACTGCATCTCAGTTTTAAGACCGAAAAGGCTATAGCTTCCTGTAATAAGAGTACCGGTCAGAGGCAATGTTACATCGCCGGCTTCTATTTTTTTAAGTATCTCATCTTCTTTCCCGGCATACTGAAGCTTTGTGCGGTTTTCGAATTCAAACATAGCATCAGTATTGTAGTTGACACCCAGTTTCAGCTTATCTCCAATTGTCCCTGTGACATTCATCTGGATTTTTTCTTTGAAGTCAAAGGTTGGAATTGTCCTGAGTTTCTCGGAAAGAGTAGGATTTTCAGTTTTTGAGATATTTATACCAAAAATCAGTTCGGCAGATCCCTGAGGAATAATGTTAATAGTATTGCTTCCAAAAATTTTATCAAAGGCTTCACCACCTACTTCAATTTGCGGAATAAGGGATGATTTGTATCCTGTAACATCTCCTCTGAGGCGAGATTCCCAATAATCGCGCATTTCCTTATCATATTCATATTTCCTGAATTCTTCCGGACTCATATGAACAGGAGTTCGATAATCAAATGCACCAACTTTCTGATAAACAACATATTCGTTTTTTTCAGTGTTGTATATTACAGAAGATTTTATATTTGAAGGATTATCCAGGAATAGTGGCGATTTCTGAACGGGTTCCCACGGTATTCCCGAATTATCATAAAGTTTCAGAATTGATTTCCTGGAAGTGTCTTGCTTCTGGGAATTTTGTGATGCAGTCTGACAATCTGCATCAGTGGACTGTAAGAAAAAGGCAGCAAACAGTACAAGATACAAAAACAGCAGTAGATTCTTATATGATATCCCTGATCCCAAACCGGCCTATATTCTGAATTACAAGTTTTTAAGCGCCCGCTTAATCAGGTCCTCGACAGTCAGGTTTTTTTCATCTCTGATTATTTTTTCGAGGACTTTAGAAACAGCGCTTTTGGCAAACCCAAGCATCACTAAAGCAGATAACGCTTCTTCACGCTTAGTATTGTCTGCAAAAGTAAATATTTCACCGGTTGCGGATTGTTTGCCAACTTTGTCTTTCAGGTCAACAATTACTCTCTGAGCTGTTTTAAGTCCGATACCCTTAACACTTTTAAGAACATTCACATTCGATTCCATAATTGCTTTCTCCACTTCACCCGGAGTCAACGATGAGAGCATCATTCTCGCTGTATTTGCTCCGATTCCTGTCACAGAGATAAGCAGGCGAAAAATATCCCGCTCTTCCTTGTCCGCAAAACCAAAGAGTTGGTGAGCATCCTCTCTTATTACCTCATGCACAAGAATTTTAGATTCTGATTTGCTATCGAGTTTAGAAAATGTGTTGACTGAAATATTTATGAAATACCCTATACCGCCGGTTTCAATTGTGACAGAAGTTGGATTTATTTCAGTAATAGTACCTTTAATGTAGTTTATCATAGGGGTTGTTCTGCATTAAATATATCAGGGGGTAGTTCGTCAACATGATCAGACCGGATATCTATATCCTGATGTTTAAGAGGGTTCTGAGAAATATCTTTATATAGCTGCCTGTTTCTGAAGATGTCACATGCAAGATAAATTGCCTGGCGGAATGAGTTCTCAGATGCTTCACCCTTACCAGCAATCGAAAAAGCGGTTCCATGAACCGGAGAAGTTCTGACTATGGAAAGCCCTGCAGTAAAATTGACACCGGTATCAAATGAAAGTGCTTTGAAGGGAGTTATCCCCTGATCGTGATACATAGCAAGTATTCCGTCAAAATTTGCAAATGAACCAGCGCCAAAGAATCCATCGGCGGGAAATGGTCCGAAAGCCAGAATACCATCCTGCTGGGCTCTCTGCATTGCCGGGATGATGGTATCTACCTCTTCCCTGCCTAATAATGAATTATCGCCGGCATGGGGGTTAAGTCCAAGAACTGCAATTCTCGGTTTGCGGATGGCAAAATCGACAAGGAGAGAATGGTTCATCAGTCTGATTTTTTTCAATACTGAATCGACAGTTATCATCTCAGAAACCTTATTAAGTGGAATATGCCCTGTAACTATTCCTATTTTAAGGCACTCGCTTATCATAAACATAAGGGTTTCTTCACTATTGAATTTTGATTTAAGATATTCAGTATGACCCGGGAAATGAAACGAATCGGACTGTACATTATGTTTGTCAATAGGGGCCGTAATAAGAACATCAATTTTGCCCTCTTTGATATCCTCAACCGCCTTTTCAAGAGATATTAAAGCGCACTCTCCTCCATGAGCAGTTGACTTACCAAGCTCAACACGAACATTATCATCAAGGCAGTTGATCATATTAGCCCTTTTATGGTTTGCCTCATCAGCGGTTCTGATATTATTAAAGCTGAAATTATTAATATTCAAAGCCTTGCGATGATAAGCTGCAACTTTGGGAGATCCGTAAACTATAGGGACACATATTTCGTTTATTACCGGATCCATGAGCGCTTTGATGATAACCTCGTATCCTATCCCGTTTATATCGCCCTGCGTTATTCCTGTTATAATTAATTTGGGTTCCATTTTTCTACCTGTTTTTATCCTGATATTGTGTTGATAGTTTTTTCAAAAAAGTTGCAAGAAGTCGAAGACCCGAACCGGGTCCCTCTTTTGATCTGTAAAAATCATCTTTTTTAAGCGTTCCTGTACCTGCAATATCGAGATGTATCATAGGAAATTCAGTGAAGCTCTCGAGAAACTTTCCTGCTGTAATAGCTCCTGCTTCCCTTCCTCCAACATTTTTAATATCTGCAATATCAGATTTGAGGAGTTCTCCGTATTCATCCCAAAAAGGTAGTTCTGCCACTCGTTCATAGACATCCATTCCGCATTCCTCAAGAAGGGAAAAGTATTTCCTTTCGGCATTTCCCATTATTGCTATTGCCTTATTACCAAATGTCATTGCGGCAGAACCTGTAAGCGTTGCAATATCAATAATAAGTTCAGGATTGTAATTTCCTGCATAACTGATTGCATCTGCAAGGATAAGCCTGCCTTCTGCATCTGTATTACAAACCTCAACAGTTGTCTTATTATGCATTGTAAGTACATCGCCCTGCGTGTAGGCATTTCCGCCAGGGCGGTTATCTGTAACCGGTACAAGGCCGATAATATGAAGTGGGACCGATGTCTTTGCTGCACTGTAAATAACTCCCGCTACAGTTGCAGCGCCAGCCATATCAGTTTTCATATAGGCCATAAAATCTCCCGTCTTTATATTAAGCCCGCCAGTATCATAAATTACCCCTTTCCCGACCAGAACAATTGGCTTTGAATTAGCTTTATTAGCCGGATTCCATTCCATGATACAAAAGACCGGAGGATCGACACTTCCACGGTTAACAGCGAGAAGTCCCCCCATTTTCAGAGCTTCAATTTTCCCTTTATTGAGAACATCCACACTAAATCCTGCGATCTTTCCCATACGAGTGATCTCCTTTGCCAGAGCAGAAGCATTAAGATGATTCGGAGGATCATTGATCATATCCCTGGTTAGATAAACTGCATCTGTTGTTTCAACAAGCCACTTCAGATCAGCATCATTAATAACACCATTCAGGAATAGCTTTTCAGGATAATGCTTATTGTCATTCTTTTCCTCATTCGTTTTGTATTTCTCAAACGAATAAAAACTTAAGATCAAGCCTTCTGTGAATGATTCAATTGCACCTTTAAAGGCTTTATGAGAGGTGATTACAAGTTCATTATGGCAATTTGATTTGATGAGTTTCCGGAGAGAGAATGCAGTCTTACGGAGTTCTTCCTTCTGCCTGAATTCAGGCAAGTCATCTTTTATCCTGACTAAGTAAGTACATTTAAAATAAGAATTAATAAATACATACTCTTCTTTTTCTGATAGCTTTTTTCTGGCGTATTCCATCTCACTTTTAGAAAGTGACAGATTAACAGGAATTGTATTGTTTCCCAGGATACAAATAACTGATTGATCAGGAGATATTTGGGTTATAATCTTTACATCAGGTTTCATATAATCTAAAATGTTTTAAAAGAAGGTAAAGTTAATCAAAAATTGATTGGTTTGTTGCCAAAGAGTTACCTTTGTATTCGTCGTTTAAAGACAAAACCATACCTGATTATACCTGGAAATAGTTAGCCATGAAACTGAATAATATCTATGATAAAGCATTAAATGCAAAGTTTTTGACAGCCATGGAAGGACTGGCGCTTTATAACTATGCCCCCATAGAAGAACTTATGTTCATTGCAAATGTAATCAGGAAAAGGCTTAATCCAGGGAATGAAGCCGGCTGGATGATTGACAGAAATGTCAATGTTACCAATGTCTGTTTTTCACAATGCAGTTTCTGCAATTTCTGCAGGAAAAAGAATTCTGAAGATGCCTATATTACAACAACTGAAGAATACATTCAAAAGATCAATGAGTTGTACGCACTTGGAGGAGATCAATTACTTTTGCAGGGAGGAATGAATCCTGAGCTGGATCTTGACTTTTATAATGATCTTTTCAGCAGACTGAAATCTTTATATCCGACTTTAAAACTTCATGCTCTTGGTCCTCCTGAAATAGTTTATCTTTCTAAAAAAGAGCACCTTACTTATTCAAATGTACTGAAGAGACTTATCGGATCAGGACTTGACAGTCTTCCGGGCGCCGGAGCTGAAATATTATCCGACCGGGTCAGAAAAATTGTTTCCCCTCATAAAGCTACTTCTAAAGAATGGCTGAGTGTAATGAGGGAAGCCCATCTTCTTAATCTTCCTACATCGGCAACAATGATGTTCGGTCATATAGAAACAAGGGAAGAAAGGATCCGGCACCTTGTTAGTCTCCGGAACCTGCAGGATCAAAAGCCGTCTGGTCATTACGGATTTATTTCATTTATTCCCTGGCCATTTCAGGATAAGGGGACCGTACTTTCTGAAAAATTTGGGATTAGAAACAATGTGAACGGTCCGGAATATATACGAACGATTTCAATCAGCAGGATAATGTTAAATAATATTCAAAACATCCAGTCATCGATACTTACAGTCGGTAAGGAGATTGCTATGCTTTCGCTTCAAGCAGGTGCTAATGATCTTGGATCAATTATGATTGAAGAGAATGTTGTGAGCGCTGCCGGAGCCGTAAACAGGTTTAACTCATCTGAGCTGCAGTCAATTATAAGGGAGGCTGGTTTCATTCCAAGGAGAAGAAATCAGAAATACGAAACGATTGGCTGATACCATCATAAATTCAAGATACCTGCAGAAAAAATATATTATTCCACTTAGTACAAAAAAGAAACCTGTAACTCAGAAGTTACAGGCTCCGGTAAATATTGTAGAGGGAATGGCTATTCTTTCTTAGTGGTTTCCTTTTTGTCATCATCAGGGTCGTATTTGGAAGCTTTTTTAAATTCTTTCATCCCCTGACCAATCCCTTTCATAAGTTCAGGAATTTTACGACCTCCAAAAAGCAGAACGATTACCAGCAGAATAAGCAAAATCTCCGAAAAACCAATCTTTCCCATTGCTTAAAGTATTAAATTATGTACAAAGTTATAATTACTTTAATAAAATCAAACCGAATGAATGCTAATTCTATTTTCTAAATTGTCTTAGTATATCATTCCCATTGGCATATAGCAGAAGTGAAAACAGGATTACCATGCCCACTATCTGAGCATATTCCAGGAATTTATCACTTGGCTTGCGTCCTGTTACTACTTCGAAAAGCAGGAACATTACATGTCCACCATCAAGAGCGGGGATTGGTAGTATATTCATGACTGCCAGAATTATGGAAAGGAAAGCAGTAAGATTCCAGAATGCGTCCCAATCCCATACTCCCGGGAAAATGTTTCCTATTGTAATAAAGCCACCGAGTGACTCGTATGCTTTGCTGTGCTTCGAAAAAATCAGCTTAAACTGCTTAAGGTAATTGGCAACCGTTTTGAATCCTTTATCCAATCCTGCAGGGATTGATTGAATAAAACCATATCGTACTGTCTTTAGTTCAAATATCTGGCTATCCACTAATCTTGTAACTCCAAGCATTCCCAATGTATCTGGTTTAACCCCCAGATTTAATGATGCTCCTTTTCGTAAAAGGTTCAGGACTATAATTCTGTACTTGTTTTCCGCGAGATATTTCTGAAACTGGTCATAATATGTGAATTTTATACTATCTAGTCCGATGAGCTCGTCCCCTGCCTGAACTCCCGACGATTTTGCCGGAGATTCTTTCCGGAATCCGTCAATAACAAATGGCCCAAAGGGGATCCTGGCATCAATCTGTCCCTTGCCCTTCAGAAGTTTATTAATATAATCTTTGGGTATATCAATATTCAGTTTTTGTCCATCCCTCTCAACCTGAACAGTTTTCCGGGCGTTCAGCATTATACCCGGGATGATCTGTCTGAAGTCTTCAACATAAATATTATCAACGGTAAGTATCTTATCACCATTTCTCAGTCCGATAGAATAACCTACCGAATCTGTGACAATTCCATATTTTACATTTGCCGTAGGAAGGTAGGTTTCACCCCATGCAAACAAAACCAGAACATAAATAAGAATAGCTGAAATAAAATTAAAAATGACACCACCTGTCATTATTAGAAGTCTCTGCCATGAGGGTTTTGACCTGAACTCGTAGTGCTGTGGGGGTTGTTTCATTTGTTCACGATCCATCGATTCATCAATCATTCCGGATATCTTTACATAACCTCCCAGTGGAATCCAGCCTATTCCATATTCAGTCTCTCCTCTTTTTATTTTGAAGATGGAGAACCATGGATCGAAAAAGAGATAAAATTTTTCAACTCTCGTTTTAAAAAGTTTAGCTAGAATAAAATGACCGAATTCATGGATAATAACCAGAATTGACAGGCTCATCACAAACTGAAGGATTTTTATTACTATAGTCATTTCAATGTATCGAGTTTATTAATATAATCAATTGCTATTTCTCTTGCATTATTATCAGTGACTTCCAGAAATTCCAGGTCAGGGGAAGATAAGAATTCTGTTTCGTCCATGGCGTATTCTACAATATCAGGTAACTGAAGAAAGCCTATTCTCCCCTTTAGAAATGCATCAACTGCCACTTCATTTGCTGCATTTAATATGCAAGGCATATTTCCTCCCTCCTTTAAAGCTGAATATGCGAGCGCAAGGTTACGAAATTTTTTCAGATCAGGTGATTGAAATCTGAGACTTCTATAATCATTCAGATTAAGCCGGGGAAGGTCTGAAATAAATCTGTCGGGATAACTTAGAGCATAAAGTATCGGTACTCTCATATCCGGAATCCCAAGCTGAGCTTTAACTGAGCCATCTGAGAAATGAACAAAGGAATGTATAATTGACTGGGGATGAATAAGAACCTCAATCTGCGATGGATTCAGGTCAAAAAGCCATTTTGCTTCTATCACTTCAAGCCCCTTATTCATCATCGAGGCTGAATCAATAGTAATTTTATTCCCCATATTCCAGTTAGGATGACGCAGGGCATCTCCGGGTCCGACTGATTTTAGTTTTTTATATGAATAGTTCAAAAATGGACCTCCTGAAGCTGTTAGGGTTATCTTTTCGATCAGGTTAGCCGACTCGCCTGCCAGGCATTGAAGTATGGCGGAATGTTCTGAATCAACAGGTATTAACCTGCTGCCTGATTTCAAAATAGCTTCACTTATTATATGGCCGGCTACAACCAGAGTTTCTTTGTTTGCAAGGGCAATATCTTTCCCGGCTTTAATTGCAGAGATTGTAGGTTTCAGACCTGAGTAACCTACCATCGAAACCAGTACTACGTCTATATTATCACCAGCAACAACCTGTTCAATTGCTTCGTTACCGGCATAAACTTTTATCGGAAGATTTTTCAGACTCTCTTTAAGAAGATTATAATGATTCGTGTTGCCAATCACGACAGAATCCGGTTGAAATTTTTTTGCCTGTTCAATTAATAATTCAATGTTGTTACCAGCAGTAAGAATCTCCGCAATAAACTCATCAGGATATCTCGATATCACATCAAGTGCCTGTGTACCTATTGATCCTGTTGATCCTAATAAAGCTATTCTTTTGGGCATTAACGAATTTCCTTATTATTAAAATAGGATATGTTTTTCGGGGTCAAGAGGATTTCCTTTATACCACATCTCAAAATGAAGATGAGGGCCGGATGTATAAAGCTCACCTGAGTCACCTACAACTGAAATTGCCTCACCCGCTCTGACAAGATCACCGGCTTCCTTCAGCAGGCTTGAATTATGTTTATAAACTGAAACAAGATTGTTGATATGCTGTATTTCTATTACATATCCTGTTTCCATAGTCCAGCCTGTAAAAATAACAGTTCCATCGAGTGCTGCTGAAACAAGGGATTTTGGTTTAGTTACAATATCGGTCCCGAAATGTTTTGTACGCAGGTCGTATTTTCCGGAGACAATTCCTTTTACCGGAGGAAAAAAGTGAAGGCTCGCAAGGCTGGTAGTTTCATTTATCCTTGGACCCAGAGACAGATTAAACTGTTCCTCCTTTTCAACCTTACTCCTTAATGCCTGATCTTCAGGCGAATTTGCAAATTTTATTGCTCCATAATTTTTTGTTGTATCATGGGGTGGAATAATTTCGACAGGTGGCTTTCCTGAAATAATTGCATTAAGGTTAGCAAAATATTTATCTCTCAAAGCAAGTTCCCGTTCGAGAGAATCCAGTCTGATTGCACTCATAAGGATATTACGTCTCATTGTAATATCAGGATATCCGGGAATAAATTCCCTGATATTTGTGAAAGCAATCAGAGAAGAGGTAGCACCGACAATAAACAACATTAAAAATGCTATAAGCAGAAATGCATTATATTGAGTAAGTCTGACACGCCAAACTTCCTCAAATGTGGTGTCATTAAAAATTGCGAATTTATATTTATCGCGCCAGTTTCGTCTGTTTTTTTCGTTCTTTGCCATTTCTCAGATTATGATAGCCTGACAAAGATAATAAACCTGTCTCATGAAAACAGGTTCTGATTTAAAAACCGGAGTATTTTGCAGATCAGATAACTTTTACAGGTTTGTCTTCGCTCTGCCAAAGTCCATGTTTTGTGCAGACAGCCATGGCTGAAAGGTTCATTGACACATCAGGAGCAACAATATAGAAATCTACTTCAAAATGAGCCGGTTTATTGCCAAAAACACCCGCTGTATAACGGGCTTCTGCAAGAAGTGTTTCCCTGTTCCAGAGTTGAATAACACTTATAAAATGGTCGGCGTCGTCGGGATGAACATATTCGTCACCAAGCTTGATTTTTATTTCAAATTTTTCTCCTTTTTTTACCTGGTCCGGACAAAAAACATGAGGCATATGTCTGTCAAGATAGTCGCGTTTAACCTCTTTGTCTTCTTTTTCGATATCGAAAGCTTTAAATACGCGTGGCATAGTAAAATATTTTAGTAATAAACAATTGAATGACGATTTTGGTTTAAAGACAATATCTAATCATCTGACAAACATAGCAATAAAAAACATAAAAAAACAGATAATTATTTTGGTAATTGCACTGTTTATACTAAATTTGCACCCACAATATTGCGGGGTGGAGCAGTGGTAGCTCGTTGGGCTCATAACCCAAAGGTCGGGGGTTCGAATCCTCCCTCCGCTACAAAGAAAAAGCCCTGGTGCGAATGCGCCGGGGATTTTTGTTTTTAGACCGAGCCGAGCTTGCTCAAGCGAGGGATAAAAATAAAAAGACCCGACAGACGTTGAAAGCGGCTGCAGGGATTTTGGCTTGTTAAGCACCTCCAAAAGGATCAAGCCGAACGAAGTGAGGCTTAATCTCCCTTCAGTTCAAG
>Ga0182017_10001016_pt1 | contig 22007 bp, 19 predicted proteins | sample 712E3DmetaG_FD_120492 | JGI IMG/M metagenome (GOLD analysis project Ga0182017, IMG submission 120492) | Permafrost microbial communities from Stordalen Mire, Sweden - 712E3D metaG | ecosystem: Environmental > Terrestrial > Soil > Wetlands > Permafrost | place: Sweden: Stordalen | collected... | reverse complement strand
GTTCGCCGGAACGGGATAGAACGTGTGCGCCAGCACTCCTCCCGGACCGTCGAACGGGTATCCATCGCCGTGGTCTCCGCTGGCAAACAGGATCGAGACGGTGCGCGCCGATGCCGCGCTCGCCGCGGGCACGTAGTTCACCTGCACATACTGGCCCCAGGTCGCCAGCGCCTGCAGGATCACCGCCTGCACCTGCGCCGCCGGCAGCTTGTTGGTGAGCGTCCCGAAATAATAGCCCAGCGTGGCCGGGCCGATCGTGGCGCCGTTCCATCCGGCCGCCACGGTGGCGTTCTGCCCGATGACTCCGTTGGTCGTCAGTGCGCCGGCGCAAGCATTGACATGCACTCCCGCCACCAATTCCGGGGAGGCGGGAAACACATAGGCCACCTCGTCAAAGCCGGCGAGGCGCGTAGCGCGCTCCAGGTCGCCGTAGACCAGCATGTGTCGCGCCACCAGGTCGCGGTGATAGTGCGGCTCCATCCGGTTGTCGCGCAGGACGGCGTAGGCGTCCTGCTGCCTGACATCGGGATGAAACTCGACCACGAACCAGGTCGCGTCGTCCGCCAGGTCCGCGCTGATCTTGTGCTCGAGGCGCAGCGGCCCGGCCGCGAGAATGTTCAGGTCGTCGAACCCGGTGCCCTCCTCGGCCGCGACGATGAGGCCGGTATCCGGGACCGCTCCCACCACCGAGGCGCCGCGCGCCTCGAGCGCAGCCAAGTCCGCCGGCCCTGGGACCGTCGCAAACTCGAGCAGGAAGTGGGGGCGGCCATAAGGGTGTCGCGGGACGTGTTGCGCCGCTGTTGAAGATCGGGTCTTTAAATGCAAACGCGGTCGGGGTCCGGAGACCGCCGAGCCGATCAGAACCAATAGAAGGGCCGAAAGCCAACGGGTGTTCACATCTTGTCTTATCGAGCGGCGGTGGCTCTTCTTGACCGGAACTTGCCGCCCCCGGCCGCCCCGCTATCGCTTGTGGCGCTCTCCCGCGACCGCCCCATCGCCTGCCCGCGCCGCCTCCTCTTGACCGGAACTTGCCGCCCCCGGCCGCCCCACCATTGCTTGTGGCGCTCTCCCGCCGCTGCCCCATCGCCCGCCCGCGCCGCCTGCCCTTGACCGGAACTTGCCGCCTCCGGCCGCCCCGCTATCGCTCCTGGCGCTCCCCCGCGACCGCCCCATCGCCTGCCCGCGCCGCCTCCTCACCCCCACTTGCTTGCACCCTCCCGGCGTGCGTATACTGCTATTTCGTTGCCTCTGGGATGGGGTCTTATGCCGGCCAAGGATGAATTCGATCCTTCCGCTCCGCAGAAGGAAGCCGCCGTGTTTTACGGCCTTTTTCTCCGCGGACATTCACCGGAACGTCTGCGCCAGGACATCGACGTTCCCCGGCGGTTGCTCGCCAAGTGGCTGAAATCCCCCGTCTACGAATCTCCCTTCCGCGAAAACCTGGAGCGCGTCTACCGCTACCGCAAGCAAGTGCTGGCCATCTTCGAAGAGCTGGTATCGAGCGAGCGAATCCGCGCGCGCGTGCAGTAACGCCGCGCCTGGGCCCCACGCCCCTCTGCTACCCTCGGTTTGTATGAGTTCCCCCAACCACCAGCCCGAAATGACCGTGAAAGCCGTGGGACTCGGCCTGATCCTCGCTTTCGTTTTCGGATCGGCCAACGCCTACCTGGGAATGAAGGCCGGCCAGACCGTCGCCGCCACCATTCCCGCCGCGGTGATCGCCCTCGCGCTCTTCCGGCTTCCCCGGTTCAAGGGCGGCGTACTCGAGCAGAACATCGCCCGCACCGCGGCCTCGGTGGGCGAAGCGCTGGTTGCGGGCGCCATCTTCACGATTCCCGCTTTCATTCTGGCCGACGTCGGCGGCACGCGCGTCTGGAGCGACCTCAAGAGCCACTACTGGCAGGCTTCGTTCATCCTGCTCGCCGGCGGCCTGATCGGCGTGTTCTTCATCATCCTTTTGCGGCGGCCGCTGTGCGTCGAAGCCGGGCTGCCGTTTCCCGAAAGCGTGGCCAGCGCCGAAATCGTCAAGGCCGGCGACCGCGCCAGCGACGCCCCGCGCTACCTGTTCGGCGCCATGGGATTCGGCGCGCTGGTACAGATCCTCAAATCCGACCGCGGCCTGCCCATCTTCCGCGAGTTCACCCAGGGCTTCCTGGCCTTCCCGCGCTCGGTGGTCCAGCACTTCGATTTCAATCGCCAGCCGCTCGGCCAGGTGGTGCACGGGGGCGGCATTCCCTGGACCACGCCCGCGCTCTCGCCCGCCCTGGTCGGCATCGGCTACATCATCGGACCGCGCCTGGCCGCCATCAACGGCTCCGGCGGCATCGTCGCCTGGTGGGTCATCATCCCGTTGCTGCTCTTCTTCGATCCCGACCTGCCCCACCGCCTGGGCGTCGCCGGCGCGTCCTGGGACGTCATCTCCTTCACCGTCTGGTACAACATCGTCCGCCCCATCGCGGTGGGCACCATGCTGGTGGGCGCCTGCCATACGCTTTTCTCGATGCGCTCCTCGATCGTTCAATCGCTCAAAGGCGCTTTCACCGCCTCGGCCGAGGCCGCGCACGAAGGCGCCGCCATCGAGCGGACGGAGAGAGACATCGCACCGCGCTGGATTCTCATCGGCGTGCTGGCGCTGCTGGTTCCCATCACCGGGATCTATTACTACTTCACGCACGGCCTGTTCTCGGCCATCGTGGCGGCGTTGGTAATGAGCCTCATCGGCTTTCTGCTCTCGGCCGTGGGCGGCTACCTGGTGGGATTGGTGGGCAGCTCGAACCAGCCCGTCTCCGGGCTGACGCTCGCCGCGCTGGTGGTGGCCGCCCTGGTCATGCTGGCGATGGGCGTCAAGGGACTGGCCGGTGTGGGCGCGGTGCTGGGCGTAGCCGCGGTGGTCTGCTGCGCCTGCTGCGTCTCCGGCTCGCTGATCCAGGACCTCAAGGCCGGCCACCTGCTCGGCGGCACGCCCTGGAAGATGGAAGTCATCGAGATCGTCACCGTTATCCTGCTGGCGTTCTTCCTGATGGGACCCATCATCGTGCTCCACCAGGCCAACCTTGCCACCGGCGGCATCGGCGGGCGCGCGCTCCCGGCCCCACAGGCCGGACTGATGGCGCAGCTTGCCAAGGGTATCGTCGGCGGGCAGATGGCCTGGGGACTGATCGGCATCGGAGCGGCCTTCGGCGTGGCGCTGATCTGCTGCGGCGCCGGCTCGCCCATGCTGGTCGCCGTGGGCATGTACCTGCCGTTCGAGACGGTATCGGCGATCTTCGCGGGCGGCATCCTGCGCTGGATTGTAGACTCCGTCGTCGCGCGCCGCCCGGCTGAAGCCCGGGCGCAGGCGGAGGAGACCGGTACACTGCTGGCCTCCGGCCTGATCGCGGGCGAAGCCATGGTTGGGATACTGCTGGCGGTGCTGGCGGTGCGCGACGTGCCGCCGCTTACGCACTTCCTGACCGGCAAAGACCAGTTCAGCTTCTACGACGCCTGGGGCGGCTGGCTCAGCCTGATCGGATTCGCGGCGCTGGCGTATACGCTTATTTGGATTCCGGCGCGGAAAAAGAGAGAAGCACATTGAGGGCCGCAGATGAACCAAGATGAACGCCGATAAGTGGGGAAACTGCGTTATCCGCGTTCATCTGCTTTTATCGGCGGCCATAAGAAGGGATCATAGAGTTTGGCCATGAAACTCATTCTGACCGCGCTTGCCGCCTTGGCCCTGCCGCTGGCGGCCCAGGACTACAAGATCGCCATCGTCGGGCTCGTACATGCGCACGTCTGGGGACACCTGGAGGCGATGGTGAAACCGGACCGGCCCGCCCGCCTCGTGGCCATCGCCGAACCGAACCCCGCTCTGGTGGCGGAGGCGAAGAAGACCGCGCCGGGCGTCCCTTACTACGACGACTACCGCAAGATGCTGGACGAAGTGAAACCGGACATCGTGTGGGCGTTCGTCGAGAACAATCGCCACCTCGAGATCGTCCAGGAGTGCGCGCCTCGCAAGATACAGGTGATCTTCGAGAAACCGCTGGCCGCGACTTTGCAGGACGCCCTCGCCATCGAGCGGCTGGCGGCGGAACACGGCATTCGCGTGATGACCAACTACCAGATGGTGTGGTGGCCGGCCAATTACGCCGCCAAGGCCGAGGCGGACCGGGGCGCCATCGGCCAGGTGTGGCGGCTGCATGGGACGGTGGGCCACGGCGGCCCGGCGTCGGAAGGCCCGCGCAACCGGTACTTCTTCGCGTGGCTGACCGATCCGGTTGCGAACGGCGCCGGCTCGCTGGTGGACTTCGGCTGCTACAACGCGCTGTGGTCGCTGTGGTACCTGGGCCGGCCCGAGACGGTCTACGCGACCGTGACTCACCTGCGTCCCGGCCGGTTCCCGCGGGTGGAAGACAACGCCGACATGGTGCTTTCTTACAACGACGGCGTCGGTCTTTTCGAGGAGAGTTGGGACCTGCCGAGAGGCTTCCAGGAACTCGAAGTGTTCGGCCTGGGTGGCAGCATCGACATGCGCGAAGGGCAGGCCGAGCTGCGTGTCGCAGGCCAGCCGCCGCAGGATCTTCCGCTTCAGCCGCTCGAACCCGGCCGCTCCAACCCGGTGGCCTACATGGCCGGCCGGATGAAAGCGAATCAGCCGCTGGACGGCCTGGTCGCGCTCCCCATCAACGTCGGAGTGGTCGAGATCCTGGAAGCGGCGAAAGAGTCGGTCGGGACCGGCCGGGCGGTGCCGTTGCCTCACGCGCCTGCGGGCTCGGCCAGCTCCACTTCCCAGACGCCTTCGAAATCGACGAAATAGCCCTCGATCGCGATGCCTGGGATCGCCGCCGCCAGCGAGGCCGCGGCACGATTCATCTCGCCCGCAAGCCAGTCGGCCTCGGCGGGCGCGTCGTTGTGAAAGCCCGCCAGGCCGCCGTAAGCGCCGCAATCCGAGTGCAGCATCAGGATGACGCGCCTGGTGCCGTGCAGGCGGATGGACTTGCGGATCTGGTCGAGCACGAACCCGCGCTCGCTCTCGTGCTCCGGGCTGGCCAGGCACTTTGCGCCGCCGGCGATCTTGATGGGATCGCTATTGAGCACGCCGATGCGCTTCAGGAACTTCCGGAACCCGAGCTCGAACCGGTTATCGAAGCACCACACGATGGCGGCATCGCAGTGGTACTTCTCGCGCGGGGCGTCGAAGTGAAAAACCTTGCGCATGGAACGCCTACCGCCTCACCAGAAACACCGCCACCTCGGCCATCAGGTTCGCCAAATGCGTGCCCACGCGGCGGCCCGAGATGAAGATCTTGCGGTCCACCGTCCAGCCCTGGTCGCGCGCCAGGATCTCGAAATCGCGGATGGTGAGGAAGTGGATGTTGGGCGAGTTGTACCACTCGTGCGGGAAGGACTGGGTGCGCGGCGAGCGGCCGGTGGCGAGCATGGCCAGGCGCACCGACCAGTGCCCGAAATTCGGAAACGTCACGATGGCGTGCCGCCCCACGCGCAGCATCTCTTTGAGCACCCCCAGCGGCCGCCGCGTCTCCTGCAGCGTCTGGCTCAGAATGATGTAGTCGAAAGAAGCGTCCGGGTAGCCGCTCAGCCCCGCGTCGATGTCGCCCTGGTAAACGGAAACGCCACGCGCGATAGCGCGCTGCACCTTCGGGCCGTCGATCTCGATGCCCCGTCCCTCGACGTTCTTGTTTTCGGCCAGCCACTGGAGCAACTCGCCCTCGCCGCATCCCAGGTCGAGCACCTTCGAATCCGGCTCCACCAGTTCGCCGATGATGGCATAGTCGCTGCGCCCCAGGATCTCCCTGACGAAGGCCTTCCGCCGCGTCTCCCCCGTCGTCATCGCCTAAGCCCTCGCCCTGAATGTGCTGGCCAGGAAACCGCGCACGACCTCGGTCTGCTCGCCCACATCGACCAGGAACGCATCGTGGCCATAATTGGAAGGCAACTCGCAGTAGGCCACGTCGCGGTTCATGCTCCGAAGCGCCTGCACAACCTCCACCGACTGGTAGCTCGGATACAGCCAGTCCGAGGTGAAGCTGATGGCCAGGAAGCGCGTGTTGCCGCTGCGGAACGCGTTCGCCAGCGACCCCGTTCCGTTGGCCAGGTCGAAATAGTCCATGGCTTTGGTGATGTACAGATACGAGTTGGCGTCGAAGCGGCCGACGAACTGGGTGCCGCGGTAGCGCAGGTAGCTCTCCACTTCGAAATCCACCGAGAAGTCGAATCCGAAGGTCTCCTTGCCGCGCAGCCGCCGCCCGAACTTCTCGCGCATCGATTCGTCGCTCATGTAAGTGATGTGGCCCACCATGCGCGCCACCGCCAATCCGCGGGCGGGCGGGTTGGAGTCGTAGTAGTTGCCCTCTTTCCAATCCAGGTCCGCCATGATGGCCTGGCGGCCCACCTCGTTGAAAGCGATCTGCTGCGCGCTGTGCCGCGCCGTGGTGGCGATGGGGATGGCCGAGACCACCGCGTCCGGGTAGGCCGCGGCCCACTGCAGCGCCTGCATGCCGCCCATCGAGCCGCCGGTCACCGCCAGCAGGCGGTCGATGCCCAGGTGGCCGATCAGCATCTTCTGCAAACGCACCATGTCCGGGATGGTGATCACCGGGAAGCCCATGGCGTAAGGCTTCGCCGTCGCCGGGTTCACCGAGGACGGCCCCGTGGTGCCGCGGCAGCCGCCCAGCACGTTCGAGCACACGACGAAGTACTTGTCCGTGTCGAACGCCTTGCCGGGGCCGATCATGCTGTCCCACCAGCCGGGCTTTCCGTCGGTGTGCGAGATGCCCGCGGCGTGAGCGTCGCCGGTCAGCGCGTGACAGATGCAGATGGCGTTCGAACGCGCGGCGTTGAGCTCTCCCCAGGTTTCATACGCGACGGCGACGGGAGCGAGCGTCTCGCCGCAATCCAGGGGCAGGGACTCGAAGCATGCGGTGTGCGTCTCGGCGATCATTGTCGATGGGTTTTACCATGATAGCGCGGGAGAGATGTCGGGCAGATTGTCAGGCCTCGACCGCCCGGCCGGGGACCGCCCGGCCTCGTTCGCCCGGCCGGGGACCGCCCGGCCTCGTTCGCCCGGCCACGACGGCCCGGCCGTGGGCCCGTCGAGAGGTTAGAAGAACCCCTTCACCGCCTCGAACTCCGTCTCGAATCCTTCGAGGATGCGCGGAATCTTGTCCGCCACGTCGAGGGCGGTGAAGACGCCGTCATCGCGCGGCGACTGGTCGAAGTACTCTCCGGTCGTGTGCCCCAGTTCGTTGGCCAGCCGATCGGCCGCATAGACGACGTGGGCCAGATGCAGGCCGCCCTGGCCTGCCCCGTTCGGATCGTGGTGAGCGGCGGCGGCGCGTTGGATCGGCAGCGGCAGATTCCACCGCTCGAGTGCCACCCCCGAAAGTTCGGCGTGCCCGATCCCGAGCGTCTCCATTTCGCACTCGAGCTCGAACGTTCCGCCCTCCTTCAGCAGGTACAGAATGCCGCCGAGCTCGGACGGCGCCGAGGTCGCGACGAGCAGCTTCCCGATGTCGTGCAGCAATCCGGCCACGAACGCACCCTCGGGATACGGAACCGCCGCTTGCTGAGCCAGAAGGTCCGAAAGGACTCCCACCGCCAGGGAGTGCCGGTTGAACTGGGAACTCGACCAGCTATCCGGCGTCCGCACCTGCGTCCACATCCTGGCGACGGAGAAACTGAGCGACAGGTTGCGCAGCCTGTCCACTCCCAGAATCGCCACCGCGTGGCGCACCGAGTTCACGGTGCCCCGAAACCCGTACAGAGCCGAGTTGACGACCTTGAGCACGTTGCCCGCGAGCACCGTGTCGCTTTCGATCAGCGCCGCAACCTGCGCGAAAGACACGTCTTCGGCGGCCATGGTCGCCAGCAGTTTGTTCAGCACCGGCGCGAACGGCGGCAGCTTCTCCAGGCCCTGCAGCATCCGGTCCCTGAGCGAAGCGGCGACCTGTTGTTCCAGCATGGCGATCTTCTATCGGCAGGCCGCCGCTCCGACTTGAGGGGCCTCCACAGAATGCGGCCCCCTGCCCGCGCCCGGCCGGGCAGCGTAGAATCAAGAGTCTGGAGCGAATGTGCCCGACATCACCATTCAACCTACCCGCAAATGGATCCGTTTTCAGTACTGGACGATCTTCATCGTGCTGTGCGTGTGCGTCGGCCTGTACGTAAACATGTGGTCGGACAAGGCTCCGGCCTGGGTGCTCATCGCGCCGGCGCTGCTGTTCCTGGTCCCGCTGCGCTCTCACCTGCGCCAGCATTTCACCAAAATGACGCTCGCCGGCGACAAGCTGCGTTACGAATCCGGCGTCCTGTCGAAGACCACCAGGACCATCCCCGTTTCGAAGATTCAGGATGTGCGCGCTCGCCAGAGCTTCGGCCAGCGGCTCATTGGCGTCGGCGACCTCACCGTTGAGACCGCCGGCGAGGCCGGCATCCTGACCATCCCGAACATCGACGATCCGCAGGCCGCGGTGGAGGCGATCATCGATGCGGAAGGTCCCGCTGCAAAGCCCAGGGGAGAGCGCGGGTGAGCCGCCTGGAGGGCCGCGTGGCCGTCGTCACCGGGGCCAGCAAGGGGCTCGGCAAGGCCATCGCCTCGGCCCTGGCGGGAGCCGGCGCGCAGGTGGCGCTGGTCGCGCGCAGCCGCGGGGCGATCGAAGAGGCTGCCGCCGCTCTGCGCGCGGCGGGCGGCGATGCCGGAGCATTTACGGCCGATGTCACCGATGAGCCGCAGGTCGCAGCGCTCGCCGCCGCCGTTGCGGCCCGATTCGGCAAGGTTCACATCCTGGTCAACAACGCCGGCATCAACGTGCGCAAGCGCCTGGTCGACTTCACGCTCGAAGAATGGCGCAGCGTTCTGGACACCAACCTCACCGGCGCGTTCCTGGTGTGCCGGGACTTCCTGCCGCTCATGAAGGGCCACGGCTACGGCCGCATTCTCAATCTGACTTCGATCATGAGCCACATCGCGCTGCCCGGACGCTCCGCCTACGCCGCCAGCAAAGCCGGCCTGCTCGGCCTGACGCGCGCTCTGGCGCTCGAACTCGCCCCCGAGGGCATCACCGTCAACGGCATCAGCCCCGGCCCTTTCTCGACCGAAATGAACGCCCCGCTGCTCGGCGATCCGGAGACCAGCCAGTTCTTCACCTCTCGCATCCCACTGGGGCGCTGGGGCAAGGTGGAAGAAGCCGGCGCGCTGGCGCTGTACCTGTGCTCGGAGGAGGCGGGTTTTATTACCGGCGCCGACATGCTGATCGATGGCGGCTGGTGCGCGCAGTAAAGCGCCACCGTTTCGGCGAGGCCGCGTGGCGCGAGCCCCAGCGATCCGCGGCGAGGCCGCGTGGTGCGAGTTCGAGCGATCTGCGGCGAGCTTCGGCTCGTAGTCCGGACCGTGGGCTACGCCAGCGCCCGCTGAACCCGCTCCATCAGTTGCGCCAGAGTGAAAGGCTTCGGCAGGAAGGGGAAATCCGGAATCCTGCATTCGCGCATTGCTCCGCTCATCAGCACGGCGCGCACGCCGGGGGAGATCTCTCTGATGCGGTCGATCGCTTCGAAGCCGTCCATGACGGGCATGTCCAGGTCGGTGACGACCAGAACGATGGCGGAACGGTAGGAGGCATAGAGTTCGACGGCCTCGAGCCCGTTCCGCGCTTCGAGCGGAACGAATCCCCGCGCCGCGAGCGCCAGCGCCACCAGCCTGCGGACCGCGCTCTCGTCGTCCGCTACGAGCACCATCCTGGTCTCCTCTCTCACCGGCGGCGCCTGAACTGCAGGTCCAGAAAGACCGCGCTGGTAAGGATCGCCGTGACCGCGCTGGCCACCAGGGAGATCACGTCGATGACGTAGTTGGCGCTCGGCTTGACCACGTCGGCCACGTCCGTGGCAACGTCCAGCAGACAGACCGCAGCCAGGAACGCATAGAACCACCGGTTGTAGATGCAGGCGCGCACGAAGCGGAGGGCTCCACCTTCGCTGTTCCGCTCTTCGGCCATGGTGTTCTCCTCACTGCGGCGTTTTCCGTTGCGCAGGCTTCAGCCCGCGGTTCGGACGGCGAACCGAAGCTCGCCGCAGCACCCTGAAGGGTGCGCTACTCTAAGCCGGCTTTTCCCGATCGAGCCGGACGTTGACCGCTTCGGGCTTGCCGTCCGGCCCGAGCCTGGCCTCGACCGAAACGCGGTCTCCGACCTTGATCCCGGAGATCTTGATCTTCTTCGAGCCGTCGAAATACTGCGTCTTCCGGGTGCAGAACAGGTGCATCGTGTTCTGGTCCGATTGTTCGAGCATCAGCCCCTTGCTGTCAAGTCCCCGAACGATGCCGGTGAAGTTCGGCAGCGCCTGGCCGATGCCGGACGTCGGGTTGTCCAGGTTGCCGGTAGAGCCTGAGACGCGGCCGCGGCGCCCGGTCTGGCACACGGCTGCCGCGGGAGCCAGCAGGACCAGCAGGCCCGCGATCGCGACCGCGAAGCCGCACTTCATCGGGTCCTCCGCTCGGGGGGCGCAGCCGGGTTGGGCAGGCAGGCGGAGACGCCTTCCCCATGACGGCGAACCCGGTCTTCCTTGCCTGTGGCGGGCATGGGCACTCTTTCAGCGGCAGAACGTCATGATTGAGACGGCCGCGGCGGCTCCTTCGTTACGCGGGCGCCGCAGTAGAATCGTAAATGTTCCGTGGGAGGTCGTAAGCCGTGAACGAAACTACTCGCCGTACATTCCTTCTGACCACTGGCTCGGGAGTTGCCGCGATCTCCGTATCGGGCAGGAGCCAGGCCGGCCAGGCTCCTGCCACCGCTCCGCCGGCACCCGCCGCGGCGCCCTTCGCGCCCGGACCCCGCTCCTGGACGGCGCACTGGATCTCCGCGGCCCAGGCATCGTCCACCGAGGCCGGCGTCTATCATTTCCGCCGCAGCCTCGATCTGCCCGCCAAACCCGGCAGCTTCGCCGTGCACGTCAGCGGCGACAACCGCTACCAGCTCTTCGTGAACGGACGCCGCGTCGTCTGGGGGCCGGCGCGCGGCGACCCTTTCCACTGGCGTTATGAAACGGTCGACCTCGGGCCGTACCTGAACGCCGGCCGCAACGTGCTGGCGGCCGTCGTTTGGAACTTCGCCGGCAACGCTCCCCTGGCGCAGACCACTTGTCAGTCGGCGTTTCTGTTGCAGGGCGACACCGAGGCGGAGCGAATCGCCGATACCGGCCCGGCCTGGAAGGCGATCCGCAACGAGGCTTGCTCGACCATCCCGGTCTCTGCCGCCGATGCGGGCGGCTACTACGCCGCCGGTTGCGGGGAGAGCGTGGATGGCGCGCGCTATCCCTGGGGCTGGCAGGATGCCGGATACGACGATTCGGCGTGGCCCGCGGCCGCCGCGGTCGCCGAAGCGACCGGGTTTGACGCGCAATGGCCCGGTCCCTGGATGCTGGTACCGCGTCCGATCCCGTCGATGGAAGAGAAGCCGGATCGTATTGCCACCGTACGCAGGTCGGACGGGCCGGCGCTTCCCGCCGGCTTCGCCGCAGGGTCCGCCGCCGCCACCATCCCGGCCCAAACGAAGGCCACGTATCTGCTGGACCACGGGCACCTGACCACCGGATACCCCGAACTGGTGGTGAGCGGCGGGCGCGGCGCTTCCATCCTGCTCCGCTACACCGAATCCCTGCGGGAGAAGGACGGCCTCGCCAAGGGCAACCGGAACGAGATCGAAGGCAAGAGCGTTATCGGCCTCCACGACCGGTTCCTCCCGGACGGCGCGGCCGGACGCCTCTACCGCCCGCTGTGGTGGCGCGCCTGGAGGTACATCGAGCTGGTCGTCGAAACCGCGGGCGATCCGCTGACGATCGAGGACCTGCGCTCGACTTACACCGGCTACCCGTTCGAACGCAAAGCCCGGCTCGAAGCCGACGATCCCGGCCTGGCGCGCATCCAGGAGACGGGCTGGCGAACGGCGCGGCTGTGCGCGCACGAGACCTTCATGGACTGCCCTTACTACGAGCAGCTCCAGTACCTGGGCGACACGCGGATTCAGGCGCTCATCTCCCTCTATAACACCGGCGATGCGCGCTTGATGCGCAACGCCATCGATCAGATCGACGACTCGCGCGTTTCAAGCGGTCCCACCCAAAGCCGTTACCCGGCCCGGCTGCCGCAGTTCATCCCCTCGTTCTCGCTGTGGTGGATTGGGATGCTCCACGACTACTGGCGCTACGTGGACGATCCCGGCTTCGTGCGGCGGATGCTGGCCGGCGTGCGCGCCAACGTCGGTTTCTTCCAGGCGCGCCAGAAACCGGACGGATCGCTGGGCCCGCTGCCGTGGTGGCGCTTCATGGATTGGGCCGATGAGTGGCCGGACGGCAATCCGCCGCAGGAAGCGGACGGCTCCTCGGCGCCTTTCGACTTCCTGCACATCATGGCCCTGGGCTGGGCCGCCGATCTGGAAGAGGCGCTCGGCTTCGCGCCCCTCGCCGCGGATTGCCGCCAGCGCTCCGCGGCCGTCGCGGCCACGGCACAGCGCCTGTATTGGGACCCCGGCCGGCAGCTCTACGCCGACACACCGCGCCGGACCTCCTGGTCGCAGCACACCAACGCGCTGGCCGTCCTTTCGGGAGTCGCTCCCGCCTCCGTCGCCGCCGGCCTGGTGGTGCGCATTCTCAAGGATTCGAAGTTGACGCAGTGCTCGCTCTATTTCCGCCACTATCTTTACAGCGCGCTGAACCGGGTCGGCGAAGGCGACCGCTACCTGCCCGAGCTGGCGAGTTGGTACAAGATGATCGACCAGTACGGCTTGACTACGTTCTCCGAGGTGCTCGACCGGCCGGGCGCGCCCACGCGCTCGGATTGCCACGCCTGGAGCGCCAGCCCCATGTTCGAGCTGTTCCGCACGGTGCTGGGCGTCGATTCCGCCGGCCCGCACTTCAGCCGCGTGCTGGTTCGTCCGTTCCTGGGGCCGCTCCGCCGCGTATCGGGTTCGGTGCCTCATCCCCAGGGCGCGATCGACGTGATGCTCGAACGATCCGGGGCGGGCCTGGATGCAACCGCCACGCTCCCGCCCGGAATCTTCGGCCAATTCGTCTGGAAAGGCGCCAGCCGGCCGCTGCGGCCGGGCAAGAACGCGCTGAGTTTCCGAGCGTAGCGGGACCGCGTGGGACAGGCCTCCGGCCTCTAGCCCGCGTCCCACCGCGCCGAACCGGGTCTAATGCTCCAGGATGTCGTAAGTAGTTGTGCCCGGGACTCTCACCTTCTCGTAGGTCGCCAACCACTCCTTGTGGGCGGCACTCGCGGCATAGGCTTTGAGAGCGGCGTCGTCGCCGAACGCCATGCAGGCGCCGTACTGGCGCACCGCATCGCCTGCCCTCAGCGGCCGGCTGAGCTTGCCAACCCAGACGTGCATCAGGCCCGGAATCTTCCCGGGCAGGGCGTCCGTTGCCTTGTAGAACGCATCCCAGTCCGCGGGCGTAGCGCTTTCGATCGCCGTGAAGGCAAAACAGTGCATCAACTTCCCGTCGGCGGCGCTCATCGCGCCCGCAAACAGGCATACCGCAAAAACAACTGCAACGATCCGAACCATGCTGGTCTCCTTCCTCTTGCCTGGTGAGTAAATGAGTGGCTCACGCGGGCGCTCCAGGAGTAAACTCCGGCGGGCCCGCCTCTTGATGTTCTCACGAGCGGCTACGCTCTGGCGGGAGGCTCCGCCCGCCCGGGCCCGAGTCCAGGATCGAACGCACCCGCAAGCCCAAGGCCTCGCGCGAAAACGGCTTCTGCAGCAGATCGACCTTGCCCGCCTCGACCCCGCGCAGCAGGATCACGTCCTCGGTGTACCCGGTCATGTATAGGACTTTCAAACCTGGCCGGAACGCGGCCATCTGGTCGGCCAGCTCGCGTCCGCTCGTCTGCGGCATGATGACGTCGGTCAGCAGCAGGTCGATGGCACCGCGCGAGGTCTCCCAGACGGCCAGCGCCTCGGAGGGACCGGCCGCTTCGAGCACCCGGTAGCCAAACCCGGCCAGCATAATACTGGCGAGCTTCCGCACCTCCGGCTCGTCCTCCACCAGCAGGATGGTTTCCGTGCCGCCGCGCGGCGCGGGATGTGAGGGCCGCTCTCTGCGCGGTTTGGGAATCTTGCTGGCGCGCGGCAAGTAGATTTCGAACCGCGTGCCCCTGCCCGGCTCGGAGTCCACCCAGATCTCTCCGCCGCTCTGCTTGACCGCTCCGTAGACCGTTGCCAGGCCAAGACCGGTGCCCTTGCCGCGCGGCTTCGTTGTGAAGAACGGCTCGAACAAGTGGTCGCGGGCCTCCCGATCCAGGCCCGTCCCGGTGTCCGACACCGCCAGCATGACGTAGCTCCCCGGCGCCAGGCGCGGCTCGTTCTCCGCTTCGCCGGATACCTGGCGGTTCTCGGTGACGATCGAGAGCGCGCCGCCCAGGGGCATGGCATCCCGCGCGTTCACGGCCAGGTTCATGACGACCTGCTCGATCTGTCCCGGATCGGCCTTCACCCGCCCGAGATCGGGCCGCAGGAGCAGCCGCAGATCGATGTCGGCGCGAATCATGCGCTTGAGCATTCTGGCCGTTTTGGTGATGAGACGGTTCAGGTCCAGCACACGCGGCTGCACCACCTGCCGGCGGCCGAAGGCCAGCAGTTGCCGGGTGAGAGTCGAGGCGCGGCTGGCCGCCTCGGCGACAATCTCGACGTCGTGGCGCAAGGCGCCCTGACTCTTGTCAATCGACTCCAGGGCGATCTGGCTGTAGCCGCCGATGATGGTCAGCAGGTTGTTGAAGTCGTGCGCCACCTCGCCCGCGAGCCGCCCCAGGGCTTCGAGGCGCTGCGACTGCTGGGACCGCTCCTCGAGCAGCTTGCGCATGGTGACGTCCTGGATGTAGACCGACAAGCCGTTCGCGGAGGGGTAGACGTGAACGTCGAGCCAGAGCTTGAGCGGCGCGTAGGGGGCCGTGAACTCGATCGGGCGCTCGCCGGCGGCGGCCCGCTGCAACTCCTGGTAAAACAAAGAGCCGGCCAGTTCGGGGAACTCGTCGTACAGCCTCTTGCCCTCGAGTTCCTCGCGTCTGCGGCCGAGCGTCTGCTCGGCCCGGCGGTTGAGGTAGGTGAAGCGCCACTCCCGGTCCACCGCGAAGAAGGCGTCGGTGATGCTCTCGAGGATTCTCCCGATGCGGCCCTCCGACTCGCGCAGCGCGTCTTCGGCCTGCATCCGGGCCGTAATGTCGCGCACGATGCACGTCACCAGCCCGCCCTGTTCCGCCTTCACCGGGTTGAGGCTGATCTCGACCGGAAACTCCGTCCCGTCCTTGCGGAAGGCCGGGATCCGGCGCGCGCCGCCGATCGACTGGCTGCCCGGCCCGGCGGAACGAAAACTCTCGGGAACCAGGTCCTCGATCCGCTTCTCGAGCAATTCCTCGCGCGAGTATCCGAAAAGGCTCTCCGCCGCCGCGTTCGCCACCAGGATGCGGCCTTCGGCATCGCTTTCGAGGATGGCGTCCGGCGCCGCCTCCAACAGCTCGCGGTAACGCGCCGAAGCGCGGGCCTGGGCGTGCGCCGCCTGTTCGCTCACGTAGAGACGCGCCCGCTCCCGCTCATCTCGCCGGCGGCCGGCCTCGCGCTCCATATTGTCGAGCGCCACCGCGAGGTCATCGGCCAGCGCACTCACCAGTTCGACCGTCTGTTCGTCGAAAAAGTCCGGTTCCTCCGCGTAGAGAGCGAGAACCCCCTCCACGCAGTCCTTCACGACCACCGGCAACAGGGCGAGGGTGTGCGAGGGCAGAAGCGCGGGGTCGCGGGAGACCAGAACGCCGCGGCCGGCCGGGACCGGGATCGGCAGCGGCTCGGGATCGCCGTCGCGACCGTAGTGGGCGACCGGCGCGATCGTCTTCGCCGCCTCGTCCGGAACGCCGAACCAGGCCATGCGCAGCCCGCCGTCATCGACCGCAATCCGGCAGACCTCCGCCAGCAACAGCCCGCGATCGCCGATTCGCACGATGGCCCGGCCCACATGGCTGAGCACGGAACAGACCCTGCCAAGACGGACGATGCGCGCCTCGGCCCGCACGCGGGCGGTGACGTCGATCACGACGCCTTCCGTCGTACCTGGCTCGTCCTCCGCCAGGCGGACATCGGCCAGCACCCAAACCGCGTCGCCGTTCGGGCGCCGGAGCCGTAGCTCGACGCCGGCGGCGGCGCGCTCCCGACGGAGGCGCTCGAGCAGCGCGTCGCGATCGCCGGCCGTCCAGTAGAACTCGCTGGCGTTGCGGCCGAGCAGGGCGGCGGCGCTCTCCAGCCCCAAAATGCGAGCCAGCGCGGCATTACAATCGAGCACCCGTCCGCCGCTGCCGGTCCGGAACATGCCCACGCTGCCGCCCTCGAACAGCCCGTGATCGCGGCTGGACGGCACCGGCAGACGTGTCTCCATTCAGGCGCCGCCTTTGCCGTCCAGCAGCGCGCGTACCGAGTGGGCCAGCACGTCGGACGTGAACGGTTTGTGCAGGAAGGCCGCTGCCGCGGAGGCCACGCCGTACTGCTCCAGAAGCTCGCCGGCGTAACCGGACATGTACAGCACCTTCAGCTCCGGGCGGCCGGCTCGCAGCCTGGTGGCGAGTTCGGGGCCGGCCATCAGCGGCATAACCACATCGGTCAGCAGCATGTCGATCGAAGCCTTGTGCTGCTGCCAGAGCCGTATCGCCGTTTGCCCCGAGGCCGCCTCCAGGACTGCATAGCCCTGGCGCGTGAGCATCTCCGCGGTAAGCCGCCGCACTTCAGCGTCGTCTTCGACCAGGAGAATCGTCTCGGTTCCGGGCCGAGCCGCCGGGCGGTGTCCGGCCGCGCCGGCAGCTTTGACGCGCTCTTCAGCCAGGGGGAAGAAGATCCGCACGGAGGTGCCTCGCCCGAGCTCGCTTTCAATGACTACCTCCCCGGCGCTCTGCTTCACGATCCCGTAGACGGTGGAGAGGCCCAGGCCGGTGCCTTTGCCCTTGCGCTTGGTCGTGAAGAACGGTTCGAAAAGGTGGCTTTGCGTCTCGGCGTCCATGCCGATTCCGGTGTCGGCGATCACCAGCGTGACGTATGGCCCTGGCTTCAGCGCGCCGGGCACGGCGGTCCCCGCGGCTGCCTCGATGACGGCCGTCTCGATGGTCAGCTCCCCGCCCTTGGGCATCGCGTCGCGGGCGTTGACAGCCAGGTTCAGCAGCACCTGCTCGATCTGCGCCGGATCGGCCTTGATCCGAGTCGCGTCCGGCGTCAGGATGGTCACCAGCTCGATGTCCTCGCCGATCACGCGGCGAAGCATCCGGTGGACCTTGGAGACCTGCCGGTTGAGGTCCAGGACCCTTGGCTCGACCATCTGGCGGCGGCTGAAGGTCAGCAATTGGCGCGTCAGGGCGGAGGCGCGTTCGGACGACTCGAGGATCGCATCGAGGTCCTTCCGCAGGGGATCTTCGGCGGCAAGCGCGTCCCGCACCATCTGGCCATAGCCGCCGATGATCGTCAACAAGTTGTTGAAATCGTGCGCCACCCCGCCCGCCAGGCGGCCCATGGCCTCCATCTTCTGCGCCTGGCGGAGCTGCTGTTCGAGCTGGCTGCGCTCGGTGACGTCGTGGAGGGTGAGCACGCCGGCGACGACCACACCCTCGCGGTCGCGGATGGGCGTCGAGCTGACCAGAACCGCGGCGCGGGTGCCGTCCGCGCGCACGAATTCCATCTCCTCGTCCGCCACCGCCTCACCGGTGGCGACAGTCCGCGCCAGCGGGTGCTCCTCGGGCCGGTAGGGGCGCCCTTGGGGCCGGAAGGCGGGGTATTGCAGGTAGTCTTTGACGCCGCCGCCGGTGCGGAACGGCCCTCGGAAAATCGATTCCACCCGGCCGTTGATCATCACTAACGTGCCGGACGGCGCTTCCGCCATGATGACGCCCGCCGGCATCTGCTGCAATACCGTCTCCAGGCGCGCCCGCTCCCCGTCGAGCTGGCTCAGCAGGCGCTCGCGCTCCCGCTCGGCGGACTTGCGGGCGGTGACGTCCATGACCGTGCTCACGGCCCCGGCAAATGCACCGCTCGCATCCAGCAACGGGTCGGCCATCACTTCGAACCAGCGGCCGCCGGCCTCGATCTCGGCCGATTCGCGCCCCAGGCTCCGCCGCGCACGTTCGAACGGCCATCCCCGTTCGGGCTCCTCCGCGCCCGACGGCGCCTCACGATGAGTACTTCCGAGAATCTCGTCTCCGGTCTTTCCCAGCAGCTCGCACATGGCCCGGTTCACCTGCCGGAAAAGGCCGGCCGAATCGAGCAGGCCCACACCGAAGCCGATTCCGTCCAGCGCGGCCTGGCAGGCGCAGGCGGCATCCAGCTCGTGCCGCTCCGCGCGCCCGGCACGCACCAGCGCGCTGGCTACGGCAACCAGAGCGGCCGGATCGGCGGGGGCCTCGAGACACGCATCGGCCTCCGGGGCCGGAGCCGAACGGCTGTCGCCGGCGCGCTGAAGCTGGAGCACGGGAGGGTGCCGGGCCAGCGGGTCCCCCTTGAGGCGCTTCGAGACATCGGCGTTGTCGGTCACCACCAGGTCGGTCAACCCGGCTTGGAGAATGGGAATCTCGGCTCCCGGAGCCGCGCCGGTGACGGAGAAGCCCGCGCCTTCGAGGATCCGCCTAGTGGAGGCCCGCTCGTCCCACTCGTCGCTGACGAGAAGGACGGCGGCCTTAGCGTCTGTATCCGCGCCGGACATTCCGAGAGGGTAAGCGCCCCAATTGTACCGCGCCTCGTAGCGGGCCGGAGGCGACCGCACCAGGGTACAATTCGAGTCTATGGCCCGCGTTCCCGGCTCTCACTTTCTGCGCAACCTGGTAGGGCGGCGCAACCTGCTGTTTCAGCTCGTCCGGCGCGATTTCACGCAGCGGTTCGTCGGCTCGGCGGCCGGCTGGCTGTGGGGAGTCATCCACCCGCTGGTGCTGCTGGTGAGCTGGACGTTCGTGTTCAAGTCCTGCCTGCATACCACGCTCGGGCCGGGAGAGATCACTCAGAACTACACGCTGTTTCTGTTCGCCGGGTTCTTGCCCTGGCTGCTGTTCCAGGACACCGTGCAGCGCTCCGCCTCCTCGCTGATCGATCACCAGAATCTGATCACCAAGACGGTATTCCCGGCCGAGGTGGTTCCGGTCTCGATCTTCCTTTCCTCGCTGGTCAGTCACCTGATCGCCCTGGGCGTGGCCGTGGCGGCCATCGCGATCTGGGGAAGACATTTCAGCATGATGTTGTGCTTCCTGCCGGTCTACATGTTCTTCATGGGCCTGTTCGCGGTGGGCGTGGGCTGGATCGTCTCGAGCCTGCACGTGTATCTGCGGGACACCGCCCAGGTTCTCTCGGTGGTGCTGACATTGTGGTTTTGGATGACGCCCATCTTCATCCCCGAGATCCAGTACCCCAGGTGGGCGAAGATCCTGCTGAAATTGAACCCGCTGGCCCTCATGGTGCGTGCCTATCGCGAGAGGCTGCTGTCCTCGCGCTGGCCGAACACCGCGGACATCCTGGTGCTGGCCGCCTGGAGCATCGCGGTTTTCGTGGCCGGGGGCCTCTTCTTCCGCCACCTCAAGCGCGGTTTTGCCGACGTCCTGTAGGACAGGCCTCCGGCCTGTCCCCGGCCCGTCCCCGGTGTCAGGCGGCCTGTCCCCGGCCTGTCCCCGGCCCGCCCCCGGTGTCAGGCGGCCTCCGGCCCGTCCCCGGCGTTAAACGGCCTATCGCCGGCCGGTCTCACTGTACACTGAATGGAGTGTCCGACAAGAAGCTGACGGCGCACGTCAAAGCTGCGGGTTGAGCGTCCAAATTGGGTCCAAAGGTTTTGGACCAGGTGCTCGGCCGCATCCCGCGCGTGCCGAATGAAAACGTGCTGGTTGGGTTTGAAACGTCGGACGATGCCGGCGTTTACAGGCTGACGCCGGAGTGTGCCCTAGTGCAGACGGTGGATTTCTTCACGCCCATCGTCGACGATCCGGCCACCTTCGGCGCCATCGCCGCGGCCAACGCGCTCAGCGACGTCTATGCCATGGGAGGAACGCCGGTCTCGGCCCTGTCGATCGTCGCGTATCCGGCGCAGGGCGACCTGGACGATCTGGTCGCGATCCTGAGCGGCGGCGCGGAGAAGATGGGCCAGGCGGGCTGCGCCGTGATCGGCGGCCACAGCGTCGCGGACGACGAAATGAAGTTCGGCTACGCCGTGACCGGAACCGTCGATCCGCAGAGGGTGGTGCGCAACTCCGGCGCGCTTCCCGGAGACGCGCTGGTCCTGACCAAGCGGCTCGGCACCGGCGTCATCTCCACGGCGCTGAAGCGCGGATTCGCGGAGCCGGCCCACCTGCAGGCCTCCATCGCGTCGATGCTGGAGCTGAACCGGGAGGCGGCCCAGGCCATGCTCGCGGCGAGCGCGCACGGCTGCACGGACGTGACCGGCTTCGGCCTGCTGGGCCACGCGCGCGAGATGGCGCTGGCGAGCGGCGTGACGCTCGAGATCGACGTCCACCGGCTGGAGTTTCTGCCCGGCGCCCTCGAGTACGCGCGCCGCGGCGCGCTGCCCGGCGGCCTCAAGAACAACCGCGAGTTCGTATCCTGCGCCGTCGAGTTCGCGCGCCAACTCGAGACCGGGATGGAGAGCCTGCTCTACGATCCGCAGACCTCCGGCGGCCTGCTGATCGCTCTTCCGGAGGCGGGCGCGCGGGCGCTCGTCGCGAACCTGGACGGCGCATACGCCATCGGCCGCGTCCTCGACCGCGGCGTCAAACCCATTCGAATCGTATGAACCCTATCATCGTCGCACTCGATCTCGATTCTCCCGGGAAGGCGCGCGAACTGGTGCGCCGGCTGGGAGGCCGCGTCACGTTTTACAAAGTCGGCCTGGAGCTTTACGCCACGGGAGGGATGGATTTCGTGGGCGAGCTGATCGCCGCGGGCAACGACGTCTTTCTCGACTTGAAGCTCTACGACATCGGCGAGACCGTCAAGCGGGCGGTGGAACGAATCGCCGCCAGCGGCGTTCGCTTCACCACCGTGCACGGCAGCGGCGCCGTCATGCGCGCGGCGGCCAAGGGGCGGGGATCGTCGGGCCTCAAGCTGCTGGCCGTGACGGTGCTGACCAGCTTCGACCAGGAGGACCTGGCGGACCTCGGCTATCCCTGCCCGGTTTCCGAACTGGTGCTGCTGCGCGTGCGGAAGGCCATGGAAGCGGGGATGGACGGGATCGTCTGCTCCCCGCTCGAGGCGGCGGTGGTTCGCCAGACGGCGGGCCCGAGCGCCATCCTGGTGACGCCGGGGGTCCGCTCGGCCGGGGCGGCGAAGGGCGATCAGAAACGGGTGGCGACGCCCGCCGAGGCGCTGCGCGACGGCGCCAGCTACCTGGTGATCGGACGGCAGGTCACGCGCGCCAAAGAACCGGCCGCCGAGGTCGAGCGCATCCTCGAAGAGATCGGGTGCCGGTAGCGCCGGCCTACCCCAGGTAGTCGAACAGCGAGGTGGTGGGGAGCTTGGCGCGGGCGGCCAAAGCGGCGTCGCGCTGGGTGTTGGCCTGGGTCAGCTCGATCGCGTCCGTGGTGATGTCCGCATCCGTGAGCGTGCTCAACTGCGTGCGCTGGTTGACCTCGAGCGTCTGCGCGGCGTCGGTGGCGTCGGAGACGCGCTGCTGCACCGTGCCGTAGAAGGCGAGCTGCTGGTTCATCTGGCTGCTCGCATTCGACATCTCGCCGAGCGCCGTGGTGATCGCCGCGGTCTGCGCCTGATACTGCGAATCGTACTGCGGATCGCCTTCCTGGACACTCGGCCCGTTCCGGAGCGCGGCTTCCAGGTCCGCGACCGCCCCGAAGGCGCTGCCCCCCGGCGCCTCGAAGATCTCCTGCCCGCTGCGGGCAATGGCGAAGGTGGTGCCATCCGGGCCCATCGCCTGGCGCGTCGAGGCCGCGCCGGCATAGGAGCTCACATTTCCGCTGGCGTCGAGCGTATACGGTTGCACCTGGTCGGTATCTCCGCTGAAGATGTAGC
>Ga0182017_10001014_pt1 | contig 22010 bp, 17 predicted proteins | sample 712E3DmetaG_FD_120492 | JGI IMG/M metagenome (GOLD analysis project Ga0182017, IMG submission 120492) | Permafrost microbial communities from Stordalen Mire, Sweden - 712E3D metaG | ecosystem: Environmental > Terrestrial > Soil > Wetlands > Permafrost | place: Sweden: Stordalen | collected... | reverse complement strand
TACACGAGAACCGGGGGCCGAGGCCCAGCCGCGACCACGTGTGGGTTTCCGGGTACCATCGTTACGATAACAACGCGTACGCCTGGACCCCAGGCAGGTGGGAACAGCCTCCACGGCAGCATGCCCACTGGGTAGCTCATCGGTGGGTTCACAGGAACGGCGGCTATGTTCTAGTGGAGGGGCACTGGCAGTAGCGTCCTACGTGGCGCGCGCTTCAACGTGCCGTGTCGGCACCCTTGCCGGCACCTTTCGCTCGACAGGAGCCTCGACGCGGCACGCACAACCGGTCCTGGGCACCGACAATGGCGATTCCAGATCCACGCCGCGAGACGTTTGTCCGGACTTCGTCCGGGCGGGGCACCCGCTTTGTATTCGCGGCCCTGATGCTCTGTCAGGCGCACGCCTATGGGCGAACCGAACCGCAGCCGCCCTGCGGAATTGACTCTGTTCCACTCTATCCTGGTCTGGACAGTCCCCCCGTAGTGAAGTTCTGGAGCGAGTCCGATTTCGGCCACGACTGGATCCCGCCCGCATGTACCGGCTGGACGGCGCCGGGTTTCGCGACGCTGGTAACCACAGCCGCGCGATTTCGATATGCCTCGGGAGCTGAAGGTTTGCTCCGCCACATCGGCGCCATTTCAGAGCGCACGGGCATGCGGTACTGGTCGACCACTCACCAGCGGTGGCAGACGCTGGTCACGAGCGCCCACGCTTCGATCGGCTCCGATGCAGGCCACCGCCGCCAGGATTTCGCCCCCGCTGAGATGACCGTAGGCAAGTCACTCTATCTGGAGCAGGTCGACAATCTTACCGGTACGGCAATCTACCGAATGCATATCGATGAGGTCTCGCCAGACCGCCTCGTATTCGATGTCGAGAACGTTAGCACCATTCGCTATTTCCTTGTGACACTCTTCCATCCGGGCGAGATGCAATCGATCTACTTCCTGGATCGCGAATCGGACGGCGTCTGGCGTTACTACAGCATCGCGCGCACCGGGCAGAACGCGAGCCGGCTGTCCACGGGACATGAGTCGTCCTCGGTTAACCGGGCCGTTGCGTTCTATCGGTGCCTGGCGGGAATTCCCACCGACCAGGAGCCTCCGGCGGCGCGGTGAAGGCGAGAGTTTCAGTGTTTCGGAGAAAAGGAGATCCCCTATGACACTGCTGTTGATCATCGTGGTCCTTGTGCTGCTGCTTGGCGGCGGCGGTTGGTACGGCCGTGGCCGCTGGTATTAGGATTCCGGCCGCCGGCGGCTCTCGCTCCCGGCTCCCTAATGGGGTTGGCGCGTCGTGCCAAGGCACCGCCGCCATTACAGAATGAACATTGCGGAACGATCCTTGCGCGGCCTGTCGGCCTTGGCGATTCTCGGCCTGGGGTGGCGAAGACGCGTGTGGACGGGCGCCCTGACGGCGGCCCGGAAGATCCGCTGTAGCCGCCTCGGCAGGCTGCCCTGGCGGCGCAGCGCCATCAGCGTTCTACTTTCGACGACCATCCTTGCGGCCACTCTGGTTGCTGGGGGAATGTACTACGTCTATTTCGATCGAACTCACCTGCCTGACCTCGAGGCATTCAGCCGGTTCGAGCTTCCTACCATCGGCCACGTCTACGATGTCAACGGCCGGCCGCTGGTTGAGATGGCCTCGGAATACCGCCAGATCACCAGGTACGAGGACATTCCCCCGGTTGTTCGCGACGCGATCCTCGCCGCAGAGGACAAGAACTTCTTCTCACACAGCGGAGTTGACTACTCCGGATTTGCCCGCGTGCTGTGCAAGCTCAAGTTCCGAAACCTGATCGGGCGCCTTACGAAGATGGGAAGCCGGGACTCGGCCAATACCGCCAACATCTTCCCGCAGGGCGGATCGACCATCACCCAACAGCTCGTGCGCGGGTATTTCCTCAAGACCATGACGGCCCAGGAAGACAGCGATCAGCTCCGGCACAGCCAAGTGCTGGCGCGCGTGTTCGCAAGCGTGATTGGCGCGCGAATGGTCAACATGCTGTTTCGGAAGCTGGAGGAGATCAGGCTGTCTTTGTGGGTCGAAAGGGACATGCAAACGCGTTTCGGTTCGAAACGCCGCGCGAAGGAAGAGCTTCTGGCCCGATACGTCAGCTTGATCTATATGGGAAACGGCCAGTACGGGTTTGCGAGGGGCGCTGAGTACTACTTTGGCCGGCCTCTCGCCACGTTCACCACAGAGGACGCGGACAAGGCAGCGCTGCTGGCAGCCACTCTAAAGTCGGCTCGTTATTACGCGCCGAATGCGCGCCAAACCCGGAGAGTCATCGAGCGCAGGAACCAGGTGCTGGCGCTTATGGCGGCGCGCGGTTTCATTTCAGCGGACCAGGCCAGGAGAGCCAGCGAGCGCCCGATCGTGACCGTCCCGTGGCACAAGGACAAGACGATTGGGTCGTCGGCGGTCGTTGAAAACGTTTTGGAGGAGATCAAAAGCCGCCGCGCCGATCTCAGCGAGAAAGACCTGGAGCAGGGGCACATCCAGGTCTACTCGACGGTGGACGCCCGGGTGCAGGAAATCTCGAACCAAGCGCTGGAACATGGGCTCTCGCAGTATGAGAAGCGGCACCCCCGCGCCAGCGGCCTGGTCCAGGGCTCGGTGGTCGTGCTGAGAAACAGCGATGCGAGTATCCTGGCCGAGACGGGCGGCCGCCAGGCCTACAAGGACCGCTCCAGCGCCTCCAGTGACTTCAACCGCGTCACCAGGTCACAGCGGCAGCCCGGGTCCGCCATGAAACCCATTGTCTACCTTGCGGCGTTTCGTCAAGGCACGTTCAATCTGGACACCACGGTGCCCGACGAACCCATCAGCGTTCCCAATGGCGGGGAGCGGGATGCGAAATCGATCTCGAACTATGACGGCCAGTTCAAGGGCATGATCCCGCTCCGAATGGCTCTTGCGGAATCCAGAAACGCCGTCGCGATTTGGATTACTCAGCAGATCGGCATTTCGAGCGTTCTGGATACGGCGCGCAATCTGGGGATTCGAACGCCCTTGCACCCTTACGTCACAACGGCCCTGGGAGCGTCCGAAGTGAACTTGCTGGAGCTTGCGAATGCCTACCGCACGATCGCATCGGGCACTCTCAGCCAGCCTCACGTAATCCGCCAGATCGTCATGGATTCAGGCGAGGTGCTGGCCGATGGCGGACAGAGGTCGCATCCGGTCGGCGTCGATAGCGACGCGCTCTTGCTCATCCAGGAAGGTCTGCGTGGCGTCGTGCGCCTTCCCGGCGGCACGGCTCATGCACTGGACTCCCACGCCTTCCCGCTCGCGGTTATGGGAAAGACCGGAACGACAAACGGCTTTAGGGACGCGCTCTTCGTGGGGTCCACGTACGGCCCTAAAGGAATCACCGTGGCCGTCCGCATAGGCTTTGACGATAACCGCTCCCTGGGAGCGAAAGAGACCGGCGGCAGGGTTGCGCTCCCGGTGTTCAGAGAGATTGTGCTCAGCGCATACCGCGACAATCTGGTAGGGCCTGCGCCGGCCTTTCCGGCCGAGATGGAGCAGAGAATCGACGCTTACCTCGAAGGCGCGGCTCTTCCGCCGGCGCTCGAGACCTTGCCGTTATGGCTGCAGACCCAACGGCGATCGAGCCCGGTCGCGCTCACGTGGAAACAGGCATCCGCACCGCGGCCAGCGCCGTGGGATGGCGCCGCGTTCTACCGCTCCGTGGCCGATTTTCCCACCGCGGTCCGCGCGCTGAAGACGGGAGAAAGCGAAGCACAATGAGGAACTACATGGGCCTGGGAGTGGCGATTGGCGTCGGCATGGGAGCTGCGCTGGGAGTGGCGTTACATGCCATCCCGGTGTGGGTGGCTTTCGGAGCCGCCATTGGCGCGATCTTCGGCCTGGTCATGAACACGCGGCGCCGAACATCGCACTGAACACTCAGTCGGGAAGGGGTATTCCCATCGAGACAACCGCAGGATGGCGTAAGTCCACGTCCACAGCCTGCAGTCGATTCAGCTCTTTGAGCACCCGGGCCCTGTCGCTGTCGCTGGTCTCGTTCGAAACGGAAAGGCCGAAGTCTCGGTAGAAAGCGAGAATGTCGCTTCGAAGCTCCTGAGGCATATCCGTGTAGTGGTCCTGCAACTTGTGCAGCAGCCGCGAGTACGCGGTGTCCGTCAGCGCGTATGTCCCCGCCGGGGTGAACGCTCCCACGTCCAGATTGTCATTCGGCAGCTTCAGACTGCCCGCGTTCTGCGCCGAAAGCAGTTCGCGATAACGGTCAATCGTCGAATTGAAGCTGGCCATGTACATCTTTTCGGTCTCGGGTGTCAGCCTCTTGAAGGACAGCGCCCGGAACGGGCCCACCCTTGGCACGATGCGGAATACCATGGTCAAAAGCTTCGACCGGATCCCCGGTCGAGTATAGGTGGAGCCCCAGTTTTTCTCGTAACTGGAACGAGACAGATTATAGAGGAACGTCTTGCGCGTAGTGCTCGGAGCTTCTTTCCTGATCGCCTGCGCCCGGAGTTGCCAAGCGACTCTCGTAATGGCTGGAAACACCGTCCCGACCGCATGGCGATACGATCCGATGGCAAGGTCGACGTTCATAAACACCGCTTCCAGTCTTATCCCGTAGGTATCCTGAAACGCCCGATCGAGCAGGGGTTTTGCGACTTCAAAGCCGATGAAGCTCTTGTACGCCGCTGGGGCGTAGCGGCCCCTGGCCGCCTGAAAGACGTCAAAAGCGAACTCCGTCCTGGTGTGGGCGACGGGATCGTCGGCATACGTCACCAGCTTTCCGAACTTCACGCCGAGCTTCGGGTAAAACATAGGAACTGCCCGGTTGACGGCCATTGGGTGGCCATTATTGTCGGCAGCGTAGTGCGACAAGGCTCCCAGGGCGAAAGCATACTCGTTGAGGTCTTGGGACTCGCGGATCAGGTTGACGACGAAGTCGCCGCTGCGGACGTAATGCGTCAGGTCGCTGAAGAGCTTGCTGCCGAACGGGTAATACCCCAGATCCTGAATAATGCACCCCCCGTAGGCGTATGCGTGGGCTTGCTTCAGCTCATCCGGCGTGGCAGCCGGGAAGCGATGGAGTAGCAGTGGCTTCATCGCACTGTCCCAGGTCGAATCGATGATGGCTTCGTGGGTGAGGACCGAATACGAGTAGGCGGCTGAGACCGGGAAGAAGACCAACAGCCCGAGAGCGGCCGAGTGCCGGAACCCCCGGAGCCAGCGCATTGCCTCATTTAGTGTCATGGCTTCCTCTGGTTAGGCACGTTCGTCACCACCTTTGCCTGCGGGCGCTTTCTCGCGCAGGCGCTTATGAGCCGCGGCAGATTCCGCACTCCAGATGCAGATTCTGCATCCCGCCTCACCAGCCTCAGCCTCCAAACGTTGGGGGTCTGTTCTGGACCGTCCCGTGCTACAGAAGGTAGGCGACCTGTGCGGGCGGAGGGATGGCCATGAAGGCAGCAAACACCGGGAAGAGCGAGTTCCAAGAGATCATCGAGCGGAAAGAGGCCGAACTGGTCCGGGCATTGCGAGAGCGCGATGGAATCGCCATCGAGAAGAGCGCGGATCAGATGGACGAGATTCAGTGCGCGACCGAACGAGACCTGGAGATTCGAAACGTGGATCGCGAGTCCAGCCTGCTGCGTGAGGTGAAAGCCGCATTGCTACGGATTCACGATGGCAGTTTTGGGGTCTGTACTGAGTGCGAGTGGGCGATCAACCCCAAACGGCTCGCGGCCGTGCCGTGGGCGTCACGTTGCATCGAGTGCCAGGAGACTGCCGATTCGGACGGGCAGCAGAGAACGCCATCCGTCCGCAAGGCTCTCGTCCATGCCGCGTGAATGGGCGCTTCTGCGCCCTGTGCGGGTCACGAAAAGGAAAGGCGGGTCCAGGTTGTGAACAAAGCCTCCAGTGTTCGAACCATTGCGTTTCTCGGCAACTACCTGCCGCGCAAATGCGGCATTGCCACATTTACATCCGACCTGCTTGGCGCGGTGGCAGCGCGGCATCCGCAGGGCCGGTGTTTCGCGGTGCCAGTCAATGACATCGAGGGGTGTTATCGGTATCCGGACGTCGTTCGCTTCGAGATCGAGGAACAGGATCTGGACTCGTATCGGGGCGCCGCGGACTTCCTGAACACCAGCAACGTGGACGTTGTCTCGGTCCAGCACGAGTTCGGAATCTTCGGCGGGCCGGCCGGCAGCCACTTATTGACGCTGCTGCGCGGATTGACGGCGCCGGTCGTCACCACGCTCCACACGGTTCTCCGCACGCCGAACGATGACCAACGCCGCGTGATGCAGGAATTGGTCGCCCGATCGACCCGTCTGGTGGTCATGACGGAGCGGGCACAGACGATCCTGCAGGAGGTTTACCAGGCGCCGCCGGCCAAGATCGATCTCATCCCGCACGGTATCCCCGACGTGCCGTTCGTCTCCCCGGACCATTACAAGGACCAATTCGGCGTGGCCGGAAAGAAAGTGCTGCTGACCTTCGGGCTGCTCTCGCCGAACAAGGGGATCGAGCACGTGCTCAATGCTCTCCCCGAGGTGGTGGCGGAGTTTCCAGACGTCTTCTACATCTTGCTGGGCGCTACGCACCCCCACGAACTGCGCATGCGAGGCGAATCCTACCGCCTCAGCCTTGAGGCCATCGTCAGGCAAAACAGACTCGAGAACCACGTCATCTTCCACAACCGCTTCGTCGAACTGAAGGAGTTGACCGAGTTCATTGGAGCCGCTGATCTGTACGTCACTCCCTATCTGGACGAAGCCCAGATCACGTCGGGGACCTTGGCTTATGCGTTCGGCGCGGGCAAACCAGTGATCTCGACGCCGTATTGGCACGCCGCCGAACTGTTACGGGACGGGCGCGGCGTGCTCGTGCCCTTCGCGGATCCGAAGGCGATCGCGCACGAGGTAAGCGGGTTGTTGCGCGATGGAACGCGTCGGAGCGCCATGAGCGATAACGCCTACAAGCTGGGCCGCACCATGGTGTGGAGCAACACGGCGGGGCTGTACATGCGCGCCTTTGAACTGGCGCGGCGGCAGGGCGCGGCGGTGCCTCGCAAGTCCGTTGTGCCGAGCGCATTCGGCCCTCGGCGGCAGCAATCGCCGGTCCTGAATCTGGATCATCTTTACCGTATGACCGATTCGACGGGCATCTTCCAGCACGCGAGCTTTGCGGCGCCGAATCTCTCGGAAGGCTACTGCACGGATGACAACGCCCGCGCGCTCATTCTGGCCGTGTTGCTGGGCCAATTGGACGATACCCCGAAGCGTGTCCGCGCGCTCTCCACAACCTATGCCGCGTTTCTGGAGCACGCCTTCAATCGGGAAACGACACGCTTCCACAATTTCCTTAGCATCGACGGCTGCTGGCTCGATGAGCAGGGCTCCGAAGATTCCCATGGCCGCGCGATCTGGGCGTTAGGCACCGCGGCAGGGCGATCGCCACACTGGAGTTCGCAGATCCTGGCCCAACAGCTCTTTGCAGAGGCGCTGCCGGCCGTGACGGACTTCACTTCGCCGCGCGCCTGGGCATTCAGTCTCATTGGAATTCACGAATATCTGCGCTGGGTGGACTGTGACCGGCCGGCTAAGGATGTCCGCCAAGAGTTGACCAGGCGGCTGGTGACGCTTTTTGACAACGTCGCCCAGCCCGGCTGGACCTGGTTTGAAGAGGGGCTGACCTATGACAACGCCAAGTTGGCTCACGCCCTGATTTTGAGCGGACGCGCCACCGGGCAGAGCGGCGTTTATGAACGGGGCATCAAGGCGTTGCGCTGGCTTGTGGAAGTGCAGACCTCGCCGCACGGTCTATTGCGGCCCATTGGCAGCAACGGATTCTACAAACGCAACGGCGCACGCGCGGCCTTCGACCAGCAGCCCATCGAGGCGCAGACCACGGTGTCGGCCTGCCTGGCAGCCTACCGCGCCACCGCTGACCCGTGGTGGTACCAGCAGGCGCAACGCGCTTTCGACTGGTTCCTGGGCCGGAACGATCTCGGTCTCGAACTCTATGCCCCTTTGACCGGCGGCTGTCGCGATGGGTTGCACCCGGACCGGGGCAACGAAAACCAGGGAGCGGAGTCGACGCTGGCGTTCCTTCTGTCGCTTGCCGAAATGCGGCTGATGCAAAACACCGCGAAGGGCGTTCAACGACCAGGGCTGGCAGCTCAGGTCGCCCAATGAAGCCAATCGACGTCAAACGCAGCACCGTCACCTTGGACCCGGACCCCACTCACGTGCTGGCCAGGCCCTTTCGTCTCATGAGCCACTCGCGCTCCGTCAAGATCGCCGCTCGCGTGATGGCTCTCCCCGAAAACGAAGTCCACACCCTTTTGGACGGGGTGCGAGCCGAATTCGGCGACCGCCAACTGAAGATCGACGAATTCCTCTACCGCCGGTTTGACGAGGTCAGCCCGTATCTGCTCAACGGCCAGAGACTGTCCGAAGAACGCAAGCTGCTGCTGGGCGGGTATTTCACTCACGAATACTCGCTCGAGGCCGCCGCGTTGTTCAACCCCTCGATGATTCCACACCTGGATCAGTCGGGTCTGCCGCACGGCTCCCTGCGCTTCATCCTGAGCCTGCGCGCCACGGCCGAAGGGCACGTTTCCTCGATCGCGTTTCGGAGCGGAGTATTGGACGCCCGCAGTAATATCGCCATGGACGTGCCCTCCCGCTACAGCCTCGAGCCGATGCAGGTGCCCAACTCGAAGTTCGAGAAACCGCTGTTCGAACGGAAGCTACAGGAACTCCGTCTCATGGGCGACTTCAACCGGGACGTTCTCAACGGCTTGCCCGACGCATTCACCATGGAAGAACTGCGCGCCAGCATCGGTCGCCACGAAAAACAGCTCCCGGACCATGAGAAGGAAACGACGAAGGGCACAGCCAGAGAAACCCTCATGCTTGCCCAGTCCAATTACGAAGTGCAGTTCTCGCCCGAGTCGGTTTTGTCCGAGCGGGTCCTATTCCCGGTCACTCCTTCGCAAAGCAACGGGATCGAAGACGCTCGCTTCGTCCTCTTCCACAACGAAGACGGCACGAACACGTACTATGCGACTTATACCGCGTACGACGGAAAGATGATCCTGCCCCAATTCATCGAGACCTCGGATTTCCTTCGGTTTAAGTTCATCACGTTGAATGGCCCGGCCGTCGAGAACAAAGGCATGGCGCTCTTCCCCCGCAAGGTCAATGGCCTCTACGCGATGCTTGGCCGGCAGGACGCCGAGAACATCTACGTGATGTTCTCCGACCATCTCCATTTCTGGGATACCATGCAGCTCGTCCTGGAGCCCAAGTTCCCCTGGGAGTTCATTCAGCTAGGTAACTGCGGCTCGCCCATAGAAACCGAAGCGGGCTGGCTCGTAATCAGCCACGGCGTGGGGCCGATGCGAAAGTACTGCATAGGCGCCTTCCTGCTCGATCGTAACGAACCGACAAAGGTGATAGGGCGCCTGCCTGAACCGCTGATCAGGCCGAATGTGGACGAGCGTGACGGCTACGTGCCCAATGTCGTCTACTCGTGCGGCAGCCTCGTGCACAACGGGCAACTCATTATTCCTTACGGGATATCCGACTACGCCACGACGTTCGCTACGTTGCCGCTCGAGCAGGTCCTGGCGGCGATGGAATAGCGGCAGACTGCAAGACCTGCACTTCCGGTGGCAGAACCTGCATTCGCTGCGGCACGCTCGACGTTCCTCCGGACCCAGTCGCGTTGTCGCCGTTGAGGTTCGAAGATGGTGCCAACCGTGCACTGTCAAAACAGTCGCAACAGGTATGTGCGGCAGAAAGAGGAACAACAAATGAAACTAGTGATCGTGGCCGGTCTGGCCCTCACAACGACAATGCTGGCGATCGACAGGGAGCCTGCCAAGCGGTTGGAGGCGGCTGCGTCGGTCTTCTCTGAAATCATGGCAACACCCGACAAGGGGATTCCGCAGGATCTGCTTGAAAAGGCGCACTGCATCGTCATTGTGCCGGAACTCAAGACGGCGGCTTTCATAGTCGGCGGGAAGTACGGAAAAGGGTATATGTCCTGCCGGAACAAGGGCGGCGTAGGCTGGTCGGCGCCCGCCACGGTTCGTATCGAAGGCGGCAGCGTTGGCTTTCAGATCGGTGGCTCCGAGACCGACCTGATCATGCTGGTCATGTCCAAGCGCGGCGCGGAAAAACTGCTTGAGAGTAAGTTCACTCTGGGCGCTGAAGGTTCCGTTGCGGCTGGCCCCGTTGGGCGGACGGCGACGGCTCAAACCGACGCCCAAATGCACGCGGAGATTCTTTCCTGGTCGCGGTCCCAGGGCCTCTTTGCCGGTATTGCTCTGGAAGGAGCGACACTGCGCGAGGATCTGGACGACAATGCCGCGCTTTACGGCTCCAAACTGGAGAACCGGGTTATCGTGACCGACGGCAGAGCTGCCCCCGAATCGGGCGTCCGCCTGATCGGCCTGCTGGATAAGTACTCTGACAGGCGCGAGCGCTAAAGGACAAACCATGAAACTCATCAGCGCGCTTCTGACAGTATGCGGACTCGTGGCGGCCCAGTCGGCGCAGGCTCCGAACCCGGTTCAGCAGTCGGCCGACAACACGGCCAGGATGGCCGCCGGCGCGGTGCCTGTCTATCGCATCAGCCTGGTCGAGCGGACCACAAAAGCGGTCAACTACAATCACCGCGGCGGGGCCACGAAGATCGACTTCGAAGGAACCCCGCTGCTTCCGGAGGCTCGCGGTGAGGCGAGAGTCCAGAGCAAGCAAGGCAATATCGCGATCGAAGCGGAATTCCGCGGGCTTCAGCCGGCCACTACCTATGGGCCGGAATACCTCACTTATGTGATGTGGGCCGTCACCCCGGAAGGCCGCACCTCCAATCTGGGCGAGGTGCTGTTGAACGGAACCAATAGCAAGCTGAACGTCACCACCGAATTACAGTCTTTCGGGTTGATTGTGACCGCGGAACCGTACTTTGCGGTGACCCAGCCGAGCGACGTCGTCGTAATCGACAACGTCATCAGGCCGGACACGCGCGGAACGATTGAACAGGTCGATGCGAAGTACGAGCTCATGAAGAAAGGCCAGTACACGCTCAACGTGAACCCGGCCGAGATCAAGCCTGTAAGGCTCGACAGGAAGACCCCTCTCGAACTCTACGAGGCTCGCAACGCCGTCCAGATCGCACGCTGGACCGGAGCCCAGCAGTACGCCGGAGAGACCTTCCAGAAGGCGGTCCAGGATCTTCAACAGGGTGAGACCGACTTGACCCGCAATGTGGGCAGGAAGCCCATCGCCACGGCCGCACGCGAGGCCGTTCAAATGGCCGAGGACGCCCGCATCATCACCGTGAAGAAGATCGAGGACGAGCAACGGGCCAACGAGCGCCAGGCTGGTGCGGATCGGGAAGCGCGCGCCGAAAGTGGACGCGCGGCGGCACAAGCCGACGCCCTGCGTGTTGCACAGAACGCAGAGGCGGCGCGGATAGCCGCGCAGTCTGAGGCGGACCGCGTACAGCGGGACAACCTCACGAAGATGAGCGCCGTTCAGGATGAAGCCGACCGTGCCAAGCGTGACAGCGCAACACAGATGGCCGCCGCGCAGGACCAAGCCGATCGCCTGAAACGCGAGAACGACGCGAAAGCGATCGCCGCCCAAGCCGAGGCGGACCGCCTCAAGACGGAGAACGACGCGCGGGCGACTGCGGCGCAGAACGAAGCCGATCGCCTGAAACTGGAGAACGACGCACAGAGGGCGGCCTCCAAGGACGCACTCGATCGCGCTGCGACGGAAAGAACGGAACTGCGCGCTCAGCTATTGAGCCAGTTCAACGCGATTCTCCAAACCCGCGATACCGCCCGGGGTCTGATCGTGAACATGTCGGATGTCCTTTTCGACACGGGCAAGTCTTCGCTGCGCCCCTTGGCGCGCGAGAAGCTGGCCAAGGTGGCCGGGATCGTCTCGGGGCACCCGGGTCTGCGGCTGGACGTAGAAGGCCATACCGACAGCGTGGGCGGCGACGCCTATAATCAGCAACTCTCTGAAGACCGCGGTTCAGCGGTCCGTGACTACCTGACCGAGCAAGGAATGGTGGCAGGCTCGGTTACCTCCAGAGGCTTTGGGAAAACTCAGCCGGTGGCCTCAAACGAGACCGCCGCAGGCCGGCAACAGAACCGGCGCGTCGAGCTCGTTATCTCCGGCGACATCATCGGCTTGGAGATCGGCTCCTCGCCCAGGGCGTCCAGGTAACGGTCATTGGCGCTCAATTTTGGGGGGCTGACTCCTTAGAGGCAGCCCTCCGCTTCGAACATTCTCCCCTAGCCGGCTAGGCAGAGGGCGAAGGACCCGAATGGACAAAAGAATACTGAAGCGGCACAAGCGGCAGGTTTCGCGCGCGAAAGCACGAATCAGATTGTCGGAGCCCGACCTGAGAACGCCGGAACAGTTAAGGGCGGCACGGGCGGCGAGCCGCCCTGGCGGAAACCGGCGCGACGGCCCCCACGCGCATTACTCCATGCCGTCAATCCGAAATCGCGCCAGCTCTGCCAGAGACAGCACGGCGAAGGCCGACGGATAGAGCCATGCTCCGCACCGCGGCAGGGCTGTTTTCAATCCGCTGTCCATACTGCAGATCGATTGAGTTCAGAAGTGTGGGCATCCGGAACTTCCTTGAGGGAGTTTTCCTGTGGCTTCTCCAGCCCTGCCGGTGCTCGCTTTGTGGTCATCACTTTTTCCTGTTCCGATGGCATGCGCTCAGCGGGGGGACCGCCTGAGATCAACCCCCACGCAGGCGGGCCAGGGCGCGCGCCGGGGGCAGTCGAACGCCTGCAAACCAGAGAAGGACATCGTAAGGTGAGGCCCACATGCACATGCAGCGGAGAACGGTTCTGATCGTCGTCGCGGGGGCTTGCGTTGCCGTAGGCTTGGGGACGTGGGCGCTGCTCAGAGGACAAGGCGGAACTCACTATCGCACGACGGCTGTCCAGCACGGCGACATTAACGTCACCATCTCGGCCACCGGCAACCCGAACGCGGTCGTCACCGTCACGGTGGGCTCGCAAGTGTCGGGCATCATTCTTGCTCTGTTCGCCGACTTCAACACCAAGGTGACCAAGGGCGAGTTGATCGCGCGGCTCGATCCAGCGCCCTTCCAGGCCAAGGTCGATCAGGCGCAAGCCAACGTCGATGCAGCGCGGGCCGCCGTAGCCAATACCCAGGCCGTCGTCCAGCAGGCCCTGGCGGGCATTCAGGCCGCGAACTCCGCCCTGGTAGCGGCGCAGGCGAATGTCGTGAAAGCGCAGGCCGTCACGGAAGACTGCAAGGTCAAGGTTGACCGGCGCGTGATCATGGTCAAGCAGGGGGCGGACGCCAAAGAGGATCTCGAAACCGCTCAGACAACCTACAAATCGGCGGTTGCCGATCAGAACGCATTAGTGGCCCAGCAGCATGCGGTGGAAGACAGCGTGAAGGTCGCCAAGGCGCAGTTGAACGTGGCGAATTCGCTTCTGAGCGCCAACCAGTCGCAAGTGAAACAGTTCACCGCCGCTCTGCAATCCACCCAGATCGACCTGGGCCACACCCGCATCACAGCGCCCGTGGATGGCGTCGTCGTGTCGCGCAACGTCGACGTAGGACAGACCGTCGCCGCGAGCCTGGCGGCGCCAACTCTGTTTCTAATCGCTCAGGACCTGACCAAGATGCAGGTCGATACGAACGTGTCGGAAGCCGACGTGGGACGCGTGCGCGCGAACCAGTCCGCGACATTCACGGTGGATGCGTATCCCGGGCAGGTGTTCACGGGTAATGTGACCTCCATCCGCAAGGCGCCCATCAACGTGGCGAATGTGATCACGTACGACGCCGTGATCGGCGTTTCGAATCCGGACCTCAAGCTGTTTCCCGGCATGACCGCGGATGTGAAGATCCTGGTGAATCAGCGCTTGAACGTGCTGAAGGTTTCCAACGCGGCACTGCGGTATCACCCGGCGTCCGCAACGCCGGCGCCCGCTGCCTCCACGGGCTCACGCAAGGGCGGGGCGCTTGAGAAGGCCGTCTGGATCCTGGACCCGGACAACAAGCCGTTGCGCGTCGTGCTCACTACGGGCGAAACGGATGGCACGAATTCGGAGGTTCTGACGGGCAGCCTGAAGGACGGCGACAACGCGATTGTCGCGGAGTTGGCAAGCGCGGCGCCGGCTTCGGGTGGCAGCCCCGTCTCCCAGACCGGCGCCAGGGGCGGCCGAGGACCGGGATTCTAGGTGAGCGGAATGGCGTCGGTCATCGAGATCAAGAACCTGGTGAAGGATTACAGGCTCGGCCAGGTGCCGGTGCACGTGTTGAAAGACATCTCCTTCGAGATCGAAGCCGGGGATTTCGTCTCCATCATGGGCCCATCCGGGTCCGGCAAATCCACCCTCATGAACATCCTGGGGTGCCTCGACAAGCCCACCTCCGGGAGTTACAGACTGGACGGCATCAGCGTCGGAGAACTGGCTCGCGACCAACTCGCCGAAATCCGGAACAAGAAGATCGGGTTCGTATTCCAGCAGTTCAACCTGCTGGCCCGGACCAGCGCGACCGAAAATGTCGAACTGCCGCTCATGTATACCGATACGCCCGCCCGCGAGCGGCACGAGCGGGCCATGAAGGCCCTGCTCGCGGTTGGCCTGGCCGGACGCGAGGACCATCAGCCGAGCCAGCTCTCCGGCGGCCAGCAGCAGCGCGTGGCCATCGCGCGTTCGCTGGTGAACGATCCCGCCATTATCCTGGCGGACGAGCCCACCGGGGCGCTGGATTCCAGGACCAGTATCGAGATCATGGCCATCTTCCAACGGCTGAATCGCGAAAAAGGGATCACCATGATCGTGGTGACGCACGATCCGGACGTCGCCATTTACTCCAACCGGTTAATCCACTTCAAAGATGGCAGACTGCAGCTCGACGAGAGGCTGGCCGCGCCCCATGACGCGCGCAAGGACCTGGAGGCGCTTCCCGCCGAGCAGCCGGAGGAGACGGTTTCGTCATGAACAAGATCGCTGCCAGCATCGGGATCGCGCTCCGCGCGCTTAAGGTGAACCGCATGCGCTCGGCGCTCACCATGCTGGGGATCATCATCGGCGTGGCGGCCGTGATCGCGATGGTGGGCGTTGGCGCCGGCGCCACCGCAAGAATCCAGGACCAGATCCAGAGTATCGGGAGCAACCTGATCATCGTCCTGCCGGGCAGCATCAGCGCCAATGGCGTCCGGCTCGGCTCCGGCGCGGTCGCAACGTTGACGCAGGACGACGCCAAGGCCATCGCGGCCGACTGCCCGTCCGTAGGGGCCGTCGCTCCCAGCGTGCGCGGCGGCGTACAGGTGGTGTACGGAAACAGTAACTGGGCCACCAATGCCCAGGGGGTGACTCCGGATTTCATGACGATCCGCGATTACACCATGTTGTCTGGCCAGTTCTTCACCACACAGGACGTGGATGCGGCCGCCAAAACGGCCGTGTTGGGTGAAACCGTCGCGCACAATTTGTTTGGCGACAGCGATCCCACGGGTCAGGTGGTCATCGTCAAGAATGTGCCGTTCACCGTGGCGGGCGTGCTGACACCGAAAGGCCAGTCGCCTACCGGGCAAGACCAGGACGACGTCATCCTGTTGCCGATCTCCACCGCTACACAGAAGGTGTTCGGTGCCAACAAGGCCAATGCCAAAGCGGTCGCCTCGCTGATGGTGCAGGCTATGAGCCCGCAGACCATGGACCAGGCCATCCAGGAGATGACGGCGCTGCTGCGCGAACGGCACAAGATCCTGCCCGGCGTAGAGGACGATTTCACCGTCCGCAATCTGACCGAGGTGTTTGCGGCCCAGGAAACCTCGGCGCAAGTGATGTCGATTCTGCTGGGCGCCATCGCGTCGGTATCGCTGATCGTGGGCGGCATCGGAATCATGAACATCATGCTCGTGTCGGTGACCGAAAGGACGCGCGAAATCGGCCTGCGTCAGGCTGTGGGCGCCAAGACGCGCGACATCCTGCTGCAGTTCCTGGTGGAGGCCGTGACGCTCTCCCTGCTGGGAGGAATCATCGGGATCCTGCTGGGGCTGACGGCTTCGCTGCTCATTTCGCACTTCGCGCAATGGTCGACCCAGGTCAGCTTTCTGTCTATCCTCCTGGCGTTCGCATTTTCCGCGTTAGTGGGCGTGTTCTTTGGCTACTACCCGGCCCGCAAGGCGGCGTTCATGGATCCAATCGAGGCTCTCAGGTATGAATAATCCCGATCATGTTCGGCTGTCGATCGTCTTAGGGACGGCCGGCCTGCTGCTTTTAGCGAACGGCTGTATGGTCGGGCCGAAGTACAAGCGTCCCGGCGCACCGGCCTCGCCGGCCTTCAAGGAAGAGCTGCCGGCTGGCTGGAAGGACGCTCAGCCCAATGACCAGGCGCCTCGCGGCAAGTGGTGGCAGGTTTACAAGGAGCCGGGGCTCGACGCGCTCGAAGACCAGGTGAGCATCTCGAACCAGAATGTACTGTCCGCCGACGCTCAATTCCGTGCCGCCAAAGCGGCGGTGCGCGTCGCCCGGGCTGGCCTGTTTCCCACCGTGACTACCTCGCCTTCCGCGACGCGTTCCGGAGGGGGCTCTCCCGGCTTGCGCCGCCTTTACACGATCCCCATCGATTTCGTCTACCAGATCGATATATGGGGAGGCATCCGGCGCGGCGTTGCGGCGAATTCCGCCCTCGCGCAGGCTTCGGCGGCAGAGTTGGAGAATGCCAGCCTGTTGTATCAGGCGGAACTCGCCGCTGACTACTTCCAGATCGAGGGGCTGGACGCCTCGCGCCAGTTGCTGGACACAACCGTGAAGTCCTACGAGCGGTATGTTCAACTGACCCAGGACCGTTTCGATGGTGGCGTCGCATCGATGGGCGATGTGGCACTGGCTCAAACTCAGTTGGAAACGGCGCGCGCGCAGTTGGTCGACCTGGGAGTTCAGCGGGCCCAATTCGAACACGCGATCGCCGTCCTGGCGGGCAAACCGCCTTCCGGCCTGTCGATTCCCACTGCGCCGAAACAGTCTCCGCCGCCTGCGTCTCTGGCTGGTCTGCCTTCCGCGCTGCTGGAACGAAGGCCCGACGTCGCGGCCGCCGAGAGGCAGGTCGCGGCGGCCAACGAACAGATCGGAATCGCCAAGGCTGCGTTCTACCCGTCGCTGACCTTAGGCGCCAGCGCCGGCTTGCAGTCCGCGGCCATCGTCGATTTGTTCACATGGCCCAGCCGTTTCTGGTCCGTGGGACCGCAGTTTGCCGCGACTCTCTTCGATGCGGGCAGGCGCCGCGCTCAAGTCCAGGTGACCGAAGCTACCTACGACGCCACTGTGGCGAACTACCGGCAGACGGTGCTGACGGCATTTGAGCAGGTGGAGGATAGTCTGGCGCAGTTGCGCATCCTCGCCCAAGAGGCGGAGATCACCGACCGCGCGGTCAAGGCCGCGCAGCAGTCGCTCGAGATATCCACCGACCAATACCGCGGAGGACTGACGAACTACCTGCAGGTCATCACCTCGCAGACCAGCCTGCTTCAGAATCAACGGACGGTCGTCGATATCCTGACGCGTCGCATGGTCGCGAGCGTGTCCTTGATCCAAGCCCTTGGCGGCGGATGGGACGCCTCACAGCTACCCTCTTCCAGCGACGTACTGCGCTGAGCGAATCGTTCCCTCTCCGGAGCCTCGCCAGACGCCGCCACAAGGAGCGCAGAACCCTGGTCGGCTCGCGAGCCTGTTCCATCGACTGCTGCCACATTTCCCCCGAACCGGATTCGCCGCGCCGGTCGGCAATCACAGCGCCGGGCGCTTCGCCAGGGGCTTCACTAACTCGGCCGCGCCGATTCCCTGCCCGAGATCTGCAACGGTCTGGCTTGCTGTCCGGGGCGGCTGGTGCACCTCGGCATCGGCAAAGCCCCCCAGCCCGACCGCAGCCAGCCGGGACGGAATGTGGCAGCTCCGGCAGTTGCCCCCCGACAACAGGCTACGCACCCCCAGAAAGGCTACCCGCCGCCTCCCGGTGCTATGCTGATTAGTTTGGAGACGCGCTGCCGGCCACCTCTCCTTGCGCTTCCCAGCGCCGCGTCGGCGGGAGTCATATTCATGCCAGGAGCAATTATATGGAACCTAAAGGCGACATCGCATTGATCGGTCTGGCCGTGATGGGCCAGAACCTGATTCTGAACATGAACGACAAGGGCTACACCGTGGTGGCCTTCAACCGCACGGTGTCCAAAGTGGACGAGTTTCTGAAAGACGCGGCGAAGGGCCGCGCGACCATTCTCGGCGCGCACTCGCTGGCGGAGATGGCGGGCCTGCTCAAGCGGCCGCGCAAGGTCGTGCTGATGGTCAAGGCGGGCCAGGCGGTAGACGATTTCATCGAACTGCTGCTGCCCTATCTCGAGCCCGGCGACCTCATCATCGATGGCGGCAACTCCCACTTCCCCGACACCATCCGGCGGGTGAAGTATGTCGAGAGCAAGGGGCTGTTGTACATCGGCACGGGCGTCAGCGGCGGGGAGGAAGGCGCCCGCAACGGCCCGTCGATCATGCCCGGAGGCAGCCCCGCGGCGTGGCCCCTGGTGAAGGAGATCTTCCAGGCCATTTGCGCCAAGACGCCGGCCGGGGAACCCTGCTGCGACTGGATCGGAGAAGGGGGCGCCGGCCACTTCGTGAAGATGGTGCACAACGGCATCGAGTACGGCGACATGCAACTCACCTGCGAAGCCTACCAGTTGATGAAGGTGGGCCTCGGCACGAGCAACCAGGAGATGCATGAAGTCTTCGCCGAGTGGAACCGCGGCGAGCTGGACAGTTACCTCATCGAGATCACGCGCGACATCCTGGCCTACAAGGACGAAAACGGCGAGGCCGTGGTGGACCAGATCCTGGATACGGCGGGACAGAAGGGCACCGGCAAGTGGACGGTGGTGAGTTCGCTGGACGCCGGAATGCCGGTGACGCTGATCGCCGAGGCGGTCCATGCGCGCGCGCTGAGCGCGCTGAAGAGCGCGCGCGTCGCGGCTTCGAAACTGCTCACGGGACCGCAGTCGAGATTCAGCGGCGACCGGGCCGCCTTCGTCGAGGATATCCGCAGGGCTTTGCTGGCCTCCAAGATCGTCAGCTACGCGCAGGGCTTCATGCTGATGACGGAAGCCTCCCGCGAGTACAAGTGGAACCTGAATTACGGCGGCGTGGCGCTGGTGTGGCGCGGAGGCTGCATCATCCGCTCGGCGTTCCTGGGCCAGATCAAGGCGGCTTTCGACAAGAACCCGAACCTCGAGAACCTGCTGCTGGACGATTACTTCCGCGAAGTGATCGAGAAATGCCAGGAATCCTGGCGGCGGGCCGTAATCAAAGCGGTGGAGTTGGGGATTGCGGTCCCTGCGTTCGCGACCGCGCTGGCCTTCTACGACGGCTATCGCAGCGAGCGGCTGCCGGCCAACCTGCTGCAAGCGCAACGCGACTATTTCGGCGCTCACACCTATGAGCGGGTGGACCGGCCGCGTGGCCAGTTCTTCCATACCAACTGGACCGGCAAGGGAGGCTCCGTTTCCTCCAGCACGTACACGGTCTGATTGGAGAAGCCATGAAATACGGTCTCGATATTCATCGGCAGGGCGCTCTGGATTTCCTGTCGGTCGGCGCGCTGGTCAACCGCCTGGACCCGGGAATCGTGCCCTTCCGCAAGGCGACGGAGTTGAAGATCCACGTCAGCGGCGGCGAGTTCAACGTCGCCGCCAACCTGGCGGATTGCTTCGGTCTCCAGACTGGCGTCGCCACCGCGATGGTCGATTACCCGATCGGCGACCTCATCGCCGACCGCGTGCGCGCCATGGGCGTGAAGCCCTTCTACAAGCGCTTCAAGCACAACGGCGTCAACGGGCCGAACATGGCCACCGTGTACAGCGACCGCGGCTACGGGGCGCGCGGGCCGGTGGTCTTTTACAACCGCGCCAACGAGGCGGGGGCGTTGCTCAAACCGGGCGATTTCGACTGGAATTCGATTTTCGCGGGCGGCGTCCGCTGGTTCCACAGCGGCGGGATCTTCGCCGCTCTTTCGGCCACTACCGGCGAGGTGATCATCGAGGGCATGAAGGCGGCCAAGGCTGCCGGCGCGGTGGTCTCCTTCGACCTGAACTACCGCGAGAAACTCTGGAACATCTGGGGCGGCGCCGGGAAGGCTGCCGAAGTGATCGGGCGCATTGTCGAAAACGTGGACGTTCTCGTGGGCAACGAGGAGGACTTGCAGAAAGGGCTCGGCATCCCGGGTCCCGACGTCCAGAAGAAGTCCAAGCTCGATCCCAGCGTCTTCTTCGGGATGATCGACAACGTCGTTGCCAAGTATCCCAAGGTGAAGATCGTCGCCACCACCCTCCGCGAGGTGCATTCCACTTCGCGGCACGGTTGGAGCGCGGTGGCCTGGATCGACGGGCAGACCTATGTCGCCCCGGCCGCGGAGCTGGACGTTCTGGACCGCGTCGGCGGCGGGGACGGATTCGCCTCGGGATTCTTCTATGGCTTGCTCAGCGGCGAGGAGCCCCAGGAGGCGGTCCGCCTCGGCTGGGCTCACGGAGCGTTACTCACCACCACCCCCGGCGACACCACCATGGTGACGGTCGAGCAGGTGCGGTCCTTCGGTTCGGCGCGCATTTCGCGCTAGGCTGCAAGATGATGTCGAAAAACATTACCGAACTGGCGGCCAACATCCGGCTCCTCCTGATGGACGTGGACGGCGTGCTGACCGACGGGAAGCTTTATAACGTTCCCGACGCGGCCGGGAAAATGGTCGAGACCAAGGCCTTCGACACCCAGGACGGCATCGCGCTGCAATGGCTGTCCTGGAAGGGCATCAAGAAGGGAGTCATCAGCGGGCGGGTGTCCCCGGCCACCGAGGAGCGCTGCCGGCAATGCCACGTCGAGTACGTTTACCAGGGCCACATCGAGAAGATCCCGCTTTTCGAGGAGATCCTGGCGGCCTCCGGCCTCACGCCCCAGCAGGTTGCCTATGTCGGCGACGACCTCACCGACGTGGTCATCATGCGCCGGGTGGGGCTGGCCATTGCACCGGCCAACGCGCGGCCGGAAGTGAAGCGTTGCGCGCACCTGGTGACATCGAGCGATGGCGGCCGGGGCGCCATTCGCGAGGTTTGCGAGCTGCTGCTCCAGGCGCAGGGGCACTGGGACGACCTGCTGCGGAAATACGAGGTCCATGGCTGAAACCGCATCGAACGGAAGAGTCGGTATCCTGATCCAGGTGGAGCCCGGCCCGGGCGTGTTGCACATTCTGACCGGCGTGATCGCGGCGCACAGCGGCGATATCAGCCTGGTCGAGATTGTCGAGAACCGCCCGCCGGACGCGCGGATCTATTTCGAGATCGAGCTGCCCGAGTTGCCCGGAATGCCCGGGATGCCGGGGCCGGTCGAACCGCTGCTCACCGACCTGGGGAAACTGGCCGTGGTCCGAAAAGCGGCGCAAGTTCAGACGCTGCACAAGATCTACGGCAAGCGCATCATCATCATGGGCGGCGGCGCGCAGGTCGGGCAGGTGGCCATCGGAGCGATCTCGGAAGCCGACCGGCACAATATCCGCGGCGAGCACATCTCCGTGGACACCATCCCGTTGGTGGGTGAGCGAGCGTTGGCGGATGCCGTGCGAGCCGTCTCGCGGCTGCCCCGCGCCCGGGCGCTGGTGCTCGCCGGATCGCTCATGGGCGGCGAAATCGAGCACGCGGTGCGCGAAGTGCGCTCGAAGGGGCTGCTGGTGGTCAGCCTGAACATGGCAGGCAGCGTCCCCGACGCGGCCGATTTTGTGGTGACCGATCCCGTCCAGGCCGGCGTCATGGCCGTTATGGCCGTCGCCGACACCGCCAAGTTCAATCCAGCCCGGCTGACCCGGCGCGTCTTCTAGCGGGACTGCCCGGAGCGGCGCACGACCGGCCGCCCACTCGTAGGCAGGCCCGGCCGCGCATCCTATTCGAGTTCCAGTTCG
>Ga0182017_10001013_pt1 | contig 22044 bp, 19 predicted proteins | sample 712E3DmetaG_FD_120492 | JGI IMG/M metagenome (GOLD analysis project Ga0182017, IMG submission 120492) | Permafrost microbial communities from Stordalen Mire, Sweden - 712E3D metaG | ecosystem: Environmental > Terrestrial > Soil > Wetlands > Permafrost | place: Sweden: Stordalen | collected... | reverse complement strand
TTGACGCCCCGCTCAGCCCGCGACCTCTCGATCACGAACCGGGGCCTGCTACCGGGTGTTCCGGCATTTACCCGGGCGGGACTCGCACCCGCTGGTCTGGTCCAGTTTCCAGGACGCAACATATCCCAACTTTAACCACGCCGCACCTGGATGCCACAAGGCGCGCGGAGGCGTGGCTGGGCCATAATCGTGACATAGCCGACGCGACCGGGGCGGAGGGACAATCGAAGGCCGAGACGGGCTTCGACTTGTTCGTGGCGTGTCACCACGCCCGAGGCTTGGGAAGGTGAGACGGCTGGCCGTCGTCGGCGCCGGGATCGTCGGCTTGGCCGTAGCCCGACAGCTGCTGCGGGCAAACCCGACGGCGAGCGTCGTGGTCATCGAGCGGGAGGATGCGGTCGGCACCCATCAGAGCGGCCACAACAGCGGGGTGATCCACTCCGGCCTCTACTACCAGCCCGGCTCGTTGAAGGCGGAGCTTTGCGTATCGGGCGGCCGGCTCCTGAAGAGTTACTGCGAGGAGCGCTCTATCCCGGTCGAGGAGTGCGGCAAGGTGGTCGTCGCAGTTGACGGTTCAGAGCTGCCGAGACTCCAGAAGCTGTTCGAACGCGGCGTGAACAACGGCGTGCCCGGACTTCGCCTCGTGGATGGCTCAGCGCTGAGCAAGCTGGAGCCGCACGTCGCCGGCGTGCGAGCCATCCACTCTCCTTCGACCGCCGTTGTCGATTTCGCTGCCGTCACCCGCTCTCTTGCCGAGGAGGTCACGGCCTCGGGCCAACTCTGGCTCGGAACTGAAGTGATGTCCGTTCTGTCTCGGTCGGACGGCCTTGTCCGTCTGGAACTGGCGGGAGGCCATGGCGGATACTTCGACTGCGACTTCGCGATCGCCTGCGCGGGCCTTCAATCGGACCGGTTGGCCGTTCGGTCTGGAGCTGACGCCGAGCCTCGAATCGTTCCGTTCCGCGGGTCGTACTATCGACTTCGACCTGCAGCTCGACACCTGGTGCGGGGGCTGGTGTACCCGGTGCCCGATCCCAGATATCCGTTCCTCGGAATTCACTTGACGAAGACCCTGCACGGCGAGGTGCTCGTTGGGCCGAACGCCTTTCTTGGCTTCTCGCGCGATAGCTATGCGAGATCGGCGTTCGACTGGCAGGACGTTCGGGACACGCTGACCTGGCCCGGATTTCCTCGTTTCGCAAGATCGAACTGGCGCGCGGGCGCGCGGGAGATCTCTCAGGCGATGAGCCGGCGGGGCTTTGCCTCCGCCGTCCGCCGTTACGTCCCGGAACTGACCGCCGCCGACTTGGAGCCGGCCATGGCAGGCATCCGGGCCCAGGCGATGGCTCGTGACGGGTCGCTGATCGACGACTTCTGGATCGACTCCAGGGCTAGCATCCTGGACGTCCGCAATGCCCCCTCCCCCGCCGCGACAGCGGCTCTGGCGATTGCCGATCACATCTGCAAGTCCGCCGGGCTGAGCTGAGCCGGGCGCTGGGCCCGGCTGTGACGGCCCGATCGCAACCTGGCAGACACGGGCGCAAGGGTTCCCGCGGGCCCTCGGAGGTAGCCTCTCATCGTGCGCAAGTTGCTCGTCGCCCTCGGCGTGGTCGCCATGGGCGTCGGGGCGTCGGCCTGCAGCAGCACCTCGTCGGCCACCTCGACGACAACCTCGAGCGTGCCGGGCACCGAGGCGTCCACGACGACCATCCCCTCGTCGCCAGCCGCGGGCAGCAACAGGACCGCTACTCAGGCGATGAGGGCGGCACTGCGACACGGAGGATCCCAATCCTCTTTGCACTACGTCAGCACATCGGTCGAGGACGGGATGACCACCACCATCGTCGGCGATGTCAACCAGATCTCGGGGACCCAGACGATCGTTGTCTCCTATCAAGGCGTCAAGGCCGCGATGGTCATCGAGCTGGTCGGGCACGAGGCCTATTTCCGGGGGGCCGCCACGGCCATCGAGGTGCTCGTCAACTTGACGGCACGCCAGTCGGCCGCCGCCGCCGGCCAATGGGTCTCGGTCGTGCCGGCCGACTCGGTCTACCAGAGCACCGCCGCCGCGCTCACGGTCGGCTCGGTGATGTCAGAGCTCGCCCTCTCGCCGCCCATCACCGGGGCGAGGACCGTCGTGGCCGGCGGCCGAACCGTCGTCGAGATCGCCGGTGCCTGGACAGGCGAGGGGATCACGGCCAAGAACCGCGCGACCGGTGAGCTCCAGGTGACCAAGGGCGCCGCGTCCCTCCCCGTCCGCTTCAGTGGCGTGATGCCGCCGACGACGGCCGCGGGCGGTTTCACGGCGAACCTCGTGGTGAGCAAGTGGGGAGAGGCCGTCCACGTGGTTCCCCCGGCTTTCGCGGTACCGCTTTCCAGGATCCTCAAGAGCACGACGACGACGACCCAGCCGGTCGTGGTCTGAGCCAAGGGCTCGTCGTGCCACCAATCGGCGACTATGCCCTGATCGGGGGGATCGCCGCGGTGTGCAGCTACTTGCTGACTTTCCCGCTCCAGCGCATCGCGGCTCGCATGTCGTTCGTCGCCGCGCCGGACGACCGGCGCCTCCACCAGCAGCCCATCCCCTACGGTGGCGGTCTCGCAATGTTCCTCGCCTTCCTCGCCGCGATGATCGTCGCCAACCACGTCGGGAGCCTGAACGGGATCTTCCAGGGTTCCTCCGAGCCTCTCGGCGTCGTGCTCGGCGCGGCGGTCATCCTCGGTGTAGGGCTGCTCGACGACGCCCGTGAGATCTCCGCTCCGGCGAAGGTGGCGGGCCAAGTGCTGGCGGCGATGTGCCTGGTGTTCCTCGGCGCCACGATGTTCTGGCTGAAGATCCCTCTCGCCGGCACCGTAGTGCTCTCCTCGGACCTCACTCCACTGATCACGGCCTTGTGGGTGATCGGCATCACCAACGCGATCAATCTCATCGACGGCCTCGACGGCCTCGCGACCGGAATTGTCGCGATCGCCTCGGGAGCGCTCGCGGTCTACGGCCTGCGGCTCGTGGAGCTCGGCGCGCTGCAGACGACCAACGTCGGACCCCTCATTGCCATCATCACCTGCGGGGTCTGCCTCGGCTTCCTCCCGCACAACTTCAATCCGGCAAAGGTGTTCATGGGTGATGCCGGTGCACTGTTCCTCGGACTGTTGATGGCTGCGGCCACGATGGAGATTGGAGGCCGGACCGAGGGAGTGAGCGGGCAGACCTACTTCTTCTATGCACCGCTGTTCCTCCCTCTGTTCATCCTCGGAGTCCCGATCTCCGACATGGCCTTCGCCTACATCCGGCGCGTGGCCAAGGGCACCGGGATCGACACCCCGGACAACGACCATGTGCACCACCGGCTCGTGCGGCTCGGGCACGGGCCCCGCCGCACGGTTGTGATCTTGTGGACCTGGACCGCGGCGCTGTCCGGTTTCGTGTTGTTCCCGCTGTTCGCGAAGGCGTCAAACGCCATCATCCCGTTTGCCGCAATCGTGTTCGGCCTGCTGCTGTTCACTTTGTTCCGCCCCGGCCTGCGGCCCCCACGCCGAAAGCAACACAAGGGGGCTGCGCCGGGCAAGGACGCCACAGCACCGGTGGAGCCTGAGACTGACAACACCGGGCCGACGCCGGAGACCGCCCTCAACTGAGCCGGCTGAGGCAGCCGACCGCCTCGAACCGGCTTGGGGCGCCGATTCAGAAGTCGAGGTCGGAGAGCTCGGGAACTGTCCGCAGCGCCCTGTCGCGGGCCTCGAGCCAACGCTGGCGGTCCACGCGCCGCGTGGGCTCGACGACGGTCCGTGGTTGAAGCTCAGCCGCCGCTTCCTCGAGGCTCGCCCAGGTACCGACCGCGACCCCGGCCAGGTACGCAGCGCCGAGCGTTGTCGCCTCGGTGATTGCGGAGGTCTCGACCGGACGGTCGATGGCGTTCGCGAGCGCTTGTGTGAACGTACGGTTCGCGCTCATGCCTCCGTCGACGCGGAGGGTCCCGATCGAGAGGCCCGAGTCGGTCTCGGCCGCCTCGAGAAGGTCGGCGCCGCGGTGCGCGACCCCTTCCAGTACCGCGCGTACGACCTCGGCCCTCCCCGAACCCCGGGTGAGCCCGAGCAACGTGCCTCGCGCCCCGTAGTCCCATACAGGCGTGCCGAGACCGAGGAGTGCCGGCACGAAGAAGACGCCACCCGAGTCGGCACACGAGGCCGCCAGATCGTCCGACTCTGCGACCGACGACACGACGCCTAGGTCGTCTCGCAGCCATTCGACACAACTGCCGGCCGACATCATGATGGCCTCGATGCCCCAGGTGATGCTGCCTGCTTGACTCCAGGCCACGATCGGGAAGGTCCCGCCCGGCCCACGTCGAGGGAAAGCCGGCCGCTTGCCGCCGACGCACAGGTCCAACATCGCGCCCGTGCCGAATGTCGCTTTGGCAAGACCGGGCCGGACACAGCCCTGACCGATGAGCGAGGCCTGCTGGTCACCAGCCAGGCCGGCGATCGGCGGTGCGCCCGGCAACGCGCTCGCTTCGCCAAGCACGCCAAGGGAGTCGACCGGGCGCGGCAGGACCCGACGCGGAATGCGCAGCGCCTCCAGCACAGCGTCGTCCCACTCCAGGGCATTGCCGTCAAGTAGGCCGGTGACCGCCAGGTTGCTCCGGTCCGACACATGCAGGCTGCCTCGCGACAGTGTCCAGGCGACCCATGTGTCGACGGTCCCCGCGCACAAGTCGCGCGACCGGTCTGGATCGGCGATGTCGAGAAGCACGGCCAGCTTGGTGGCGCTCTGGTTCGGTGCGAGGCGGATCCCCTGAGCCTGCAACACCAGGCAAAACCCCACAGTACGGAGGTCCTGCCAGCCGATCCCGGGACCGACCGGGTCGCCCGTGGCGCGGTCCCAGACAACCGTCGAGGCCCGCTGGCTGCTGATTCCCACAGCGTCGACGCTCCCGCCTCCGGCAAGTGCTGCCACCGACACCTCGAGAACCGCCTTTGCGATCTCGGTCGCGTCGAACTCCACGAAGCCTTGTGCAGGCGAGCTCGGCAGCACCTGACGCTGATGTACGTGCTCGACCGAGGAGTCCGGCCGCACGACTGCAGCACGGACGCCACTCGTACCCACGTCGACAGCCAACACGCTCATCACTTGCCTCCTGTCTCTTCCCCCGGCCCGCCTCTTTCCATGGCGGCAACGCCACAATAAGAGGCGGCGGGGGTCAATTCCCGAATGCCGGCGGCGCCAGCCGCGGAACTACCATGCAGCGGTGGGCCGTCAGACTCGACCCGGAGGTGAGGAACCGCCGAGCTGCCCGACCGGTGGCCGAGCAGCTCGGCGCCGACCCGAGGACGTCGCCCGGCGCCGAAGGCACGCGACCGTGGCCGGCCTCATCGCGTTGGTGCTGGCCGGTGCCGCGTTCGTCGTCTACGCAACAGTGATCTCCGGTGAGGTCCCGGCATCAAGGTACGCGAATCTCGTCCTCTACAGGTCTCCGGCCAGAGCTCCAGGCTTCGATCTCGCTCGCCTCGGGAGCGGGGCGCGGGTCACCTCCGCAGTGCTCGGCAACGGTCCGGCCGTGGTGAACTGGTTCCAGTCCACTTGCGACGCCTGCCAAGCCGAGCTCGTGACGTTCGCCTCGGTCGCCGACGAGGAGCAGATGAAGATCCACTTCCTCGGGATCGACATCAATGACCCGTCGCCCGCGGCGGCCCTTGCCATGGTGCGCCGGGCCGGGGCGGACTATCCCGTTGCCGAGGCACCCGGCGTCGCGAGCATCGCCTTGGCGACCCGTTTCGGCGTCGGCGACCTGCCGGCCACTGTCTTCGTCAGCGTACGCGGCGACATCTTGGGCGAGGTGCTAGGCAAGGTCCCCCGTGCCGAGCTTGTCGCTCTGCTCGCCAACTTGGCGGCCGGTCGCCCGCTCAACACCTGATCGGAGCGCACGAACGAAGTGCGCGGAACAGCTCTTACACTGCGCTTGCGTTGTTTCGCGTGCACCACCTGCCTTCTTCGCTAGAGTACTTAGCACTAAATACCGGACGGCTGGCCGCTCCCTAACTGTTCGACGGCGGTCGGCACGTCCACGAGGAGATCACCAATGACGTTGGCAATCGAGCTGGAGGACCTGCACAAGACCTTCGGCCACACCGTAAGGGCTCTCGACGGAGTCAGTTTCGGCGTGGAACCAGGCACGATCTTCGGGCTGCTCGGTCCGAACGGAGCGGGCAAGACCACCGCCGTGCGGATTCTCACGACTGTGCTCCAGCCCGACAACGGGGTGGCCCGGGTGCTCGGTCACGATGTCACGGCCGAGCCTGACCTCGTGCGCACCCTGATCGGGCTCGCCGGTCAGTTCGCGGCAGTAGACGAGAACCTCACCGGCGCGGAGAACCTCTGGATGGTCGGAAGGCTCAACCACATGGCCAAGGCGCAGCTGAGAGAGCGCTCGTCGTCGCTTCTCGAACAGTTCGGCCTCACCGACGCGGCGAACCGGCCGACCAAGACGTATTCCGGAGGGATGCGCAGACGCCTCGACGTCGCCGCCTCACTCGTCGCCCACCCGAGGGTGCTCTTTCTCGACGAGCCGACCACCGGCTTGGACCCGGCGAGCCGAGCGGATGTATGGACCATGATCGAAGGTCTCGTCGCAGAGGGCACGACAGTGCTCCTCACGACTCAATACCTGGAGGAGGCCGACCGACTTGCCGAGCACCTGGTGGTCATCAACCACGGAAAGGTCATCGCGGCGGGAACACCGGCCACCTTGAAGGCGAACATGGGCGTGACTGTTCTCGACCTCGGTCTTAGTGACGAAAGGACCGCCCTTCGCGCGGCGGAGGCGCTCAAGACGGTGAACGAAAAGGCCCCCGTCGTGTACGGCCGCACGGTGGAGGTCAACGTGAACGACGGCCCTCGTATCGTCACCGAAGCGCTGAGGATTCTCGAAGCGGAAGGCATCGCCCCGACAACGCTCGCACTGCGTGAACCGAGTCTCGACGATGTGTTCCTTTCCCTCACCGGACATCGTGCCGAAGCCGAACTGGCCGAAGGAGTGGAAAGCCCGCCGAGCCCGGTTGGCCGCCGGCAAAGAAACAGGAGCGCCCGAAGCTGATGACCACGACCACGATCCCGACGCCGCACGTCCCTGCTGTGGGTCCGTCACCATCGGGCGGCCGGCTCTACTGGGCCATCGCCGACATGCTGACGGTGACCAAGCGCAACCTCATCGGCTATACGCGTGTACCGGAAGCGATCTTCTTCTCCAGCGTGCAGCCGATCATGTTCGTGCTGTTGTTCCGCTACGTGTTCGGGGGTGCGATCCCGACGCCTGGCTACCACTATGTGCAGTTCCTGCTGCCGGGCATATTCGTCCAGACCGTCGCTTTCGGGTCGATCGGCACGTCCATCGGCCTCGCCGAGGACCTGCACAAGGGCCTGATCGAGCGGTTCCGCGCGCTCCCGATGTCACGGTGGGCGGTCCTCGCCGGCCGGACGACAGCCGATCTGTGCCGCAATTTGTTCGTGATGGCCCTCATGACCGCAGTGGGCTACGCCGTGGGCTTCCGCATCGGGACAAACGTGGGCGAGTACCTGTTCGGGATCGTGCTTCTCCTGCTCTTCGCCTATGCGCTCAGCTGGGGTTTCGCGTTCATCGGGCTGTCGGCACCCAACAGCGAAACCGCGCAGCTGATGTCGTTCCCGTTGTTGTTCCCGCTCACGTTCGCGTCTTCGGCGTTCGTACCTTTGCAGTCGATGCCCGGCTGGTTGCAGGCATTTGCCCAGCATCAGCCGGTGACCATCCTCGTCAACGCCGCGCGCGATCTCATGTCGGGAACGCCTAAGCCAGACTTGGTCTTCCCACCCTTCACGACCGTCGTCAGCACCGGCCAAACGAGCTCCACGGTCTTCTGGGCGGTCGTGTGGTCGCTGGGAATTCTCGCCGTACTGGCACCGGTCTCAGTCCGCCGGTACCGGCGCCGAGCGCTCTGACCGCCCGCAACGACCAGCGACCCCGTGAGCAGCGCAGTGTCCCGCTGGGCGGCTTGTCGCCTACGATGACCAGGCCAGGGCCGGTGCGCTACTAGTCGACCCGGCACCAAGCCATCGATACAACCGCCCGGGTAGCTCAGTGGTAGAGCAGCGCACTCGTAATGCGCAGGTCATGGGTTCGAATCCCATCTCGGGCTCCGAATAAGCCCTGGTAGCTGCCTTGCGAGGCCAGCGAACACCGCTCAGCTGTGCTGTGTCCCAACAGCTGTCCCAACAATTGTTGGGACTGGATTCCTTGTAGGAGGCCACGCTGTGAAACCTTTGCCTTGTTGTACTGACAGTGTGGAGGTAGGCCCGGAACGGCTCGAAGAACCCGGCATCGTCGAGCATCCCGTCCACCGCCTCCAGTTCAGCAGGCATTCCGAGACACATCTCGGGCAGCAGCACTTCCCACAAGGTGGGCTGCGCGTTTACCGGCAACATGGTGGCCTCGATCCGTACTAGACAGCCGGCGCCGACTGGTTGCAGTTATTGCCGATGGTGTACCCTGTCCGCATGGTTCCCGTCGCTGGTTCGATGAGCGTGCTGGCAGCGAACGACGACGAGGCGCGGGCGAGCGCGGCCCGTTTGGCGGCCGAGGTCGACGCGACGAGCGAGTTCGGCGCGGCCGTACGCGAACTGTTCAGAGGGATGGCCAAGGGCGACCACCTGATAGTCCTGCGCCCCGACCAGGAAGTCACCCCAGCTGGCGCGGCCGACCTTCTGGGCGTGACCCGTCAGTTCGTTGACCGCCTGTTGGCCGACGGCGTGCTGGAGTTCCGTCGTCTACCCGACAGCAAGCACCGCCGGATCAAGGTCGGCGACGTTTTGGCGCTCGCAGAGGAACGGGACCGCCGCCGGCAGGGCTCGGACGCGATCCGCTCTGCTTTGAGCCAGCACGCTATCCGGGGGTGACCCGACGAGACAGGGTCTTCGTCGACGCCAACGAGCTTTTCCCGTTCAGGGTCATGGACCTGGTCCTCTCGTTGGCCGAGGACCTGCTGCTCGACTTCATGTGGAGTGACGAGCTGCTCGCAGAGTGGGAGCAGGTGATCGTACGTGAGGGCAAGAGAACGCCCGAGGCGGCCCGCTCGGTCTCCGCGGCGATCCGCCGCTTCTTCGTGACAACCCGGATCGACCCGCTCACCTACCAGGACCGTGTCGGCAGCGTCCCCGGCCGCGACCCAGCCGACCGAGTGCACACTGCAGCCTGCGCCTTCGGCGGAGCCACGGTGCTGCTGACGCGCAACGAGCGCGACTTCCCCCGGGACTTCCTGGCCGAACACGGCGTCGAGGTCTCCTCGGCCGACGCCTACCTGACCGGGCTTCTCCGCCGGCATCCAGCGGCGTTCCTCGACGTCGTCAGGCGGCTCGCTGCTGAGAAGCGAAGACCACACATGACTCCTTGTGACATTGCCGACGGCCTCGGCACCGCTGGAGCAACACGACTCTCGGCGGCCTTGCGCCGACGGCTCGGGTGCTCGTGACCAACGATTAGAACGCAAGTCGTCCGGCACGGCGGGAACTCGAGGGTCCCGGCAGCGCTGACGAGCCCGCGCGCGCAAGAGCCGCGTGTTCGCGAATACGCGGCCTGTCGATTACGCGTCGTTACCGGTAGTCCGTCCGCGCGTCCACTGCGGAGGGGGTAGGGAGCAAGGAGGCCCCCAGCAGCGGCCGCGGTCCAAGCCTGTTGCCGCCAGTCGGAGAAGCTGCCGCGTAGGATCGCTCGAGCAGGCTGTCCGTTGGCCCCGAAGAGGACATCAGCAAAGGAAGCGTCGATTGCTGGCTGTCTCGTGAGCGACGCCATGTATCTGAGGAGCAATGTGCCCGAAGTTCAAGAACCAGGCATGACGCAAGTCTCCTTGTACAAGGAGATCCTCTACACCGAGTCCGAGGTCGACGCACGAATTGCGGCGATGGCCGTGGATATTGCTCGTAACTACAAAGGCACCGACACGCTCTTTGTGGCCTTGCTGAACGGTGCTCTGCCCTTTACCGCCAAGCTGATGCGTGCGATCCAGCGCCATGATCCGCACTTTCATCCGAACGTTCAGTCCATGATCGTCAGCCGTTACGGCTCGAGCCGCGAGCCAGGAAAGCCACACCTCGTCACTGACCTGCCTCCCGATTACAGGGTGCTGACGGGTCGCCACGTCGTTCTGCTCGACGACCTCGTCGACGGTGGCGGCACCACTGACCTTACCGAGCGTCACTTGTACGGGTATGGCGCGGAGAACGTCGAGCGGATTGTGCTGGTGAAGAAGCTCAAGAAGCCGCCTGTCAAGTGCACTCTTGCCATGTACGGCTTCGAGGCGCCAGATCTCTGGCTTACCGGCATGGGTATGGACAACGCCCACCTCGCACCGGAGGCGAACCGTTGGGCGGGATGGATCGCAATTGCAAACCCGGGCTGAAGCCTGAGATGCATGCCGATTCCGTTCCGGGGGTCCGTACAGAGGTATGAAGCGCGGCCTTATGGCGAAGGAAGGCCACGCATACTTGCGACCGGTGCCGGGGGAGTTGACTCGGATCTCCCCCGGCACCTCATATCACTCAGCGCGGCCAGGTTGCCTCGTTGAGGTCGCGCTGACGCACGAAGTCGATCTTCGCGACGGCTTCTCCCGGCCAGGTCAAGGTGGCGGCCACAGGAGGAGTCTCGGCCACGACCCGGCCGTGGGCGATGACGTACCACGGTCGAACCTGGCGTCGCACGGCGTCAAACGGATCGGTCGCCGGCAGCACGATGAGGCTTGCAGGCCGGCCGGCCGCTATCCCGTAGGAGTCGCCCAGCGAGAGAACCTCAGCCGCTCGCGTGGTGACCATGGCAAAGCACTCGGCGATCTGAGCCGGCGAGGTCATCTGGGTGGCCAGCGCACCGACGTGCGCAACCTGGAGCGGGTTGGCGGTGCCCATCGGGAACCAGGGATCCATCACGTCGTCATGGCCGAAGGCCACGTTGACTCCGGCCCCGAGCATCTCCTTCACCTGGGTCAACCCCCGCCGTTTGGGATAGGCGTCGAAGCGGCCTTGGAGGTGGAGGTTCACCATCGGGTTGCAGACCAGGTTGATGCCGGCCCGGGACAGGATCCGCTGCAGCTTGTAGCTGTAGGCGGCGTTGTAGCTGCCCATCGCGGTGGTGTGGCTGGCAGTGACCCGTCCCCTCAGCCCGGTGCGCATCGCGTGCGTGGCGAGCACCTCGACAAAGCGTGACTGCTCGTCGTCGATCTCGTCGCAGTGCACGTCGATGAGCAAACCTGCCTCCAGCGCGGTCGAGACCGCTATCTCGAGGGAACGGACCCCGTCGTCGCGGGTGTCCTCGAAGTGCGGGATCGCTCCGATCGCGTCGACGCCACGGCGGGCGGCCTCCGCGATCAGCTTGTCGCCGTCGGGGAACGAAACGATGCCTTCCTGAGGAAACGCCACGAGTTGGAGGTTGACCACGTCCCGAACGCGCTCTCGGACCTCGATCAGCGCATCGAGCGCGATGAGTGACGGGTCGGTTGTATCGACGTGACTGCGCACGTGCAGGACGCCGTTGGCGACCTGCCATCGCAACACCTCGTTGACCCGAGCGACGACGTCGTCATGGGTGAGCATCGCCTTTCGCTCGGACCAGCACGCGATGCCCTCCCACAAGGTGCCGCTCTCGTTCCACCGCGGCTCACCCGCAGTCAGGCAGGTGTCCATGTGCACGTGCGGCTCGACGTAAGGCGGGCTGAGCATGGCCCCGCTCACGTCGATCTCCTGGGCCACGTCGTCGACCCGGACTCCAGCCCGCTCCACCGCGGCGAAACGGCCCTCGTCGATGAGCAGGTCGACCAACCCCTCAGGAGAAGCGCCAGGGACGGCCAGCCGGCCGTTGCGGATCACAAGTTGCATCACACACCCTCTTTCGCTGGAATCGGCTCGGAGCTCGGCAAGAACGGCCGCTGCCTACCCGGTCGGACCCTCACGAGATGGACGCAACCGGCGATGACCGAACCAGCCAACAAGGTCAGGTCAGTCCCGCCGACGGCTCTCGCGACCGGGCCCTGCAGCCAACCGAGGCGCATCAGCTCACAAACGAAGCCTTGCGAGCGACCAGTAGCCCCGCAGATCGATCAATCCGATGCCCCCGTAATGCCCATCGGGCTCCCGCTTGCTGCCAGTGATGGACCGGCGTCCTGGTCCTTGCTGACGGAGTCGCGCGTGGTACCGGTCGCCACCCGCCGGATGCAGCCGTAGACGACCAGAGCAACGACAAATCCGACGGCGAAGGCGATGTCGCCTCCGTCAAGCCACTTGGAGGAAGCCGGCCCCTCGTACAAGCTCGTGTCCATGAAGGGCACGGCGGCGCCGAATCCCACCAAGAGCGCGATCAGGGCGTCCCACCCGGGCTTCAGGGCCGCGCCGATGACGTCATGCACGTTCATGTGACCCCGCTTACGCCACCAGTCGACCATCTGGATCGCAGCGAACGGAGGAATCCAGTAGGTGATGAACAACAACACGTTCTCGAACTTGGTCGCAAAGGTACCGGTATTGAGCCACAGCGTCAGGAAGAACGCCACGACAGTGACGACAACGGCGACGATCGGCCGTCGGATGCGGAAACCTGCGGCCTGGAGAGCGAAGGAGCCCGAATAGTCGTTCATGGCATTGACGGCCACCGTCCCGATCCAGATCGCCACCAGCGCGAGGCCCCCAAGGACCCCGCCTCCGAGCAAATGTTGGATACCGCCAGAAGTCTCGTTCCCGCTAAGGAAGAATGACGCAGCCGCTAGACCGAGGATCTCGAGCCACACCGAGGCGAGAGTATTCCCCGCGAGTGTCATCCAATAGATTCCAGGTCGAGAGGTACCCGGCTTCATGTACCGGCTGTACTCCGACGCGTATGCAGCCCACGCTATGACGAAGCTCGCCGCGATAGTCACCATGAGGATGAACATGCCCGCCTTGTCGCCTCCGTGGACCGTGGCCGTCGCATGGAAGTCGCCGATCTGAGCGATCTTGACTGTGATCGCCACGAACATGAGCCCGAGGACGATCGATCCCCACTTCTCGAACTGGTGCATGAACTCGTAGCCGAAGATACCTAGTACTCCCTGCATGGCCAGCACTATCAGCAACCCGATCCAGAACGGGACATGGATCAGGAGATGGACCGCCTCAGCACCGAAGATCCCGTTGAGGGCATCCCACGCGATAGTTGACAGCCACATGAGCAGTCCGGGTACCAGGATCGTCTTTCCGAATTGCAACCGAGCCAAGGGCAGCTGCGCCACTCCCGTGCGCGGTCCCCATGTACACAGAATGGACACCAGCTGTGCACCGAGAATTGTGCCCACAACGATCGCAACGAGTCCGAGCCAAAATCCGAGCCCGAGACTGATAGCCACAACCCCGATGAAGAATGCCGCGGGCACGAGATTAGGACTGAACCAAACCGTGAATATGCGGTGAAGACCACCATATCGATTCTCGATGGGTATCGGGGCCATGCCATGCATCTCGAGAGACCTATCGCCCTCTCGAGTGGGCATGCGTCCCCCATAGATGCCTTCGTCCGCTGGCATAATTCTTTCCCCTCTCCCGCGCGCCGTTTCAGGGTCTACGCGAATCGCGGTTGAATCCACCGAGCTCCCTCGCCTCGTGGCAGCGATCGTAGAGGAACGACCTCGCCGATGCCGGGATCGATCAGAAGGTGGTCACGTCGCCGGTCTTGCCCACCGCCATGGCGGCCCCGCGGGCTTCCTACGGCTCGTAGGAGACCATGAACTGGCCGCGTAGCCACGGACGCCAGGCGGCGGTTGAGGTCGTCACGTCACCGCCGGGAAGCTGACGGTGCCGGCTGCGCCGGGCTAAGAGTCGGCTGGCGCTTTGGTAACCCAGGTGTCGATCGGCTGCTTATTGTGAATCGCCCGCCACACGTCCTCGAAACGGACGGGCATGTGCGTCAGCTCGGCGCCCGTCGCGTCGTGGATGGCGTTGGCGAGCGCCGGCGCCACTGAGATCATCGGGTGCTCGCCGACCCCCCGCGCGCCGAATGGCCCATCGAGCTGGGGAGTCTCGACGGCTATGCACTCAATCTCCTCGGGAAGGTCCTTCGCCGTGAGAATCTTGTTGTCGGTGAGCGACGGGTTGAGCAAGCGGCCCTGGTCGTCGTAGATGTAGCTCTCACACTCGGCCGTCCCCAGGCCCTGGATCATGCCTCCGATGCACTGGCCGCGCATGGTGCCGGGATTGATCACCTTGCCCACGTCGAAGGCCGACGCGATCTTGATCACCTTGTACTCCCCGGTGTCCGGGTCGACCTCCGCGATCACGCCGTGGGCGCCGTAGGTCCAGTCCAGGGCGGGGAGCCCCTGCCCCGTTTCCTTGTCGAGGCTGGTCAAGCCCTGCGCGGTGTAGCGGCCCAAACCGATCAACGGGCCACCGATTCCGTTGCCGTTGGGGTAGACGTACCCGATCGACAAGGCGGCAAATGTCACCGACTCCTCCGGGCGCTGTTTGACGAAGATCCTCTCAGCGTCGTGGTCAAGGTCCGCCGTTTGGGCGCGCAGCACCTGGGCCGCGTCCGAGTACGCCTGTCGCAGGAGATCGTCGCAGGCGGCGATTACCGCGTTGCCGGTGAGGAGGAGCCCCTTTGACGCCACGGTCTGCCAGTCGAAGGGGTCCTTGTCCGTGTCCCGCTCGACTGCAACCTTCACCCGGCTGACGGGGAAGCGCAGACGGTCCGCCGCCATCTGGGTGACAACGGTCGCCGTGCCCTGGCCGATCTCGGTGAGCGCGATGTTGACCACAACCGACCCGTCCGAGTTCATCTTGATGACTGCTGCTGTCGTCGTGAAGCTCGGCATCGCCGGAGCCTTGTGGAGTGTCGCGATCCCCTTGCCGATCCTGCGGCCCGTGCGCGCCTGGCGCTCTTCCTCCTCAGGAGTGAGCCGGCCGTAGTTGATGGCCTTGGCCGCTGCCTCCAGGCACTTGAGGGGATTGCCTGTGTGCTCGTTGATCCTCTCGCCCGTCAGCGTGGTCGAGCCCGGCTTCAGGAGGTTCTTCTTGCGGAACTCCAGAGGGTCCATCCCGATGACCTGCGCGACGAGCTCCATGTGCCTCTCGAGGCCCCAGAAGAACTCGACGTGACCAAATCCGCGGTAGGCCGTGCCCCACGGCTTGTTGGTGTAGATCGTGTAGGCGTCCACCCAGGCGTTGGGGATGTCATAGGGGCCGGCCGCCGAGTACGCGGAGGCACGCGTGACGTTGACGGCGTAGTCGGCGTATGCACCGGCGTCCCAGTACATGAGCAGCTTCTGCGCGGTGATACGGCCGTCGGCGCCGACGCCGGTCTTGATCCGGTAAGTGAGCGCGCTTCGGCAAGGCAGGAGGCTGAACTCCTCCTCCCGGGTGGCCTGGAACTTCACCGGCCTTCCCCCGGCCTTGCGGGAAAGGCAGGCCAGGAGAGGCTCGAGGTGGATCCCCGCCTTACCGCCGAAAGCGCCGCCGACGTGGGGAATGATCACCCTCACCTTGTTGTACGGCAGCTTGAACGCGCGGCAGAAGAGATCCCTGAGAGTGAATGGGGACTGAGCGCTCGACCAGATGGTCACCTCGTCCGCCGCCTTCCACTCGACGATGGCGACGTGGGTCTCCAGCGGCACGTGCTGCACGGAGGGGTTCGTGTACTCGCGCTCGATGATCCACTTCGCCTCGGCGAAGCCTGCATCGATGTCGCCCTTGCGGATCTTGGTGATGTTGGGGATGTTGGTGCCCGGCTGCGGGCTGAAGGACGCCTTGACGTAGTCGTAGCTGCCGAGGTCGGGATGGACCAAGGGGGAGCTCTCGTCGAGTGCGTCCAGCTGGCTGAGGACGGGCGGCAAGACCTCGTACTCAACGTCGATCAGGTCGACGGCGCGACTCGCGATATCCAGGCTTTCCGCCGCCACGGCTGCGACAGCTTCGCCGAAGTGCCGTACGGCCCCCTTGGCCAGGATGTCCTTGTCCACGACATACAGGCCGATGCGGTAGTCGAGCTCCTTGCCCGTCAGGACCGCGTGGACGCCCGGGAGGTTCTCGGCCTTGGAGGTGTTGATCGCCACAATCTTCGCCCTGGCGTGTGGGCTCTTCTTCACCTGGGCATGGAGCATGCCGGCAAATACCAGGTCGCTCGCGTACATGGCCCCGCCGGTCAGCTTCGCGGTGTCGTCGACCCGCTGGACGTCGTCGCCCACGTGGGTGGCCACCGATAAGGTGTTGCTCTCAGACATATTTCAATCCCCCCTTGGTTTCGTTGGTGACCTGACCCGACACGTCGAGCACAGCTTCGATGATCTGCTGGTAGCCGGTGCATCGGCAGAGATTGCCTTCGATGCCTTCTTTGATCTCGGCCACCGTCGGCTTGGGGTTGTGTCGCAGGAGCTCCCGGACAGACATGACCATCCCGGCGGTGCAGTAACCACACTGCACCCCGTAATTGCGGGCGAAGGCCGCCTGGATCTCGGACAGCTCGCCGTTGGCAGCCTCCGCTTCGATCGTCTCGACCGTCGCGCCGTCGACCTCCGCTGCCAGGACCATGCACGCGTTCACGGCCTGCCCATTGAGCATCACCGTGCAGGCGCCGCACTCGCCAGCCGAGCAGCCGTCCTTCGTCCCGGTCAACTCCAGGTCCTCCCGGAGAAAGCGCAGCAGGGTCCAGTGCTCGGTTACCTCGCGCTCGTAGATGTGACCGTTGACCTCAACTGACATCCACATCACCGCACCTCCTCGAGCGACCTGCGGACGAAGACCTCGATCATGTACTCCCGGTACTCCTTGCTGCACCGCAGGTCGCTGATGGGACGGATCACGTCGCGCGCCGCGGCCACCACGGTGTCTGCCGGGTCTTGGTCGGTGAGCCCCTCTATGAGCAGCGGTATCGGGGCGGCCGAGCCGATCCCCACCCGCACGGCGCCGTCCTTGTTCGTGACGGCGACGCTGACCAGAGCGAGGTCGTGGCCATCGATCCGCTTCAGCTTGCGGTACGAACCGCGGGACCAGGCCGTGCCGGGGGGCACGATGATCGCCTCGACGATCTCGTCGTGTCGCAGGACCGTCCGCTTCACCCCGGTGAAGAAGTTCTTGAGGGGCACCTCTCTCCGGCCCCGCTGGGACGCGATCTGGACCCGGGCACCCAGGCAGAGGAGCCCGGGCGCCATGTCCGCACCGGGAGATGCGTGGACGATGTTGCCTATCACCGTCGCCCGGTTGCGGAGCTGATGGGAGGCGATCGTCAGGGCGCAGTCGGCGAGCAAAGGGTAGCAATCGCGGACCTTGGCATCGTGGAGAAGATCGTTGACGGTCGTCGCGGGCCCGATCGTCAGCCCTTCGGACTGGCTCCATGTGAGATCCGAGAAGTCTTCGACCTTCTTGAGGTTGATCACGAGCTCGGGCCGGACGAGCCCGCTACGGATGTCGACAAGCAGGTCGGTGCCGCCCGCCAAGATCTTCGCGCCCTCGCCGTGGGCCGCCAGCAGGCCAAACAGCTCCGCCCGTGAGGTAGGGGCACGATACTTGAAAATGTCATTCATGACGGCTCTTTCATTCCGAGCGCCCCAGGCGCTCCTCGCGGCTCGGCTCGCCGGGCAAGGGCCCGGGCGGCATCGACGAACACAGACATCGGCGGGACGACAAGGCCGGCTCCTACCTGGCCCACGCCCGGTTCGCGGCCGGCGATCCCGGTGTTGACCGCGGGCAGCACGCCGCTTCGCACAACAAGCGTCGCGTCAATCCCTGTCGGTGTGCCGCGGAAGGCGAGTATCGGCACCTTGTAGAAGGGATGCTCGGCCAGGGTGATCTCGTACATCCGCAGGGTGTTCGCCAGCGCGTCGGACACCTGGCCGCCCACGAAGAGCACGATGGCCGGCGCCGCGGCCATGGCGAAGCCCCCGGTCCCGGTCGTCTCGGTGATCGTCGAGTCACCGATGTCGAGGCCGGCGTCCTCGGGCCCGAACCCTGCGAAATACAGCCCTTTCACCGGCGGTGCTGGGGCCGTGAACCACGCGTCCCCGGTCCCAGAGACCTGGATGCCGAACTCTGTCCCGTTGCGGGCCATCGCCACCACCATGGTGGATCCCGGGATGTCGCGGCCGGCGTCGGCGGCCACCTTGCCGGCCGGCATGGAGAGGTTGAGGAAGAAATGGTCGTTACCGTTGATGAACCGGAACGCCGCCACGATGTCTTCGCTGCGAGCGCCGCTCTCGAGCATGTCGGGCGTGATCTCCCGCAACAACAACGAGGTGGCAGCACGGTTGCGGTTGTGGCACTCGTCTCCCATCTGGAGAGCTTGGGCGATGAGGCTCCGCACGTCAACGGGTCCCCGTTGGCGGAGGGTTGCACCCAGCAGGGGACCGAGCACCCGCTCCAACCAGCGAAGGCGGTCGATGACCTCGGGCGAGTACGCCCCGTACCGCAGGACCTTCCCGAGACCCTCGTTCAAGGTGCAGTACGCCCGCCGACCGTTCTCGCCGTCCTCGAGCACCGACACCGGCATCGACGCGCTGACCACGCCGGCCATAGGGCCCACCGCTGCGCGCGAGTGGCAGGGCTCGAGCGATATGCCACCTCGAGTGGCTATCCGCCCGGCCTCCTCAAAGTTCTCGGCCAGCCCCTCGTAGATCATGGCGCCTGCCAGCGCCCCACGTATCGGACCTGACGCGTCGGCCCAGGCGACCGGTGGTCCGGCGTGCAGGAACTCACGGGGCCCGAGGCCCAGCGCCTCCCGGGCAGGGAGCACGTCCACCCACTGTGGACGGGCGGTGACCAGCCTCCGGACCGACTCGGCGGTGGCGGCATGCGTCCGCACGTCGGCGGCGATGGCCGCCAGGTCAGCCTCGCTGCCCGGTACAGGCGGAGCCCACTGCACCTGACGCGGGGTGGCAACCTGCGCCGTGAGCGCATCGGCAAACAGGGACGCGCCGACTGTGACCATCGCAGGCGATTCGTCAAGCTGGATCATCGGCCTCCTCCCTCGATGAGATCGACCGCTGTCCGCGCGGCAGCGGCGTTGGACAGGTGAACGCTTGCGCCGGCCGCGGCCAACTGCTCGGCGGTGGCGTCGCGACCTTGCGGATCGGAGCGCGAGCCGACGAGCGAGACGACGACGGCAAGGTCGCGGCCGCCGCGCTGCGCGCTGTCGCGGGCGGCGGCAATGGCCGGAGCGAGCTGGTTCGCCGGGCCCGGATGGGCTCCGTAGCCGAGGACGACGTCGAGCAGGAGAACCGCGCAGGCCGGATCGGCGGCCTCCTCCGCGATCCGTTCGAGGCGCAGCGATTGGTCGATCATCGGATGTGGCCTTCCCGCGGTCAGCCGGTCGTCACCGAAGTCGATCATGAGATGGCCCGGAGCCCGCAGGTCCGCGTCGAGCGCCCACGCCGCTTGGAGAGGGGTGTTGGACGCGATCGGCCCCAAGCGCTCTGCGGCGATCGCCATGGCCTCGTCGCAGAGCGTCCCTCCAGAGAACAGGCCGCGGATGAAGCCGGGCCGGGGAGCCCGCTCATAGGGCGCCGACCACTCCGGTGGTGCCGTCGGAGACCTGCCGAGCGCCACGAGGATCTGTGCTGTGGCGGCGGTGAGGTCGCCCTGTCCCATGCCGACGAATGCCACCAGCGACGGAGTGCTCAGCTGCCCGGCCGCGGCGCGCACCGTTTCGGCGACCGTTGGGTCGGGCGGCTTCGACAATACGACGACGAACTCTGTGGCCGGGTGCTCATCGAGCGCCTTCATGGCAGCGAGCGTCGAGCGGCCGCCGACGGCGGCGGACAGATCGCGCCCGCCCACTCCGAGAACGGCCGTGACGCCGACGCCGTCCGCGTCGAGCAGGCAGGTGACTTCCTGCGCACCGGTTCCCGAGGCAGCCACGATGCCGACCGGGCCTGGACGCAGCGCATTCGCGAACCCAAGGCCGAGTCCTCCTACCACCGCAGTCCCGCAGTCGGGACCCATGACCAGCACGTCGTGCCTCGCCGCCTCGTCCTTGAGCGCAATCTCCTGCTCGAGGGGCACATTGTCGGAGAACAGCATTACCGAGACGCCCGCCTGAATGGCATCCATCGCCTCCACGAAGGCGTGTTGCCCCGGCACCGAGATCAGCGCCAGCGTGCCGCCGTGGCGGAGCGCGGACGCAAGAGTCCGGGGGGCAGGGGGCGATCCGAACCCGTCGGCCTGCGACGTCGGGGCTGGTGCCAGTTGCCGCTCCAGCTCGGCTGCCGCCACATCGAGCGCGTCGTCCTCGGCCCGGACCGCGACGAGCAGATCGTTGGGGGAGGCTCCCTCCACCGCTGCCGGATCAAATCCCAGCCGCTCGTAGATCTCGATGTTGAGCGGCGTGGCCATGGCCACGATCGCGGCAGCGACGCCGCGACATGCGGCGACGGCCTGGCTCACCTGCATCAGGACCACCGAGTCGCGGTACATGCCACGTCTCAGCTCGACCCGTGTGTTCATCGCGGGCTCCTCGCGCTCGTGGTGACCTCGCTGGTCGAACGGGACGTCCTCTCCAACGTGGATCCAGCGAGGATACCCGCCATGCCGGCGCACAGGTCATGGCCGGACGTCGCTCCGACACTGAACAGCTCTGCGGCGACCGACCTGAGGCGAACTGATGGCCCGCCGGTCGCCAGCACGGTGAGCACGGTCGCTGCCTGCGGTATCACCTGTCCTTTTCCCGCCGCGGACAGCAGGGCGGCCGACAGGGCTGTGGTGTGCGTGCAGGCGCGTGCGTCGATGGCATCTCTGGTCCGCTCCTGGAGCCGACCAATGAGCGCCAGCACCGCCAGCGCCCCGGCCACCACGTCGTCGCCGGCAGGCGTGAGGCCCGGGCCCAGCCCGATCACCCCCAGCGCCGCCCCGACGTCCCCGGCCGCCAGGGCGACAGCCACACCCAGCGCATCGGCGATTGGCAGCCCGAACGAGGAATCTGGCTGCTCCCCGAGCACTTCGAGGAGCTTCGATCCATGCCGGAACAGATCCTCGGCGCTCAGATGCGGACGCGGGTCCCACCACCGCACAGGCCGCCAAACTTGGTCGTCGGCAACGATCGAGCCGTCACCGATCCGAACGGTGCGCCCGGCTCCAGGCAGCTTCCCCGTTGCCACGCTGACACCTATGGGCAGGCGAACAGCGTCTTGGGCCAACAGCGCGATCACCGGTGTGCTCGACCCGGGTTCCGGCACGCTGAGGTACGACGCCACCCTGGTAGAGGCCAGGACGATGGCGTCCTGGCTCCGACCGCAGAGCAACTCGCCGACAGCGGTGCTCGCCCATGCTGGCGATGGCCGTCGCTGCGACATCATTTCTCCAGTTCCGAAACGAACAGTCGGGCCCACCGGGCCCGACTGTCTTCGCGAATGGGTCTATCCCAAATCCACGATCGCGACCACAGGGCCACCGCCCGCCGGGCCCTGATGCGCGGCCGACACCGACACGAAGATGGCAGGGTCTCCACACACCGCAGCCGCTACGCCACCGACGCACGCCTTGATCTGCCGGTGCCAGTGGACATCGGAGTCGTCGAGCATGATGTTGCGCTTGCCGCGAACCCGACCAGAGGGGTCGGCCTCACACTTGAGGAACAGGTTGACAAGTCGTCCCTTCAAATGGCGCGGATGGGGGCAGTCGGCGGGAAGGCCGTCGAGGCCTGCGTTGCGGATGGCCTGCCAGACCCCGTCGATGTCAAGGGCGTCTTCCATGATCGCATGGCCGACCCGGTACCGGCCGCCGATCCCCCGGACATTGCCGGCCAGGACGATCTGTGCCCTGTCCAACTCCACTCCGGAGGAGCACGACGCCACCGACGAGTAGAGGGAACGGTCGTTCATCACCTGGTCGTCTGTCGGCATCTCGATCTCACCCAGCGCCACGGCGATCCCGAGCCCCGCCGTCCCGTTGGACAGGTCCATCGACTCCAGAGTGTCCTCGGTCCACACCTTGTGCCCTCGCCGCTTGGCATCGTTGATGGTGTCGAGGACGAGCAGTGGCGTCTTGGTCTGGACGTAGTGCACGTCCGCCGGATCGGTGATACCAGC
>Ga0182017_10001010_pt1 | contig 22061 bp, 20 predicted proteins | sample 712E3DmetaG_FD_120492 | JGI IMG/M metagenome (GOLD analysis project Ga0182017, IMG submission 120492) | Permafrost microbial communities from Stordalen Mire, Sweden - 712E3D metaG | ecosystem: Environmental > Terrestrial > Soil > Wetlands > Permafrost | place: Sweden: Stordalen | collected... | reverse complement strand
CTCGGCCACTTTCCTGTGGATCGGCGCGGAGTGGCTCGAGCGCGAGGCCTACGACATGTACGGCATCGTCTTCGAGGGCAACCGCGACCTGCGCCGCATCTTCATGCCGCCCGACTACACCAGCTTCCCGCTCCGCAAGGACTTCCTCCTGCCCGACGACGCGTCCCGATCGCCGGGTGCCGGCGTCCGCCACGTCGAGCGGGCGGCCGCCCCGGCCGGTTTGGCCGACGATCCAGCGGCCGGCATCCGCCGGGCGCCGGCGAGCTGAGGATCACGATGCCTACCCGCCAGCCCGTCTCCCGCCCCGCCAAAGCCCGCGCCCGGGGCGCCGGTTCCACCGCGGCGCCCCAGCCCGGACCGCAGCCGCAGCCGTCGACGGATGACCCCCGAATCATGCTCGACCGCCAGATCGGAGGCCTGTTCGAGCCGATCCCGCCCTATCCGCCCCGAACCGAGCGCGAAGGCGAGTTCTACACCCTGCGCGACGGCGAGATGTTCCTCAACATCGGCCCGCACCATCCGGCCACGCACGGCGTCCTGCGCCTGGTCATGAAGCTCTCCGGCGAGCAGATCGTGGACGTCGACCCGGTACTCGGCTATCTCCACCGCGGCGTCGAGAAGATCTGCGAGAACTCGGACTACTACCACGTCATCGACCAGGTGGACCCGCTCGAGTACGTGAGCTCGCTCTTCCAGGAATGGGCCGCGGTGCTCTCGTTCGAGAAGCTGATGGAAGTCGGGGTGCCGCGCCGCGCCGAGTACATCCGCGTCCTCTCGGGCGAGCTGCTCCGCATCGCCAGCCACACCCTCTTCATGGGCTTCCTGGCCCTGGACCTGGGCGGCCTGACGCCGATCCTGTACAGCTTCATCGAGCGCGACGAGATCGTGGAGATGCTGGCGGCCCTGACCGGGGCGCGGATGCTCTTCAACTACTTCCGCACGGGCGGCGTCAACGGCGATCTCAACCACGAGTTCATGAGCCGCCTCGGCGACTGGATGAGCCGCGCCGCCAAGCAGACCGAGGCCCAGGCCGGGCTGCTCAACGAGAATGAGATCTTCGTCCGGCGGATGCGGGGTGTGGGCGTCATGGATCGGGCCATGGCCCTCCGCTACGGCGTCACGGGCGGGAACCTGCGCGCCTCCGGCGTGCCCTTCGATGTCCGGCGCGCCCATCCCTACAGCGTCTATCCGGAGCTCGAGTTCAACATCCCGACCCGCGACGAGGGCGACTCGCTGGCCCGCTACCTCATTCGGGTCGACGAGGTCCGCGAGTCGATCAAGATCATCGACCAGTGCCTCCACAACATGCCGGACGGCCCGGTGATGGCCAAGCTGCCGCGGCTGCTCCGGCCGCGCCCCGGGCGCGCCTGGGGAGCATGCGAAGGACCGCGCGGGATGCTCGGTGTCTACACCATCAGCGACGGCTCCGACCAGCCGTTCCGCTTCCGCATCCACGACCCCAGCTTCCTCAATCTCGAGACCGTGCCCGCGCTCCTGCCCGGCAATCTGCTGGCCGACACGATGGCCGTCGTCTCCTCGCTCGACCCGGTCATGGGCGGGATCGACAAGTGACCGACGCCACACCGGCCCCGAACCGAATGCGGTCCGCGATCGGCTTCCTCCGGAGCTTCCCGGGCGAGTTCTGGGGCCGCCTCTCGCTGGTCGAGCGGCTGGCCCTGATCTTCGTCCCGCTGGCGATCGGCGCGGCCGTGGTCACGGTCCTGGCGATCGTGGTGCTCGGCCCGCCGTTCCTTGACTTCCTGGGCGCAAACCTGCCGCTCGTGCGCTTCGTCGCCGCCGCCACGGCCATCCTTGTGCTCACGATCCCGACCGCCTTCATCCTGATCTACCTCGAGCTCAAGGTCATCGCCCGCATGAACCTGCGGGTCGGGCCCAACCGGGTCGGGCCGTGGGGCGTGGCGATGAGCGTCATCCACGGCCTCAAGGTCCTCTCCAAGGAGGACTTCGCCCCGAGCGGCGCCGACATCACGGTCTTCACCCTGGCCCCGGTCGTGACCTACATGGCCAGCATCATGACTCTGCTGGTCATCCCGTTCGCCCCCGGCCTGATCGGCCAGGACCTCAACATCGGCCTGCTGTACTTCTTCTCGATGGGCGGCCTGACGGTCGTGGGCCTGCTGATGGCCGGCTGGTCGAGCTTCAACAAATACTCGCTGCTCGGCGGGCTTCGCTCGGCCGCCCAGATGATCAGCTATGAGATCCCGCTCACGCTGGCGGTCGTCGGGGTGATCATCCTGGCCCGAACGATGAGCACGAACAGCATCGTCCTGGCGCAATCAGGCTCGGTATTCGACTGGTTCGTCTTCAAGCAGCCCCTGGCGGCGCTCATCTTCTTTATCGCCGCCACGGCCGAGGCCAACCGAACCCCGTTCGACATGACCGAGGCCGACTCGGAGATCGTGGCCGGTTTCGCGACCGAGTATTCGGGCATGCGCTTCGGCTTCTTCTTCTTCGCCGAGTACGTGAACGTCTTCATCGTCTCGGCCCTGATCACCACGATCTTCTTCGGCGGCTGGACCGCCCCGTTCAACTGGCCGTGGGCCTACAACCTGAACTGGTTCCACCCGCTCTCGCTCGGCGTCGGCCCGTGGCTGGCCATCGTCGTGAGCGTTTCTATGTTCGGCACCTACTTCTTCGCCCTGCTGGCCCGCCTCTTCGGCGGCCGGACGTGGGGCCTGTGGGCGTCGCTCGGGCTCGGCTTCCTGTTCATGTTGGTCGCCGTCGTCGGCGTCGTTGGCCTGGCCTGCTTCATCGCCTTCGACTGGGTCCAGGGCATTTTCTGGTTCTTTGGCAAGACCTATGTCTTCGTCATCACCTTCGTCTGGATGCGGGCAACGCTGCCGCGCGTCCGGGTCGACCAGCTGATGGGCTTTGCCTGGAAATGGCTCCTGCCCGCCTCGTTACTCAACCTGTTCGTGACGGCGACCGCCGTCGTCCTGCTGAACCCACCACGGTGAGCGCGCGATGAGCTTCGTTCCGGGCCTCGGCATCGCAAAGGGCATGGCGCTGACGATGCGCCGCTTCTTCGCGCCCAAGGCCACCATCCAGTACCCCGAAACCGCCCCCGACATCGCCGTTCGCTTCCGCGGCCGGCTGCAGCTGCTCTACGACGAGCTGGGCAATCTCAAGTGCGAGACGTGCTTCCAGTGCGCCCAGGCCTGCCCGGTCGAGTGCATCGACATGGGCGGCTACGATACCAAGGGTCGTTTCCACGTCCACTGGGGCCAGGCCGAGATGTACGCCGAGCGGCGTGAGGAATCCGCCCTGCGGCGGTCCGGCCGTCCGGTGGCTGATCCGGCCTACACCCATTTCGACGCCATCGATCCGGCCGCGGTGGACGACATCCTGGCCCGGTACGACTTCGACCACAAAGAAATGCTGCCCATCCTGGAGGAGATTCAGCGGGCCTACGGCTACCTGCCGGTGGCGGCGCTCAAGCGCGTCAGCCAGGTTTCCGGGGCGCCTTACGCGCTGATCTACGGCACGGCCACCTACTACCGCCACCTCCGATTCGAGAAGCCCGGCCACACCGTGGCCGTGTGCCGCTGCACCGCCTGTCTGATCGCCGGCTCGAGCCGCCTCGCCAGGACTCTCGCCAGAGAGCTCGGCACTGAAATCGGCCGTGGACCGGGCGCGGGCGGCGTCGCCCTCGACCAGGTGCCGGCTCACATCGCCGGCGCGGCCGCGCCCCTGGTCACCATTGACGGAGCGCCGCACGCCGTTACCGCCGCCGGCGTCGCGGCCTGGGCACGGACGCTGACCGGAAGGAACGTGGCATGACGGCGGCGATCAGGATCCTGGCGACTCCGGCCCGATTCCCCCGAGTGCTGCTGCCCGCCACTCCGCCGGCGAAGCCGCTCGACCTCGACGCGGCCGTCGCCGCCGGCGCCTTCAAGGCCCTCACGACCGCAATCGAGGAGCTCAGGGCCGAGGGCGTCCTCCACGCCTTGAGCGTGTCCGGGATGCGCGGTCGCGGCAGCGGCGGCCTCCCGGTCGGCGAGAAGTGGCGTGCCTGCGCCCGAGCCGCGGCCGACCGACGCTACGTCGTGGTCAACGCCTACCAGTCCGACCCGGCCGTCATGACGGACCGCGTGCTGGTCGAGAAGAACCCCTACGCGGTGATCGAGGGCGCGGCCATCGCCGCCTACGCCGTCGGCGCCGCCGAGGTCATAGTCGCGCTCCGAGCGGAGGCCACCGACGCCATCCGGGCGATGGAAACGGCCATCGCAGCGGCGGAGGCGGCCGGCTACCTGGGCGACAACGTCCTCGAGAGCGGCACGGAGATCCGTTTCTCGGTCAAGCCGCTGCAGGGCTCCTACATGCTTGGCGAGGAAACGGTCCTGCTCAAGGGCCTGGAGGGCAAGCGCGGCCAGCCCGAGCAGCAACCGCCCTACACCACGACCCGCGGCCTCTTTGGAGCGCCGACGCTGATCCACGGACCGCAGACCTTCGCCGCCGTGCCGACCATCCTGTCGGGCGGCGTCGCCGGCTTCCCCGAGACGGCCGCCGCCGGCTATGCCGGCACGGTCCTGGTCCAGATCTCCGGCGCGGTTGCCCACCCCGGCATCGCCGAGGTTCCGTTCGGCGTCACGATCCGCGAAGTCCTGGACGTCGCCGGCGGCGTTCCGGCGCCCCACAAGCTCAAGGCCGTTCTCGTCGGCGGCCCGTCGGGTGGCATCCTGCCGCCAGAGGAACTGGGCACCGGCTTCGATCACGACTCTCTCGAGAAGGCCGGCGCGCATGTCGGCTCCGGCTCGATCGTCGTCCTGGACCAGCACAGCTGCGTCGTGGACCTGGCCGCGGTCCTGACCCGCTTCTGCGCGGATGAGGCCTGCGGCAAGACGATTCCCTGCCGAATCGGCTTGCGCCGGCTGGCCGAGATCGGCGCCCGTATCTGCGAAGGTCAGCCGCGCGATGACGAGATCGCCCGTCTGACCGATCTCTCGGTCGACATCGTCGGCAGTGCTCTGTGCGACCACGAACGTCGCGCCACCCTCGCCCTCCTGTCCGTCGTGCGGTACTTCCGCGACGAGCTCGATGCCCATATCGTCCGCAACACCTGCCCCGCCGGGATCTGCCAGCCCAAGGCTGAAGCCCGAGCCGGGGTCTCCTGAGGCGTCCCATGCGAGAAACCACCCGCCGCCCCAGCCCCAGCTCTCCACCCTCGGCCACGCCGGCCAAGCCCGGCGACACCGGCAAAGCCGCCGATTGGGCTCTCGTCGAGGCGACCTCCGCCATCTCGACCAACGCGACGGCGCCGGAGACCGCAGCGCTGGTGGACTATGAAGAGGTCACGGACATGACGCTCCGCCGGCTGCGCCCGGCGGACAACCAGAAGCCCGTGTGGAACCGCCGCGCCGGCCGGCCGGACAGCCGCCCCGACTCCAAGACACCGTACGACACGGTCATCGCCTACGAGGACACACCCGAGGAGCGCCTGATCACGGCCCAGGCTCCCCAGCGCCCGCTTTCGACGCCGATCATTCGCATCGAGGTCGACGGCCGCATCGTCGAGGGCACCGAGGGGCAGACGATCCTCGAGGTCTGCCGCGCCAACGGCATCGAGATCCCGACCCTTTGCTACGAGCCGAAGCTGCCGGGCTTCGGGGCATGCCGGATGTGTGTCGTCGAGGTGGAGGGCGAGGACCACCCGCCGATCTCGTGCTCCCGTGCCGCCGAAGCCGGCATGGTCGTCCGGACCCAGACCGAGCAGCTCCGCCGCCTGCGCCGGACGAATCTCGAGCTCATCTTCAGCGACCACAACGCCTACTGCCTGCCGCCCTGCCAGAACAAGTGCCCGAGCCACATCGACATCCCGGGCTTCCTGAAGGCCAACGCCGAGGGCCAGTTCCGCGAGTCGGCCCGCATCTTCAAGCGCACGATCCCGTTCCCGTCGATCCTGGGCCGAGTCTGCCCCGCGCCGTGCGAAGACCACTGCCGCCGCGACGAGGTGGACGAGGCGATCGCCATCCGCGACAGCCACCGCTACGCCGGCGACATCGTGCTGGCGGCGCAGAAGGACGGCGTCGAGGCGCCGCTACCGTTCGAGGCTTCGGCCAAGACCGGCAAGCGGGTCGCGGTCGTCGGATCCGGTCCGGCCGGCATGGCCGCGGCCTACTACCTGCTCCTCTCCGGCCACGACGTGACCGTCTTCGAGCGCGACCCGGAGCCGGGCGGAATGCTCCGCTACGGCATCCCGGAGTACCGCCTCCCCAAGAAGGAGATCCTCGAGCCCGAATATGAGGCCGTCTGGCGGCTCGGCGGCAAACTCGAGTGCAACAAGGCCCTCGGCCGCGACTTCACGCTCGATGACCTGGAGAAGCAGGGCTTCGATTCGACCGTCGTCGCCATCGGCTGCTACGACACCAACAAGCTCGGCATTCCCAACGAAGACGCCGACGGCGTGATCGACGGCCTCGAGTACCTGCGCATCGCCGCCCTGGGCCTGCCCTACCCGGGCCACAAGCGCAAGCGCGTCGTTGTCATCGGCGGCGGCTTCACGGCGATGGACTGCACCCGGACCTCCGTCCGCCAGGGCGCCGGCGCGATCACCCTCGTCTATCGCCGCGACATGAAGGACATGCCCGCCGCGAGCGAAGCGCATGAGGCCATCGAAGAAGGCGCCAGGATGATCTTCCAGGCCGGCCCGACCCGCGTCGTCGTCGACGCGAACAACAAGGTCACCGGCGTCGAATTCATCCGCATGCGACCCGGTGCGCCGGACGCGAGCGGCCGGCGCCGCCCGGAGCCGGCCCCCGGGACCGAGTTCGTGATCGACTGCGACCGCGTCCTGCTGGCCATCGGCCAGGGCCCCGACATGACCTGGGTCGGCCCCGGCAACGAGGGCGTCGAGGCGGTCAAGTACAAGCTCAAGGCCGATTCGGTGACCTTCGAGACCGGCCGGCCCGGCGTCTTCGGAACCGGCGACGTCCGCATCGGCGCCGCGACCGTGGTCCAGGCAATCGCCGAGGGCCGCCGCTGCGCCTATGCCGTCGACGCCTTCCTGCGGGGCAACGACCTGTCCGAGCTGCGCAACCGCCAGACCCTGGCCGAAGTGGAGCCGCAATTCCTTTCGATCGTGCCCTTCACCGACGAGCCGAAGGAATCGCGCCACCGCCTCACGGCAATGCCGGCCAAGGAGCGGTCCAAGAGCTACGTCGAGTACGAGATCCCCTACACCGCGGCCGAGGTCATGGCCGAATCCACGCGCTGCCTCCAGTGCACCTGCGAGGCGCTGGGCAACTGCGACCTGCGCCGCCTCGGCATCGAGTACGGAACGACGCTCCAGACCCTGGAGCCGGGCCACGATCAGGGCGCCGGCTTCCGCAGCGTGACGGAGAACCGGTTCACAGGCGCCAACCACGACTACATCCGCGACGACAGCCATGCCTTCATCCTGCGCGAGCCTTCTCGCTGCATCGACTGCGGGCGATGCGCCGCGGTCTGCGCGGATGTCGTCGGCGCGGCCTGCTATGACTTCATGCGCACCGGCTTCGACACGCTGGTGACGACGCCGCTCGATATGAGCCTCAACGACACGCCCTGCGTCTCGTGCGGTCGATGCGCCGAGACGTGCCCGACCGGCGCCCTGATGCCCAAGCCGCGCGTGCTGGAGAAGTACGACGTCGACGAGAGCCGCTGCATCCTGTGCGGCATCTGCGTCGACGCATGCCCTTACGACGCCCTGCGTGGCGGCCCGGATAACGAGCTCGCTCACACCGGCCGAGCCGACCCGGAGATCGACCTGATCGCGCTCGCGGCGGCCGCTCGCGAGACCGAGGTGACCTACATCCAGCGCGAGCGGGACTGGCTCGCCCACGCCCTCGCCGAGGGACGCATCGAGAATCCGGGGGAATCCCTGCCGGCGCTACCGCCGTCACTCGCGGGTGCTCCCGGCAAGAGCGGCGGAGTCACTCGTCAATGACCGTCATCGCGTTCCGGGCGGAGGAGGGAAGCGAAGCATGCCGATAGGCGACTCGATCCCGTTAGTCGGGGTCCGTTGGGACGACGTCCTGTTCGTCGCGCTCGCTGCCACGCTTCTTGGGTCGGCCGTGCTGGTCGTCACGATGCGCGACATCATCCGCTGCGGTCTTGCCCTGACGGTGTCGTTCGGGGCGCTGGCGGGGATCTACGCGCTGCTGGGTAACCCGCTGATCGCCGCGACCCAGGTCCTCGTCTACATCGGTGCCATCAGCATCCTGATCCTCTTCGCCATCATGCTGACCCAGACCAAGAACGCTCCGGTCCGGCTGGTCTTCCAAACCCAGGCCTGGATCGCGGCGGGCGCGGCCGTCGTGATCGCGGTCGTGATCGCCTGGACGGTCCTGGCCACGACCTGGCCGGCCGGTGCGACGCGGGTCTTCACCCACACCGCCGACATCGCCCACAAGCTCTTCAGCGACTACGTCCTGCCGTTCGAGGTCGTGAGCGTGCTGCTGACCGGTGCCGTCGTCGGCGCCGTGTACCTGGCCCGACGCGAAGGCGACCCGGGCGAGGGCAAGTCGCGCGAGGGGGATCGATCGTGAGCAACTCGCTCGACTCATACCTGGTTCTCTCGGGACTGCTCTTCGCGATCGGCACCTTCGGTTTCCTGGCCCGCCGCAACGCCATCAGCATGCTGATGTCGATCGAGCTGATGATCAACGCGGTCAACCTCACGATCCTCGCCTTCGGCGCCTTCGTGGCGAAGCTGCGGCCGGACGCCGCCGTCATCGCCCTGATAGTCATCGCCGTCGCGGCGGCCGAGGCCACGGTCGGCCTGGCGATCGTCATCGCAATCTACCGCAACCGCAAGACACCGCTGGTCGACGAGTACGACTCGATGAAGGATTAGGCGATGAACTTCCTGATCCCGCTCATTCCGCTGCTGCCGCTGGCCGGCTTTGCGGTCACGGGGCTGCTCGGCCGGCAGATGGGGCGCCAGTCGCACCAGATCGCCGTCTGGGCCGTCGTGGCCTCATGGCTGGTGGCGATGGTCGTCGCCTTCGGCGCCCTTGCCCACGTCGGCATCGCCACGGCCGGCATCGACGTCAAGCTCTGGGACTGGATCCCGGCCACCGGGTTCCATGCCGATTTCGGTTTCTTCGTCGATCCGCTGACCGCCTGCCTGCTGATCGTGGTCACGACCATCGGCATGCTGGTCCACATCTACTCGATCGGCTACATGGCCCACGACGAGGGCAAGTGGCGCTTCTTCGCCTACCTGAACCTGTTCATGTTCTCGATGCTCCTCCTGGTCCTGGCCGACAACTTCCTGCTCGTCTTCGCCGGCTGGGAGCTGGTGGGCCTGTGCAGCTACCTGTTGATCGGCTTCTGGTACACGCGCCGCTCCGCCGCTGAGGCCGCCAAGAAGGCCTTCCTGGTCAACCGCGTCGGCGACATGGGCTTCGCCCTCGGCATCATGGCCATCTGGACCCAGATGGGCACGCTCAACATGCAGGCGGTCTTCGCCAGGATCGGCGCCATGCCGCACGAGTGGCAGATCGCCATCGCCCTGCTGATCCTCTGCGGCGCCGTCGGCAAGAGCGCCCAGTTCCCACTCCATGTCTGGCTGCCGGACGCGATGGAGGGCCCAACCCCGGTCTCCGCGTTGATCCATGCGGCGACGATGGTCAACGCCGGCGTGTACCTGGTGGCCCGCTGCAACCTGATCTTCCAGAGCGCCTCCGAAGTCATGGTCCTCGTGGCCGCGATCGGCATCTTCACCGCCATCCTGGCCGCCTCGATCGCCTTCACCCAGACCGACATCAAGCGCGTCCTGGCGTACTCCACGATCTCGCAGCTGGGCTACATGTTCGCCTCGCTGGGCGTCGGCGCGTGGACGGCGGCGATCTTCCACCTCATGAGCCACGGCTTCTTCAAGGGCCTGCTCTTCCTGGGCTCGGGGTCGGTAATCCACGCCGTCGACGGTGAGCAGGACATGCGCAAGATGGGCGGCCTGGCCCGCAAGATCCCGATCACCTACGTGACGATGCTCATCGGCTCAGTGGCCATCGCGGGCGTCCCGCCCCTCGCCGGCTTCTTCTCCAAGGACGAGATCCTTGGCGGCGCCTTCAAGAACGGCTTCCTGTGGGTCTGGGCGATCGGCTTCCTCGTCGCCGGCATGACCGCCTTCTACATGTTCCGCCTCATGGGCATGACCTTCTGGGGCCCGAGCCACGTCGATCCAGAAGTCGAGCACCACATCCACGAGTCGCCGCCCTCGATGACGCGGCCGCTCATCCTGCTGGCCGTCCCGGCCGTCTTCCTGGGCATGCTGATCGGCTTCCCGCCCGAGGCGGGTCTGCTGCATACGTGGCTGGCGCCCGTATTCGAGGGCGCCATCGCCTTGAGCCACCGAACCGAGGCGGCCTACACCTTCATGGGCGTCGACGGCGTCCTGGCGATTGTCACGACCGGCCTGGTGGCCTGCGCCATCGTCCTGGCCTGGCGCCTCTTCGGCGTCAACATGCCGTCGATCGGCGTCAACCTCGCCCCACGACCCGATCGGGTCCGCGAGATCAGCGCCCGGCCCGGCTTCGCCTTCTTCTATCGCGGCTCCTCGCACAAGTGGTGGTTCGACGACCTGAACAACCTCCTGTTCGTGGTCTGGGGCGGCAGGCTCGCCGCCGCGGTCTTCTGGTTCGATCGGACGGTCGTCGACGGCACGGTCAACGGCATCGGTGCCGTGACGACGGGCGCCGGCATGCGGCTCCGCCAGGTCCAGACCGGCCGGGTCCAGAACTACGCCCTCGGCATCGCCCTCGGACTGATCGCGATGGCCGTCGGCTACGTCCTCATCGCGGTTCGGTAGGAGGAAGAGATGACCAACCTGCCGATCCTGAGCCTGATCACCTTCACGCCGCTCGTCGGGGCGCTCGTCGTGGCGGCCCTGCCGGCCCAGTACCCCGACCTGGTTCGGCGCACCGCCCTGGCCTTCGCCCTGCTGGCGTGGGTCATGTCGCTGGTCCTGCTGGCGGCCTTCGCCTTCGGCCCAACCGGCTTCCAGTTCATCGAGGCCCACAGCTGGATCCCGTCCTTCGGCATCCAGTACAAGGTCGGCGCCGACGGCCTGTCGGTGCTGATGGTCGTCCTGACGACCACGTTGAGCTGGATCAGCATCCTGGCCAGCTTCGGGCCGATTAAGGACCGGGTGAAGGGCTACATGATCTCCTTCCTCGTCCTCGAGGTCGGCATGATCGGCGTCTTCGTGGCCCTGGACCTCTTCCTGTTCTACATCTTCTGGGAGATCGTCCTGGTCCCGATGTACCTGATCATCGGCATCTGGGGCGGCGCCAACCGAATATACGCCACGATGAAGTTTGTGCTGTACACGCTGGTCGGCTCGCTCCTGATGCTGGTCGCGATCCTAGCCACCGCCTTCGCCTACCAGGCCGGACACGGCGGCTCGTGGGCAGGCGCATTCGACTTCGTCGGCCTGCAGTCCTGGGCGGCGGCCGGCCAGTTCGGCGACGCCTTCCAGAACCTGGCCTTCCTGGCGCTTTTCCTGGCCTTCGCCATCAAGGTCCCGATGTTCCCGTTCCACACCTGGCTGCCCGACGCCCACACCGAGGCGCCGACGGCGGGCTCGGTCATCCTGGCCGGCGTCCTGCTCAAGCTCGGTGCCTACGGCCTGATCCGGTTCGCCGTGCCGCTCTACCCTCACGCGGCCCACACGTTCGCCGGCCCGATCATCGTCCTGTCGGTGATCGCCATCGTCTACGGCGCCATCGTGTCGATCGTCCAGACCGACCTCAAGCGCCTCGTGGCCTACAGCTCGGTCAGCCACATGGGCTTCGTGACCCTGGGCATCTTCGTCTTTTCCGCCACGGCGCTGCAGGGCGCAATCCTGCAGATGATCAACCACGGCCTGATCACGGGAGGCCTCTTCCTCCTGGTCGGTGTGGTCTACGAGCGAACCCACGATCGAACGATCGCCAAGATGGGCGGCCTCGCGGCGTCGATGCCGATCTGGGCGACGGTCTTCGGCTTCTTCATCCTGGCCTCGGCCGGGCTGCCGGGCCTGTCGGGCTTCGTGGGCGAGTTCCTGGTCTTCGTGGGGTCGTTCGGGGTGGCGCCCGTGATCGCCTTCGCCACGATCATCGTGATGGTCCTGGCGGCCACGTATCTGCTCTGGATGTTCCAGCGCGTCGCCTTCGGCACGCTCTCGGACTTCCTGAAGGGTCTGGGTGGCCACGTTACAGATATGAACCGGACCGAGCTGGCGACACTGCTGCCGCTCGGCGTCCTGATCGTCGTGCTCGGGCTCTTCCCGAGTCTTGTGCTCGATCTCCTCCGCGCACCTGCCCAGGCGTTCCTGGCGGCTGCCGGAGTCGCGGTCGGCGGTTGAGTCCGGATCCACCAATGCCCGCTTGCATCTCGCTCGCTCAGCCGGCTCATCGCGGCGTTGGCTCCTGCGCGCCTCACTCACGCATCTACGGATGCGCTCGCTGCGGTGCTCGTCGCCGCCTTGCGCTGAGCTCGTCGGAGCGGCGACCAGCTGCGCATGATCGGTGGACACGGACTCTTAGAGGAGCATCGAGATGAGTTGGGCCGACCTGGGAACGATCTCACCGGTCGTCATCGCCGTCCTGGTCGCGGCGGCCATCCTGATAGTCGACATGGTCGTGCCGGGTCGGCGCGCCCCGATCGTCGTCACCGCGCTGGGCGGTCTCGGGGTGGTTGCGTTGGCCATCCTCATCCAGGCCGGCCACGCCGGAACCGCGTTCGGCGGCGCCTACTCGCTCGACAACCTGACCGTCTTCCTCGACATGCTCTTCGTGTCGATCGCCGCCCTCACGATCGTGTTCGCGATCGACTATCTCGAGCCGCGCGGCCTGCCGATCGCCGAGTTCGCCGCGGTCCTGGTCTTCGCCATCACCGGCGCGATGCTCATCGCCGGCTCGACCGACCTGCTGCTGCTATTCGTCGCCCTCGAGCTGATGGTACTGCCCGGCTACGTTCTGGCGGGCTTCGCCCGGCGCGACCCGTATTCGGGCGAGGGCGCGATCAAGTACTTCCTGCTCGGCTCGTTCTCGAGCGCGATCCTGCTCTTCGGGCTGGCCTATGTCTGGGGAATGACCGGCACCACGCGCGTCGACGGAGTGGCGGCGGCCCTCGCCACCGCGGCGGCGCACGGGTCGATCCAGCCCGGTTTGGCGCTGGGCCTGGCCTTCATGACCGCCGGCGTGGCCTTCAAGATGGCGGCCGTGCCGTTCCACTACTGGACGCCCGACGCATACCAGGGGTCACCGACGCCGGTCACGGCGTACCTGTCGGTCGGCCCCAAGATCGGCGCCTTCGCCATCGTGCTGCGCCTCTTCGTGGAAGCCCTCGGACCCCTCAAGGCCGACTGGCTGCCGGTCGTGATCGTCCTGGCCGCGGCCACGATGACCCTTGGCAACCTGGTTGCGATTACGCAGGACAACGTCAAGCGGATGCTGGCCTACTCCTCGATCGCCCACACCGGCTACATGCTGGTCGGTCTGGCGGCCTACGCCGGCGGGCAGCAGAGCGCCCTCTCGGCCATCGTCTTCTACGGGGCCGCGTACACGTTCATGAACATGGGCGCCTTCGCGATCGTCGCCGCGCTGCAGCGCCGACCGGGAGTCAGCAGCCAGATCGCCAGTTTCGCGGGGTTGGGGCGGCGCGATCCGTGGCTCGGGGCGCTGATGGCCCTCTTCCTGCTGTCGCTGACCGGCATCCCGCCGCTCGCCGGCTTCTGGGCCAAGGCCTACGTGATCCTGGCCGCGATCCAGGCCGGTGGCTGGCTGACCGCTCTGGCCGTGCTGGCCATGATCAACGCGGCCGCCGCGGCCTTCTACTACCTGCGAGTCGTTGTGTATATGTACATGCGCGAGCCGGCCGAGGAGACCGCACCGAGTTCTCCGGGCGTGCTCTTCCGGGTCGGCTTGGCGGTCACCGGTGTGGCGACACTGGTCTTCGGCCTATTCCCGGCGATCGCGACCGCGGCGACCAACGCCGCAAACGCGCTCCACTAGAGACGCGTCGCCCGGCCCTGGTCTTGGTGGCTCAGTTACGGCGTATACAGCTCGGCTGAGGCCAGGAAGGCCTGGTCGCCATCGTCCCCGCCGGCCAAGAGGACGCGGCCGTCGGCGAGTAGGGTGGCGGTCTGGTTCTCACGAGCGCTCCGTATCCAGCCGGTCGGGCCGAAAGTGCCAGTTGCCGGGTCGAATAGCTCGGCGTCGAGGAGCATCCCCAAGGCGCGACCGAGAAGCGGAGCGAGCGCACCTAGGGGGTGCGTGAGCGAGCAGCGCAGGCCGCAACGAAGGGATCGGCCGGCTGACGGCGAGCTACTGGTCGCCGAAGGGGGCGATCGAGTGGGAGGGGCCTGCTACCACGTCCTGGGACGGCGTCGCCGTGACGATAGGCAGCGGCGTCGGCGTGTCCCCGGGGATGATGACGGCCGTGGGCTTGGGCGGCACGTTGGTAACGGCGCCGGGCCAGGCCACGATGACCGCCAGGGCCACCAGCAGTGCCGCCGCGACTCCGGCGAGAGCCCCTACGATGAGATTCATTCGCTTTGCCATGTCCTGAGGTTACCAAGGATCGGGCTTCGCGTCACGGTGGCCGGTTCCGGCGGCCTCCGCGGGGCCGAGCCGGCGGGGGCGCACGGACCGCCCCACCGCGCCGAGGCGGGCGCATCCGGGCCACGCACAACGGCCTCGACCGGTCGCTGGACCGCCCCGCGACCCAGCGTCGGATCTCGGGGTCCAGCCCGAGGCGAAACGGGTTGCGGCCTGCTAGCATGCCGGACCATGCAGCGATTCCGCTCCCTCCTTGACGGCGTGCGACGCACCGTGCTGCGACCCATCGGCCGCGTCGGCGGGGATCTGCTCGGCTTGGTTCCCGCTCTCATTGCCGGAGCCGGCGTCTTCCTGGTCGTGGCGGGGCTCTTCTACTACCTCCAGCCGGTCGAGGCACAGGCGATCGCCACCCCGTCCGCGCCGTCCCAGTCGGTGGCGCCGTACAGCCTTCCCCCGCGAGTGTCCATGGCGCCTTCGGAGAGCGCCGGCGCCAGCAGAACCGCCTCGGTAGTCACGCGGGTCAGGGTTCAGGCCCTTGGCATCGACCTGCCGGTCGTCGCCGCACCGGCCAACGAGGAATTCCCGTTGTGCAACACGGCCGAGTACCTGGTCCTGGACAAGACCCTGGCCTATCCCGGCCTGCAGCAGGCCACCTACCTGTACGCCCATGCCCGCACGGGCATGTTCCTGCCGCTCCTGACCGACTCTCTGACCAACGACGGGGCGGCCATGATCGGGATGTGGGTCGAGGTCTACACCGACGACAATCAGGACCACGTCTACCAGATCATCAGGGTCCTCGTCCACGTTCAAGGAAGCTCCGCCCTGGACGAGCCGGCGGCGGTCAAGACGGACCAGCTGTGGCTTCAGACCTCCGAGGGTCGGATCGGCAATCCGCTCAAGCTGCAGGTCGTGGCCGAGCCGATCGGCGTGCTGGCGGCCTCCAGCGCCGACGCGCACCCCGCGGCCACGGGCAGCGTCTGTCCCGACGCCCCGAAATGCACCACTGCCACCGGCGGCGGCTGCAAGCGCTGAGCGCGCTCTAGATCCAGTCGATCCGGCGCAGGGCGGCCACGGCGACGCCCGCCAGCACCAGGCTCCCAAAGGTCACGATCCAGAAACCGATCCCTTCGTCGAACCGAAGCGCGAACTGAGCCTCGCTCATGCCGAAGATCCCGGCCACGGCACCGATCCCGGCGACCACGACGGTGACGCCGGTCAGGCGTTTCATGATCAGCGACAGGTTGTTGTTGACCGTGGAAAGGTACGTCTCCAGCGTCGCCGATGCCAGCTCGCGGTATGTGTCGAGCTCGTCGGTGAGTCGAATCAGGTGATCGTAGGCGTCGCGGTAATAGAGCCGCTCCCCTGCCGAGATGAACTTGTCTTCGCGGCTGGACAGGGCGTTGAACATCTCGCGCTGGGGGGAAGTCACGCGCCGAATCTGGATCATCTGGCGCTTGAGGGTGAACAGGCGCTCCAGCAACGCCCGATCGGCTCGGGCCACCACCTGGTCCTCCAGGTCGTCGATCTCGTCGCCGAGCTGGTCGAGAATCGGGAAGTAGTTGTCGATGACGTCGTCGGCGAGGGCCCACAAGAGGTGGTCGGCGCCCTTCGCCAGGACCTCGGCCGGGCCGGCCCGCAGATGCCGGGTGGCTCGCGGATCCCACCAGGCGCTGTGATTGCTGAGCAGGTAGCGCCCGTCCAGGACGAAGTCCAATTCGCGCTCGTAGATGGAGCCGTCGTCGAAACCGAGCGAGAAGATGACCACGTGAAGCAGATCGCCGATCTGCTCGAGCTTGGCTCGTTGGTCGCGCTCGGTGATGTCCTCGGCGAGCAGCGGGTGCAGTCCCAGGGCCTTCGATACCCGACCCTTCATCTCGGGCCCCGCGGCGCAGACGTCGATCCAGAGACGGGTGCCCCGCCGGCGCAGCGCGTTCGGCAACTCGGCGATAGCCGCCTCGCCTTCCCACTCCCGGTATCCGCCGGCTTCACTGACGGCCAGCCTGACCACGCCGGCGGACGCCGCCTCGGCTGCGGTCGATCCGGGCTCGGCGGCAGTCGCGGTCGATCCGGCGGTCGAAGCCGGGGGCCCCGGCAGATCGACGGCAACCGGACCGTCAGAAGGCGATTTCGCCATACCCGATCTCCTCAGATTCGACGCTTCCGCGCGATCGATCGCGGCCCGGCCTGACTCGGAGCACGAGTGCCGGCAGGACCGCTATCAATGTGATGGCCGCGGCCACGAGAAAGATGCCGACCATGATCGTCGCGCCCTTCGACGCGGCCCACTGCTCGAGCGCCTGGGCCACCAGGCCGTCGTTGATCGGCCTATCGCGCAAGTAGGCGGGAATGTACTGCTTGTAGCCCTCCCCGGATCCGTAGATCTCGTTCGAGATACGGGTGATGGTCGTCGATCCGTAGGCCGTCAGCGCGGCCATCCCGACGGCCATGCCGATCATCCTGGCGACCGTGACGGTAGCCGAGGCCGCCCCAAAAGCAGCCCGGCCCGCGGCCTCGACCGCGGCGGTGGACCGGGGCGTTACCGTGAGCCCGAAACCTATTCCGAAGACCGCCCCCGATGCGGCGAAGGCGTCCGTCGAGGCACTCGGAGTCCATGTCGACATCCAAGCCAGCCCGCCCGCGCTCAGGGCCAGGCCGACCACGGTCAGAAGCCGCAACGACACCCGCCGCGCCAGGAGTCCCGACGCCAGGGCGCCGATGGCCATCGCACCGGCGATCGACCCCAGAACGACGCGCTGCTCATCCGGCCCGCCATACAGGACGCGATCGACGAAGACCGCCCCGCCGACGATGGCCGTCGCCATGCCGTAGCCGGTCAGGAGCGAGATCAGCGCCGCGGAGGAGAAGATGCGGTCGGCGAACAGGCGCGGGTCCAGGAACGGGTACGGCCGGCGAAGGCCGTGCCACACGGCGAGCAGTCCGGCCACGACGCCGCCGGAGATCAGCCCGGCCACGGCAACTTCCGTAGGAACGCCGAAGACCTCGTCGGAGTTGCCAATGAGGGTCGTGCCGGCCAGGATCCCGCCCAGGCCGAGGCTAAAGAGCGCGGCCCCGATCCAGTCCAGCCCCGCGGGCTGTCGAGGCGTGTCCCAGTCGGCGCTGGCCGCCCAGGCGATGGCCAGGGCGCAGATCCCGATCGGGACGTTGACGTAGAAGACCCAGCGCCACGACGGGGCGATGGTCGAGACGAGTGGTCCGCCGGCGATGCCCATATTGGCCAGAGCGGTCTCCGCATGCACAGTCTCGAGAACGGCTGCGCCGACGAACGGTCCGGCGGCCATTCCCAGGAAGGTGAGCGCGCCGATGACGCCGAGCGCCCTAGGTCGAGCGGAGCCTTCGAACAGGTGGGAGGCGGCGGCTGTGGCAACAGGGATGATGGCGCCGCCGCCGACCGCCTGGACCAGCCGGGCGGCGATCAGCTGGTCGAGACTCTGGGCGAGACCGGCCAGCAGCGACCCAATCGTGAACACGGCCAGGGCGGCCAAAAACAGTCGACGCGCGCCCCACAGGTCGGTCAGGCGGCCGGCGAGCGGCATGGTCACCACGTAGACCAGCAGATAGCCGTTGATGATCCACGACGCCTTGCGCAGGTCCGTCCAGTTGGCCATCGTGGCCAGGATCTGGGGCAGGGCGACGGCCGTGACCATCAGTTCCAGGCCGGCCAGGAACACGCCGATGCCGAGCACGCCGAGGAGCAGGTACGAGTCGCGTCGACGCATGCTGGCCAGTGTACGGGCGTCCGTCCGAGGTTGCGTGATCCGGTCGTCCGGTGGCGGAGTCCGAGCCGTCGCGCCTCCCCGATGCCCGAGCCACGGCAGTGCAGGACGCCACTCCCCGGTGCGGGCCGGCGTCTACATCCCGCGCCCGGCGAGGTGGGGCTACTATTCCGGGGCCCCGCTCGATGCCGACGGGCGCCAGGAGGTCCTCGATGCCCGTAGTTCGGATACGCCACGCCAAGCTCCTCCTGAGCGCGCTCGCCGTCGCGGCCGTCGCGGCCGTCGGTTGCGCGAGCACCCCCGCACCAACCGACCCGTTGAGCGGCGGCGTGAGCTGCGAACACTGGTGCGGCCACGGTTCGGCTACCGTGACACTCGCCGGCGTGACGACTACGATCTCCGGCGGCGGCTGCTACGACCGCGGCCCGGCCGGAGTCGACGCCCGATTCGGAAACTGGCAGGACGACCCGGGCGGCGGCGCCAGCTACGTGGCCCTCACCGCCTACCGTGTCGGTGGCCCCACGCCTACGCCCCCGACATCGGCCGCCACGGACGAACACCCGTCGCCCGCCGTGGGCGGCAGCATTGACGGCAATTCCTTCATCCTGATCGCCAACACGAGGGTCACGCTCGCCGCCAGCGGAACGGGCACCTTCTCGGGCACCGACGACAACGGCAACGGCACCGTCACGGGCACCTTCACCTGCGGTTGAACCGCGCCCTCCCGTCGGCCCCGTCGGGGTAGAGTTGACCTGTAGCGCGCCGCCGGGCCTTCCGGCCAGGGGCGCATAGAGGAGGGACACGTGCGCAAACTCGCTCTGTTGTCGCTTGCCGCGGTCATGGCGCTGAGCGCCTGCGGCGGCTCGAACGCCACCACACAGCCCGGGAGCGGCAATGCTACCCAGGCGCCCGGGGGCGGAACCGCCGTCGCGGCTGGGGCAAGCTGCCTTGATTGGTGTGGCAGCGGTTCGGCAAACATAACGGTCAACGGCACGAGCACCACGATCACAGGCGGCGCCTGCCTGATAGAAGGCGGAGCCGTGGACGCCCGCTTCGGCGACTGGTGGAACGGCGGCACCGCCACGTCTGAAGTGGTAATTCTCGCCTACCAGACCGGCAGCAAGTCGCCCACGATCGCAGGGAAGTTGGGCGTCACCTTGTTCGTGCTCGGCGACGATGCCAAGGCCACCGTCGGTGGCGACGGCAGCGGCACGTTCTCGGGGACGAACAGTCTCGTCAGCGGCACGATAAGCGGCACCTGGACCTGCAAGTAGCATCTGCCGTTCTTGGACTTCGAAGCGCCGGCGCGAGCCGGCGCTTCTTGATTCCGGCCGCCGGCACTGCGTCGGGCCCGGCCCGGCCGCGGCCGCCTCGAGCCACGCCGACTTGACACGCACCGACCTCGGGCCATAGCATCAACGGGCCTTTATATAAGGCTCGCTTGCGCAGGGCGCTGGACGCCTCGAAAGCGGGGCGTCGAAGCCCCGGCCGCGGAGGCGCGGGGACCCGCCCGGGGCGGTCCGCACAACTGATTACGAGGCCTCGCAGATTGCCCTCCCCCGCGCATTTCAGGGGCACCGTCGCCACCATCGTCGACCAGCCCGACGACCTTCGCGAACTGCGCGTCTTCCACAAGGCGCTCGCGGACGTAAACCGCCTTCGCATCGTGCGGCGGCTGGGTGTAGGTCCGGCCACGGTTGGCGAGCTGATCGACACCGTCGGCCTCAGCCAGCCGCTCGTCTCATGGCACGTCAGCCGACTCCGGGCAGCCGGCATCGTCGAAACGAAGCGCTCTGGCCGGGAGGTCTTCTGCCAGCTCCGACCGCACGTCTTCGACGAGATCGCGGAACGCGAGAGAACGCTGCTTGGTCTCGCCACGACCGATCCGGCTAACGCTCCGGAGGCGCCCGCAGCCGCTGCCGCGCGGCCGGTCGAGGCCGGCTGATCATGGGCGATCAATCTTTCGTCTCCCAGGCGACGCGGGCGCGCGTTCGCGGCATCGTCACACCCATCGCCGTCGGGGCGGGCAAGCTTGGGCTCACGCCCAACGCCCTGACCGTGATCGGCTTCCTCATCTCGGGCGTCGCGGCGGGCGCGGCCGCGGCTCAGATGTGGTTGCTCGCGGCCGCGCTGGTCATATTCGGCGGCTCGTTCGACATGCTCGACGGCGGGCTCGCCCGCGCCCAGAACCGCGTCACCCGCTTCGGAGCCTTCCTGGATTCGACCCTCGACCGCTGGGGTGAGGGCGTCGTCTACATCGGTATCGTCGCCGGCGCCTCGGCTGCCGGGTTCGTCGTCGGTGCCGTGCTCGCCGCGGCGGCGGCCGTGTCGAGCTTCCAGGTCAGCTACACGCGGGCCAAGGCCGAGAGCCTGAAGCTGCATGGCGAAGTTGGCATCGCGCCCCGAGCCGAGAGGCTGGTCCTGCTGACGATAGGCCTGGTCCTGGCCGGGCTCGACGGAGGTCTGGCCGCAGGCGCGAGAGGCCAACTCTGGCTGGCCGCGACGCTCGGCATCATCTTCGCCACCGCCAGCATCACCGCCGTTCAGAGAACGTGGCACGTTCGTTCGCAGCTTCGAGATGAGGAGCAAGGAGCAAAGTGACCGAGGCAGCGGCCGAGCCAACCAAGAAGTTCGAGGCGCCCCACCGCATGGAGAAGGAGACCTTCTTCACGCGCCTGGCCGGGGCGATGGCGGTCAGGGTCTGGCGCACCGCGTCGTGGGTCGCCGGACATCTTCCGGCCGGTCCGCTCTACCTCATCGGCGGCTGGTTCTCGATGATCGGCTACGCCGCCAGCCCAACCCGCCGGCGCTGGCTGCGATCCAACTTCGGCCACGTCCTGGGCGTCTCGCCCGACGATAAGGCGGCTCATCGCATGGCCCGCGCGGCCTATCGCAACTACTCCCGCTACGTCATGGAACTGTTGCGCCTGCCGTGGCTGAAGCAGGAGAAGGTCGATCAGCTGCTCGAGGTCCACAGCTACGACAAGTTTCTCGAGATCTACCGGGCCTCGAAGGGGATCGTGCTGGTGGCGGCTCACCTGGGCAACAACGAGGCGGCCGCGGCCGGCTTCGCCAAGCGCGGCCTGGAGATCAACGTCGTCGGCGACGACAGCTCCTACCGCCAGCTCTACGACCTCTTCCAGCAGCAGCGTGAAAGCTGGGGGGTCAAGATGATCGCCTGGCGCAACCTGCGCGGCGTCTTCGGGGCGCTCCGACGTCACGAAGGCCTGGTCCTGCTGGTCGACTGGGGCTACCGAGAGGACGGCATTCCAGTCAAGATGTTTGGCTCATGGACGACTCTGCCGGCCGGTCCGGCCATCCTCGCCGCCAAGCACGGGTCCGCCATCGTTCCCTTCTCGATCAACCGACTGCCCGACGGCACGTTCCAGGCGGCCGCGAACGACCCGATCCTGGTTCCGTCCGATTCGCCGGCGGACCTGGCCATCGCGACCCAGAAGGTTGCCACCGCCCTGGAGGGCCACATCTCGCCCGCGCCAGAGCAGTGGTACATCTTCAAGCCGATCTGGCCGGCAACGGCCGAGGAGACGGCCCGGCTGGAGGCTCGCAACCGCGCCGCGATGGCCAACGATGCCAAGGGCGCGGCTCCCGGTGGGGCGGCGACACCAGGCGCCGCACCGAAGCGCCCGGAGCAATGACCCGATCACCCGCCTCCGGGGCCGGCATCTCGCCCGCAGGGGCCTCGCCCGCAGGAGCCTCGCCCGCAGGAGCCTCGCCCGCAGGAGCCTCGCCCGCAGGAGCCTCGCCCGCAGGAGCCTCG
>Ga0182017_10001009_pt1 | contig 22094 bp, 15 predicted proteins | sample 712E3DmetaG_FD_120492 | JGI IMG/M metagenome (GOLD analysis project Ga0182017, IMG submission 120492) | Permafrost microbial communities from Stordalen Mire, Sweden - 712E3D metaG | ecosystem: Environmental > Terrestrial > Soil > Wetlands > Permafrost | place: Sweden: Stordalen | collected... | reverse complement strand
TTTGCGTCGCTCGACGGGGCGGGCGATCGGAGGAGTGGTCACCGGCGAGTACAGCGTGCGAATCGTCGACCGTAGGAGCGCCGCCTTGATGGGTTTGGCCAGCGGCGCGACGGGGGCGAGTTCGGTCCGCCAGGCGTCCGGCATCACGAAGCCGGCAGGCAGCAGCAGGACGAGGGGCAGGCGCGGCTGCTGCCAGCGCTGGCGCAGTTCCAAGGCCAGGAGGCGGCCCTCGCCATCCGGCAGGACCTGGTCAATGACGAGCAGGGCGGGCGGCGGACCCGTCCCGCCCGCGTCCCGCGCCGCCTGGCACGATTCGGCGGCGAGGCACGGGAGTCCCGCCCGCTTCAGCGGCGCCACGATCGCCCGGCGGCTCACCTCGAAGTCGTCGACGATGAGAACCGGGCTGCCCCGCAGCTTGGAGGGAGGCCGCCACTCGGTTGGCGCGTCGGGCAGAGAGGCGACCCGGCAGCGGATCGTGAAGACAAAAACCGAGCCGCGGTCCGGGGCGCTCTCGACGCGGATGTCGCCGCCCATCGACTTGCAGAGCCGTTGGCAGATCACAAGGCCCAGGCCGGTGCCGCCGTACCGGCGGGTGGTGGAGGCGTCGATCTGGGAGAATGGCTTGAACAGCAGGTGCTGTTTGGCCGACGGAATGCCGATGCCGGTGTCGCGCACGGCGAATTCCAGCACGCACGAATTCGCCGCGCCCGGCGCCGGATCGGCCTCCGCGCCCGGCGGTGCCAGCGCCACCTCGACGGAAATGAACCCGTGCGGGGTGAATTTGACCGCGTTGTTGACGAGGTTGATGACGATTTGCCGCAGGCGGGTGGCATCGCCGATGATCCAGTCTGGCACCTGTGGCGCGATGACGAAGGCGAGTTCGATCTGTTTGGCAGCCGCCTCGACGGCAAAGAGATCGAGCGCTTGCTCGAGGCACACCGCCAGTTCCAGCGGATGTTCTTCGAGCTCCATGCCGCCTGACTCGATCTTCGAGAGGTCGAGGATGGCGTTGATGACGCCCAGGAGAGCGTCCCCGCTCGTGCGGATGGTGTTGACGCAGTCCCGCTGCTCCACGGTCAACGGAGTCTCCAGCAGCAGGCTGGTCATGCCGATGACGCCATTCATCGGCGTGCGGATTTCGTGGCTCATCGAGGCGAGGAACTCCGATTTCGCGCGCGAGGCGGCGTCGGCCTCCTCCTTGGCGCGGCGCAGGTGCTGCTCGGTCTCCACCCGGGCCGTGATGTCCGTGAACAGGATGATGAAATTCGCGGCCGCGTTGGCGCCGTCCCCGACCGGCTGGAGGTCGAAATCGAGATGGAACCGCCGGGCATCGCGCGCGACATATAATAGGTCCGCCTTGAGTGGTACGGCCCGTTGCAGCGCCTGGCCCAGCTGCGAGACCGTGGCTGGATCGGTGCCCGGGCTGGCCAGCAATTGAGACACGGGCTGGCCCAGGACCTGGGGCAGGGTGAGGCCGAGCAGCCGGGTGAAACTCTCGTTCGCCCATTCGACGCGGCCCGCCGCGTCGGTGATCGCGACCGGATTCTGGGTGCTGCTGGCCACGAGAGACAATTTGCGCGTGGCGGCCTGGCTGGCCCGCAACGCCTCTTCGGCGCGCCGGCGCTCCTCATTTTCCGCGATGAGCCGGGTGTTGGCCTTCTCGGCCGCCCGCCGGCGCAAGAGGGTGGAGCGGGCCAGGTGGACGACGACGCCAAGCAATCCGCTCAGTCCGAGCCCGAGGCCGGTGATGAGGCCGGGGAACAAGGTCCGGTTGGCCTCGAGCGTGGCCGCCGAGGGCGTCAGGCTGATCTGGATGCGCTGGTTGTAGAGCCGGAACGTCGACTCCTCCCGCAGGCTGTGCGCGGTGGCGTCCGGCACCGACCGTTCGAACACCGGCTGATCGTCCACCTCGATGGCCACGGCGTAGTGCGGGAACAGCCGGAGGCGGCTTTCCACCCGCGCCAGCAGCACGGGATAAAGAAACTCCGCCATCAGAATCTGCGGCGCCGCCGGGTCAGCGGTCGGTACCGGCACCGCGATGAGAAAGCCGCGCCCACCCAGGGCCAACGGCAGGAGGGGCGAGGAAACCGGGCGGCCGGTGCGCTGCAACTGCTCGAGCAGCTGGCGGTGGGCGGGGTCGCGGCCGTGATCGTATTCGAGAAGGTATTCGTTCCCCTGCTTGGGAAAGGCCCAGCGCGTGCGCCGCGTCGGGTCGACCAAGGCCAGCGAACGCAGGGCGGGGTAGTCGTTCCGATAGGCTTCACCGTCGCGGTCCCGCAGGGCCTCGCCCGGCTGGTCGATCTGTGTCCAGTGTGCCGCCATGCGCTGAAGAGCCATGGTCTCGTCGTCCAGCTCCACTTTGAGCGCGGTGGCCGCATTATTGATGGTGAGCCGGGTGGTGGCGCGCACGAATTCCAGCTCCCGGTTTTGCAGGGTAGCCGTGAGCAGCAGGGTCAGCAACACGGTGGCTGCCACCACCGGCACAGGCAACCAGGCCGGCATTCCCGAGCCGCGATCCGGGTCATCGCGCCAGGCCCGGCTGAGCAGAAGCGCCCCCAGCAACAGGAGTGCCCACGCGATGTGCGGCGCGGGCAGGACCGTCTGGCTCCAGACCAGGGCGGCGGACAAGCCGGCCAGCGAGCCGAGCAGCGGCCCCAACCCGGCGGGGATGATCACAGAGGCCGCGAGGGCGACGACCGGCTGCCGCCAGCGTAGTGGAAAGGGGAGGCTGCGCCAAAGCAGGGCAAGACTGGCGGCCACGACCGCCAGCGCGCAAACGGGCGCCATCCGGCCGGGCGCCGCCGGATCGGCCGTCAGATGCACGTGCAGGAGCCATTCGTCCACCTGTAAATCCCGGCCGGTCAGATACTGCCCCAGCGTGAGCAGGCCGATGGCCACTGGCACCACGGCCAGCCACGCGACCCAGTCCGCCTTCCATTCGAGGGCCAGCAGGACGAGGCCCAGCGCGAGCAGGCTCAGCGCAGTATTGGGCGACATCGGCGCGTTGTCCGGGCTCAGTCGCACCAGCGGGTCGATTTGCAGGACCCAGCCGACGAGCACGGCCGTGCCTGTCAGGGCCAGCAGCACGCTCCCGAGCAGCGACGCACGGGTGAGCCAGTCATCGGACAAAAAGCGGAGACGGCGCGTCATCGGCGAAGATGAGTCCTAGCTAGGCGCGCCGGATTCCGGGAGCAACGTGATTCTGGCAGCCGTCTTCCGGATGCGGTACCAGGAGAACACGATTTCCGCCGGGCTGGCTCTCCTTGCGGCGTCACGGCGGCGAGGCCGCAGGAGCGGGATTGGGACGAGACGGGTCCGGCGCGGGCGAGGTGGTCCCCGGCGCCGCGCCTTCTGCCGACGTTCCGACGAGAACGCGCAGGATGTTGGTGGGACCGTAGAGAAAAGCCCACGAAGGCTTTTCCAACGGGCCGGTGAGTCTGACTTCCATCATATTCGACAACGTCAGCGCCAGCAGCGCGCTCAAGGGTTCCGCCAGCACGAACTTGCTTTGTTCCAGAGGGAAGACCTTGGCCGTGAAATCCAGCGTCTTGGCGTCGAGCATGTAGTCGCCCCAGCCATCGATTGCCGCGCTGGGACCCGTCAGCCGGATCTGTGAGAAAACCAGTTTGTTGCCTTCCAGTTTGAAGTCGGCATTCGCCGCATCGAGGCGCAACGAGGTGACGTTGCGCAGCGTGCCGCCGATCAGCTCGGACAACTGCCCGAGCAGGTGGATTTCGCCCAGCCGCCGGCCGGTGATGGACGCCGAGCCCTGTCCATAATAGGTCAGCGGGTGAGGCCAATCACCCTCGGCGGACACCTTCCCGTCGAGACGGCTGCTGGGCGCCCCGCTGAGGAAGCGGCTTCTCGGCCGGTCTGGCGCCAGGGGCCGGCCCGCGGCGTTGAATTCCTCGACGGCGTCGACGGCACGCGCCAGATCGGCCCCGGTGACGGTGGCGTCGAAGGAGAGCCGCTTGGCGCCGGGCGGTCCTTTCAACCGCGCCTGGCCGACGACAATGCCGCCGGCAAACCCCGCCTCGATCTTCGGCAGGTCAAGGTTGCCGTCCTGGTACTCGCCGTCGAATTTGATATCGTTCAATGGGAACCAGTCCAAGGCGAAGCGCCCGTGGGACGAGACCGTCCCGGTGACCCGCTGATGCGGCCCGCCGGGAAAGGTGGGCCCTTCAAAATGGGCGGTGAATTGCGCGGACGGCGGTTCGGCGAACTGACAGGGCGCCGCCAGATGCACAGCCACGGGACCGTACATGCGGGCGCATTCCGCCAGGTCGAGGTCGGAAACCGCCTCGAGATCCAGCGTCCGGAGTACGCTGCGTTCGTGATCGACGGTCATCCGGAACGAGCCTTGCGCGGAATGCCCCGCGCGCTGGCCTCGGAAACGGAAGACGTCATAGAAATAGGGGCGGATGAAAAGCTCGGTGCGCAGGCGGTCGAAGGGCATGCCGCGGACAATCGGGTGGTCGGCGTCCGCCTGGCAGAAGACGGTGACCAGATTGGGTCCGCCCCAACGGCTGCGCACGTCGACATCGGCGACGAGGGGAGCCGCGGCGAAGTCGAAGTGGCCCCAAAAATGCGGCCACCAATCATGGAACCAGCCGGCGATGTCGGAGGGCCGCAGCCGGCCCTGTATGAGGATCCGGTAGTCGCGGGTAACCGTGTCCATGGTGTACGACCCCCGCGCCACGTCGTCGCCCACGCGCAGGACGACATCGGTGGCGGCCAGGTTGGTGCCGGCGTAGGCGACATGCCCGCTGACCGCGTCGAGCGGCACGGTGGACAACGTGAGGTGGCGCGCGATGACGTCCGCCTCGGCCTGAAGGAGATGCCAGCCCGGGGCCAGCTCGACGCGGCCCTCCACGGTGGCCGGTTCGGCCAATTCCGCTGCGCGCGCCGCGCGGCGGGGCAGCCGGCTTACGACCATGCTGACGAGAGATGGGGCAATGGAACCGGCCAGGTCGATCCGGCCGGCGCCCTGCTTGAGGTCGATGTTACCGCGGGCCGTGAGCGCCGCGCCGGCCACCTCGAGGGAAAACGCGCCCGATAGCCGGGGCAGCGTCCCCAACTCGGCCGTTGCCACCGGGACGCGCCACGGAACCCCCATCGTCTCGCCCTGCGCCGCCGTCGCGCGGACCTCCAGCGGGACAAAGGCGAAGCGGTCCGGCGCCAGCGTGCCCGCGAGGTCGACCCGGAGCCGTTCCAGCCGCGCGTGATCGGCCCAGGTCGCGTTTTCCGCCTGGATCGTCACCGTCACCGGGACCGGGGTGTCGCCGAAGACAGGGAATGTCGTGCGAGCGCTAGCCCCGGTCACACCGTAGGGTGCAGCTGGGCGGAAGGCGCTGACGAACAGCTCGGCTTCCACCCGGGCGCCGTGATCTTCCGAGGGGGTGAGGGCGAGGTGCAAGTGCGGTTCCTCCAGCCCGTCGAGCCGGGAACGCAATGCGATCAGCCGGCGGCCCGCCTGCAGGTAGCGCAGTAGCACGAGGTCGAGCATGGGCATCGAACCCGGGCGTGCCCGGATCGTCTTCGGCAGGTGGAAACCGCCCTCACCGGTTACGGTCACCCCCGCCACCCGGAAGGTGCACGGCGCGATCACGTAGTCGGATCCGTGGAGCAGAAAAACCCCATCGAGATCGCTCACCACCGCCTCGTCGGCGCCGGAGGGCGAAAGCATCGCCGGTTCCCGCAGGTCGACCCCGGTCACGCGAACCTCGTGCAGGCGCAGGTCCCCGACCAGCAGGGCCCAGAAATCAACGCGGGCATAGACGGCGCGCATGGTCACCAGCGGCGTGGCGTGGGCCGGGGCGTACAATTCGACGTTTTCGATCACGCACCGGCCCGTGGGGTCGAACACCGCGCGGCCGAACCGGGCGGTGACATGGGACGCGGCGAGGCGGCGCTCGACGGCGCGCAACGCGAAATCGGGCAGCGTCAGTTCGCGACGAGTGGCGACCCAGACCTGCACGGCCAGAAGCAGCGCCAGCGCCAGCCATCCGCACCAGCAGAAAAGCAGGAGCGCACACGAGCCGCACCAGCGCAGCGCAAAGAGCGTGACCTGCTTGATCGTCATGAAGGGAGCGGCGGGAGGTAACCCGAACGCCGGATTGGGCCGGCGGGGGCGCCGGGTCAGTGGGGCGGCGGCGGGGCGCCGGCGGCGGCGGGCGGCTCCGTTTCGACCGATGGCGGAGGTGGTCCCGGGTCACGCGGGCCGTAGGTCAGGGTGAAGAGCGCGTCGAGGAGCTTCTGATTGGACTCGAACACGACGTTGTACTCCGGCGATCCTGCCAATTGCGTGCCGCCGCCGGACCGTTCGGTGAAGAAGAGGGCGCGCGTGGCGGTCTGGGCGCCGCTGCCGCCGACGAGCGAGAGGGTGGCCTCCAGCGAGTACTTCCACGGCCGCGGCTCGCCGGCGATTTCGACCGTTGGGGGAAACGAATCGAGCACGAAGCTCTTGGCGCGGAGGCTGCGCAGCTGCTCAATGAGGGCGAGCAGAGCCGCACGGCGCGCCTCGGATTCTGTCGCCAGTGCCTGGGGCCAGGTCTCGCCGCCGGTCAGCTGGTGGCGGAAGAGCACGGCCTTGGCTGCGGTGTCGGTCAGGTTGAGCCCGGTGATGCGGGCGCCGGCCGGCAGTTCCCACAGGAGGCGGTCACGATAGTGGGTGGCTGTCACGGGCGTCTCGCGCAGGATTTCCGGATCGATCTTGTAGACGAACGGCTCGGTCGCGAGCTTGGCGTAGGCCAGGCCCTCGCGCTCGTTGGCCACGCCGACCAGCAACCGGACCGACGCCGGAATCGCGGCGGCCGGGACGGCGCCCTCGGCGAAGGTGCCGCGGGCGGCGAAGGTGAGGGTAATCTCGCGCTCGGGTCGGTTGAATCCCCAGTTTTCCAGTTCCACCGCCTGGGGGGCGTCGCGCAGGAACTGCAGCGCCTGCAGGAGGTACAGCTTCTGGATGAGACGTTGCACGAGCGACAGGTCAGCCGGCTGGGTTTGGGGCGCCTGGTTGGCCGCGCGGGTCACAATTTGCCAAGGATCGGTCTCGAGCGGCTGCTGGCCGGTCTCCAGCCGCTGAAGGGTAAGTTCGGGGCGGTTGGGCGCCGCCAGGGTGATCGACGTCAGCGCGCGGGAGTCGAAACTGAGCAGATGCCGGTCGCGCAGCGCCTCCTGCGCGTTGCGCAAGGTGCCGAAAAACTTGTCGGGAAACGCGACGGTGAACACCGGGGCGCGGTCCTCCATCTTCGCGTAATAGTCCGTGGCCGGCTCGGGCGCGTTTTCGCCCGATTCGGGCTTGACGTTCGGAGGAGGGGAGGCGGGCGTGACGGGATTGCCCAGCAGCAGCGTCTCGCGCCGGCCATTGCCTTCCAGCGTGAGCCGGAAAGCGGGACTGCTAAGACCCATCTGATCCGGCTGGAGCGTGCCCGGGTCGAGGAACAATTTGGTGCGCAGGGCATTGAGCCCGTTGATGGCGAGTTCGACCTGGAGGCGGTCCGCGCGCGCCAGAATGGGCGCCTCGAAGGACCACAGCGGTCCGTCGCGGCGCAGGCGGATCCGCAGATTGGCGGGCGCTGCCGTCTGCAGGTTGAACGAATGGACTTCGAATAGCGGGATGTTGAAAATCGTGTCGGACCGCAGCTGGTCCAGCGTCAGCGACAGACTATCGGCCAGACTCCGTGCGACGACGTGGACGCGCTGGCCATCCGGTGACAGGACATAGAGGCGGTTGCCGACCTTGGTGGCGTCGCCGATGCGCAGGGTGATGGGGGGAGGGGCGGTGCCGGCCGGCCCGGCCCCCGAGGCGAGCGTCACGGTGAGTTGGGGTTTGTCGAGGCCGTAGTCAGCCAGCGACAGGCCGCTCTTGGGCAGATCCGCGACGAGAAAGCTCGTCTCGTGCTCGAGGAACATCAGCTCATTGAGCATGCTGCTGACGGCGTGCGGATTGGCCGGCCACTCGACCGGCTTGGTCAGCAGCCAGCCTTCGGCCCTTTTTTCCAGGCGCACGGGCTGGCCCAGGCGGCCGCCGGTGATGTCGAGCGCGTGGATGGCGGCAGCTTCGGAGCCCAGCACACGCCGGCGGCCCTCGTCCCAAATCCGTTCCGTCTGCCAGTGGTGGACGAACGTGAAGATGAAAAAGAAGAGAAGGACGTTGAGGAGCAGCAGAACGAGAGTGACTTTGGTGCGCATGAGAGTCAGAGGAGCAGGGCGGAGGCGGCCGGCCCGGGAGCCGGCCGGTTGAGCGCGATGACGGAGGGCGGACGGGAAGCGGAGGGCGGCATGGATTCAGCGCCGGCGGGTCCAGTAGACAATCAGGCCGAGCAGCCCGGCGATGCCGGGCAGGACGAGCAGTAGACCCAGTCGCAGCCGTGCGAGTTCCTCCTGCGACAGCGAGAGCTGGAACCGGTCGATGGGACGGGGGGGAATGTGGAGCAGCGTGTCGCGGTCCACCTCCCAGTTGATGGCGTTGATGCAGAGCGCCTGGCAGCCGAGATCGGCCAGCCGGCGGTTGGAGAAAATATCACCGGATCCGATCACGACGAGGCGCCCGCCGGGCACGCTGAAAGGCAGGGAGCCCGCAGTGACTCGTTCCGACGCGACGACGACGCCGAGGGGACCCCGCAGATCGGAATTCGGGGTGTACTCGCGCGGTCCCTTCAGACGATAGCCGAATTCACCCCAGGAGGTGGGCGACGAGCGGGCGAGCACCGAGACCTTGAGCGTGTTGTCCAACGTGTGGTCAGGGTCCGGCCGCACCGACCGGGGGTGGCTGATCCGCAGGGGCAGGGCGTACTCGATCAGCGAGCCCGTGACCGGGTGGTCCTTGTCGAAGGCCCGGATAATCAGGTCATCGTTGTCCGCAATGACTTCAGGGTTGGTGTCGAGGATCACGTCATCGTCGACCCGCACGCCCCATTCGTAGAGCAGATTCTCGAGCCCGCACTCGCGCTCCGGGGCGAGCGTCAGCAAGATGCGCCCGGCGTGCGTCGTGAGGTACTGCCGCATCAGCTCCACTTCAAACGGCTGGAAGCGGCCGAGCGGCGACGAGATCAACAGCAGGTTGGCGCCGTCGGGGATGCGCTTGGTCAGGGAGAGATCCAGTCCTTCGAGGTCGAAGTTGCGCAACCGCAGGTTGTCCCGGAGCACCGAGAGGCCGCGCACCGGGTTGACGTCGTCGGGGCTCATTTCGCCGTGACCGGCCAGGAAGCAGATCTTCTTCCGTTCCGGGTTGGAGACATCGAGCAGCGCTGCCGTGAGAGCCTGTTCGCCGCGGAAGGCCTCGCGCTGACGGGTCCGATGGTCGTCAACTTTCCAGCTGTACAGATCGCTGAAGGGCACCACGCGGTGGTTGTCTCCGCAGATGAGAAGAATGACGTCGGGCTGGTCAATGCCGAGCGCCTCCGCCCGCTGGCGGCGCTGGTAGACATCGAGGTATTCGGCGGTGATGCGACCGGACTCGTTGGTCTGGGAGGAGTAGAGGTATTCGCGCAGCAGGTTCTGCACGTCATGGTAGGCTTGGGCGGCATCCGGGTTTTCGGAATCGGGCGTCAGGGTGACGACGATTTGGACGGGCCGCTTCAGCTCGCGCAGGTAAGAGAGCGTCTCGGGCGAAAGCGAGAACCGGCGGTGCTGGCTCAAGTCGTAGCGCCAGTGGAAGTGGATCGCCAGGTAGTTGAGACCACCGAACAGCGTGAGCAGAAGCACGGCCTGCAGCACAAGGTTGATGGTGCGGACCCAGCGGACGAAACGATAGCTTTCAATCGGCAGCATGGCGCGTCAGTGGTGCAGGAGCCTCGCCTCGACCCCCAGGACGGTCAGGATGAGCGTGAGAGTCGTGCCCGTGCAGTAGAAGAAGAGGTGCCGGGTGTCGATGATGCCGCGGCTGAAATCGTCGAGATGCTGGAACACCCGCGCGTATTCCAGGGCCGAACGCACCGACTGGAAGGCCTCCATTTGCAGCGCCGGGATGCCGAGGACCAGGCCCACGCCGAAAATCAAGGCAAACAGGATCGCCAGGGCGATGACCACGGCCACGGCCTGGTTGCGCGCCAGCGCGCTCGCGAAGACGCCGATCGCGACATAGAGCAACCCGGAGACCGCGATGTACAGGTAGCCCCCCAGCAGCGTTCCCGGATCCAGCAGACGCGCATCGGTGGCGAACCGGTGCAGGATGTAGAAGAGACCACCGGTGGAGCCCCAGAACAGCAGGTACAGGAAATAGACCGCCCCGTACTTCCCCAGCACGACCTCTCCGGTCGTCACCGGCGTCGTCAGCAGGGTTTCGAGCGTGCCGAGCCGGCGCTCCTCCGAGACGCTCTTCATCGTCATCAACGGGACCAGGATGAACACTGGCAGCCAGAACAGCCGGAAGAAGTCATAGGCCGGCGCCGTCTCCTGCGCCGCCTGGCTGTAGGCGTCGAGCAGGCCGGTGAACAGGAAACCCATGACGAGGAGAAAAAGCACCGCGGCCACGTAGGTGCTTGGGTTGACCAGCAGCATGCGGATCTCGTGTCCGAGGATGGTGAAGAAGTGGCGCATGGGGTTCAGGGCCGGAAAAGGCGGAAACCGGAGGGCGGATCGTCGGTCGACATGGCAGGGATCCTCGCCTAGTTCGGGCCGGCTTCGGGGCGCCGGTCCTTCGCCTCTTCGGCCTTGGGCGTGTCGACGACGTCCCAGCTGCGCCGGGTGGCGGCGAGGAAGACGTCCTCGAGGGTGGGGTGGGCCCGGTTGAGCGCGCGGATGCGATAGGCGCGGGCGGTCAGCGCCAGCAGCAGACGTTCGCCCAGTTCGTCGTCGCAGGTCGTGGTGAGCGTGATGGCGCGGAACCCGGCCGCGTCAGCCTCCCGGATGGTTTCGACGACGAGCGTTGGTTCCACCGCGGTCAGCACGGCGGGCAGCGACTCGACGTCACCGGCCAGTTGCAGTACGTAATGGGTGAGTCCGAGCACCTCGCGCCGCAGTTCGGCCGGCGTGCCTTGCGCGACGATCCGGCCGCCGTTGATGATGAGCACACGGTCGCAGGTCATCTCGATCTCCGGCAGGATGTGGCTCGAGATGATGACGCTCATGCGGCCGCGCAGGCTGGCGATGAGGTCGCGCACAATGAGGATCTGGTGGGGATCGAGCCCGATCGTCGGCTCGTCCATGATGATCACGTCCGGCTCGCCGAGAATGGCCTCGGCGATGCCGACGCGCTGGCGCATGCCCTTGGACAGCTTGCCGATGATGCGGTGCCGGATGCGCTTGAGGTCACAGAGTTCGAAGACCTCGTCGAGGCGGGAGCGCAGCCGCTCCCGGGAAATCTCCTTCAGCCGGCCGCGGTAGTAGAGGTATTCATTGACCCGCATGTCCTCCGGCAGCGGGTTGTTCTCGGGCATGTAGCCGATGTGGCGCTTGGCTTCGTCCGTGCGCGAGGCCACCGGAATGCCGCAGACGCGGACGACGCCGGAGGTCGCGGGGAGGAAGCCGGTGAGGATGCGCATCGTGGTGCTTTTCCCGGCGCCGTTGGGGCCGAGCAATCCGACGATTTCGCCGCGGTACACAGTGAAGCTGACGTCGTTCACCGCAGCGACGCCGCCATAGGTTTTCACCAGGTGTTCAACCTCGATGGTGAGCGGACGGGCAGCGGAGTCGGCGGCAGGCATACGACAAGAGACAGGGTGATGGACATCCGGCGCCGCGCAAGTTTACACCACAGGCGGGTCCCGCCACGACGAAGGCGCGCTGGCCGCAGGCCAGACGGATATTTCGCTCAAAAAGGTTGTCATGGCGAAAAAAATCCGGGCTAGTTCTTCCCGAGCGTCACTTCGCCGGCGTGGAACCGCAGCGGGCGGCCGTTTTCTCCGCGCACGATCAGGGATCCCTCGTCATCGACGCCCGTGGCCACGCCGGCGATCCGCCGGCGGCCTTCGACGACGGTGACCATTTGGCCGCGCAGGAGATCATAGCGGTTCCAGAGGTCCGCGAACGTCTCGCGGTACCCGCCGTCGACAAACGAGCCGTAGGCGGAGAGCACGCGGCCGATAATCGCCGCGGCGAGCCGGTTCAGATCGAGCGGTTGGCCCGTGCAGGCGGCCAAAGCCGTGGCCTGGCGCGCGAGTTCGGGCGGCAGGGCGGTCGGGGGGCCGTTGACATTGAGGCCGAGTCCGAACACCAAGTCGCGAATCTGGTCCGAGTCGACGCGGGCCTCGGTCAGCATGCCGCCGAACTTGCGGCCGGCGTAGTAAAGGTCGTTGGGCCATTTGATGCCGGGCTCGATGCGGCAAAAACGGGCCACCAGCTCGCACAGGTTGGCGCCCATCCACAGGGTGAAGGTCTGCATCCGGCCCGGCTCGAGACGCGGGCGGAAGGCGAACGTCGCGTAGAGGTTGCCACCGTGCTCGCTGTGCCAGACCCGGCCCAGGCGGCCGCGCCCCTGCGTCTGCCGCCGGGCGACGACGACAAAGGGCGTGCCCCGGCCGCTCGCGAGCTGGCGCTCGGCTTCCTCGTTCGTGCTGTCCACCTCGGGCAGGCACAGCAGGTCGAACCGGCGGCCGCGCGGCTTCAGATACGCCTGCACCAGCAGCGGATGGAGGCTGTCCGGCCGGCGGCGGAGCCGGTAGCCGCGATTGCGCACTGCCTCGAATTCGAACCCCTGCTCGCGCAGCTTCTCCATGTGCGTCCAGACGCCGACGCGACTCATCCCGAGTTTGGCGGCCAGGACGCTGCCGGAGACGAACGCCGGTTCGCGCTGGAGCAGTTCGCAGAGGATAACCAGTTCGGGGGAAGTCATGCCAAACGCAGGGAGGGCTTGAAAATAAAAAACCGAACACGGCCGAATGGGCAAACGCCATTTGCCGAAGTTCCCAGCCTGCCGGCGAAGCGGCCCGGCCGCCTACGGCGACGCGCGCGTGTAGAGGTCGTTGCGGATCTTTTTCAGGTCCTTGGCGGCGGCCGCGTCAGGTTTTGCGAACATGGCGATCTCATCGTCCATCCACTTCATGTCCCGCAGCCGTTTCTCCTCAGCATATATCATGCGGGCTCGCTCGGCCTGCGGGATGCCGAAAAGGGGCAGCGTGAAACGGCTGAGGAAGTAACGGTCGAACGGCGCGATGTACTCCTTGATCAGAACGTCATCCAAGGCTTTGGGCGTAAGCCATTCCTTCTCGTCGATGCGCGGCAGTTGGCTGCTGGTGACGATCACCGGGGCCATCCGGACCACGTCGGGATCGGGTGGCGGCGGCGGGGGTTTGGCGGGAGCATCCGGTGCCGGAGGCGTCCATACCGGCAAAATCGAGGCGACTTCGGAGGTGAGGCGCGAGGAAAGGATGGGGTGGGGTTTCGGGGCGGCGGGTTTTTCTGCCGGCGGAGCCGTAGGCGTGGCGGAAGGAGCGGACACCGGCTCGGCGCTTTTGGGGGCACCGACCGCATCCTGGGTTTCACCCCCGGCGGCACCGCTTGCGACCGGGGCGATCACGAGCAAAAGCACCAGGCGCAACAGAACCATGGAGGCACAGTCAGCCATCGGATACTGAGACGGGCGATTCAAGAGAATGTTTCCGTCCGTCGGAGAAATGCCGTTGTAGGAAGTGAGCTTGCTCACGATTGCAGAGGAGATATCGCCCGCAAGCGCGCTTCCTATAACGGCACACCGATCGGTTCGCGAGGGCACGAGGAGAATGGCCGACAATGGCATCGTTCCGACTCAGGGAGGCAGGAAGATGCAGGATCCGCCCTATCGCGCGCCCGCGGCGACCTTCCGGGCCATCAGTTTGACGTGAGCCGTCAGGGCGGCGGTCACAGCCTGCTGGAAGGCAGCGGGGTCCACCGTCACCTCGTAACTCCCGCCCGCCCGCTCTTCGCGATCACGACCGCGAATGCTGTGGATGGCGACGACAAATGCGTTGTCGTATCCGAGGGGAGCCGTGAGCACGAGGGCGGCGGTCTGGCTGTCCGGGGTCAACAAGGTGATGGAACCGGCGGCCACATAGACGTGGGGTCGCGCGCGCAGGCGAGGGACATCGGCGGCGGCACCGGCCCGACCGAATTGGCTCCAATCATAGGTGATCGTGCGGTCGGTTGAGTACTCGACGAAGTCGACGAGGAACGAGACGACGGGCAGGGTGACGCCGAGTTCCCGGGTGAGGCGCGTCGCCGGCAGATAATTGGCCGACAGGAACGATTCCACCCAGGGGCAGTGGTGGCCGACGAAAGTCGTGGTCTTCCGCGCACCGGAGACACTGGCTACGGCTTGATAGGCCTGGGAGACAATTTGTTCGCGGCCGCTGCGGGGGGCATGATCAGCCAGTTCCTGAAAACCCGGATTAACTGTGAGCGGCTCGTAGGGCAGGAGGTCCATTCCTTGCCCCTTGAGTTCGGCCACGAAGGCGTCGTGCACCGCGTCGGCGATTTCTTGAAAGTCGACCGGCCGGAGTCCGGCAAGGCGCAAACTAGCGGGCAGCGCGCGGTCGACGGTGCCGCGGGCGGAGGGGCGGAAGCCGGAATCCGTCACAAACGTGATGTTCAGGAGCGGCGTGGTGACGTGGATGCCGCCCCGGAGGCTGCCCCACGTCGTCTCGGCGTAGAAGGGGGTCACATCGGCCTCGGCGGCGAGCCGGGTCACCTTGAGCTGGGCCGACAGCGCGGCCGGCGCGGTGAGAAATGCGAGGAGGACAGAAAGGCGGACGGCAGCGCGGCGCATGGCGAAACTGGGAGATGCGGCAGGTACTGTGGCGCCAACGCCGCCGGAAATCCATGCCGAAACGGCAGGCGCGGGCTGGCGCCAATCGGCAACGATCCCGTCGAGGTAGGGCGCGTTTTCCGTCACGCGCCGCTCTCCAGTCTCCAGTTGGTCGGCGGGTGAGGGACAACCCGCCCTACCTTCTAATCGGTTGTTCTTCGAGGTGTCCTCGGTGCAACCGGATGAGTCGCGCGCCTCATCCCCGCACCTGGCCAGAACCGGTGACGACGTACTTGTAGCTGCAGAGTTCACGCAGCCCCATGGGACCGCGGGCGTGCAGCCGGTCGGTGCTGATGCCGATCTCGGCGCCGAGCCCGAACTCAAAGCCGTCGTTGAACCGCGTGCTGGCGTTCCACAACACCACGGCGCTGTCGACCCCGGCGAGGAAACGCCGCGCCGCGGCTTCGTCGCGCGTGACGATGGCATCGGTGTGGGCGGAGCTGTCGCGGTTGATGATCGTCATCGCGTCCTCGAGCGAAGGCGTGATGCGCACGGCCATGATGAGGTCGAGAAACTCCGCGAGGTAGTCGGCTGGCCGGGCGATCGTGTGGGCGAGCTGGTGTTGCTGAAGAATGGCGGCGGCAGCGGCGTCGCAGCGCAGCTCAACTTTCTCCACGATCAGCGCGCGGGCGAGGCGGGGCAGGAGCGAGTCCGCCGCACCCGCGTGGACCAGGAGCTGCTCGGCGGCGTTGCAGACTCCCGGGCGCTGCACCTTCGCATTGACGACGATCTTCTCGGCCATGCCAGGATCGGCGTCCCGGTCGACGTAAACAAAACACACGCCTTTGAAATGCTTGATGACGGGAATGGTGGAATTCTCGGTCACAAAGCGGATAAGGCTTTCGCCACCACGGGGGATGAGGCAGTGAATCAGCGAATCGAGCTTGAGCAGGGTCGTGAGGGCGGCGCGGTCGGTGGTCGGGATGAGCTGCACGGCAGAAGCCGAAAGTCGAAGGTCCAGGGTCGACAGCGGGGTGTCCGCGATGGCCTGGTGGATGAGGTCGACCAGCGCCTGGTTGGTATGAAAGGACTCCGTCCCCCCTCGCAGGATGGCGGCGTTGCCGGATTTCAGGCAGAGCGCGGCGCAATCGATGGTGACGTTGGGGCGCGCTTCGTAGATGATGCCGATCACGCCGATCGGCACGCGGAGCCTGCGGATCTCGAGTCCGTTGGGGCGCACAGTGCGGTCGAGTTCCTCGCCCACGGGATCGGGGAGGGCGGCGACTTGCCGGACACCCTCGGCGATCTTGGCGATGCGGTCGGGGGTGAGCGTCAGGCGGTCGATCTGTGCGCTCGTCAGGTGGTTCGCTTGGGCTGCCGCTTGATCCTGCGCATTGGCGGCGAGCAGGGCGTCCTTTGACGCCGGCAGCAAGTCAGCCAGCCGCATCAGCGCGGCGTTCTTCGCGGCGGTAGGCGCGATGGCGAGCACGAGCGACGCGGCGCGCGCGCGGCGGGCGATGTCGGTGACAAGCGTGGCAAGTTCGTCGGCCATGGACCCGGCAAGATGAACGACGAAGGCACGCAGGGCACGAAGAAATTTCCGGCCATACGGCAAACCGCAATTCCTGATCCATTTGCATCCGGTCGAATCACCCGCCTCCGGGATGGGCGGGTTGCGTCCCGACCTTGTCCGGCTGGCCCAGTGGAGAGAGTGGTCGAGCGCGGGTCGCTTTGACCGATCCCTTTCTGAGGTTTTCGCCGAGCGGGACTTAGGGTGACTTTTTGAGCGCGTTGCTTCCCTGGTCTGTTTTGGTCTCCTTCGCCTCGGCCGGTGCCAGCGGCGGGACATTCAGCTCACTGCGAAGCTCGTCGGTCACGCCTTCGCCCACCTGGTAGAGCCGCATGGATGCTCCCGGACCATCAGCGCGAGATTGGGTCCCAAAGCGCTGCGGACGCTCGATCGACATCAGGAAACGATCTTCGCTCGCAGCGGCCAGCCACTTCGCGTTTTCTTCCCCTTTGCCGATGGCAACGACACATAACTCGTGGCAGAGGAGGTAATCCTCAGGCGACCGACCATGCTGCAGCACCATGGCGGCATGGAAATAGTCTGCACCCGTCTTCAGCTGAGCGCCCCGGTAGAGTTCCTTGATCCGGGACTCCCGCGCCAGGTCTCTTGGCCCGACGATCTGCCAGTCGATCGCTTTGCCGTCCGCGGGCATGCGATCCGACTGATCCTCTTCAAATAGACGTTGGAGCTCTTCGTTGTCTTTCGCCGTCTTTCCCGGCGGACTTTCTGATAGTAGCGGCGTGCCACCTTGAGCTTCGCTCGTGGGGTCGAGGAGCAAATTATCTCCATGCTTGAGGCATCCGTCCATGAAGCTCTTTGGGAGAACCACCGGATTCAGTTTGCGAGCCTGCGCCGGGGCCAAAGTCGCCCGATAGCTGTCGGCGGCTTCCCGCGAACTGAAAACCGGCGTTGCTGTCATTGGCCCGCGAGAAATGGTCGAAAAATAGGTGACCCCGGGTTTCCCGCCTTCCCGCGGCTCGGAAAGGAAATAAACCGACGCGGGTAACGATGGTACGACCGCCACCGGCGGTTCGTCGGCGCGAATCCACGTCGTGCCAATGATCACAATGTAGGTCAGGCGGAGGATCGTTTTCATCATGATTGTAGCGGCAGATCACGGGCTTCCTCGGCACATCCCTCGTTGTCGTAGATCCCGCAGGTGGTTTCACGGGCAGTGCGCAGCGGATCTTCCATCCAGGCAAGCCGAAGACTCACCGCGACGGCGACGGCCGGTCGAGCGACGGCAGCAGGGCATACTTGACCCAGGCGAACCCGGGCTCAATGGCGAGGGCTTGCTGCCAGGCGGCTCGGGCCGCTGCCGTGTCGCCGGCCCGTTGCTGGGCGATTCCCAGCCAGACCAGGGCGTCGGCGTGGCCCCAGGCCGGGCCGGGCGGCGCGACGGCCAGCGCGGCGTCGAGGGATTGGACTGCGGCGGCGAGCGCCGGCGCGTCGGCGCGCAGGCCGGCGCGCTCGATGGTGCTCTCGGCGTTCGCGGCGATCTTGTCGGTCCCGACGGGTTCGCTCGGGGCACCGGAAAGAACCGCCGCCGCAAGAAACACGAAGGAGAGGAAGGGGAGTCTGGTTAGCATGGTGAGTTGAGGCGGAGCAGGAACCCGCTTTAGCACGGCGGGCAGGGTCCGCGAGGTGGTTGAGGCAGGGCGCGGTGATTACGAAGTGCCTTTGGGCTTCAGGATCGCGGTCAGCGCCGCCACATGGGCCTCGAAGGCGCGGCGGCCAGCGGCGGTGAGGGCGACAAACGTCTTCGGCTTGCGGGCGACGAAGCTCTTCTCGACCGCGATGTAGCCGGCTTGCTCGAGCGTGAGCAGATGGGCGCCGAGGTTGCCGTCGGTCAGATCCAGCTTGGTCTTGAGAAAGGTGAAGTCCACCTGCTCGCGACAACCGAGATGGCTGAGCGCCGCCATGATCTGCAGGCGCACAGGTTGATGGATGACTGGGTCGAGTTCAGGCATGGCAGGAAGCGGGCAGGTCAACGCCAGAAATAACGGATGTAGAAGCCGCTGACGATCAGGGTGCCGCCACCGAAGATGGCGATCCACCACCAGAAAATGGCGGCGAAGCAAAACAGCCCGACCAGGATGAAGGCGGTCATGACTAGGCCGAGCCAGAGCAGGTAGGTGTCGAACCAGAGGCCGGCAATGACGTAGCAGAGCATGGCGACGAGGCCGGAGTAGGCGAAAATCGCCTGATCGTTGACCGGCGCCCGCAGGACAAGCGGCCAAAGGGCGGAGAAAAGGATCACCGCAGCGAGCACGCCGAGGAAGCGTTTGTCCACCGGCATGCGAATCTGGCTGCCCTGGACAAAACCGAGCACCATCGAACCGGTGATACCGGCGGCGCACAGCCAGGGCATCAAATGGACTCCCGCCAACCCACGGAATTCAGCCAGCATCGCCATGCCAATCCAGATGACACCCCAGAGCCACAGATGATAGTGGCCGCGGTGCGCGCGGATCGCCGCCCGCATCGCATTGCGGGAGTTCTGGATGGCGGCGAGGGCGCGGGCCGCTTCTTCCGGGGAGAGCTGCAAATCGTCGGGTTTTGGCTGCATGAAAAGAGTACTCTACCATACAGAGTACTTTGTCAATATCCATCTTGGAGGAGGGTGGCGGCGCCGGTGGCTGGTGAGCTTCTGGCCTTGGCAGCGCGCGCCGATTCCCGCGGCCATTTGTCATCCATTAAATGACAAAGCGCAAAAAGTCCCAGCGAAGCGCGGATAGCGGTTGGAGCCGGCCGGCGGGCCGGAGAACTGGGTTGGCCGGGAATTCCCGGGCGCTTCGCTCACGCCACGGGAGCAAGGGCCCGCGCCTGCGCCAAGGTCTCCGGCCAGTGCGCTTCGGGGATGAGCGGACCCAGGTGGCGCACGGTTTCGGCGCCCATCAACGAAGCGAGTGCGCCGCAGGCCGGCAGCGACCAGCCGCGCAGGTGGCCGAACAAGAACCCGGCCGCCCAGGCGTCACCCGCCCCGTTCGTGTCGATCACGTCGGATACGCGGACGGGTGCGATGCGATGGAGGTCGCCCCGGTGCGCGATCCAGGCCCCATCCCGCCCGAGCTTGACCGCCGCCAGCACGCCATGGTCGGCGAGGCGCCGCGCCAGGTCAGCATAGTCCTCCTGGTCTCCCGGAAAAAGCGCGCGGATTTCATCCTCGTTGGCGAAGACGATGTCGACACCCCGGCCGAACTCGGCGAAGAGCCAGTCGCGCGAGGCGTGCACGACCTCGAAGGAGGACAGATCGAGGCTGACCGTGCAGCCGGCGGCCCGGGCCGCGGCCAGCACCGCCTCCGCCAGCGCGCGGTTGAACACGAGGTAGCCCTCGATATGGGCATGACGGCACCCGCGAAAATCCGCCGGTGCGAAATCCGCCGGGGACAGGGTCATGGCGGCCCCGAGGCACGTGCGCAAGGTACGCTGGGCGTCGGGCGTGACGAGGGCCAGGCAGCGGGCGTTCGGCAGGTCGCCGCGCTTGAAACGGCCGCCGTCCACGCCATCCGCCTCGAAGCGGCGCCGGTAGGCGTCCGCTAGCGCATCGCTGCCGAGTTTCCCGAGAAAGGTGGTGCGGAGGCCCAGGCGGGCGGCGTTCAGGGTCGCGTTGGCGGCGGATCCTCCGGTGGTGCAGGCCGGTTCGCGCCCGAGCAGGGCCAGAATGCGCGCCATCTCCGGCGGATCGACCAGGACCATGCCGCCTTTGTCGCCGGGAACCTGGGCCAGGAACGCGTCCGGCACCGGCGCCAGCAAATCCATGATCGGCGAACCCACGCCGATAAGGTCAAAGGAGGCGGGCGGCGAAGTCATGTGGGAAGCACCGCGAGGGCCAAAGTCACTTCGTCACTGTCAGGCTCGTCGCCAGCAACGGTTCTTCGTCGATCTCGATCAGGATCGAATACTCGCCGGGTTGCTGAAAGCTGAGGTTACGAATCTCGTTGATCAGATTGATGCGGTGGAGCGGGCTCTGCGATTCGAAGGGTCGGTGGATCAGCTCGGTCGGGTTGTCCAGGTCCAGGCCCATGGAGATGCGGATATGGTGCTCGCCCGGCGACACGTCGGAGAGCGTGAGGAACCAGATCATGAACGGATGCGTCACCGGGAAGGAGCGCGCCTTGATGTTCGAAAACACCCCGAGGATGGTATGCTTGCCGGAAGCCGGGTCGATGTGGACGCCGTCGCACGTGATCCAGACGAGCAGTTGCGGCTTGGATTGCACGGGCCGAAGATGGGTGGCTGGCGCGGGGCAGGGCAATCTTTTTGGTGACGCCGCGCTTTGGCTTGCATCGTGAAAGGTGCGGTCCTTTCATGAAATCCCGTGAAGTACATTTTTGTCACGGGCGGGGTGGTTTCCTCTTTGGGCAAGGGTCTGACGGCGGCGTCGCTGGGTGCGCTCCTCGAGATGCGCGGGCTGCGGGTGCGCATCCAGAAGTTCGATCCCTACCTCAATGTCGATCCGGGGACGATGAGTCCCTTCCAGCACGGCGAGGTCTATGTGCTCGACGATGGCGCCGAGACCGATCTCGACCTCGGTCATTACGAGCGGTTCACCTCGGGCAAGCTCACTCGGCTGAACAACCTGACCTCGGGCCAGATCTACGAGTCGGTGATCCAGAAGGAGCGACGGGGCGACTACCTGGGCAAGACCGTGCAGGTGATCCCGCACGTGACGAACGAGATCAAGGCGCGCATCCACCAGTCGGGCAACGGCGTCGATGTGCTCATCACGGAGATCGGCGGCACCACGGGCGACATCGAGGGGTTGCCCTTTCTCGAAGCCATGCGCCAGTTCGCCCTTGAGGTCGGCCCGCATGAGGTCGTTTTCATCCACGTGACCCTGGTGCCGTTCCTGAGCGCGGCCGGCGAACTCAAGACCAAGCCCACGCAGCAAAGCGTCGCCAAATTGCGCGAGATCGGCATCCAGCCGCACATCCTGGTCTGCCGTTGCGACCACCCTTTGAAGTCCGAGCTGCGCGAGAAGCTCAGCCTTTTCTGCAACGTACCGGTCAAGGCGGTGATCGAGGAGCGCAATGTCGCGGCCTCCATCTACGAGCTGCCGCTCATGCTGCAAAAAGAGGGTCTGGATGGCCTCGTGGTCAAGATGCTCCATCTGAAGGCCCCCCCCAATCCCAAGAACATCTGGGCCGCGATCCTGCGGCGCATCAAATCGCCGCGGCACGAGGTCACGATCGGCGTCGTCGGCAAATACATCGAGCTGCAGGACGCCTACAAGTCCGTCTACGAGTCGATCACCCACGCCGGCATCGCCAACAACTGCAAGGTGAACATCGTTCGCATCGACGCCGAGGCACTCGAGACCAGAGGCGGCGCCGCCATGCTCCGGAGGCTCGACGGGATCCTGGTGCCCGGCGGCTTCGGCGAACGCGGCATCGAGGGCAAGATCGCCGCGGCCCGTTACGCGCGCGAACACGGCGTGCCCTACTACGGACTTTGCCTCGGCCTGCAGGTCGCGGTCGTCGAGTTCGCCCGCCATGTCATCGGCCTGCGCGGCGCCAACAGCACCGAGTTCGATCCGCGGACGCCGCATCCCGTCATCAACATCATGGAGGAGCAGAAGAAGGTCGTCGACAAGGGCGCCACCATGCGCCTCGGCTCCTACGAATGCCAGCTCACGCCCGGCACGCGGGCGCAGCGCGCCTACCGGACCGGCGGCGTGCGCGAGCGGCACCGTCACCGTTACGAGGTCAACAACGCCTATCTCGACCAACTCCAGCGCGCCGGTCTGGTGGTGAGCGGACGCAACCCGCGCCGCAACCTGGTCGAGATCGTCGAGTTGAAGGATCACCCGTGGTTTGTCGCGGTGCAGTTCCATCCCGAGTTCCAGTCGAAACCCAGTTCGGC